>Ga0307278_10001854_pt1 | contig 10456 bp, 8 predicted proteins | sample ER_DNA_117_FD_194482 | JGI IMG/M metagenome (GOLD analysis project Ga0307278, IMG submission 194482) | Bulk soil microbial communities from the East River watershed near Crested Butte, Colorado, United States - ER_DNA_117 | ecosystem: Environmental > Terrestrial > Soil > Floodplain | place: USA...
TCGGTCTCAAGCAGACCCAGTCCGATCCGTGGCAGCAGGTCGTCGAGGCCTACAACGAGGGCGACGTCGTGCAGGGCAAGGTGACCAAGGTCGTCACCTTCGGCGCCTTCGTCGAGATCATGCCCGGGGTCGAAGGGCTCGTCCACATCTCCGAGTTGGCCCAGCACCACGTCGAGAATCCGCGCGAGGTCGTCTCCCAGGGCGACACCGTCAACGTGAAGATCATCGAGGTCGACGCCGAGCGCCGCCGCCTCTCGCTGTCACTCAAACGGATCGAGGACGCCGACGAGGTGCAGCCGCGCGCAGACGGCCAGCCGCTGGAGACACCCGAGCCGCCGCGGCTCGATCTCTCCGAAGACGTGTTCCCGGAGACGGAGGAGACTCCCGCTGAGGAGGCCGAGTCGGCCCCTACGGCCGAGTCTGCGCCCGAGGACGTCGAGCCTGCGCCCGAGGAGCCGGTCGCCGAGTCGACTCCGGACGTTCCGGCCGCGGAACCCGAAGTGTCCCCGGAAGCGACCGACGCGAGCCTCGAGGCCGACGCCGTCGCGCCTGAGGAGCAGGGTCCAGGAGATTCCGAAGGCGAGCCGCCGGCAGCACCCGACGAGCCTGAAGAACAACCGACCTAGAGCCGTTTCGGAGAAGGTCGCTTGTGTCGACCGGTCAGTTCCGACGGCTGCGCAGGCGAAGCCCGAGCAGCCTGACAGCGGCACCGCAAGCGGTGCCTGGGAGTAGACCAATCTCCGTCGCCGTCACCGGCGGCATCGGGGCGGGGAAGAGCGAGGCGCTCGCCGCCTTCGCCCGGCATGGAGCAGCCACGATCTCGAGCGATGTGGTCGTGCACGAGCTCTACGACGAAGAGCAAGTCCGCTCCGCGCTGCGCGAACGGCACGGCGGCCGGGTCTTCGCTTCGGACGGCTCGGTTGACCGCGCCGCTGTGGGCGCGCTCGTCTTCAGTGACCAGGACGAGCTGCTATGGCTCGAGCGCCTTCTGCATCCGCTCGTCATGGCCCGCACCGAAGCCTGGCGCGAGCAGCTCGCGAGCTCACCCCATCCGCCCGCGTTGGCGGTGAACGAAGTGCCGCTCCTCTATGAGACCGGCTCGGAGGGACGGTTCGACGCCGTCGTCGCGATCACTGTTCCACGCGAGCTGCGGGCCCTGCGCGCCGGAGAGCGGCTCGACGAGCGCGAGCAGCGCCTGCTGCCCGAGGACGAGAAGTTTCGGCGCGCCGATTTCGCCTACGTGAACGACGGCTCGCTCGACGAGCTCGAGGCCTTCGTCGCCGACGTTGTCCGTACTCTGAGCACCGCTTGAGAAGGATTGCGGTCATGTCGCTCCTCGTCGTCGCGGCGGCGTCGGTGAGCTTCATCTACCTGCGGGCGGGTGAGCCGGCCTGGTTCCAGCGCCTGCGCTACCCGTTGCGCTACGAGCAGATCGTTCGCGGTCATGCGAGGAACTACCAGCTCGACCCTGCGCTGCTCGCGGCGGTCATCTACCAGGAGAGCAAATTCCGGGTCGACGCCGAGTCCGACTCCGGTGCGATCGGGCTCATGCAGCTGCGACCCGACACTGCGAAGGGCATTGCGATCCGCACGGGCGGCAGCCGTTTCGAGACCGCGGACCTCTACAACCCGGAGATCAACGTCCGCTACGGCTCCTGGTACCTACGGCACCTGCTGAACAAGTACGGCGACGACGAGAAGACCGCCCTCGCCGCCTACAACGCCGGGCAGCGCAACGTCGACAGGTGGCGGGCGGAGGGGAAGGGCATCCAGTTCTCGGAGACACGGGCGTACGTCGATCGAGTCGAAGAGCTGAAGGTGATCTACCGCCACGCCTACGGAGAGGAGCTCTCGGCCTCGAGCTTCTCCGCGAGTGTCTCGGCGGCACGTACGCCTGCGTCGGCTCCCTTCGCCGCATAGAGCTCGGCCGCTTCGCGCGCGGCAACGGCCGCCTCCCCGGGGCGGCCTGTCAGCTGCAGGACCTCGGCCAGGTCAAGCTGGATCTCGGCCTTGGCGGTGAGACTGTCGGTCGGCTCGAGGATTTCGACTGCCCCGCGGACGAGCCGTTTGGCCTCGGCTGTCTCGCCCCGCCTGGCGAGCACTTTCGCGCGCACACCGAGCGAAATGCGCTGTGTCTCGACGTCGTCGGCTCCGCCGGCCTCGTCGGCCGCGAGGGCAAGCCGCTCGGCTTCGTCGTATCGACCCTGGCCGTAGACGGCCCTGGCCAGGTAACCGAGGCCCGTGGAGTAGTAGCCCTTCTCCCCTGCCTCGACGAGGATCGCGAGCGAGGGACGCATCACACGTTCTGTAGCCTCGTAGTCGCCGGCCAGCAACTCGAGGCTCGCCCGCATCATCGAGGTCCCTGCGGCCCGAGCGATCTGCATCCCGAGGTCGATCTGTACGCGATCAGCCTGCTCGATGAGCGCGCGTCCCCGGTCGAACTCACCGCGGAAGCCGTACAGGACGCCGAGCACCTGCGTCGCGACCGAGCCGAGCCCGGGCTCCGTCTCGGCCTCCGCAAGCGTCTGCTCGCAAAGGCGGATGCCCGCGTCGACCGGTCGTGGGCCGAACCACTGCAGGCGGATCAGCCAGAGCAGAGCGTCCACCTCCGCCCTCCGGTCGCTGGCGCGGCGTGCGTGCTCGATCGAGCGCTCCAAGGCCCCCTCCATCTCGGCTCCGCGCAGCTCAAACAGGTGGACGTGGGCGACGATGCGCCAGGCAACCGCGAGGCTCTGCTCGTCGCCTAGGCGCTCGAGCTCGGGGATCGCCGTCTCCACAAGCTCACGGAACGGAAGGTTGTCGCTCGGGTGGACGAGCGTGGTCAGGAAACTCTGCTCGAGCTCGGCGCGAAGTTCGAGGCTCCGTCTTCCAAGCGCCCTCGCAGCCACGGCGGCCTCGGTCAGGACTCTTTCGGCCTCCGCGAGCTCCCCCTTGTTCAGGAGCGAGGTGCCCAGATCCAACAGCAGCGCGGGCAACCCGGGGTCGTTCGAAGGCAGGAGGGCCCAAGCCCGCCCGAGCAGGTTCGTCGCGGCCGGGAGGTCGCCGCGAACGTTCGCTCGCCGCCCGGCCGCCTCCAGAACCTCCGCCGCGCCCTTCCCGAGGGCCCGCGTGGCGTCGTCGACCGGAGCGAGCTCTACGCGGTAGCGGTACGCCTGCTCGAGGTGGTAACCGAGGATCTCCTCGAACTCGATGGAGCGCTCCTCGGCGACTCGCTCGAGCCAGCCGGCGAAGCGCTCGTGAAGCTCGGCCCTGAGCTCTTTCGGCATTGACTCGTAAGCCGCGTCGCGGATGAGGAGATGCCGGAACCTGAACGCGTCTTCACCTGGAAAATCTGTCCGGTCGGGCCGGACGAGCTCCTTGCGCACAAGCGCCTGAAGGTGGCTGCCGACCTCTCCGCGCAGCGCGGCCGGGGACAGGGCCGCGACCGCTCCGAGGTGGAAGATCCTGCCCTCGACCGAAGCGCGCTCGATGACGGCGCGCTCCTGATCGGCGAGCCGGTCGAGGCGGGCGGCAAGCAGGGCCTGGATCGTCGGCGGCACAGCAACCTCGGTCAGATCGCCTGCGGCAATCCAGCCTCCATTTCGGCGTTCGAGGAGGCCGTCATCGATCAGCATCGCGAGGGTCTCCTCGACGAAGAGCGGATTGCCTTCGGCCGCCTCGGTCACGCGCCTGCGCACCTCTTCTGCAAGCTCGGCCTGTCCGAGCAGGTTTTCGATCAGCTGCTCCGACTCGTCCGTGCTCAGCGACTCCAGGAGAACCGAGGTCGCGTTGAACTTCCCGCCGCTCCAGGCTGGACGGATGTCGAGGAGCTCCGGTCGAGCGAGGCAAACCAGCAGAATCGGCGCGTCTCGGGTCCAGTCAGTGACGTGATCGATGAGATCCAGGAACGTCGGCTCGCCCCACTGGACATCGTCGAAGACGACTACGAGCGCTCGTTCCCGCGCGTGGGCCTCGAAGAGCTTGCGTGCCGCCCAGAACGTCTCCTCACTCGCGCCTGGGGTCTCGGCGAGGCCGAGCGCCGCGGCGAGGCGCGACGCGATGACCTCAGCGTTCTCGTCACCCGCCAGCGTCGCTGGGATGCTCGCGAGGGGGTCCTCGCCGTGGAGCTTGCGCACGACGTCCGCGAGGGGCCAGAACGTGATGCCCTCGCCGTACGGCAGACACCGGCCCTGCACGACCGTCGCCGTCTCACCGATTCCGGCGGCGAACTCCGCGACCAGGCGCGACTTGCCGACACCGGCGGTGCCGAGCACCGTGAAGAGGTGGCAGGCGCGTTCACCGACCGCTCGCTCGTAAGCATGCTGGAGCAGCATCCGCTCGCGCTGACGGCCGACCATCGGAGAATCGAGGCGGCGCGCCCTACCGGGGAAGGTCGGCTCGATCGACAGCAGGCGGTAGGCGCCAAGGCGCGACTCTTTGCCCTTGAGGGCGAGCGGCTCGACCGGCTCGACCTCGACCGCGTCTCGGACGAGGCCGTACGTCGCCTCGCCGAGCAGGATCTCGCCGGCGGGCGCTGCCTCCTCGAAGCGTTTCGCGACATTCACTGCGTCTCCGGTCGCAAAGCGTTGGCCGCCGGTGGAGTCGCCCGCGACGACCTCACCTGTGTTGACGCCGGTCCGCATCTGGATGCGGACGCCCCAGTCGCGCTCGAAGCCCTCGTTCAGCAAGCCCAGCCGCTCGCGCATCTCTGCGGCCGCTCGGACGGCGCGCATGGCGTCGTCCTCGTGCACGACCGGGATGCCGAAAACGGCCATGACCGCGTCGCCGATGAACTTCTCGACAGTCCCCTCATGGCGCTCGACGATTGTCTGCATCTCGTCGAAGTAGCGGCCCATGACACGACGCAGCGATTCGGGGTCGAGTTGCTCGCCGAGCGCTGTCGAGCCCGTCACGTCGCAGAAGACGACGGTGACCGTCTTGCGAACTTCACGTTGCGCGGCGACTGCGAGCGGGGCGCCACAGGAGCCGCAGAACCTGAAGCCCCCCGGGTTTTCCCGGCCGCATTGCGGGCAGGTCGACATGCGCTGAGTCTAAGTTCGGCGCTCTAGTGTCACAAAGACACTTGACAGACGCTAAAATGATGTCATCATGACACCATGGAGATGGCACGGTTCATCGAGTCGCTCGAGTCCGACCTCGCCGCAGTGGCGGCCGTCGGCGATGAGCAGACCGCAGCGGCGGCCGAGCGGTTGCTGCAGGCGATCCGCGGCTCGGCCGGACTGCGCCTCCTCGACGCCCTCGGCGAGGCGGCGCTGGAGATCAGCGCTCAGCTTCCGTCCGGTCACGTCGAGGTGCGCCTTTCCGGCCAGGATCCCGCGTTCGTCTACGTCGGCGAGGAGGAAGCCCCTCCGGAGCCGGCGGCTGAAGTCGGGCTCGCGGCTCGCATCACGCTGCGTCTTCCCGAGGCGCTGAAGGCCTCGGTCGAAGCCGCCGCGGCGCGGGAGGGCGTCTCCGTCAACAGCTGGCTCGTGCGCGCGCTTTCGAGAAGCGTCGCCGGGCCCGTCCAGAAATCCGGCAAGAGGCTCCGGGGCTTCGCCCAGAGCTGAGAAGGAGGGAGTCAGATGACGAAGTTCTATCCATTGCCTTTCGGACACGCCGAAGTTCGCATCGACGAGCGGCCGGCCGGCCAGCGGCCTCTCCGCGGAAGCGGACCGGTTGAAGGGGTCTGGGGGAGCTGGGAGTTTCCATCAGTGAATGAGCGCGACCTTTGTAGGAAGCGATGAGGCGCGAAACGTTCGACACCCCTGGCCCGTTGCTCCTGAACGTGCGCATCCCCTCCGGCCGGATCGAGCTCGAGACCGCCGAGGGACACGAGACGGTGGTCGAGCTCGATGCGAATCCGGAGATCGAGGAGCAGACGCGAATCGAATTGCGCCCGAAAGGCGACGGCCATGAGGTGAGCATCGTCCTCGACAAGCGCCTCGGCCTCTTTCGCTCGCTTCGCGGGGACATCCACCTGCGGATTGCCTCGCCGCCTGGCGCAGACGTGGACCTCTCGACGGCGTCGGCGGATGTCCGCGGACGCGGCTCCTTCGGCGCGCTCGACGTCAACTCGGCTTCGGGAGACGTCACGTTCGAGAACGTCGGGGGCACGGCGGAGGTCAACTCCGCGAGCGGAGACGTAGAGCTCTCGCGGGTCGAGGAGGGCCTGACGGTCAATACGGCCTCGGGAGACGTCGAGATCGGATACGTCGGTGGCAGCGGCAAGGTGCGCGCGGCCTCGGGCGACGTCTCGATCGAGGAAGCGTCGGCCTCGCTGAAGATCCAGACCGCCTCCGGCGACGTGGAAGTCGGCAGCGTCAGCGAGGGCGAGGTCACGCTCCAGACCGCCTCGGGTGACATCGAGATCGGGGTCAAGAAGGGCTCGAAGCTGTGGATCGACGCTCGCTCGATGAGCGGCGAGACGAGCTCTGAGCTCGAGGTCGGCGACGCCCCTCCGAACGGGGAAGGTCCCCTCGTCGAAGTTCGGGCGACGGCGATGAGCGGCGACATCAGGGTCAAGCGCGCCTGATGGACGCTCCGAGCGTGCTCAGGAACGGCCCGCTGCGGGCGCTGGTGCTCGCGGAGGTCGTCTCGACCACGGGCTCACAGATGACGTGGCTCGCGCTCCCGTGGTTTGTCCTCACCACCTCGGGCTCGGCGACACGCATGAGCTTCGTGGTCGCCGCTGAGGTGATCGGCATGGGTCTGCTCACGTTGCCGGGCTCACGAATGCTTTCGCGCCTGGGAGCACGGCGGACGATGCTCGTCTGTGACGGTGTGCGGGCCCCGGTGATCGTGTTGGTGCCCACGCTGTACTGGGCCGGGGCGCTGTCGTTTCCGCTCCTGCTCACGATCGCGTTTTCCGTCGGCGCGATGACCGCGCCGTACTTCGCTTCGCAGAAGGTGATCGTGCCGGAGCTGCTCGGCGAGGACGAGCAGGTCGTGACGCAAGCGAGCGCGCTCACGCAGGCCTCGACGCGCGTGACGCTGCTCCTCGGCCCGGTGCTCGCCGGTGTCCTGATCGGCCTCATCGGAGCGCCGGGAGTCCTCGTCGTCGACGGCGTGACCTACGTCGTCGCCGTCCTCCTCGTCGCGTTCTTCGTGCCCCAGAGGCGACCGCTCGAGGCCCCGGAGGAAGGGCGAGGCATTCGCACCGCGGTCAGGTTCATCCTCCGGGACCCGCTCCTCCGGATCTGGAACCCGGCCTTCGCGATCGGCGACATGGCCTGGACGGCGTTCTTCATCACGGTGCCGGTGCTCGTCGTCGCGCGCTTCGGAGCCGACCCACGGATCGCCGGCTGGCTCTTCGCGTCCTTCGGCGTGGGTGCGCTCGTCGGGAACGCCGTCTCGTATCGCGTCGCCCGACGAGTCGAGCCGCTGAATCTGATCGCGACCTTCATCCTCGGGCAGGCGCTTCCGCTCTGGCTGCTCACGCTGTCGCTTCCGGCGGCCGTGCTCTCGGCCGTTCTCCTCGTCTCGGGATTCGCCAACGGGATCGTCAACCCGCCGCTCCATGCGACGTCGACGCTGCGGATTCCACCCGCTCTTCGGCCGAGCGTGATGCCGACGATGATGCTCACGTGGACGGTCCTCCAGCCCGTCGGCCTCTTCGTCGCCGGACCCATCCTCGACGCGTTCGGAGCGGAGCCCGTCCTGATCGGGTTCGCGGCGATTCAGACCCTGATGATGAGCGCGATCGCGCTCGCATGCCTCAAGGTGCGGCCCCGGGCGGTCAGCCCTGCTCTTCGAGTTGGTTCGCCTTCGCTGTAAGCGCGGAAAAGCTCGCCTGCAAGAAGTCGTTGGCCGCGGCCGATCCGAGCGACCAGGTGAGAAGGCGGCCGAACCGCGGGGCGATCACTTGCGTCGCCGCGAGCCCGGTTGCGGCCCAGGTGCCGACACACCGAGTGCACGTCACGAGCTCGCCGATTGCCTGCTCGATGCCACCCTCGACCGGTTCCTCGTCTTCGCCGGAATGGGCCTCGCCCCGGACGAACGGCTGCCGCAGGAAGCTCGTCACCTCGTCGTGGGAGAGCGTTCGAGCCGCCTTGAACGTTGCCGCCGAGAGCACGACTAGGTCGAGGGCCCTCTGGCACTGAGGGTCGCGGCGCAGGAACCGGCTCAGCGCGCCGGCGGCCGCGAGGCCGCCGGCGAAAGTGCCCATGATCGCCGCATAGCTCGTGTAGGGCGGCCGCTCGGTCTGCAACGCCATCGCCTTAGCGTTTCGCGCGACGGTCGTCTTCAAACGTCCCGTGGCCTCGCACGCTCCGCCGGTGCCGAAAGCCAGTTCCCGGGCGGCAAACGCCGTTACGCTGGCGCCCCACGTTGTCCTTCGAGCGAGCCGTCGAGAGCGCAGCCGTCTTCTTCGCGCTGACCGGAGCGGCGTCGCTCGTGGTCTGGGCGTTCCTTCGTCACCGTGTCCCGCGGCTTCGACCGCTGCTGCTGACCCTCTCGCTCCTCTCGGTGGCCGCCGGGGCGGCGCTGGGGGCTTGGGCGTGGCATGAAACCCGGCCTCGCGACGTGCGCGGGTCGCCCACGATCGAGTTCTCCCCGAACCTAGGAGGGCGGCAGGAGCGGAAACAGGCGCAGGAGCTCCGCAGGGAGCCGTGGCCGACGTACGGCCGCGACCTGCAGCGCACTCACTTCGCCCCGTTCCGGCATCAGCCGCCGTTCCGGCAGGCGTGGCGGATGGACGCAAACGACGCAATCGAGTTTCCGCCCACGGTCGCATACGGGCGGGTCTATTTCAGCACGTTCAGGGGGCGCTTCTACGCGCTCGACGCGGCGAACGGAAAGGTGGTCTGGAAGAAGCGTTTTCCGAACTGCTCCCCGGCTTCTCCGATGCTCGCGCACGGCGTCGTCTTCGAGGCATATGCGCTCCCGCTCCCGTGCGCGCGTCACGCGACCGGTGGGCAGGGGTTCGTGGTCGCCCTGGACGCCGCTACCGGCCGCGAGCTTTGGAGGCACGACGCCGCGCCGATCGAGACGTCGCCTCTCCTCGTCGGAAAGCTCCTCTATTTCGGCTCCTGGGACGGGACGTTCTACGCGGTGAACCCCGGCACCGGGCGGATCCACTGGACGTTCGACGCGGGCCAGGGGATCACCAGCTCACCGACCTACGCCTCCGGCACGGTGTTCGTCGCTTCCGACGGCGGGCGCTTGTTTGCGCTCGATGCCCGAACCGGCAAGCTCCGCTGGCAGGCGACATCCTTCGCGCGGTTCGGGCGGCGCGAATACTTCTACGCGACGCCCACACTCGCTTACGGGCGGGTCTACATCGGTAATGCCGACGGGACGCTCTATGCGTTCGGCGCGAGGACGGGGCGGCTTCTCTGGGCGCGGCGCGCCGGCACCTACATCTATACAGCGGCCGCGGTCTGGCGGAAGACAGTCTACGTCGGCACGTGGGATGGGTACTTCTCGGCGTTCGACGCCGCGACGGGCGACCTTCGGTGGCGACACGATTCTCCCGGCGGAATCTCAGGCGCGCCGACCGTCATGGCCGGGCTCGTCTACTACTCGACGTTCGGGAGATTCACGAACTCGCATCAGCGTCGTGTCGAGAGCGGGGGCTACCGGACGTACGCGCTCGACGCGCGCACAGGCAAAGCGGTCTGGCAGTTTCCAGACGGTCAATACTCGCCGCTGGTCGCCGACGAGGATCGTGTCTACCTCGTCGGAAGCGAGAGCGTCTACGGCCTCGTTTCGCGGAGAACGACCCTGCAATCGAAGGCAGGGCGTCGGTGAGGCTGAACGCGGTCGAGGCCGCCTTCGCGGACGGCCTCGACGCGGAACTGGTGTTGGGCCGTTCTACCGACCGGCGGCTGAGATTCCGACCTGAGCGACGACGCGGTTCCCGCGCGTGTCGACGGCCTCGATCCGCAGCTGGCTGCGCCCGGCCGGTAGACGAGACGCGTGGAGGCCGTGTGCGAGGTAGAAGCGGTAGTGGCCCGGCGCGCCGACGTAGTTCTGCAACGTACCCGGCGCGTAGATCGAGTCGTACAGCTTTGGCGACAGCATCCTCCGGCTGAAATCTGCGGCGGTGTGCGGGGCAAGGACGCTGCGTGAACCGTGAGTGATGCTCCAGCGAATCCGTGCGGGCGTCACGGGCAAGTTCGACCAGGGCTTCGGCACGATGATCGGAGTGGTGTCGAAGGCTTCGACGACGATCTTCACTCGGCCTGTGAGGGCGTCCGGGGCCAAGACACGGCCCTTGCCGCGAAACTCGACCGAGGCTACGGTCGGCGGCGTCCGGTCGACGTAAGGGCCGATGCCGCCCGGCCGAAGCGGGTTCAGGTACTCGCTCCCGCGGCGCTCTGCGAGATGAACGTGCTTGCTACCCCCGTCGTTGTCGCAGATGTAGCCGAGCAGTTGATGAATGTGGACGATCTGGTGGTTGCGGACGGCGGGCATGATGTGCCAGTAGCCGAACGTCCGGTTCGCTCCCTTGACTGCGACCGCCATGCGGCCGCGCGTG
>Ga0307278_10001855_pt1 | contig 10452 bp, 7 predicted proteins | sample ER_DNA_117_FD_194482 | JGI IMG/M metagenome (GOLD analysis project Ga0307278, IMG submission 194482) | Bulk soil microbial communities from the East River watershed near Crested Butte, Colorado, United States - ER_DNA_117 | ecosystem: Environmental > Terrestrial > Soil > Floodplain | place: USA...
AGTCGTGCGGAGGCCATGCGGGTGGTCGCACTTGCCCACCGGCTCACCCGATTGGCCACCGCCCCGCCGCCGGTTCGCCCGCTGCGCAATGTCGCGCTAGGCCTCCTCGCGCTCGTCCCGGCGTTCCGCCGCCGCCTGGCCGAGCAACTCTCCGCCATCGGCCATCGCTGAGGTAGACGGCGGAACAGTCACTGGTGTACTAGCCGGCCGAACTGCTTCCACTGAGCAGTCACGGAACGCCGACAAGACCCTATTTCCGGGGTTGCCGTTAAAGCGACGTGCTGGGTGGCGCTGTTCACGGGCATGCCAGGGGAAGGCGTAGACGGCGCCGAACCCGAGCACGAGCGAGAGCCGGCGGCGAGCGCGTGCTGGCCGAGGCCGACGCCAGGCTGACGATTGGAAGAAAGCGTCGTCGAGCGCATGCAGCAGGGCAACCGCCGTCGCGCACGCTGAAGACCAGCGCTTCCCGCGAGCGGTGGGCCGCCCAGCATGCGGGCCGCGTGCGCTCCGGCGCTCGCTCGCGGACCACGCTCGGCGTCGGGTCCCTCGCTCCGTTGTGGCCGCACGACCGGCGGTTCCAGACGCGGGCCCGAGCCCAGGCATCCCATAGCACCGCTCTCGCTGTTCGTGCATAGCGGAAGCGGGCCATCTGGTCACGCCGATCGCGGTGGTCCGAGCGGAGCGGGTGTCCGGGCTGCCGACTGGCTTCGCACGTGGAGCACGACGGCGACGATGAATAGGGCCAGGCCGGTGGGTCCGTAGGGCCGCGGGTGGACGGTGATCAGCAACCCCGAAATGCTGAGGAGGACCGGGACGTAGACGGGCGCGCCGGCATGGCGGTACAGCGCAACTCCCGCCGCGATCGCCGCGACTATGAGTCCCATGCTTCCGATGGTGCCGAAGACACCGAAGGGGCCAATCAGGACGTGTTCGGCGAAGTCCTGGTCTAGGTCTTCCCTCAGCACCGGTTCCGCTTGCGGGAGTCCTTTTAGCTCGTCGACCAGAATTCCGACGCCGATCCCCTGCAACGCCTCCCACGCGCTGTAGAAGACGACGAAGGGCACGAGCGCGATTCGGCTGCCCGCCCAGCGGTCCCCTCGACGCCGCGCAAGAGCAGATAGAAGACAACGGCCATCAGGGGGATGAAGAGCATCATCCCTATGTGGACCAGGAAGCGCGTCATCTTGTCCTGCACATCCAGGTAGGCGATTCGTGGGATCGGACCCTGGACTGCCGCGCACGTGGCGATGCGAGGATTTCACGATCCCGATGCGTTCCCGCACGGCGATGCCGGCCTTCGCCGCGCACTCAAGGCCTTCGGTCGCCCGGACGATCCCCCCTCGGTCGCCGTCCTTCAAAAGCGATGGCGGCCATGGCGTGCATACGCCGCCCTGCAGCTGTGGACAAGCCTGGACCAATGACGCAAGCATCACCCCACCGCAGAGCGGCGCGAACCCGTAGACGGACCGCCGCGATCCGAAGCTGATCCGGCGCGACGCGACGCGCAAGCGCGGCCCAGCCGCACGCGGCGAGCCGACGCCGCTCGTCGCGGGCTCCGCGTTTTCTGAGCGAAGCGGGCGTCGGTGTCGACGCCGGTCATAGTCCCGCTTGGGGACGTAGGATGTTGTGGTGTCGGTCGGCTCCGACGCTCTTGTCGGCGCGGGTGAGCGGGCTCTGGGAGCTGGCGAGTGGTCGGCGGCGAGGAGTTCCTTCGAGGCCGCCCTCGAGCTGGAGGAGACGCCCGAGGCGCTGCTCGGGCTCGGCAACGCGCTGTGGTGGCTGGACGAGACGGAGGCTTCGCTTCGCTACCGGGAGCGGGCCTATGCGGCCTTTCGCAACCGCCCGGATCCTTTCCAGGCCGCAGCAACCGCGCTCCAGCTGGCCGCTCACTACGGCGGCAATCTCGGCGATGTCCCTGCCGCGCGAGGATGGGGGGCGCGGGCCGGGCGGCTCGTCGAGGAGTTCGGCCTCGTCCCCTTGGAGGGCTGGGTGCTGCTGAGTCGCGCTGCAGGGGCCTCCTCGGGCGGCAACCCGCAGGCGGGGGAGGGCTTCGCTCGTCAGGCGCTCGAGATCGCGCGCCGTGGGGGCGACACCGACCTGGAGTTGTGCGCCCTGAGCCAAGTCGGCGGAGCGCTGGTCCTGATGGGCCGGGTGGAGGAAGGGGCGCCGCTGCTCGACGAGGCGATGGCGGGCGCGCTCGGCGGTGAGGGTGGGCCGGAGACGGTGGTCCACGCGAGCTGCGTGACGATCGTCTGCTGCAGCCGCGCGGCCGAGCTCAAGCGAGCGGCTCAGTGGATCCGCGCCGCCGGCGAGTTCAACCGCCGCTACGGCTCGCCGCACCTGGACGCGGTATGCCGCACGGCCTACGGGGCCGTGCTGCTGGCGACCGGTAGGTGGGCCGAGGCGGAGACGGAGCTTGAGAGCGCACTCGAGAAGATGTCGAAGACGGCAGAGCCATTGGTGCGCGCCGAGGCGCTGGCGAAGTTCGCTGAGCTCCGCCTGGCGCAGGGACGTCTCGAGGAGGCGGCGCGGCTGCTCGATGGCGTTGAGGATCACCCGACGACCACGTACGCGACCGCCACGCTCCGCTTGGCCCGGCGAGAGGTGGTCCCGGCGGCGTCGATCCTGCGCCGACGCCTTCGCAGCGTGGGCGAGGAGTCGTTGGAGTCGGCGCTGCTGCTGGAGTTGCTGACCGAGGTGGAGATCGAGCAGGATGCGCCCGAGGCGGCACTGACGACGGCCCGGCGGCTCGCGGCGCTGGGTGCGCGTTCGAGCTGCGAGATGACCGTAGCGCGCGGTGAGCGCGCGCTCGGCCGCGCCCTCATCGCGACGGGCGAGGCGGGCGGTGCGGCACCGCATCTGGAGCGGGCGCTCGAGGCGTTTGGCGGTCTGGAGCTGCCGCTCGAAGCGTGCCGGTCGCGGTTGATGCTGGCACGAGCGATCGCCGCCTCAGAGCCCGAGCCCGAGGCCGCGATCGCCGAGGCGCGTGGCGCGCTCGCGAGTTTCGAGCAGCTCGGCGCGGCCCGCGATGCCGACGCCGCGGCAGCGTTCCTCCGCACGCTCGGCGTGAAGGCCGCTCGCTCGGGCCCGAGGGGTGTCGGCTTGCTGACCAACCGCGAGCTCGAGGTGTTGGCCCTCCTGGGAGAAGGGCTCTCCAACCCGCAGATGGCAGAACGCTTGTTCCTCTCCCGCAAGACGGTCGAGAATCACGTCGCCAGCGTGCTCTACAAGCTCAAGCTCAGCGGTCGCGCGGAGGCGGCGGCATATGCCATCCGCCACCTTGAGCGCTGAACTTCCACCGACACATAGGGAAGCTCGCTCATGCTCGCGGGCCATCGGCGTGCCAGGTTGCGGACCACGACCACAAGGGAGCACCCATGAGCACGCAGAGCAACGCCCTACGAGCGGCTTCGAATCCCGTCGCGGCCGTCGGCTCGCTGACGCAGATGATCCGCGAGGAGTGCGCGGTGGTGGATCGCACGCGGGCGATCCCAGCCACCGTGGTCGAGGCACTCCGCGACGCCAGCGTCTTTCGCTTGCTGGTCCCGCGCGCCATCGGCGGCGCCGAGACCGATCCGCTCACCTTCCTTCGTGTCGTCGAGGAGGTGTCGTACGCCGACGGCTCCGCCGGCTGGTGCACCATGATCGGCGGCGGCTACGGCATCTTCGGCGGGATGCTTCCGGCGGAGGGCGCGCACGAGATCTTCGGTGACCCGGCGACGATCTCGGCGGGAAACTTCCGGCCGGATAAGGGCGTCGCGGAGGGGCTCGACGGCGGCTACCGGGTCAGCGGCTGCTGGGAGCTGGCGAGCGGCTCGAGCCATGCAGGCTGGTATATCGCGGGCGCCGTGCTCGTGCATGAAGGCGCGCCGGTCGTGGGCACAGACGGGCAGCCGCTCATGCGCGAGTTCTTCATCCCCGCTTCCGAGGCGCGGGTGATCGACACGTGGGAGTCGACAGGGCTTCGCGGCACCGCGAGTCACGACTACGAGGTCCGGGACGTCTTCGTCCCCGAGCACCGCACCCTCTGGTTCCAGGAGCGTCCCAGCGAGCGCGGCCCGTTGTACCGGATGCCGCCGGTGGCGATGTTCGCCACCTTCATCGCCGCGGTGCAGCTCGGTATCGCACGCCACGCGATCGACGCGTTCGTCGAGCTCGCCACCACGAAGATTCCGACCATGTCGCAGATCCTCCTCGCGGACAGGGTGACGGCGCAGGCGAGCCTGGGCCGAGCGACAGCGATGGTGTCCTCGGCCCGAGACCACCTCGAGAACGCGCTGCAGAGCCTGTGGGATCGGGTGCAGGCCGGACACGCGCCCACGCTCGGAGATCGCGGCGATCTCTGGCTCGCCTCCGCCCATGCCGGCCACACGGCGTACGCGGCGATCAACGTTCTGTACACGGCGGCGGGCGCCACCGCGGTTTACGCCACGAGCCCACTCGACCGCTGCCTGCGCGATGCGCGAACCGCGCTGCAGCACGTCTGCACACAGGAGGTCCACTTCGAGCTCGCCGGCCGGCTCGCACTCGAGCGCGATGCGCTCGCGAGCGTCTGGGGGCTCGACTACCGCGGCGAGGCGTGAGCGACAGGCTGCGATGGCCGTCGGGCGCGTCACCGTCGTCGGCGCAGGCATCGCGGGTTTGCTGCTCGGGCGCTGGCACCAACCTCACGCGCCCGTTTCGTGATAGCGAGCGTGTGACCCGGCGCGCGGCAGACGCCTGCTCGGGACGAAGTGGGAGCGTCGCCGACGCGGTCGGGCGGACTCTCGCTCCTCGCGGGCGATGCGGAAGCGGACAAGGTCGGTGTCCACGCGTCCTCGTGGGCACGAGCTCGAGCGTCGGCGGGGCGGAGGGCGCGAGCGCGGCCATCGACGGCGCAGTGTGCCGATCGGGTAGGACAGCGGGCGCACGAGAGGGGCGGGGCCCGGCAGGGGGGCTAGACCGGGCCCCGCGGGTGCGCTGTCCGTTGCGCACATCGGGGAGGCGTCATGCCTGCGCCCTGCGTAAAGCGTAGAGGGTGCGGGGCGCGGGCCCGGTAGGCGGCGGTCGCCGAGCCCCGCCGTGTGCCGCCCCTCGCGCAGCGTCGTCAGAAACTCTCCGCCGGGCCGTCTCGTCCATTCCTTCGGCGGGCGGCGGCTGCGCCCGCTGACGTTCCTGGAGCGCCAGTTCCGGCACGCGTGGCACGGCGACAGCATCTGCCACGACCTGCGCTCCCGGGCGGATTGACTCACGGGCAACGCAGCGATCTGCGCCGTCGACCGGGACGACTAGCCAACTTCGGGCGCCGTCGGGCGTGGCCGGGGCTCATCGGCAGGGTCGAGGCGGGGGGCAACTGGGGCGGCGGGCGTTCCCCCGGCGCTCGTCGCTCCTCGGGCTGGGATCACAGGGGCGAGCAGATCCTTTGGCGCGCTGATGCGTAGCAACCGGTCGACGTCCGCGAGCAACTCGTCGACGGGGGCCACGAGCTCTGGGTGGGCACGAGAAAGACGTGCGGTACATCACCGCGCGTCTTCGAGTATGGAGCCGGAGCATACGAACGTCGTCTGCCCAAGAACCACCCTGAACTGATGAAGAATCGTTGAGCAATGTCCGTTGCCGGTCTAGGATCGGGCGCGGACGATGGGTGCGGGACAGCCAGCGGGCCTTCACGGTCATGGTGGATCTCACCACCACCGCGCGCGGTACCTGCTCCACCGTGCGCGGCACCTGCCCGACATTGACGCCGAGCACTTCCGCGACCAAGCGGTGCAGGCTTGAGTCAGCGTAGACAGAACCGGCGAAGTCGGCCCACGGCGTACGAGCCCGACCGCCAATTTCGCGCGCGCCTCCGACTGCCCGCCCTTCGATCCTGCGTACCGCCTGAGCGCCCGTTCCCTCGCGCGCTGCTCCGTAGACGTCGGGGGCCGCGGCTACTCGCGACGCCGGCACTCACGCCGGCATACCGGGCGACCGGCCATAGGGTCTACCTCTGCGCGCGCGCCAGCCGCGCGAGTCGACGGGCCCGCCTGAGCGGTTCGGGCGTGCGGTGGGAGCCGGCAGGCTGCTTGACGGCGGCGCGGCACGGGCGCGCCTCGGCTCGTCGCTCGGGTTGCGATCCGCGGCTGGTGTCTCGCCGGGTCCGTCTCGCTCGAGGAGCTGCTTTCAGCGGAGTGTGTGAGTGCGGTGAACGGGTAGATGACAGGCATGGGCGCCGCGGAAGGAGGTAGCCCGATGAACGTGGTGCTCCGGCTGGTCAAGGGTTCGTCTGGAAAGCCACTGCACCCGCCGTTGACCGATGTGAGCGTCGGTGCGTACACGCTCGGCGTCGCCGCGCTGATCGCCGGCAAGGCTGGTCTGCAGACGCCGCAGATGGCGCACGCCGCCCTGACTGCGATCTCGTTTGGGTTGCTGCTCGCGGCGCCGACCGCGATCACCGGCCTTCTCGATTGGCTGGACATCCCCAGGGCAACGCCGGCGCGAACCACCGCGACGATTCACCTGGTCGTCATGGTGGCGACCACCGTCCTGTTCGCATTGACGTGGCTGGCGCAGCGACCGGGCTACAACCACGACGAGATCCGCACGCTCGGTCTCGTGCTCGGAATCGTCGCCGAGGGGTTCCTGGTGGTCGGCGGCAACATCGGCGGGGCGAACGTGTTCGTCTACGGCATTCGCGTCCTCAAGCGCGCGGACACGCCGGTGTCCAAGGCGCTCAACCCGCTCGGTGTGCCGGCGGAAGTGCCCCCGGCAGCGCCCGAGGAGCGGGCGACGCGAACCGACTGACTGAGGATCTCAGGCCTCGATCTAGCTGGACACGCTGTCTCGTGAGCCGCTTGAGACCGGCGAGTTCGAGCGGCTGGTGCGCGACTTCGCGGTCACCGGCACGACGACAAATCCGACGACCTTCGCCAAGGCGATCAAAGGCTCCAACCGGTACGACGACCAGCGCGGGTCGCGACCCAGTGGCGGACGCCGACGCCGCGAGTCACCCTGCACAACAGTGCCCGGCTCCTCATCCGGGCTCGTCGAAACCGTACGCGGGTCCTGGACGGGCATGGCGGTCGTCGTTAGCGTGGCTAGAGATGACGGAGGCTCCTGGCGCGAGCAGCACGGGCGAGATGACGACGGCGATTGGTGCCGCGACGGGCGCGAGGCCACGCGCCGAGCGGCCGTTCTGGCGGGAGGCGCTCGCTCCGTACGCCCGGCCGCGGTTGGGTCGCAGCCTGCTCGACCTCGCAAGCTCGGTGCTGCCTTATCTGGCGCTCTCGGTGCTCATGTACCTGGCGTTGGACGTCTCGTACCTGCTGGCGCTGGCGCTGGCGGTCCCTGCGTCGGGCTTTCTGCTGCGGACGTACATTGTGTTTCACGACTGCGCACACGGCTCGTTTCTGCCGTCCAAGCGCGCCAACGTCTGGCTGGGCGTCGCGTTGGGGCTGGTCGTCTACGAGGCGTTTCTGAGCTGGCGCCACAGTCACGCCGTCCATCACGCCACGGCCGGTGACCTGGACCGGCGCGGGGTCGGCGACGTCCTCACGCTGACGGTCGCTGAGTACCGGTCCTCGTCGTGGCGACGCCGGCTGGGGTACCGCCTCTTTCGAAATCCGCTGGTGATGTTCGGGCTCGGGCCGCTCTACGCGCTGCTCGTGCAGCCGCGGCTCGTCCCTCGATCGGCGCGGCCCAGGATCCGCCGCAGCGTGGTCGCGACGAACATCGCGCTCGCCGCGCTGGTGGGCGCGCTGTGTTGGCTTGTGGGCTGGCGGGATTACCTGCTCGTGCAGATGCCGAGCGCCCTGCTCGCCGGCTCGGCCGGCGTCTGGCTGTTCTACGTGCAACACCAGTTCGAGGACACCTATTGGCAGAGCGCCGGCGACTGGAGTTACGCGGACGCCGCGCTGCGCGGCAGCAGTCATCTGAAGCTGCCGAAGCTCCTGCAGTTCTTCACGGGCAGCATCGGGTTGCACCACGTGCATCACCTGAGCACCCGGGTCCCCAACTACAACCTGCAGCGCGCGCACGACGACAATCCGATCTTCCACGGCGTGCCGACGCTCTCCCTGTGGGACGGCCTGCGCGCCGTGCGGCTCAAGCTCTGGGACGAGGATCGTGGGCGGCTGGTGACCTTCGCGGAGGCGCGACGACCGAGCCCCTCGCGTTCCGGGCGATGGCCGACCGCGACGACCTCGAGTTCAGTTACTCGCTGATCGATCGCTTCTTCCGGCTCAGCCTGGGAGACATCGCGGACTTCAGCGGCGCGAAGTACGACGGCGACTTCTCGCTGAGCCTCGAGGAGGCTCAGCGGCGCAAGCACGACTACGTCGCCGAGCAGATTGGCATCGGCCCCGGCCGGCGCGTGCTCGACCTCGGCTGCGGGTGGGGCCCGCTGCTGAGCTTCATCCGCAGCCGCGGCGGCACGGGCGTCGGCGTCACCCTGTCGTCCGCACAGGCCGCGGCCTGCCGGCGGCACGGCCTCGACGTTCACCTCTATGACGCGCGGCGGGTGACGCCCGACAGCTTCGGGGCGTTCGACGCCGTGGCGAGCCTCGGCGCCTTCGAGCACTTCTGCTCTCCGGCGGAGCACCGCGCGGGGCGCCAGGAGAGGCTCTACCGCGGAGTCTTCGCCCGGATCGCGAGCCTGCTGCCCGTGGGCGGCCGCTTCTACCTGCAGACGATGGTGTTCGGGCGCAACATGATTCCGCTTGAACGGATCGACATCGACGCTCCGCGGGCCTCCGACGCGTGGTACCTCGCCCTGATGGGTCGCCAGTTTCCCGGCTCCTTCCTTCCCTGCGGCGAGGAGCAGATCATCGACAGCGCCCGGCCGCACTTCCGCCTAGTGTCGAGCACCAGCGGCCGGCTCGACTACATCGAGACCATCCGCCAGTGGCGCGAGCGGTTCGCCGCGCCGAGCCTGAGAAAGACTCTGCTCAAGCTCCAGCTGCTTCCGCGCTGGCTGACGAGCGCCGATTTCCGGTTGGCGTTCACCTCGGGAGTGAGCGCCAACAGCGCCTGCTTCGAGCGCGAGCTGCTGGACCACCATCGGCTCGTCTTCGAAAAAGACGGATGAGCAACCAGCGGGACTCGAAGCTCCCATGCCGCGCGCAGCCGCAGGGGCCGCGCTCGACCCGCAGGCAACGGTCCATCGCGGGCCGCGGACGCGCGAGGCTCGAGAACTACCCTGGCCGCGGGTTCACGTGTAGGAGCTACACGAGCTTCTCGCCCGCGGTGAAGGAGCGCATCGACGCGTGCGTGTGGTCGGGGATCCACTTCCGGACCGCCGATGAAGCGGGCGCACGCATCGGCAAGCAGGTCGCCCGCTACCGCGCCAAGCACTACTTCCACCGCCTGCACTGCGGCGGCGACAAGCACGGCTTCGGCGCCGAGCACGACTTCGGCTCCGAGGACGAGGGGACTAGGACCACACTCCCTTCGTCTCATCCGGCTGAGCTGCCCGTCGCCCGGCCCGAACCCTCACGGCTCCATGATGCTCGCCGTGCCCGCCCACCACGCCGGTCGACCGGCGCCGCGGGGCGAGCGCGGCGCTACGCTCGACGGCGGCATGGCATGGCGTCGCCTTCTACGCCTGCCCTCGCGATCGCTCGCCCGCTCGCGCGCCGGCGGAGCGATTCGGACCTCCGGCGACTGGACGGTCCTCGCGAAGTACTGCCTCGTCGGTGCGAGCGGCTACGCGTTGAATCTGGCCGTGTACCTGACGCTCGTCCGAGGGGCGGGCCTGCATTACCTGATCGCGGCCGTGTGCTCGTTCCTCGTGGCGGTAACGAACAACTACACGTGGAACCGCCTGTGGACCTTCCGCGCGCAGCGCGGACGAGTCGGGCGGCAGGGCGCGCGCTTCCTCTTCGTCTCGACGGCGGCGCTCGCCGCCAACCTCCTGTGCCTGCGGGGACTGGTCGAGCTCGGCCTGGACAAGGTCCGCGTCCAGGCGCTGGCGATCTTGCTCGTCACGCCGATCAGCTTCCTGGGCAACAAGCTGTGGTCGTTCGGGGGTCCGGCTGAGCGGCCCCTCGACCGCCGGCGCCTTGGCCTCGTCATCGCCGCGACCGCCTGCCTGCTGGGGGCGATCTATCTGTGCTTTGCGTTCGGGGGGCTGCAGAGCGCGCCGTCAAGAGCCTCGTCCTTGGGGTCGTAGCGCGCGCCGCAACACGCCGGCGGGCGCCATGACGCGCATGGCGGCGCGAGCGGGCGCGCGCTCACCTGGGTGATGCCCGCTCGCGGCCAGGTTGGCTTGGCGTTAGGCCGCGCCCTGGCGCGCCCGCCCGGGCGTACGCTTGACGGGGACCCTCCGGCTACGACGGAAGGAGGTTTCCGTGAGCAAGCTAGCGGTACTTGTCATCGTGTCTGTCCTCGCGTTAGCTACCGCGGGGTGCGGCGGCTCGAGCAAGTCGTCCAGCGGCTCGACACCGGCGAGCGCGCCGCCCGCGCCGAGCACCACCACCAGCGCTCCCTCCGCAGGTG
>Ga0307278_10001856_pt1 | contig 10448 bp, 8 predicted proteins | sample ER_DNA_117_FD_194482 | JGI IMG/M metagenome (GOLD analysis project Ga0307278, IMG submission 194482) | Bulk soil microbial communities from the East River watershed near Crested Butte, Colorado, United States - ER_DNA_117 | ecosystem: Environmental > Terrestrial > Soil > Floodplain | place: USA...
GTTGACGTGATCCGGCGTGACGGGTGATACGCCGCCCCAATCGTTGATGCCTGCATCGATCAAGCGGGGAAGCGCGCCCGGATTGAGATTGGGCGGAGCTTGGATGTTCATCGACGGCGCAAATAACAGTCGCGCGATCGCGATCGTCCACAAATGCTCTTCGAGGCACGGCGCGGGCGAATGCGCCATGCGGGTTCCGGCTTTCGGCCGGAAATTCTGGATGATGATTTCCTGGATGTGCCCATAAATGTCGTTGAGCTCGCGTAGGGCAAGCAGCGAATCGACCCGCTCCTCGCGCGTTTCGCCGATGCCGATCAGAATGCCGGAAGTGAACGGCACGCGCTGCTCGCCGGCAGCACGGATGCTCGCCAGCCGCGTGCGCGGATGCTTATCGGGGGAACCGTGGTGGGGGCCGCCGGGCTCGCACAGCCGCTCGGAGGCGGACTCGAGCATGAGGCCCTGGGACAGCGAGACGGTGCGCAAGGCGGCCGCACCGGAGGGCGTCAAATGGCCCGGATTGAGATGCGGCAACAATCCGGTTTGCTCATGCACCGTGCGCGCAGCCTGCGCGAGATAGGACAAGGTCGTGCGGTGCCCGAGGCGAAGAAGCTCATCGGCGGCGGTCCGGTAGCGCAGCTCCGGCTGGTCGCCGAGCGTGAACAATGCTTCCTTGCAGCCTGCCGCGTGGCCCGCCCGCGCGATGGCAAGAACCTCGTCGAGGGACAGATATGCTGGCTCGCCCTTGCGTGGCGGATGAGCAAACGTACAGTAATGGCAAACGTCGCGGCAAAGCTTCGTCAGCGGAATGAAAATCTTGCGTGAATACGACACGATGGGACCGTGGGCGTCATCGCGCCTGCGAGCGGCCGCTCGCATCAGCGAGGCAAGATCGCAGTCCACAAGCGCCAGCGCTTCCTCGCGGGTGAGGTTGCCACCGTGGACGTGATCATCGGACAACATCACAGATCCGCTTCGCTCATGCTTTCAAGAAACCGGCGCTACATCGAGGCCCGAGGTATTGCGTTGCAGTTGCATGGCGATGTCCGGCGTAGCGAAACGCCGTGCATGCGAGGGGTTTTTCTTCCATCCGGCATTACCGCGGCTGCGATGTCGGTAGTCCGGTAATGCGAATGCCGGCGCCGTTCACCTTATACCGCCGATTGATCCCGATGAGGACCGCGGTCAATGCCTCGGCGGCGACGGAATTGGCGAGCGGCCCGCCGTCGACGCCCCGCGTACCCGCCGCATTCGCCAGTTCGATCACGATGGCGCGCCCCTCTTTGTCGTCCCCAAACACGAGCACGTCGCAATCGACGCTGCCGCCGGAATGAAGCTTAGCGGCGCTGACATTGTGGAATGCGGACTGGACGCGCGCTGCTCCAGCAAGCAGCCGCTGCGCGGTGAGCGCAGCCGATCCGTCGGGTGGAAGCTTCACCACCGAGACCTTCGGAGGGACGAGCGGTACGACCGCGTCGACCACGATCTTGCCCGCCACAACCGGCTTGATCTCATTCACGATGGCTTCATGGCTCGCGTAAGGGACCGCGATGACGACGATGTCGGCGGCCGCTGCCGCCCCGAGATTGTCTTCACCGGCAACGGCGACAGATCCATGATTGGGGTTCATCTCTTGGGCGGCGGCCTGCGCTTTCTGCTTGGATCGTGACCCCAGCACGACCGGATAACCGGCGGCGGCCCAGCGCTTGGCAAGCGCCGAACCCAGCTCTCCGGTTCCTCCCAGGACCGCGATGGTGGGACGTCCCTGCACCGGCCTCTCCCAGGACGCGCGGTTTCCGCGCACTCATTTTCATCTCGGCAGGCGGATCCCACGCGGTGCGGGCGTCGCCTTACTGACGATCGACGCCGCACCAGTCGCAGATGCTGAGCGCCACAACCTTGATCGATGTCAGGTAATCATCGATGGAAACGTACTCGTCGTTCGCATGCATGACCGCCGTCGACCCCGGCCCGAAGATCACGGTTGGAGTATCGGCATAGCGGTTCAGGAAACGAGTGTCCGCTGCGCCCTGGCGGCCGCTGATCTCGGGATCGCGGCCGGTAATCTCCTTGTAATTCCGGCAGACGGTTTCAACGATCGGGTGATTTCTCGGGATCTCGGATGCCTGCGCGTCATATCCGACGAACCGGACCTTCGGAGGGTGAAGCTTCATCCAAGGATCAGCGGCTGCGGCGCGTGCGACCTGATCCACGAGGCTCTGCTTCACGCCTTCGTGGTCCTCTCCAGGAACCGTGCCGATGCTGCCCTTGAGAAGGCAGTTGACAGGGAATGCGCTCGGATAGTTGCCGGCCGAGAAGCTGCCGATAATACAAGGAAGCGTATCGAGGGCATTTGGATAGAGCGGGTGGGTAACCGTCGCAACCCGCTTTGCCTCCAGATCCGCGACCGCCTTCACGATCTTGTTGCCGAGTTCAATGCCGCTGATGCCTTCGTAGCGCTTTTGAATGCCGGCGGGTTTGCCGTGGATTTCGATCTCGAACCAGATCCGGCCGATGCACGCGGGTTGAACCGCCAGGTCACTGGTCTCACCGGAAATGCCAGCGTCGGCCTTGTAACCACGGATCACCGTATCCAATGTGCCGTGACCGCTGACCTCTTCATCGACGACGACATTGATATAAACGTCACCCTTGGGCTTGAGACCCGCGGCCAGCAGACACTCCACTGCCATGATATGGCTGGCAACCCCGCTTTTCATATCGGCGGATCCTCGCCCATAGATGCGGCCGTCCTTGATGGTGGCAGACCATGGGTCATCGCTCCATCCCTCACCGCCGCCAACCGGGATGACATCGGTGTGCCCGTTCAACAGCAATGAGCGTCCACCGCCCGTGCCCTTCAACGTCGCGACGAGGTTGGGGCGTCCTTCGTAGCCGCGGTCGACGGGTCGATATGCAGGATGCTTTTTCAGCTCTTCCCAATCCGTTTCCCACATGTCGACATCGAGGCCGATCTTCGCCATGTAATCCGCAAGAAACTTCTGGATCTTCGCTTCGTCGCCGGTGACGCTAGGGATGGCGATCATCTGCTGCAGGAAAGAGATCGCTTTTTCACGGCTGTTGTCGATCTTGGGCAGAAGCGTTTGGCCGATGCTCGCGCTCATTTGAAATCCCCGCAAAAACCCGGTCGGCAGGAGCCGTCATTAAGCGGCCATTTCACCTCAGTCAATGCGCGGCCGCCATCGCCGTTCAACAGCCAAGCCGCTGGCGATGAATTGCACCGCCGATGGCGGCGTGCCTGCAGCGTGATGGCGACAGATTGACTGGGCATACGACTGGGCTTCACGCTCGGCTCCGCTCCGCGATGGCGCTAACGATCCGTTGTGGCGTAATCGGCGATACCAGCAGTTCGGCGCCGAGCGGCCGTAGCGCATCGTTCACTGCATTGGCGATCGCCGCCGGCGGGGCGATGGCGCCGCCTTCGCCGATGCCCTTGACCCCGAATTCCGTGTAAGGCGCAAGCGTCTCCATGTGATCGAGCACCGGGGCGGGGACTTCAGTCGATCCGGGCAGGAGATAATCCGCTAGCGTGGAGGCGAGCGGCTGCCCCGAACGATCGAATGGCATCTCCTCGTAAAGCGCCGTGCCGACGCCTTGCGCGAAGCCGCCGTAGATTTGTCCATCGGCGATCATGGGGTTCACCAGCTTGCCGCCGTCCTCGACGATGACGTAGCCGAGGATTTCTACGTCTCCGATCTCCGGATCGACCGCCACCAAGGCGGCATGCGTGGCATAGCTGAAGGTCCCGCTGTCGCGCGTCGGCTTGTAGCCCATTGTCGCCTCCAGGCCGCCGGGATCGACGTCACCCGGAAGGTCTTGCGGCCGCAGGTACCAAGCGCGCGCGATTTCCGCCAAGCTGACGGCCCCGTGGGGACCGACGGCCTGGCCGCCACCCACGGAGACTTGCGCGGGATCGGTCTGCAAGAGTCGCCCCCCGATGGTGGCCGCGCGCTTACCGATTTCCCGGCAGGCCGTCGCCACGGCGCCGCCCGCCATCACCATTGCGCGCGAGCCCCAAGTGCCGGTCGAATAGGGCGTGAGCGCGGTGTCGCCGAGCACGACCTTGATCTTGCCGATGTCGATCCCGAGGATTTCATTCGCAACCTGGGCCAGCGTCGTTTCGAGCCCCTGTCCATGCGAGTGCACGCCGACCCGCAGTTCCAGGCCGCCATCGGGCGTCAAGCGCGCGGTTGCCTGTTCATAGCCGGGCACCATCGGGATTCCCCACCCGTAATATACCGAGGTACCGTGCGCGGCCTGCTCGCAATAGGTCGCAAGACCAACGCCGACCAATCGTCCGTCCGACTCTCCGTGCTTCTGACGGTGTCTGATGCCCGCCACATCGATCGTCGCCACGGCGCGGCGCAACGACTCCGGATAATCACCGCTATCGAAATGCTTGTTGGTGATGTTGTCGAACGGCATCTGCTCGGGTCGCACGAGATTTCGCCTTCGCACGTCGTGCGGCTCGATGCCGGCTTCGCGCGCGACCGCGTCGAGAACGAGTTCGAGTGCGAAACAAACGCCGGTACGCGCAACCCCGCGATACGGCAGGATCGGGCATTTGTTGGTCGCGACCGAGAAGGTGCGACAGCGATAGGCGGGAAAATCATAGGGTCCCGGCAGGATGCTCGCCACCTGCGCGGCTTCCAGGCAGGCCGAGAACGGGTAGGAGGAGTAAGCGCCGGAATCGACAGCAGCTTCACAGTCGATGCCGCGCAGACGGCCGTCGCGCTCGGCATAAGCGGTGATGCGGTAATGGTGCTCACGGCAATTGGCGCCGGCAATGAGATGTTCGCGGCGATCCTCGATCCAACGCACCGGATGGGAGCAACGCATGGCAAGCCAGCCGAGACAAATCTCCTCCGGCAATAGGATGCCCTTGTAGCCAAATCCACCTCCGACGTCCGGCGCGATGATACGGACCTGCCCCTCATCGAGGCCGAGACACTCGGAGAGGCCAGTGCGCACGATGTGCGGCATCTGACAGGCTGAGTACACCGTCAATTGTTCGAGCCGGGTATCCCAGAAGGCGACCACGCCGCGCCCTTCGATCGGCGCCATGCATTGCCGGGCGGTACGGATCTCGCGAGAGACTTTGATCGGCGCATCGAACGCTTTGCCGATGTCAATGTCGATAAAAGTCTCCAGAAATACGTTGTCGCACCAGTGCTCATGGACCAGAGCGGCCCCGCTCTTGCGCGCTTCCAGCATGTCGTAAACTGCGGGCAATTCCTCCAGATCGAGCATCACCGCCGCGGCAAGGTCCTCGGCTTCCGCCCTCGTCGCGGCGATGCACATCGCTGCCAACTCGCCGACATGGCGAACCTTGTCGGTGGCGAGCGGCGGCTGTTCCGACACTTTGAAGCCGCGCAAGCCGGACACCGCGCGGATCGGCCGCACGCCCACGAGATCGGCGGCCGTGAACGTGCTGTCGCGCTGGTCGGGCGGGACGGAAATGCCGCGAATGCGGCCATGCGCGAGGGGGCTGCGGACGAAGGCAACATCCTTCATTCCCGGCAGCCGAATGTCGGCAACGAACTGCCCGCGACCGCGCATGAGGCGGTCGTCTTCCTTCCTGACGACACGAGCTCCGACACCCTGCGAGGACATTGCGCTTCCGCCACGCTTGGTTTCGCTCACTTCGACGTCGCCGCCATCGCAGTGCCGGGTGCCGGCGCGGCTCTCGTCAAGGCAGGACGGGCGGCGGAATGGGCGAGTAGATCGATGTGCAGCCTGACGACCTCACTGCGATAGGTGATATCGGCCACGTAGATGGCCACGCCGGTTCCATCGATCACGACGCAGCGGCATTCGGCGGTCGGCGCGCCGAGCGCGATCTTCAGCAAATCGGCGGTCTGTACGCTCGCGCCGCCAATCACGATCGTCTGATAGGCATGCTGCACTTCGACGTTGGTGAGACGTGCGAGAACCGCCAGTGCGGGGCGGGTTAGGAAGGCTTCGGGATCGCGATCGAACACCGCACGCGCAAGGTGCACGTTAACGATCCCATAGGGCTCGCCGTCCTTGTATTGCAGGCTTCGAATAAAGCGGTATTGCGGAGCGAGCTTGCCTTCCCCCTCGTGCAGCTCGGGATATGCTGGCGGACGATCGACCTTGATCCGTTTCGGGACATTGTCCTTGATCGAATCGATCAAGATAGCCCAATCGGTGGCGAGCTCGAGCCAATGCCGGCTGGGAGGTTTTTCTGCGACGAACGTGCCGCGGCCCTGATGGCAATGCAGCAACCCCTCCTGCCGCAGGATGTCAACGGCCTGACGGACCGTGACGCGCGCCACCTCGAACTCGCGCTCAAGCTCGACCAGGGTGGAAATTTTCTGGCCGGGCTGCCATTGCCGTCGTTCGATGCGCTGACGCATGACGGCCGCAACCTGGATGTAGAGCGGAACGCGACTGCGATCATACGCCTTCAAGAGCTTTGACATGGTCGGTGCCATCAGATGACGTAGGTAAAGATCCGTTCGATGCGGTAGAAGCCCAACGGGCTCGCTTGTATCATCGGCGAAAGTTGCCCAGCAATCGAGTGAATGCGTTCTTCACGCGGGTGACAATGACAGCGCCGAGCACCGAACCTGCTGGTGCCGCCGCGTCATCCATCGCATCCGACAATCCAGCGATCCGTGCCGAAGCCTCGCGGGCGACCGGCTCGGCGTGACGCGAGCCGACCGGCCCCAGCCCTCGTCGCTCGGATGCGGAAACTGCAAGAGCGCCGGTGCGGCGCTCCTCCAGCACACGGCGGATAGCGCGCACGATTCCGACATATCCGGTGCAGCGGCACAGGTTACCGCTCAGTTCGAGGCGGATGCGTCGCTCGTCGGCGTCGGGAAGGCGCGTGACGATGTCGCGCGCGGTGATCAGCATTCCCGGCGTGCAGAACCCGCATTGCAACCCGTGCTCGACCATGAACGCCCGCCGCAAGGCGATCATGACGGGGTCGTTTTCCAATCCTTCGATCGTCGTGATCTGCGCACCTTCGCACAAGACCGCATAGGTGATGCACGATCGCGCCGGCTGGCCGTCGATCAAGAGTGTGCATGCACCGCACGCGCCTTGCTCGCAGCGAAGATGCGTGCCTGTCAAACCGAGCCGTTCGCGCAACAGGTCGGCCAGGTGCATGCGCGGCTCGACCATCTCGATCACCGGGATAGCGTTGACCGTGAGGCCGACCGGCTTCATTTGGCCATTACCCGCGAACCCCTGGCTAGACATGCCTAAACTCTAGCCTAGCGATGGAGAGCGGACCGGCGGCGACGCGCTGGTGCCGGGCACGCGCGTTGCGACCATTGCGGCGCCGGCCATGGGATGCCCAAAGAAGGACTTGCAAGCGCGATCAAGCGGGCTCATCCTAAGAGTGACGGTTATTAGTATGATAGTATGATGGGGCTGTGAAGGTCTCCACCCCAACTCGGCACAGAAATCACCTGCCTTCGGCGTGCGTGGTTTCGAACCGACGATTATGACTGCCGACAGCGGCATTCAGGAGAGCCATTTGATGCGGTCGGCAGTCGCCTCGCCGGCGCCCGGACCAGCTCCCGGCTGCGCCCATGACGATGGCGCGGCTATCGTGCGCATCGCAGCCCTCAAGAAGAGCTTCGGCGACCTCGAGGCGATCCGCCAGATATCGTTCGACGTCGCCGACGGGGAGTTTCTGAGTGTGTTGGGGCCGAGCGGTTGCGGCAAGAGCACATTGCTCATGATGATTGCTGGAGTGATTGAGCCCAGCGCGGGCGAAATCCAGATTAAAGGTGCGAACGTGGCTGGACCCCGGCGGGAAGTCGGCGTGGTTTTTCAGAGCCCGGTTCTGTTGCCTTGGCGCACGGTGTTGCAAAACGTGCTCTTTCCCATCGAGTTGCTGAAGCTGCCGCGTGCCCCGTACCGGCAGCGGGCGACGGAACTGCTGCGCATGGCGAAAATCGACGAATTTGCCGGGATGTTGCCGCGTCAACTATCGGGAGGCATGCGGCAACGCGTCGCGATTTGCCGGGCGCTCGTGCACGATCCCAGCATCTTGCTGATGGACGAGCCGTTCAGCGCGTTGGATGCGATCACGCGTGACGAAATGGCGGTCGAGCTTCAGCGTATCTGGCAGGCCAATCGCAAAACGGTGATTTTCGTCACCCACAGCATCCGCGAGGCGGCATTCCTCTCCGATCGCGTCCTGGTCATGGGTCGTCGGCCGGCGACGATCATCGACGAGCTTGCAATCAACCTCCCGCGGCCGCGGCATATCGCAGTGACCGAGGATGAAAACTTCAACCGCTTGGTTCGTCACCTCCGCAAGGCGATCGAGGCGAGCCATGCCGAATAATATTGGCAAGCGCGCGGCCACGATCGGATGGCCGGTTCTCGTCACGGCTGTCATACTCTTGGGGTGGGAGATCAGCGTCAGGACGTTGGGCATCCGCAGTATCATCTTGCCGCCGCCATCGGCCGTATTCGAGGCAATGACGGATCGCCATGATCTCCTGCTGGCGCATTTGTGGCCTTCGCTTTACCTGACGGTGCTCGGATTTGTACTGTCCGTCGTTGGCGGCATCTTCGTAGCCGTGTTGATCACCTACTCCTCCATCGTTCGAAAAGGTTTTTATCCGGTCATCGTGGTCTCGCAGGTCATCCCAAAAATCTCCATCGCGCCCTTGTTCATCGTGTGGTTTGGGACTGGAACGATGTCGAGTCTGCTGCTGGCGTTTCTGGTCGCGTTCTTTCCGATGACAATCAACGCGGCAATGGGCTTCGAATCGATCGACGAGGATATTCATCGCATGGCGCGCACCTTCATGGGCTCGCGCTGGCAGATTTTCTGGAAGATCCGCATGCCCAACGCGTTGCCGTATATCTTCGGCGGCATGAAGATTTCCATCACGCTCGCCATCATCGGCGTCATCGTGTCGGAATTCGTCGCTTCCCAGGAAGGCATCGGCTACCTGATCAAGCTCGCCGGCGGTCTCTTGGATACCCCGCTGATGCTGGCGGCGATCACCGCGCTGAGCATCAGTGGCCTCGCGCTCTACGCGATCATCGCCGGCGCGGAAAGTTGGGCCGTTTACTGGCAGCCGCCCTCCGATGCCGTCGCGGCTGGAGGAGGATGATGCGCAGGATAGCCTTGTGCGACTTGAGACCGGAGGCTGATCGCGAAAGTCCGCCGCCATCGCATATGCTCACCGCCTTCACAGAGGAGTGATCCCAATGACACTACATCGCCGTTCCTTCCTAAAGCTCACCGCCGGCACGGCCGTCGCGTCTGCGGGTTTGGGAGTTGGGGCGCCCGCGATCGTGCGCGCGGCGACGTCGGTCAAGATGACGTTGCCGTGGCTGCCGCTCGGGACGTTCAGCTACGCGTTCGTCGCGAACAAGATGGGTTTTTGGGAAAAGCGCGGTCTCGACGTGACCATCGACCGCGGCTTCGGCTCCGGCCGAGTATGCGTGCCTGTGGATCAGGGGCAATACGATTTTGGCATCCTCGACCTGGCGGTGATGATGAACTGCGCGGCGCGGGGGCTCGACCTCGCTGCCGTCGCGGGGATCTGGCCGCGCTCTCCGGTCGGGATTTTTTCGCTTAAGGAGTACGGCATCACCAAGCCACAAGACCTCGAGGGTCAGACGGTCGCCTTCGACGTCGGCAGCGGCGACTTCCAACTCTGGCCGGCTTTCATCAAGGCGACGGGGATAGACGACAAGAAAGTGAACAAGGTGACCATGGACGCGGCCGCGCTGATCAAGGCGTTGGTGGAGAAGCAGGTCAAGGCGGAAGGAAACTTCTTCGGCAGCATCGCACCGAGCCTGTGGGCGCAGGGCCTCGAGATCAACAGCATGCTCTACGAGGACTACGGGGTGAAGATGTTCAGCAACGTGGTCGCATGCAAACGTAGCACCATCGAGAAGAAGCCGGAGCTGTGTGAGGCGTTCGTGGGCGGCCTCATGGAAGGCCTCAAATACGTTTATTTGAACCCGGAAAAATCAGTCGCCCTCCACCTCGAGAGCGTCAAGGAGTTCCAAGGCGGCAGTGTCGCCAACCAGAAGGTGATCGAGTACGGCCAGGCCGTCAGCACGGCACTGGGCGTAGTGCCGGCGGTCAGACAGCACGGCCTCGGCTACATGGATCCCGATCTCGTCGCCACCACGGCGAAGACGGTCGAGACCTATATGGGGGTCAAGAATGCGCCGCCCACGCAGCAGCTGTTCACCAATAAGTTCGTGGGCACGGTGAAGCTCACCGAGGCGGAATGGGCCGAGGTTGAAAAGCGGTCGGAAAAATACCTGCCGCGCAAGAGTTCATAATCAGGACTGACGCGAGCGGCATCCTCCGTTCCCCTCTCCCACGCATCGCGGGCTTTGCCCGGGATTTGCTGCAGCCACTCACCCGGACGCTCGCTTCCGCTCGCGTCCACCTCTCCCGCAAGGGGAGAGGG
>Ga0307278_10001857_pt1 | contig 10448 bp, 10 predicted proteins | sample ER_DNA_117_FD_194482 | JGI IMG/M metagenome (GOLD analysis project Ga0307278, IMG submission 194482) | Bulk soil microbial communities from the East River watershed near Crested Butte, Colorado, United States - ER_DNA_117 | ecosystem: Environmental > Terrestrial > Soil > Floodplain | place...
CCCTGAAACGCGCTCCCGAGAGCTCTGTGGCGCTGCTGGCGCTGCCGGCCGGCGCGGCCGGCTCCATCGACGCGCTGAGCTACCTGCGCCTGGGCAAGGTGTTCACCGCGAACATGACCGGGAATGCAGTCCCGTCGGGGATTGGGCTGGCCAGCAGGCGACCGCCCGGGTGCTGGACTCGGTGGCGGCGCTGGCCGGCCTCGCGCTCGGCGTGCTCGCCGGCGCTGTGCGGCCGGCACCCGAAGAAAGCGAGCCGAGGAGGGTTGGTTGATGAAGGCGGTGGTCTACGACGGCCCCGGGCGGGTCGGCGTGCAGCAGGTCCCCGACGCCGTGGTCGAGGACCCCGGCGACGTCGTGATCTGGGGCAGGATTGCAGTCGGCAAGCCCCGGTAGCCGGAGGTGCGCATGACCGCAACGCGCCCGCGCGGGATAGCCGCGCTCGGCCTGGCCGCCCTGCTGGTGCTGCTGGCCGCCTGCACCCGCGAGCCCGCGGCGCCCCAGCAGCCGCCGCTGACCCTGCCGTCGGGCCCCAGCACCTCGGCCGCCCCGCCCACCGGCGATGGCGACTGGACCACCTACCACCGCGACAACGCCCGCACCGGCTACCTGGCCGGCCTGGCCGACCCCACCCGACTGACCCAGGCGTGGAGCACGCGGCTGGACGGCGCGGTGTACGCCCAGCCGCTGGTGGTCGGCGACCGGGTGCTGGTGGCCACCGAGGCCGACTCGCTGTACGCGCTGGAGCTTCGTAGCGGGCGGGTGCAGTGGCGCACCACGGTCGGGGAGCCGGTGCCGCTGTCGGAGCTGCCCTGCGGCAACATCGACCCGCTCGGCATCACCGGCACGCCCGTCTATGACCCCGGGACCGGCCTGGTGTTCGCGGTCGCCGAGGTGACCGGCCCGGCCCACCTGCTGGTCGGGGTGGAGGTGCGTACCGGGCGGGTCCGGGTGCGCCGGGGGGCCGACCCGCCCGGCATGTCCCCTCGGCCGCATCAGCAGCGGGCCGCGCTGGCCCTGTCCCAGGGCAGGGTCTACGTCGCCTACGGCGGCCTGCTGGGCGACTGTGGCGACTACCACGGCCGGGTGGTCGCCTCCCGCACCGACGGCCGCGGACCGCTGCAGGCCTTCCAGGTCCCGACCACCAGGGAGGGTGGCATCTGGGGCGCCTCGGGGCCGGCGGTCGACACCCGCGGCCGCCTGTATGTCGCCGTCGGCAACGGCGCGGCGACCGGTGGGGCGTGGGACCGCAGCGACTCGGTCCTGCGCCTGTCGCCCGAGCTGCGCCTGGAGGACGGCTTCGCCCCCACGCGCTGGCCGCAGGACAACGCCGCCGACGCCGACCTCGGCTCGATGGGCCCGCTGCTGCTGCCCGGTGGGCTGCTGTTCGCCGCCGGCAAGAGCGGCCTTGGCTATCTGCTGCGCGCCGACCACCTGGGCGGGGTCGGCGGGCAGCTGGTGGAGCGGCCGGTGTGCGCCGCCTTCGGTGGGGCGGCCGCGGTCGGCTCGGTCCTGTATGTGCCCTGCACCGACGGGCTGCGCCAGGTCCGGGTCGGGCCCGGCGCCCGGCTGGACCTCGGCTGGCGGGCGCCCGGGGCGGTCAGCGGCTCACCGGTGGTGGGCGGCCATACGGTCTACAGCCTGGATCCCGCCGGCGGCACCCTGTATGCGCTGGACGCCGACCGGGGCACGGTGCGCACCAGCGCGCCGGTCGGCCAGACCTCGCGCTTTGCCACCCCGACCCTGGCTGGTGGGCTGGTGCTGGTCGGCACCCTCGCCGGCGTGGTCGCGCTGGCGGCGCGGCCGTAGCTTGGGGGAGCAGGCAGCGGGCGGCACCCGGCCCAGCAGCGGAGGCATGGCGGCAACAGACATCGACGACGCCACCTCGACGTGGAGCACCAGCCGTGCGCGCCCCTGGGATGTGTGGGCATACGGCGCACAAGCGCCCAATCCCCCTTTTCTGCCTAGGCAGATGGTGCTCTCGTGTGCGCGTGTCCACGAGCTGCGGAAGCCCGGTCAACCCCGCACGAACTTACAAACAGGAGCACTTATCGGTGGTTTGTTGGCTACGGTGGCAGGTAGAGGGGCAGCGGCCGCCCGGCATGGGCGGTGTCAAGCAGCAACCGCAGCTTGGCCGGCGGGGGCGCCGTCGACCACGCCCGCCACCAGTGCCCTAGGCCGGACTTACGTGGGCTTGGTGGGCTGATTGGGCATCTAACCTGTGCTTTGTATTGGAACCGGCTCTCGGGGTGTAGGCACTAATATGCTTGATTCCTAGCCTGCTAGCTGGTAGATTTCGCCTATGGCAAGGCGTGGTGGTGCGGTCCATGTGGCGACGACGCGTCGGCACTACAAGGACAAGGTGTACGAGACCCACCTGCTGCGCCGCTCCTACCGGGAGGGCGGACGGGTCAAGACCCAGACGCTGGGGAACCTGTCCCATCTGCCGGCGGCCACGATCCAGCTGCTCCGCCGCTCGCTGAAGGGCGAGGCGTTCGTGCCGGCGGTGGAAGCACGGCTGGGCCCGGACGGTTGCACGATCTCCCGCTCGCTGCCACACGGCCACGTCGCGGCCGCGGCGGCGATGGCTACCAAGCTCGGGCTCGTGGAGCTCATCGGCCCGCCCTGCCGGGAGCGCGACCTCGCGGTTGGGCTGGTGGTGGCACGGGTGTGCAAGCCCGGCTCGAAGCTGGCGGCGACCCGCTGGTGGGCCGACACCACCGTCGGGGTCGACCTCGGGCTGCTGGACGCCTCCACCGACCAGGTGGATGCGGCGATGGACTGGCTGCTGGCCCGCAAGGAGCCGATCCAGGCTGCGCTCGCCGCCCGGCACCTTGCCCCCGGCGGGCGGGTGCTGTTCGACCTGTCCAGCTCGTGGCTGGAGGGCTGGACCTGCCCGCTGGCCAAGCCGGGCTACTCCCGGGACGGCAAGCGGGGCAAGCCGCAGATCCAGTACGGCATCATCGCCGACCCCCAGGGTCGGCCGGTCGCGGTCGAGGTGCTGGCCGGCAACACCGGCGACCCCACCAGCTTCACCACCGCGGTCACCACGGTGCGCGAGCGGTTCGGCCTCGACGACGTCACCTTCGTCGGTGACCGGGCCATGAGCACCACCGCGCGGATCGCGGCGCTGCGCACGCTGCCCGGTGCGGGCTGGATCACCGCGCTGCGCGCCCCGCAGATCAAGGCGCTGGCCGAGGCCGGCGCGATCCAGCTGTCGCTGTTGGACCAGGCCGACCTGGCCCAGATCACCCACCCGGACTACCCCGACGAGCGGCTGGTGGTCTGCCGCAACCCGGCGCTGGCCGCCGAGCGGGCCCGCAAACGTGCCGCGCTGCTCGCCGCCACCGAGGACGCGCTGGCCACGCTCGCCGCCACGGTCGCCGCCACGGTCGCCGCCGGCCGCCTCAACGACCACACCAAGATCGCGGTGCGGGCGGGGCGGGTCGTGAACAAGCACAAGCTGGCCAAGCACTTCGACCTGCACGTCGAACAAGGGCGGATCAGCTGGTCGAGGCGGACCGAACAGATCGAGGCGGAGGCCGCCACCGACGGGATCTACGTCATCCGCACCCCGCTGCCTGACACGGCGATGGCCGCCACCGAGGTGGTCGGGGTCTACAGATCCCTCGCCGAGGTCGAGGCCGACTTCCGCTCCTGGAAAGCGATCGACCTGCAGCTGCGGCCGGTCTACCACCGGACCGAGCCCCGGGTCCGCGCCCACCTGCTGCTCTGCCTGCTCGCCGGCTACCTCACCTGGCATTTGCGCCGCGCCCTCGCCCCGATCACCTTCACCGACACCGACCGGCCCGGACCGGCACGCCCCGACCCGGCCACCCCGGCCACCCCGTCCACCTCGGCGAAGGCCAAGGCCGCCACCAAGGCCACCCCCGACCACGAGCCGGTCTCCTCCTACCGCACGCTGCTCGAGCATCTGGCCACGCTGACCCGCAACACCTGCCACATCGCCGGCACCCCCGCCGAGGCCAGCTCCGACAAACTCGCCGAACCCACCCCCACCCAGCGGCGGGCCTTCGAACTCGTCGGCGCCAACATCCCGCTCCGCCTGACGTAGGCAGAAAACCCGCCACCCCACCCGCCAACCATGCCTCTAACCTGGGCATTCACCCCGCAAGATCACGTAAGTCCGGGTTATTGATCGGCGTTCGCCTGCGTAGGCCGCGCAAGGCAACGTCTGCAAGATCGGCTTCCCCGCCTTGAAGGAGAGACAGATGGCATTCATCATGAGAGCAAACCAGCTCTTACGCGCCACGATCCACCCTTCAGCAGTTCAATTACCGATTGAAGGTGAGTTGCCTTCTCTCGGCAGCGCGACCCAGTGGCTCAACTCGCAGCCATTGACGGCGGCCGGCCTGCGCGGAAACGTCGTCCTCATCGACTTCTGGACCTACACCTGCATCAATTGGCTGCGCTCACTTCCCTATGTCCGCGCGTGGGCCGAGAAATACAAGGATCAAGGATTGGTGGTGATCGGCGTGCACGCACCTGAGTTCGCATTTGAGAAAAACGTCGATAACCTTCGCCGCGCCGCGAAGGACATGAGGGTCGACTATCCGATCGCGATCGACAACGACCATGCGATATGGCGTGCTTTCAACAACCACTATTGGCCGGCCCTCTATTTCGTCGATGCGCAGGGGAATATTCGACATCATCAATTCGGCGAGGGCGAATACGAACAGTCGGAGATGATTATTCAACAATTGCTGGCCGAGGCCGGAATCGGCGGCATCGGCCATGAGCTGGTTTCGGTCGATGCCCGTGGTGCTGAAGCCGCCGCCGACTGGGGCAGCCTGAAGTCTCCGGAAAACTATGTCGGCTATGAGCGCACCGAGAACTTCGCGTCTCCCGGTGGTGCAGTCCTGGACAAGCGTCGCGTCTATGCTGCCCCCGCGCGGTTGCAACTCAACCATTGGGCGCTTTCGGGTGATTGGACGGTGGAGAACGAGGCCACTGCGCTGAACACGGCCAACGGGCGGATCGCGTACCGCTTTCACGCCCGCGATCTTCATCTCGTCATGGGACCGGCAGCGCGCGGAGCTTCCGTGCGGTGTCGCGTGCTCATCGATGGACAGCCGCCGGGCGCTGCTCACGGAATTGACGTCGACGACCAAGGCAACGGCACGGTTACCGAACAGCGGCTCTATCAACTCATCCGCCAGCGTGGCCCCGTCACTGAGCGCACGTTCGAGATGAAGTTCCTCGATCCTGGCGTTCAGGTCTACGCGTTCACCTTCGGCTAGATCGGAGCGAACATGTCCCTCGTGATTCGGAGTTCGAATCGTCTCCGAGCGACGCCCTCGCCCGTCCTGGCAGTCGCCGCGGCCCTCGGCGTTGTCCCATTCGCGGGCCCGCCATGCGAACCGCGCCGCAGGAGAAGGCGCGCGTCATCCCCGCCCTCGTCGCTCGACCAGACGGCTGGTCAGGCCACCTGGTTGGCGTTCCGTCAACCGCTCTACGTGACCGTGGACGACCCCTGGGGCCACGGCAACTCCCGATCAGGGCGCCTGCGGTGTGCTCGGCACTGAACCATGAGCAGCCGCCACGGCCGGAACGCCCCTGCGGCTTGCCACCCCGCCCGTCGATCCCGTCCTGGCTCACGTTCCCCGAACTCGACACCGACCACTCGTGAACTCAGTCAATCAGGAGCTCCGACCATGTCGTCCAACCCCAAGACGAACCCGCAGGAGCCGACCGACGCGCTCGCGGCAAAGCTCAAGCGCACCGAGCTCCAGCACAGCGCATCCTCGATTCCCGGACGGGAGATCGTGCAGGTGCTCACCGAGATCCCGTGCGGCGTCGAGTCGGGCTGGCACCTACATCCGGGTGAGGAGGTCGGGTACATCGTCGCCGGGCGGTGGAGATGATGATCCAGGGGCAGCCCACCCTCACCCTGCACGCCGGCGACCCCTTCCTCATGCCGCCCCGTACGCCGCACAACGCGCTGGACGTTGGTCCCGAGACGGGCCAGATGCTCTCCACCTACATCGTCGAAGTGGGGCAGCCGCTGGCGACGTTCGTTGACGGCCCGCCGGTCCCTCCGGCGACACTGGACACGGGCATGACGCGCGACTGACGTGCGAGACCGCCCGGTCCCCGGTGGGTCGCGCCGACCCGGGTTCGACGGATCGACCAGTCGGCACGCAAACCGAGGAGAACACGATGACCACATTCGAAGTCGAGAACCCTGTTGCCGTGGTGACCGGAGCGTTGCCACGGCTCGAACCCCTGCGATACGTCCGCACCGATGCGCTCGAGGTCGCGTACTTCGAAGCTGGTCCACGCGACGGCGAGGTCGTGCTGCTCCTGCACGGGTTCCCCTACGACATCCATAGCTACGTCGACGTGATCCCCCGCCTGGTCGAGGCGGGCCACCATGTCATCGCCCCCTACCTGCGCGGGCACGGACCAACCCGCTTCCTCGACGCCGCTCCGCGGTCGGGACAGCAAGCAGCCATCGGCACCGACGTGACCGCGCTGCTGGATGCGCTCGACATCCCCCGCGCCATCGTCGCCGGCTATGACTGGGGCGGGCGCGCAGCCTGCGTCGCCGCCGCGCTGTGGCCACACCGTTGTGCCGGCATCGTCTCGGTCAACAGCTACCTCATCCAGGACATCAGCAGCGCCATGACGCCGATCCAGCCCGACCTGGAAGCCGGCTTCTGGTACTTCTACTACTTCCTGACCGAGCGGGGCCGCGCCGGTCTCACCGCCAACCGGCGCGACATCGCCAAGGTGATCTGGACGCGGAACTCTCCGAACTGGCACTTCGACGACGCAACGTTGGACCGTGCCGCTGTGGCCTTCGACAATCCCGACTACGTCGAGGTCGTGCTGCACTCCTACCGTCATCGCCTCGGACTCGCACCCAGCTACCCTCCGTACGACCAGATCGAGAAGCGCCTTGTCGCGCAGCCGGCGATCACGGTCCCGGCGGTCACCTTGGACGGCTTGGCAGATGGCAACTTCCCGGCAACTGACGGCAGCACGTCTGCAGGCCACTTCGCCGGGCCCCCGCGTGCACCACCAGGTGCCGAACGCAGGTCACAACCTTCCCCAGGAGTCTCCAGACGCATTCGCCAGCGCGATCCTGGAACTGGCAGAGCTTCGATCACCATCCGGCGGAGGGTGATGCTCCTGACTCGGCTAGCGAGGACACAGGACCGACAGCCGGACCGTCCTGCGTGGTTCACGGTATCGACCAGGCACCGGAAGGTCGTAGCGTCTGGATGGCACTTGAGGCCACAAAGGACCGGTACGTCCATCAGAGGGGGTCCCTCGCGGGCCGCGCTGAAGGAGGCAGAGGTCGTGCTTGGCGCTGCGCCGAGGGGCGAGCTGGCGATCTTCTCGTTCACCGAGGCGCAGCTTGCCTTCTATGCGGGAACGGCCTTTGTGCGCCTGCGCCAACCGGCCGTCGCCCAGGACTACGCCCATCAGGCGCTGGCCTTGTACGGTTCGACACCGCACTACATGGATCCGGCGCTGGTTCGGCTCGACCTGGCTCGCTCCTACACCCAGCAGGGTGAGATCGACCAGGCCTGCAACCTGGGCAGCCAGGTGCTTGCGGGGACGCCTGGCAAACGCCCTGGCCCGATCGACCGGCGAGCACGAGACCTCTGGCGAGCGTTGCAGCCGTACGCCGGCTCCCCCATCGTCCGGGACTTCTCCGACCAGCTCCGTACCGCTTGAGCCCGTGGATGCTCGTGGACGACTTGGATGGGGGGTGCTGGGGACTGCGGCATCAGTCGTCGCCGGTTCCTGCCTGCGCTGGTCAAGGCCCGCAACGCCTATCTCGCGGCGGTCGGCTCACGCAGCCTCGAGCACGCGGCCGCCTCGGTGGCGATCGCCGGTGAGGGCCGGGCGGTGGGCTCCTACGCCGAGGCGTTGGACGACCCGTCGGTCGACATCGTCTACATCCCGCTGCCGAACGCACTGCACCGGGAGTGGGTGCTTGCCAGTCTTGCGGCTGGTAAGCACGTGTTGTGCGAGAAACCGCTGGTTCAAGACGAGCCTGCGCTTCGACAGCGTGGACGAGCCTCCGGCGGCTGCCAAGCTTCGCGGCGGTGCCCTCTGGGAGATCGGCTGCTACTGCCTAGACGTCCTCACGTGGCAGCTCGGTGAGGTCGTCGAGGTCTCGGCCTCCAGCGAGCGCCGTGATGGCTGCGATTTGGCCACGGCCGCCCATCTCCGGTTCGCCTCGGGCGCGCTCGGCACGGCCTGGTGGAGCTTCACGGCCGCCTGGTCCAAGCGACTGACGCTCATCGGCGAGTATGGGGCGCTTGAACTGGATCAGCCCTTCCGACCCGACGGCCGGCGACGGCCCGGCTAGAGCTTGGCAGGGACATCCGGGCCGTCCGGCTTCCCACCGATGACTGCTTCCGTCGGGAGATTGAGCACTTCGGCGAGGTGGTGAACCACGCCACAACGATCGCGGTTCCGCTGTCGGGAACTGCTCGATGGCTTCGTGTCGCCGAGGAGATTCGGCGCCAAGCCATACGAGGCTAATTTCAGCCAGGGCTCCACCTCTGCGGTCACCCGCCGATCCTCCTTCTGGAAGGCAAACTGCACGGCGCGATCAGCTCGCCATCACGCCGACGAGGCCTGGATGCCACGGGACGAGCGCGCCGAGGGCAAGTAGGGCGACGCCCACGGCGAGGCCGAGCTGCCTGCCGTAGCGCCAGGTCTTCTCCAGGAACACCACGCCGGCCAGGCCGACCATCCAGGCCATGTTCATCACGCCGACGGCGACCAGGACCAGCATGAGGCTCCAGCAGCAGCCAACACAGTAGCCGCCGTGGTAGAGGCCGACACGGAGATCGCGCAGCCTGCCTGAGTAGTTGCCGAAGTGCAGTAGGAATCCCAGTGGCGACCGGCAGTGGCGCAGGCAGCGGCGCTTCAGCGGCGTGAACTGGTAGAGCCCCGCGATGACAAGACTGCCTGCTGCGATCGCGGTCGCGACGGCCGGGTGGGGCATGGTGAGCCTGCGCTCTACCTGGGCGACGACGAAGGCCAACACACCGAACCCGGCCCACGCGGCGAGGTACCCGCCGACGAGCCCGGTGATCCGGCCAACCGCCGGCAGGCCATGCGAGCGGGAACGAACCACCCGCAGGTACACCGACGCCACCGGCGCCACCGACGGCAGCATCATCGCGGCCATCATCACGACCCAGAGCAGCAGGAAGCCGAGGAACGCACCCTGCATCCCGCCCGGGCCGGCGGGCATCCCCATGGCCTGCTGGGCGACCACCACCCACGCCAGGGCGGCCGCGGCAAGCAGCGCCGCCCAGACGACGGGGGCGCTACCCCTGCCAGGCGAAGTCGCGGAAATGACCGTTCTTCCCGGTGTTGTCAAACGACAAGCCGTACTCGGGGTCGTCGTAGTGGCCCCGGATGCTCCTGGCGATTGGGAGGTTGGCCCCCATCGGATGGAACACGTTGACGATCTCCATCACCGCGCTCGAGTCGGGCGCGCGCAGGCCCTCGACCTCGAACTCCATGATCCCCGGCACCGCCACCCGCTTGCGGGCGTCGTTGGACTCGTAGGTGAATGGGCGTGGGAGCGATTCGATGAGGCGACCATGCTCATCCGGTAGGGGTGGGCAGGATTCTCGACAGCCGCACCGGATCGGCGAGCTCTGCTCCAGGGTGCAATTACCGCTGAACCGCGAGGCTCGCTTGGGCCCTGACCACCGACATCGTGCGGGCCCGGGACAACCTCGCCACGGTACGGGCCGAATGGGAGGAGCAGTCAAGACTCGTGATGTGCGGGTAGCAGATGGGCAGCAGCCGGCGCCCGTAGGGATCCAAGGACGCGCCGTCAAACCGTGATGGACCGTGACCGCCGATCCGGCCCGGCGAGGGCCGCTGACCTGGCGTTTCTCACGGGATTTACGGCCCTCAACAGCGTGGAGTTCCATGCGGAGCATCGCCGTGCAGATCTCGCACGGAGGAAGCCAGGGGTTCAAGTCCCCTCACCTCCACCGCACAACGTCCCTGGTCACCGGCCTGGCGGGTCGCCCCCGTCGGGCCGGCGCCGTTCCAGATCCCCGGGCCGGGCAGCAAACGGGCAGCAACCCGGCCAACCGCTGCTCGATCACAGCCACCACGCACGCCCCCCTCTCCCGGTCGTCCAGTGGGAGCGCGTGCCGATTAGGCTGCCCTGGCAGGGGAGGAAGCCTGTTCGACCAGTCGGAGCGGAGCTAGTTGGCGCCACGCGCTCACTCACGGTCTGCCGGTCAGCGCGTGGCCGCGGCTGCCGCAGTGTGGCGGCAGCCGGGCGGGGAACTTCAGGGTTCGTCGCGGAGGCGGTTGGCGCGTTCGGTGACCTCGGCCAGGACCCGGTGGGTGGTGGCGAGGTCGTCGGGGTTGAGGTCGGCGTAGAGGCGCTTGGTGAGGGCGGCGACGGCGTCGGCCAGTTTGGCGTTGAG
>Ga0307278_10001858_pt1 | contig 10444 bp, 13 predicted proteins | sample ER_DNA_117_FD_194482 | JGI IMG/M metagenome (GOLD analysis project Ga0307278, IMG submission 194482) | Bulk soil microbial communities from the East River watershed near Crested Butte, Colorado, United States - ER_DNA_117 | ecosystem: Environmental > Terrestrial > Soil > Floodplain | place...
GTCGGTCGCCCGCGATTTCAACGCCCGCGGGCTGCGCCCGGTCGCCGCGCCCCGGTTCTCGTCGTCCAACCTGGGCAAGCTGCTGGCGAACCCGCGCTACATCGCCCGGGCCGTCTACAAGGGCGTCGAGGTCGCTGACGGCCAGTGGCCGGCCATCCTGGACGTTGCCGCCCACGAGCAGGTCAAGGCCGTGCTGTCCAACCCGGCCCGGCGCACCCAGGCCGGCCGCCCATCGGTCCACCTGCTCGTCGGTGGCATCCTGCGCTGCGCCGTCGACGGCGCAGCGCTCGGCGCCCGGGCGCCCGACCAGGGAACCCGGCGCTACGGCTGCCAGGGCGGCGACCGCGAGGCCGGCCGCGTCCACCTGGTCGTCACCGCCGCCCCGCTCGAACGGTTCGTCGAGGCCGCCGTGCTGCACGCCCTGGACGGCCCGAAGCTCGGCGAGTTCCTGAAACTGCGGACCCGCAACGGCGACCGCGAGCTAGGCGACCAGCTCGTCAGGGACGAGCGGCGCTTCACCGAGATGGCGACGATGTACGCCCGCGACGAGATCGGCAAGCCCGAGTGGATGGCCGCCCGCCCGGTGCTGCAGCAACGCATCCGCTCGGCGCGCGACCGGCTCGCCCGCCGGGCCGAGGCCGCCATCCTGGCCGACGTGGGCACCGAGCCGGGCGCGCTCGTCGCCGCGTGGAAGCGCTGGACGCTCGAACAACGCCGCGACGTGCTGCGGCTGGTGCTCGAAGCCGTCATCGTCCACCCGGCGGCCCGGCGAGGCCCCGGGTTCGACGAGCGGCGCGTCGAGCTGCGCTGGCGCGCGTAATCCGGAAATCACCCTGTGGATAAATCGGGCACCGCGTAGCCGGTCGAATCGGCGCGTACAGCCGCAGATGGCGGACGCTGGGTAGTCAGTCTGTACTAGACGACGTAATTACAACCGTTGTCTTTCCACAGGCCAGCGGCCTAGTACGTCGATACCCGCGCTTGGCGCTCGTTGCTGCCGAGTGCTAGGTTCCGCGCAGCCTGGGGCGAGACCGAGACCTAGACAGCCCGCCCCGCCCCAGGCCACGCCAGCAATGTTGCTACTAGCGAGCAACAGACGGCAAGGTACGCAATGTAGTCGCGTGGCTCAAGTCGCCCGTGCGCTTGTGAATGCTGGCGTCAAAACCGGCGGGTTGCCGGAAGGCAGCCGTGACGCAGTTCTCGACGGCCCCCGAGGTGGCGCAGCTATTTCGGGTGAGCGTCTACACCGTCCGCAGATGGGCGCACGACCCTGACCACCCGTTGCGCGCCGTCCAGGTCGGGCAGCGGTTCCTGTTCCCGCGCGATGACGTCGAGCGGCTCATCGCCCAGCAACGGCTGGCCGCCAAGTGACCGCGGCCGAGCTGGCTTCCCTGGTCGAGCGCAGCCGCCGCGAACAGGGCTACCCGCCCCACGTCGAGGACGTCAGCGTGCTCGCCGCCGTGGCCGCCATGGTCGACGACGGCCGGGTCGAGAGGGGCGGCGATGGCCGAGCGGCGTAACGGCAGAGGCCGTCGCCCCACCGGAGACGACGGCCTCGACCCGAACAGTACCGCGACCAACAGCACTACCACCCCCGAAGGGAGCAGCATGGCAACCGTACCACGGCCACCGGCCGAGCCACCCCAGGACGGCCAGCCTCTAGACCCGTTCGACCTTGACGCCCTGCGCGTCGAAGGTCTGGACGACATCAGCACCGAAAAGGTCCTCCTGACCGTTCCCGCCCGCAAGCCGAAGGCGAGAGAGTTCTTCCGCGTCCACCCTGGGGACGACTACACCCTTGACTCCCTCGTGTTCGAGCGCGTAGACGGACTCGACCGCGAGGTCTATCTGGTCGCCAAGCACCTACGCGCCGAACTGGCCGGCGACTGCCAGCGTGTGCGGCTGTTCACCTGCATGAGCAAGCGCGGCGTGCTGTTCCTTTGGCCGGCGAGGCTTCCGGACGATGAGGCGGCCGGCGGAGGAGGCCGCGCCTGGCATTCCTCCGCGCTCGAAACCGCGGAGGAGGCAAAGAAGAGCTGGGTTCGGATGCAAGGCGACAGGGACCTTGGCGCCTATGTGATGCACCGTGCCAAGGGCGACCTGGGAGAGCCGGCCTGGCCGGACATGACCTTCCGGGACCTGATCGCGCTTGCCTTCAAGGACCGACTCATCGACACGCCCCACCACGACGTGCTTCGCGAGCTGCGCGGCGAGCTGTAGGTGGACGGGCTGCCGTTCAGGGAAATCTGGGCGGTCGACTTCGAGTACGGGGCGCGGCCGGGCGCCCGCCCCGTACCCGTCTGCATGGTCGCCAGGGAGCTACGGAGCGGCCGGCTGCTGCGACTCTGGCGAGACGAGCTGCCTGCCTGCCCGCCGTTCCCCGTCGACCAGGACACCCTGGTCGTCGCCTACGCGGCCGCCGCCGAGCTCGGATGCTTCCTCGAGCTGGGCTGGCCGATGCCCGCGCGGATTCTCGACCTGTATGCCGAGTTCTGCGCCAGCACCAACGGCACGGAGCTGCCGAACGGCCGCAGTCTGCTCGCCGCGCTGTCCCTCCATGGCATCCCGGCCATCACGTCGGAGGAGAAAGCGGCCGGCCGGGCCCTGGCCATGCAAACCACGTGGACGCCGGCGGAACAGGCCGCGCTGCTCGACTACTGCCAGACCGACGTCGACCCGCTGGGCCCGCTGCTACTGCGGATGTTGCCCGCCATCCGCCGCCGGCCGGCCGGCCTCGGCCAAGCTCTGCTACGCGGTCGCTACACGGCGGCCGTGGCCAGGATGGAACAGACCGGCGTGCCGCTCGACACGGGACTGCTGCGCCCGCTGCGCCAGCAGTGGGAGGCAATCAAACTCGACCTGATTTCCGTCGTCGACAAGGACTATGGGGTCTATGACGGCGCCACCTTCAAAACCGACAGATTTGCCTCGTGGGTGGCTGAGCAAGGCATCCCCTGGCCGCGCACCGACACGGGCCGCCTCCAGCTCGACCGCGACACCTTCAAGACCGCCGCCAACATCTACCCCCAGGTGTCGCCGCTGCGAGAGCTGCGCCACTCCCTGAGCGAGATGCGGCTGGAAAAGCTAGCCGTAGGACCGGACGGGCGCAACCGGGTATCCCTCATGCCGTTCGCCGCCAAGTCGAGCCGCAACACCCCCAGCAATTCCAAGTTCATCTTCGGCCCGAGTGTGTGGCTCCGCGGCCTCATCCGCCCGCAACCCGGCCGGGCGCTGGCCTACATCGACTGGGCTTCCCAGGAGGTCGCCATCGCCGCGGCGCTGTCCGGCGACCAGGCCCTGCTCGACGCCGTGCAGTCCGGCGACCCCTACCTACGGTTCGCCAAGCTCGCCGGCCTCGCTCCCGCGAACGCGACCAGGCAAAGCCACGGCCAAGTCCGCAACCTCTGCAAGACGTGCATGCTGGGGACCAATTACGGCATGGGCGCCCGCACCCTGGCACAGCGGACAGGGACCAGCATCATCGTCGCCGAGCAGCAGGTTCTGCGGGCGCTGGCCAGAACCTTCCCGACGTTCTGGCAGTGGGCCGAGCATGTCATCGACGTGGGCGAGCTGAGCGGCGAGCTGCGCACCGTCTACGGCTGGCCATTGCGCGTGACTCACAAGACGCGGCCGACGACTTTGCGCAACTTCCCGATGCAAGGCAACGCCGCAGAGATGCTCCGGCTGGCGTGCTGTCTTGCGACCGAACGGGGGATACAGGTATGCGCCCCGGTGCACGACGCGCTGCTCGTCGAGGCCGCCGCCGGCGAGCTGCCAGACGTGATCGCGGCCACTAGGGCGGCCATGGGCGAGGCGGCCCGTGCCGTGCTGGGCGGCATCGACGTGGGCACCGACGTAACGACTGTCCGCTGGCCTGATCGCTACTCGGACCCGCGAGGCCAGGTCATGTGGCAACGGGTAACAGGGTTGCTCGACCTGACAGGGGTAGAAGGAGTAACGGGGGTAACGGGGGTAACGGGGGTAACGGGTATAGGAGGTATACAAACAACAAACACCGTCTCGCCTGCCGGCGCCATTTTGAGAAGATAGCAAAACCTGTCAAGGAGTTGCCACGATGAGCGAGGCGCCGACCTACCTGCACAAGACGTTGCCGGAGGACGAGCTAATGGTGCTCTGCACCTGGGCCGTCCAGGCCGTTGCCGCCGACCTGGGCATCGACGAGGACGACGCGCTCGAGTTGATGCGCGCCGCCGAGTCGACCGCCCGGATTCAGGTCCTCGGCAATAGCTACTTTGCCGGCGTCCAGGTCGACGGCCGCTGGATGGTCGTCGAGGGCCGCGCCAGGATCACCCAGGCCACCCGCGAGTGGCAGACCCTCCGCCGCCTCGAGCGCCAGTTCGAGGAGTAGCACGCGCGACGGTGTATCGCCGTGCGTAGTACCCTGCTCAGCAAACCCCGGCAGGGGATACCGCGACCGAAGAGGTAGCCGTGGCACTACTGGACGACCTACGCGCCCGCCGGGCCGACGCCCGCACCGCCGCAGACACCATCCTCACCCGCGCCGCGGCCGAGTCCCGCGACCTGGCCGCCGACGAGCTGACGGCCTACCAGGCCCAGGTCGTCGCCACCCGCGAAGCGGACGACGCCATCGAGGTCGAGCACGAGCGGCTGCTGGCCGAGGCCAGAGCGGCCAGCCGCGCCGGCCGCGGCCCGACCCTGAACCGCCAGGCGCTCGACACCGCCCGCGCGTTCCGGTCGGCCATCTTCGCCAAGAACCCGGCGCCGATCGAGGTCTACAGCGAGCTGCCCGACGAGTGGCCGGACGACGCGCCCGAGCCCGTCCAGGGCCGCGTCGGCCGCGTCCAGGTCCACACCCGCGACACCCTCAAGACCACGGCCACCCAGGCCCTGTCGACCGACGTGTACACCCAGATCGTCGCCCACCTGGTCGAGACCAGCTCCCTCATGGCCGCCGGCGCCACCGTCGTGACCACGGCCACCGGCGAGGACCTGATCGTCCCCAAGAGCACCGGGTTCGTCAGCTCGGCGATCATCGCGGAGGGCGCCTCCATCACCGAGTCAGACCCGACACTCGCGACGGTCACGCTCAAGTCGTTCAAGTACGCCAACTATTTCGAGATCTCCTACGAGCTGGCCAACGACACCCCCACCAACCTGATCAGCTTCCTGGCCCGCCAGGCCGCCCAGAGCCTCGGCCTGGGCACCACCGGCTACGGCGACGACATCATCAACGGCACCGGCTCCGGCCAGCCGCGGGGGCTGCTGCTGGACGCCGGCACCGGCGTCACCGGCCCCACCGGGACCGGCACGAGCCTAGGCACCCAGGGCACCGCCAACCAGGGCACCGACGCCCTGTGGAACCTCGTGGGCAGCGTGGCCGAGCCCTACGCCCAGGCGCCGACCGCCGCGTTCCTCATGCGCAACGCCAGCGACATCATCGTGCGCAAGCTGCGCGACACCACGGGCCAGCCGGTCCAGGGACTCGGCACCCGCGGGTCCATCCTCGGCTACCCCAGCTTCGTCGACCCGTTCATGCCCGCCATGGCCAACACCGTCGAGTCGATCGCCTTCGGCGAAATGGCGAAGTACTTCGTGCGCATCGTCAACGGTGTGCGGTTCGAGCGGTCGGATGAGTTCCGGTTCCAGGACGACCTGGTCGCCTTCCGGTGCATCCTCCGCCTCGACGGCGCCCTGGTCGACACCGGCGCGGTCAAGACGTTCGTGAACACCACCTGAGCCGATGCCCTGGCGCTGGCCCTGGACGCGCACCCACGATCGGGCGCTGTGGCAGATCGGCGACGTGCCGATGCAGCCGGTCGCCGCCGGCGTGCCGGTCACGCCCGACCGGGCCCTACGTCTGTCGACGGTCTGGGGCTGCGTCCGGCTGCTGGCCGACTCGGTGAGCACCCTGCCGTTGGACGTGTTCCGCGATGATGATCGTGATCCGCTGCCCACCCCGCGGCTGCTGCAACGCCCGAGCGCGGACCATCCCGAGCTGGCCGACTGGCTGTGGGCGGTCATGGCATCGCTGCTGCTGCGCGGCAACGCCTGGGGCCTGGTCACCGACCGGGCCGGCGTGCTGCCGAGCCAGGTCGACCTGCTCGACCCTGACCGCGTGAGCGTGCAGGAGGACCGGGACGCGCCCCCGGTGTTGCGTATTGACGGCACCGAGGTCGACCGCGGCGAGCTCTGGCACGTCAAGGCGTACCCGGTCGCCGGCTCCATCCTGGGCATGAGCCCGGTCGCCTACGCCCGCGAGTCGATCGGCCTCGGCATCGCCGCCGAACGGTTCGGCGCCAAGTGGTTCGGCGACAACGCCATCCCCTCCGGCGTGCTGTCAAGCGACCAGCGGCTCACCAGGGCCGACGCGCTGGAGATCAAAGAGATGTGGGAGGCCAGCCACGGCGGCCGCCGCCGCACCGCCGTCCTCGGCTCAGGTTCCCGCTTTCAGGCGATCACCGTCAACCCGGAAGAGAGCCAGTTCCTCGGCACCATCGGCGCCAACGCCGCGACGATCTGCCGCATCTACGGCATCCCCGCCGGGATGATGGCCGGCGTCGAGCTCGCCGGCCACGAGGACTACTCAAGCCCCGAGCAGCGCGCCACCGACTTCCTCACCTTCGGCCTGCGGCCCTGGTTGCACCGCCTTGAGCGCGCCGTCTCCACGCTGCTGCCGCGGACCCAGCGCGCCAAGTTCAACGCCGGCGCCATGGTCCGCGCGACCCTGCTCGACCGCTACCAGGCCCACAAACTCGGCATCGACGGCGGCTGGCTCCTGCGCTCCGAGGTCCGCGAGCTCGAGGACCGCCCACCCGTCGCCGGCATCGACGACCAGCCGCCACCCGCACCAGGGGGCATCGCATGACCGTACTCATCCGCGCATACACGGCTGAGCTGCACGTCCGCGACGACGGCGACGGCCGCACCCTGTTCGGTGCTCTCCTTCCCTGGGGCACCGAGGCCCAGGTTCAGGACCGCGGCCGCCAGGTCGTCGAGTCCTTCCAGCGCGGCGCCCTTGAGGGCACCGACCCGGCCAGGGTGCCGCTCACCGCCCGCCACCCCCGCGACGGCGAGACGCTCCCGATCGGCGTGACGGTCGAGCTGCGCGACGAGACCGACGCCCTGCACGGCGCCTGGCGCGTCTCGGCCACCACGCTCGGCGACGAGGTCCTCGCCCTGGCCCGCGACGGCGTCCCGCTGGGCCTCTCCGTCGGGTTCATCGAGGTCCCCGGCGGGTCGCGCTGGCTCACCCGCGACCGCGTGGTCCGCACCCGCGCCGCCTTGGACCACGTCGCCGTGGTGAGGGTGCCCGCCTACGCCGGGGCAGGCGTAGTCGGGGTACGGGCCAGTGGGCGGCCGGCGGTCGGGGTTCCGCTGGCCACCCTGGCCCGGCGCTGGCGGTAGCCATGAGCAAGGGACTGGGCGGCAACCTCACCCGCCATTTCGGGTCGGACCCGCGCGGCGGCCGCGGTCAACGGTGCGTCCGCTGCGGGCGCAGCATCCTGTACGGCGAACGATGCCCGCCCTGCCAGCAGGCGCTACGCCTGCGCCAGCGCCGCAAGCCACGCTGAGCCATGGGTCGCACCGGGAAGGGCGGACCCACCGGCCGGCCATGGCGCAGGGTCCGCGCCGCTGTCCTGGCCGCCTCGGACGTCTGCTACCTCTGCGCGCACCCTGGGTCGGGCGCCGTCGACCACGTCATCAGCCGCAAGGACCGCCCCGAGCTGGCGCTCGACCCCGCCAACCTGCGCCCCGTCCACGGGTCGCTGAGCCGCTGCCCGTGGTGCAAGGGCCAGGCGTGCAACGAACGCAAGGGCGACCGCCCCGGCCTGCCACCGAGCCAGCAACCACGGCAGTCCCGCCGATGGTGATCCCCTCCCACGATGCCAGGGGTTTCCCCCGTGGCCGACGGCCGGGCGCCCCCGCGCCCCCGTTCCGGTGTGTGTGTCCAGTGGTCGCGCGACCACTCTCCGCACGTGGCGAAAATCGCCACCTGACCGGGCGGTCAATCTCGGAATTTCCGAGGATGGCAGGAGGGGGAATCTCCCGTCTGGGGAAGTTCCCCAGATGACCGCCCGGTCAGGTGCGCGAATCCCGCACCTGGTCCAATGGACCACTTGGGGTCGGCCATGGTGAGGCGCTCCGCCTGCCCACCGCTGTACGCGACCCCCCGCGACCCGGGCCGCAAGACCCTCGGCGGCGCCGTCGCCAGGGTCGCCAAGGCCCTGGGCACCCCCCTCATGCCCTGGCAGCGGCTCGTCGTTGACGTGGCCATGGAGCTGGACCCGCGGACGGGTCGGCTGGTGTACTCCGAGGTCGACCTGACCACGCCGCGGCAGCAGGGCAAGACGAAACTTGAGCTCGGTGTGCTGGTGCACCGGGCGCGGACCTGGCCCGGGTCGCGGATGCTGTACTCGGCGCAGGACCGCATCCACGCCCGCGCCAAGTGGGAGGACGACCACGTCGCCACCCTCAAGCGGTCGCCCTACGCCGGCGAGTTCGGCGTTCGCTACCAGCGCGGCGACGAGGCGATCAGGTGGCACAACGGGTCGTGGCATGGGATCACGGCGCCCGGCGAGAAGGCCGGCCACTCCGACGTGCTGGACGTGGCCGTGATCGACGAGGCGTGGGCGTTCGAGGCCGGCCTGGAGCAGGGGCTGTCCCCGACGATGGTGACCCGGCCGCAGCCGCAACTGTGGGTCGTGTCCACCGCCGGCACCTACCGCTCCGCCTACCTCCGCGGCAAGGTCGAGCGCGGCCGCGCCAGGACTTACGGCCGCCCGGGCGGCCATAAGTCGGGCGTGGCCTACTTCGAGTGGTCGGCGCCGGAGGGGTCGCCCCCGGGTGACCCGGCGACGTGGCGGTCCTGCATGCCCGCCCTGGGCAGAACGATCACCGAGGCGAAGATCGCCGCCGAGTTCGAGCGCTTGGACCTGGCCGACTTCTGCCGGGCATATCTTAACTGGGAGCCAGGCGTCATCCCGGCCGACTGGCTGGTGATCGCCGAGCAGGCGTGGCGGGCCCTGGCCGACCCTGACTCAACGGCCGTCGACCCGGTGGCGTTCGCCGCCGACGTGACCCCGGAACGCTCCCACGCCGCCATCGCGGTCGCCGGGCTGCGCGCCGACGGCCTGGGCCACGGCGAGGTCGTCGACCACCGGCCCGGCACCGGGTGGGTCGTCGGCCGCCTGGTCGAGCTCGCCGGGAAGTGGCGGCCCTGCGCCGTGGTGGTGGATGACACCGGCCCGGCCGGCAGCCTGATCGCCCCGTTGGAGGCCGCCGGGATCGAGGTCGTCAAGCCGACCGGCCGCGGGATGGCCCACGCCGCCGGCGACCTGTTCGACGCCGTGGCGGAGGCGACCTTCCGCATCGTGCCCAGGGCGGCCCTTGACGCCGCCGTGGCCGGCGCGGCCCAGCGTCCCCTGGGCGACGGGTGGGCATGGGCCAGGAAGGGACTCAGCACCGACATCTGCCCCCTGGTGGCGCTGTCGCTGGCCCGGTGGGGCTTCGTCACCCGCGCGCACCTTCACGACCGCGGCCCGGGGATCTTCGTGTTCGACTGAGACGCCCAGCGCCCGCGGGGAGGACCGGACCCCGCGGGCGCTGGCGCTGGTGGGCTACTGCTCGGGCGGCTCCTGCTCGCCTTCCCGCTCGCGCAGCATGGCCGCGTACTGGCGGGACCGCAGGCCGAGCTGCCCCTTGTGCTCGACCAGCAGCGTGAGCACCGTCACGGCCAGGTGCGGCTGGCCGAAGGCCATCGCGTCACGGACGAGCCTCAGCAGGGTCATCAGGTCGTCGAGGTTGGCGCCGCGCATCGGGTCGAGCTTCGCGCCGCAGCTCGGGCAGGTGGTCACTGCGTCGTCCCTTCGGGTCGGAGCCGGTAGGCCGGGCAGCGGTGGGCGTGCCGGCCGCGGCCGCAGAACGGGCAAGGTTCGGCCTGGTTGCCGCCGTCCGCCTGGCCGCACCAGCCGGTCGGCCCGAACTTGCCGGCGAGGTACACGGTGATGGCCGGCCGGCCGCAGGTGCACAGCTCGCCGGGCTCGGCGGGGCGCTCGCTCAGGTGGTCGGTCACGACTGTTCGCCCGGCTCGGCGAGCAGCTCGGCGATCCGCTCGCGGTAGGCGAACCGGATGCCCACGTTCTGCTCGCTGAGCAGGTTCAGCAGGCCGACGACCGTGACGCGGAGCTGCGCGCCCAGCGGCGGCTGGCCGAGCGAGTCGTGGAGGGACTGGAGAAGGGCGCGTGTCTCGACGCGCGAGGTAGTCTCGTCCTTGGGCAAGGGTTCCTCCTTGCTCCGGCCCCGGGGCGCTAGCACGCCGCCGGGGCACTAACGACTATTACCGGGTAGAAACTACTCGCCGAGCTAGCCGACCCAGGCCCACCAGATCGGCACGAACAGGCCGGCCATGCCGAGGAAGCCGCCGAGAGTGCGGTCATCCTCCAGCGTGTGGACGACCTCGGCG
>Ga0307278_10001859_pt1 | contig 10443 bp, 5 predicted proteins | sample ER_DNA_117_FD_194482 | JGI IMG/M metagenome (GOLD analysis project Ga0307278, IMG submission 194482) | Bulk soil microbial communities from the East River watershed near Crested Butte, Colorado, United States - ER_DNA_117 | ecosystem: Environmental > Terrestrial > Soil > Floodplain | place: USA...
CGGGCGCGAAAGATTCGCGTGTATGAAAAAGATCGGGTGATTTTTCAATATGTCACGATGTACGTCGGAAAAGTGCCCGTTTTTTGGTGGCCTTACCTGTATCAATCGCTCAACGACGCGTTCAGTTTTACAGTTTCACCAGCGTACTTGAGCGAATGGGGACCATCGCTTCTTACTCAAGTGACATTTCCAATCACGGAACATGTTAAGGCCCGGGTTCGGCTTGATTATCGGGAGTCACGTGGCGTGGCCATCGGTTTCGAACCGCATATTGAATATGGCAAGGACGACAACAGCTACGCCAATCTCAAAACATATTATATTCAGGACCAAGACCCGCTGCAGAATCAAACGGCCCTGCCACGAAAGGATGTTCCTACCGGCCGATACCGTCTTAGCTTGGAAGATCGGACGAACTTTACCCACGACATCTACGGCATCGCGAACCTTACGAAATTGAGCGACCAGTACGTGATGCAGGACTTCTATCAGGGGGAGTTTCGCATTGATCCTGTTCCGGACAATGTGATTGCACTGACGAAGACGGATCCTTTTTATACCCTGACAGGAATCGTGCGCTTTCAGGCTAACCAGTTCTTCACCACAACAGAACGTTTGCCAGAAGTGGTATTGGACGTTAAGCGTCACGCGCTTTTCGGGGGACCCATTTTTTATGAAGGCGAGACTGGCTTTGCTAATTTGCGGCTACAATTCCCTCAGGGCGCAGGTTTCGAGAACTACGGCACGGATCGTTTCGACACCTTCCATCAACTAACTTATCCAAACACATACTTTGGATGGCTCTCCATCGTGCCGCGGGTCGGCTTTCGCGAGACCTATTATGGTAAGACATTTGACCTGGGGTCGACAACCTTCGTGCCACCCTCAAATCCGCTCGTGCCTGACTTTATTCTCCCGCCCCCGACGTTGGCTAACCCAGTCAAGTTCGACGGAGACACATTTCGCACGGTTTTTGACACAGGTGCAGAAGCCTCTTTCAAGTTCTCGCGTACATGGGAGAACGTACAAAGCCGCGCGCTTGGGTTGGATGGACTGATGCACGTTATCCAACCATTCACGAACTTTTCCTATGTCTCAGAAAACGGGCCGAACCCCACGTCAATTTTGGGGTTCGATCGATTTGAACCGTCCACGCAACTGCGGGCGATCGACTTTCCACAGTTCACCCCGATCGATTCAATCGATAGTTGGACAGTCTGGCGACTCGGTGTTCGCAACCGGCTGGATACGCGGCGTGATGACAAAACGATTACCTGGTTTGAACTCGATACCTTCTTTGACGTGAACTTCGACAATCCATATGACCGCACGGATTACTCAAACTTCTTCAATAATATCCGCTTTTCCCCGCTGCCATGGATGTCGATTTCGATCAACTCTCAAGTACCGGCTTTCGCCAAGGGTTTTACTGAAGTCGATACGATCGCGAGTATTCAACCGATCGCCAATCTGCAATTAAACCTTGGGCATCGCTATTTGAACAACAATCCCTTCTTCGACAACAGCAGCTTGTTTGTCGTCGGCGGATATTATCGTCTCAATGATAACTGGGGAGTTGGAATCGAGGAACAATATGAAGCCGCGACTGACACTCTGGAGCAGCAGCGCTATGCTATTTACCGTGACCTGACGAGCTGGGTCGCATCGTTCGGGGGAGTGATACGCGACAACGCCGGCGTGAAAGAATACGGTGTTCTATTCACCGTAACGCTCAAGGCATTCCCGAAATTTGGATTCGATTTGAATTTCGATCCCAGCTCCGAGGGACAATGAACGAACGTGCGCAAACAATGTTAGGCCCATTGGGTTCATTACGCCCTTCGCATTGCGATTGAGTCACGGCGGCCAGTTCCATCGCTTATGGATCTTGCAATTATCGGTTCGGGTTACGTCGGTCTTGTGACCGGCGCGTGCTTCGCCGATGTTGGCCATAACGTCATTTGCGTCGATAATGACGCGCAGAAGATCAAACTACTGCAAGGCGGCCACGTGCCGATATATGAGCCCGGCCTTGAAGAAGTAATTCATCGCAATGTCTCCGCGCAGCGATTGCGTTTCACCGGCAGCATTAAGGAAGGAGTCGACAACGCACAAATCATTTTTATCGCCGTTCCCACTCCTCAGCAGGCAGATGGGGATGTGGATCTGAGCTTTCTCGAGAAAGTCGCGCGGGAAATCGCGGGAGTACTGACTGACTATCGGGTAATTGTCGACAAGAGCACGGTGCCTGTAAAGACAGGCGAAAAAGTGGCTGAATCGATTAAGAGATACAATCGCCACGGCGCAAAGTTCGACGTTGTTAGCAATCCTGAGTTTTTGCGTGAAGGCTGTGCGGTTGCCGATCTGATGCATCCGGATCGCATCGTCATTGGAGCGCAGAGCGAGCACGCCATTGATCTCATGAAGAAAGTCTATGAGCCATTCATGGCGCCGATCCTCGTGACCGATATTAACAGCGCCGAACTAATCAAACATTGCGCAAACTCATTCCTCGCGCTGAAAATTTCATACATCAACGCGGTCTCAGCGATTTGCGAGGCGAGCGGCGCAGATGTCGAAAGAGTGGCGGATGGGATTGGGATGGATCACCGCATTGGCCGCGATTTTCTCAATGTGGGAATTGGATACGGCGGCTCGTGTTTTCCAAAAGACATTGCTGCATTCATCACAATCAGCGAACGGCTCGGTGTGCCATTCAATTTGCTGAAGGAAGTGCAACGAATAAATACCTCCCAAAAAGAGCGTTTTCTGAAGACGATTCGAGAAACGCTGTGGGTTTTGCGAGAAAAACGAATTGCGGTCTGGGGACTCACGTTCAAGCCGGATACAGACGATGTTCGTTCGTCCGTCGCGATTGAGCTGGTCGCACACTTGCTGCGCGAAGGAGCGCATGTGGTTGCCTATGATCCCAAAGGAATGGAAAAGGCCCAGGCCGTAAAAGCGATCGCGGGCACCGAATTCGCTCCGTCTGCTCTCGAAGCGGTGCACAATGCCGAAGCGCTGATCCTCGCCACCGAATGGAATGAATTTGCTAATGTCGATCTGGCTGTTGTGAAGGAAAAAATGATGACACCAATCGTCTTTGACGGGCGAAACCTGTTGGATCCTGAAACGATGAGACACCTGGGCTTTCATTACCATTCGATTGGACGGGCCAGCGTAAAGCCGGAATAAACTTTACTGGAGATTTATGGCGCAGCTCTCTGCTCGCCGAATTGCGCTGGCTGCGCTCCGCAGGTGGCGAAGAGAAAAACGCTTTGCCGATTCCGTCATCTCGGAATGTCTTGCAAACGCGAAGCTTACTCAGTCAGATCGGGCATTTGCTCTCGAATTGTTTTACGGCGTGCTTCGCAACTTAACGTTGCTTGATTTTTGGATCAGCTGCCTGCGCGCCTCCCGAGTAGAGGTTGACCTTCGTGATGTTTTGCGACTTGGCTTGTATCAACTCTTCTTCCTCAAGACAGCTCCACACGCGACGGTTTACGAAACCGTCGAACTGGCGCCGAAGAGGCAACGAGCGGTAACCAATGGCGTGCTTCGCAATGCTGCACGACGGCAGGATGAACTGCTTGCGCGAGGAGACGCGCAGGCCCTGTTCGTTCGAATCTCGCATCCGCAGTTTCTAGTCGAGCGCTGGCAACGGCACTTCGGCGCCAAAGCCACGGGAGAGTTATGCAGATGGAATAATCTGCCGTCGCCAGTTTATGGGCGAGTTAATCGGCTAAAAATCGATCGCGGAAAATTCCTCGATCAGTATCCAGACTCGCGGCCGCTAGTACGCAATGATGAGTTCGTAGAATTGGATGGGTTGCCTGAGCGCGCTCTCAACTATGGCCACTGCTACGTTCAAGATCCGAGCACAGTGATCGCCTGCCACCTTCTTGATCCCAAACCCACAGAAAAAATCCTCGATGCATGCGGCGCGCCAGGTGGAAAAGCCGGCTACATCGCTCAGCTCATGAAAAACCGGGGAACAATCGTGGCATGCGATCGCGATCCAGAGCGGCTTCAAATCCTGAAAAATAACATGGCGCGCCTCGGCGCCAGGATTGTCCGCAGTTTCCATCACGATTGGACACACGACTGCCTTCCAAAAGAGATCGTTTCGATCGCGCCATTCGATCGCGTTCTGGTTGACGCGCCCTGCAGCAACACCGGAGTGATGCGACGCCGGGTAGATGTGCGATGGCGACTGCGGCCCGGGAATCTGACCCGAATGCCAGACGAACAATTTGAGATTACGCGCTCCGCGATCAGCTTGTTAAAACCGGGCGGCGTCCTCGTTTACAGCACGTGCAGCCTCGAACCAGAGGAAAATGAGCAGCTCGTCGAGCGTTTGCTAAATAAATTTCCACGGCTGCGGCTTGCGGACGAAAAGTTCTGCCTGCCATTTCGAGATCATTTCGATGGCGCATTTGCCGCGCGCCTCATCAACACCTGTCAGGTCTAAAACCATAAGCCGCTGGCTTTGTTGAAAGACTACGCGGCCGAAATGACGAATAACGAACCTGTCAACAGAACGTCATAACCACAGTTGCATCTGTTGTGGTGAGTGGAATCATAAGCGTCTATGCACGACGCCCGTTTTGACGAACTCGCCCAACTTCTTGTGGAATATTCCATCCGGCTCAAACGGAACGAAGCCGTGTTGATTGAAGCGTTTGACACGCCGGACGAAATGACGATTGCACTCATTCGAGCGGCACGTAAGGCCGGAGGGATCCCTTTCGTGCAGACTCAGCATGCCAGAGTCAACCGCGCTCTCGCGCTCGAAGCATTCGATCGGCAGCTGAATCTCCTGGCAAGCCATGAACTGGCGCGAATGAAAAAAATGGATGCGTATATCGCCGTGCGTGGGAGCAACAACATCACCGAATTATCCGACGTGCCACCCGACAAGATGAAATTGCTCGCCAAGAAAATGCGCCCAGTGCAGGACCAACGAGTGAAAAAAACCAAATGGGTGGTCTTACGCTGGCCGACGCCGTCAATGGCACAACTTGCCGGAATGAGCACGGAAGCCTTTGAAGACTTTTATTTCGAAGTCTGCACGCTGGATTATCGCAAACTCCAGCCAGGCATGAAGGCGCTTAAGCGATTGATGCAAAAGACAGATCGCGTCGAAATCAAAGGGCCCGGTATCGATCTGCGCTTCAGCATCAAGGGAATTCCGGCCGTAATCTGCGGTGGCGATCGCAATATTCCCGATGGTGAAGTTTTTAGCTGCCCGGTGAAGGATTCCATTGAGGGCCAGGTGACATTCAACGCGCCGAGTATTTATCAGGGCATCGGATTCGATGGCATTCGTCTCGAGTTCAAGAATGGAAAGATTGTCGATGCGACAAGCAACGAAACAAGAAAGCTGAACAAGATCCTCGACTCGGACCCCGGGGCCCGCTATGTCGGCGAATTTTCGCTCGGATTTAATCCCCGCGTCCTCCAGCCGATGCGGGACATATTGTTCGATGAGAAAATTGCCGGCTCGTTTCATCTTACTCCGGGACAAGCGTACGAAGAAGCGGACAATGGGAATCGGAGCCAGGTTCACTGGGACATGGTAAGCATCCAGCGACCAGAATACGGCGGTGGGGAAATTTACTTCGACGGGAAATTGATTCGCCGCGATGGTGAGTTTCTCCCGAAGCAACTGCGTTCGCTAAATCGGGGCCGATCAGGCAGACGCGTCTAAGCAAAAGCAAACTGAGCGAACAGCGCCATCACGGCACTGGGCGAAGGCGCTAACCTGGGCTGCGCCAGTCTCGTCGATGAGCCTCTGGAATTACGCTCGCTTCGGCCCCTGGCCGAGGAGATTCAGCTGCATCATTCCGATGTCGCCGCTTTCGTTAAGCTCCAAATTCGCAATCTCGAACGTCGGCGGTCCTTCAGATTGGTTTGGTCCCGCGCCAGGCAACTGAACGCGAACCTGTTTTGAATTCGAATTTAGCACTACAGCCGCAATTTCGAGCGACGGCGCAAACTCGATTGTCGTAATTTGGAATGGGACTGTAATGAAAACAGAAGCCCGGCCCTGCTGCGATGGCGTTAGTTGCACCGGCGCCGTCTCGAAATTAGAGACGACTTGCAATCCGGCGACTGCGAATGAGGGCGAACCGGTCGTAGTTGGCCTCTGTTGAGACGGAATCATCCGAATCGTGCCGAGGGCGCCTCCCATAGGCTGGACCTTGGCGATTTCAAAACTGACCTGCAAATTCCCCCCAGGCTGAGGCTGCTGAGACGCAGGCAAACGCATTGTGACAAGCTTGGATATGGGACGCACTTTTAGGACACCCATCTTGAAGCTCGAGGTCAACTGCACGGCTGCGATCTCAAAGGAAAAGGTGAGCTGCACGGATGTTTGCATCGTAGCGGCAGGTTGCGGTCTGGCCACGGTGGCAGGTGAAGGTTTGTTTGCTGGAGTGGTCGGGATTTCGGTTGTTTCAGGCATGGTTGCGGGTGTGGTTGTTTGCGGAAATGGAGGCTGAGTGGAAATAGCACTGGGCAAATCAGACGCGGGTTTGGTGATCGCTTCGGCAACGGAGGATTTGATCGCAGCCAAAGTTGGCTCGTACGAAACAGGCTGGTCTTGCTCGATCGGTTTCACCCCTCCGTTCGGGGCTGCCTTTGCGTGGACAGGCAATGCGACTTCCGCACCGCCGGGAATCTCACTGGGCTCTTCCGTCGTGATCACAGAAAGCTCGTCTGGTTCACCGATTGCCGAAACTTCGGCAATCTGAGGCGTCTTCGGAACTCCAGGCCGCGAGCTCTCTGCTGTTTGCTCGACGACTGCCTCTACCGATGATTCAAAGATCGGTTTAGCAAGCGGTAATTCGGGGACACTCGGCCGCAAGGTCTCCGCGATTTGTTTGACAACTGGCCTTACGGATGACTCTAAAATCGGCTCAGTGACAGGTCTCAATTCGCTGTCTGGTTCTCCGCTGTACGCAGGCGTTTGTGACGACGCTTTGCCTACCACATCCACCAGCCGGTCAGGAGCACCGCTCGGTTTTGCTGAAGGCAGGACGGTGCGGCCCAATGAGGGTTTCGATGCCACTAATCGTAGCGAGACCTGATGCGGCCCGCCAAAAAAGCCGTTGCCCTGACGACCGCTCCTTTTCGCCAGCGCCACGCTCGGCGTCACGCTTGGTTTAAACGCGCGGGAAGCGGTGGCCGGCCCGCTCTTACGGGAGGTCGAGACATTAAATACGTAGCGGCGAAGCTTGGGAATGACCACCCAGGCTAAGAGAAAGATACCGGCTGCCAGGAATCCCCCGACGAGCCAAGTTCGCCGACTCGCTATCCCAGTAATGCGAGGCTGTGAGACGTTGGACTTGCTGATGCTTGTGGCGGCGGGCGCGCCGGATGATTTTGTTTGGCTCGCGGCTGCCTGCTCATTTTGTCCGGTGGAACCAGTTGAAGTAATTGGCGCTTCAGAGGGGGCGGCTGCTACAGATGTCGAGTCCGCGCCAGAAGACAACCCCGAAACCGTAGCTCCAGGCGCTGCCCCCGGCTGAGTGCTTGATCCCGATGTCACCGACTCGTTCGACGCGGAAACAGGAGGCTGTTCAGCCGTTCCTGTCCCCTCATTTGTAGATTCCATCCCGGTAACAGACGAGCTCGGCGCTGGGCGCAACGAAGCAAAAGATTCGCCCTTCGATGTGTCTGCCTGTTTGTTTGCAGCAAAAACACTGTCGGGGATGGGACTTGGTTCGACGGCTGGGCTGCTCTCTGCTTGCGACGCAACGACACTGCCTGTGTCAAACGCGGGCGCGGGCGCCGGCGCAGCCGCTGGGCCTTGCATCCAGCCAACGTCATAAAAGGCATCGGCGAAAACGCTGTTGAGCGCTGGCGAATAAATCTTCGTCGCTGAGGCAGTCCAGTCGGCTGCCTTCTCTGGATTGTTATGTTTAAACTCCCACGCCGCCTGGGCATAATAGAGCGCGGGTGTATCGCCCGTGAACTGGAACTGCTCCATCATCGCGTGCGCGCGGCTCTCTTTTCCTTCAAGCAAAAGCGTCATGTAAATTTTGAATTTAATGAGCTCTGCCGCCTGATTCTTGTCGCCCCCTGGAGTTCGATCATACAGCGCTTCGAAACGCTCCCGGGCCTTTGCGTAGTCTTTCTTCTTAAATGGAATTTGCGCGAGGTTGTATTGCGCCTCGCGGAATTTCGGATCGACTTTGGCTGCTTTTTTGAAGGCCCCTTCCGCGCCGTCAAACTCCTTCTGCTCCATCAGAATTTCGCCACGCAAATTAAGAGTCGCCGCCTGGTTCGGCTCCGCCTGATCCGCTTCATCGATTAGTTTACGAGCCGCCGCCAAATCGCGCTGCCGCAACGCCTGCTGCGCTTGCTCGAATTTCGAATGAGCCAGCGCCTTCGTCTTTTCGACGCGCTCGGCAGTCGTCATCAGCGGCAGTGAAGGCCGCGCCTCGCCAGCTCGTTTTTCCAGCCACCCGACCTCGTATAGCGATTCTGCGAAAAGCTTGTTCAGTTGCGGCGAAAAATTCTTTTCCGCTGCGTCCATCAAATCTTTTGCTTCTTTTTGATTTTTGTGTTGGAGCGCAACGGCTGCTTTCACATAGTCAACAGCAGGCGTATCGCGCGAAAGTTCCAGCTTCGCCAGCATGGAATCGACCATGTTTTCTTTCCCCTCGAGCAGATAAGTCAAAAGGATCTTGTACTGAATAAGCTGCGAAGCTTCGCTGGCCAGATCGGATTCACTGCGGGAAAGCAGCTGCTGAAAACGGTTCCGCGCTTCCGCCCAATCTTTTTTGAGAAACGGGATTTCCGCCAGGTTGAAGCGTGCATTCCAAAACTTGGGATCGATCCGACCCGCGCCGAGCAATGCTGTTTCCGCCTTATCATACTCGCCCTGCCGCATCAGGATGACGCCGCGCAAGTTTTTCGACGCGGCAAGATCGGGCTGGCGGGCATCGATCGAGTCAAGTTCCTTTAGCGCTTCCGGAAAATTGTTCCCGTCGAACGCCCGGAACGCTTTGTTGTACATTTCCTCCAGTTCAGATTTGGTCGGAGCGACATTATCCGCTGCGAGGGATGTGACGGCCAGCGCTGCGATCGCAGCGATCTTCCAGATTCTCATGAAGTAGGGACTGAAGCTTCGATCATGGCTCCTGACAAGTCCAAAGTTATATGAGACGCGATGATTTTCAGTCCGATTCGGAAAAATGGGAAGCCGAGTCGGAGCCGCCCCGGGATTGATCAATTCAAATTCGCGACGATCCGCAATCCTTCCAAAGTAAGGTGCGGACGAACCGCGCCGATCTCCGGCAACCGTGCCGCGATCAGTTGCGCGTAACCGCCCGTTGCTACGGTGTAAACTTTTTTGCGTGGAAATTGTTCTGCTCTGATCCGCGCAATGATTTCCCGGACCAATCCTCTATAACCAAGGACGGCGCCGGATAACATCGCCTCGATTGTCGATTTGCCGATCGCGCCTCGCGGCTCTTTCAAAGAGAGCTGTGGCAAGAGCGCCGTTCGTTGGTAAAGAAAATTCGTCATTGCTTCGAGGCCTGGCGCGATCACTCCGCCAATGTAAGTGCGGCGATCGGAAACAATGTCGAAAGTCACCGCCGTGCCAAAATCGACCACGATAGCGGGAAATCCGTAAAGAGCTGTAACCGCCGCGGCGTTCGCCAGCCGGTCCGCGCCAATCGATTTCGGTTTGGGATAATCAATTCCTACTCCTAGTTTCCGCGTCGAATCCAGCCAGAGGACATCAACTTTTCGGGCGGCCTTTGAAATCGCCGGGTTTTTTGCCGGCACTACCGAGGAAACGACCACTTTTCGCACCCCTCGCTTTTTCAGAAATCTCGCAACGACGCTGCTTGAAAGCTTGCTCGTCGCGATCCGCTGGGGAGTCGAAATCCGCGTTGCCGACGCAAACGCCAGCTTGGTGTATGAATTACTGATATCGACTAAGAGGTAATCGGTCATTGTCATAGAAGCTGTTATCATGTCGAGCGAAAGTCTTGCCCTGAGCGAAGTCGAACGGGTCGCGACAGCTCTCACTGTTACCCGCTCTTTCATACAGAGCGAGAGTTCTCCGCGGACGCGCTATATTAGAACGCTCCGCCATCGTCAAGTCCTCCGGGGCGGCTTGCGACGCTTCCCTCAACCGGATACCTTCATGCGTGAGAAGATTGGTGCATCGACCGCGCCGTTTGCGGCGCTCCCCTGCCCTGCGAAACCTTGTCCGAGAGACACAATTAAGCGCTCACGATTTTATTCTCCCGCTTTTTGTAAGCGAAAAATTAGAGCAGCTTCGTCCGATAGCGAGCATGCCAGGGGTTTTTCAGTTCTCCCTGAAGCAAATTGTCGATGAAGCCCAGCGCGCTCAGGACCTCGGGCTGCAAGCCGTCCTGCTATTCGGGATTCCGGAGCACAAAGACGAACAGGCCAGCGGCG
>Ga0307278_10001860_pt1 | contig 10441 bp, 10 predicted proteins | sample ER_DNA_117_FD_194482 | JGI IMG/M metagenome (GOLD analysis project Ga0307278, IMG submission 194482) | Bulk soil microbial communities from the East River watershed near Crested Butte, Colorado, United States - ER_DNA_117 | ecosystem: Environmental > Terrestrial > Soil > Floodplain | place...
CTCGTCAGTCGCCTGGGCCGACCGGATCGTCGCCACCAGCAGCTCCCAGGCCGAGCCGTGGGTCAGGGCCGTGGTCACGTCGGGGTAGCGCGCCGCCAGCCGCTCCCGGATCTCCGCGCAGCGCCTGGCCCGGGCGGCCTTGGACTCACGCCCTCGGCGCGGTAGGGGCTGCGGCGGGTTCACGTGCGACGTCATGGAGCGGATGGTATGCGGCCGACCTCCGGCCGGCCAGCCGTGATCCCCGGCGAAGCGGCGGCTCGCGGAAATGGGGCGAAGCGCGCCGAACCCCTCGACAGGCTGGGTACACTTTGAAGCAGGGGAATCTGACTCCCCGTCCAAGCTCACCCTTGCCGGTCAGCGACCGGCCGCGACCAGCAGGAGGGGCCGATGGGCAGCCGGGTCAGGCACGTCGGACAAGGGGCCTTGCTGGCCGCCGGGGCGGTCACCACCACCCTGGCGGCCGAGATGCTGGCGGCGATCCGCCACAAGTTCATCGCCTCGGAGCCGATGCTGCGGATCGGTGGCGAGCTGGGCCCGGAGGACGGCGAGCCGTTCACCGTTGCGGTGCTCGGCGACAGCTCCGTGGCCGGGGTCGGGGCGGAACGGGCCGAGGACACGCTCGCCTACGGCGTGGCCGCGGCGATGGCCGAGCGCCACCGCGTGCTGCTGCACTGCCTCGGGGTCTCCGGCGCCCGCCTCGCCAACGTGGTCAACGAGCAGCTGCCGCAACTCGCCGGGCTCGACGCCGACGCGGTGCTGATCTGCGTCGGCACCAACGACATCACCCACGGCACCTCCAACCGCGCGCTGCGCCGCGACCTCCGCGCGCTGGCGAGCGGCCTGGCGACCGTCGCCCCGAACGCCGTGGTGGTGGTCTCCGGGCTGCCCCCGGCCGACATCTGCCCGGCGTTCCACCCGCCGCTGCGCCACCTGCTCGGCCTGCGCGCCTGGACGCTCACCCGCATGTACCGCGCCGAGCTGGCCGACAGCGGCATCACCGTGTTCGACATCGCCGGCGAGACCCGTCCGGCCTTCAGGCGCAGGCGCGAGATGTTCAGCGCCGACCTGTTCCACCCGTCCAGCGTCGGCTACGCCTACCTGGGAGTGATCTACGGCAGGGCCGTCTGGGAGGCGGTCGAGCGGGCACGCGCCGCGGCGACCGGCCCGGACGCGCTGCCCATGGCCGGTGACCTCGCCGGCTGACCCTGGCGCCTCGCCCGTCCCGGACGCGCGGACGGGTCAGGGCCAGGGATACCCGGAGGTGACGGCCGCGGCGGCCGGCCGGAGTGTTGCCAGCATGCCAGGCGCACCGTACGGTCACGCCATGAGCAACCGGCCGGACCCCGGCGCGCCCTTCGACCTCGACCACTACCTCGACCTGCCCCGGGTCTCCGGGCTCGTGCTCGCCCCCGACGGCGGCCGGCTGGTGGCGTCGGTGGCGACCGTGGCCCCTGACGGCAAGCGGTTCGTCAGCTCCCTCTGGGAGCTGGACCCCGAGGGCCGGCGCGCGCCGCGGCGGCTGACCCGCTCCGCGCCTGGCGAGAGCGGCGCGGCGTTCCTGCCGGACGGGTCGCTGCTGTTCACCTCGGCGCGCGAGAACCCGGCCGGCGAGGCCGAGCGGCGGGACGGCGACGACGAGCGGCCCGCGCTGTGGCTGCTGCCGGCAGGCGGGGGCGAGGCCATGCAGGTCGCCGCCACCCCCGCCGGGATCCACGCCGTGCGGGTGGCCCGCGCCAGCGGCACGGTGGTCTACGCCACCGGCGTCCACCCGGGTGCCGAGACTCTGGAGGAGGACGAGCGCCGCGCGAAGGCCGCCGGCGACGCCGGGGTGGTCGCCCAGCTCATCGAGCACTACCCCATCCGCCACTGGGACCACTGGCTGGGGCCGCGCGAGCCACGGCTGCTCAGCGCCTCGCCCCCGGCCGGCGGCGAGGACGGCCTGGGACCGCCCAGCGACCTCACCCCGGTGCCCGGCCGCGCCCTGGACGAGGCCTCCTTCGCCGTCACCCCGGACGGCTCCTGTGTCGTCACCACCTGGGAGGCGGATACGCCGAGGCGGCCGCGCACCCTGCTGGTCGCGCTGAACGGGCAGGACGACCGGCGCGTCCTGATCGACCAGCCGGGGGTGTGGCTGCGCGAGGTGGCCTGCTCCCCGGACGGGCGCGCGGTGGTCTGCCAGCGGGCCACCTACGGCTCGCGCGAGGAGGCCCCCGAGGTGACCCTGTGGCTGGTCGACCTGGCCAGTGGCGAAGGCCGTGACCTGCTGCCCGGCTTCGAGGGCTGGCCGGCGGAGGTGGCCTGGGCGCCGGACGGCGCGGCGCTGTACTTCGTGGCCGACGCCGGCGGCCGCACCCCGGCGTACCGGGTCGAGCTCGGCGGCGAGCGGGACGGCCAGGTCACCCGGCTGACCGCCGAAGGGGCGTACTCGGACCTGTGCCCCGCGCCCGACGGGCGCCACCTCTACGCGCTGCGGTCCAGCGTGGCCGGGCCGCCGCAGGCCGTGGCGCTCGAGGTGGACGCGCCCGGCCAGGAGCCGCGCACCCTGCCGACGCCCGGCCTGCCGCTGGCGCTGCCCGGGACGGTGGCCGAGGTGGAGGCGACCGCCGACGACGGCACCCGGGTCCGCTCCTGGCTGGTCCTGCCGCCTGGCGCCGGCCCCGGCAGCCCGGCGCCCCTGCTGGTGTTCATCCACGGCGGCCCGCTGTCGTCCTGGAGCGACTGGAGCTGGCGCTGGAACCCGCAGTTGCTGGCCGCGCGCGGCTACGCGGTGCTGCTGCCCGACCCGGCGCTGTCCACCGGCTACGGCCAGGCGTTCATCGAGCGGGGCCGGGGACGCTGGGGCGAGCGCCCCTATACCGACCTGGTGGCCGCGGTGGACGCGGCGGTGGCGCGGCCGGACGTGGACGGGTCGCGGACCGCCGCCATGGGCGGGTCGTTCGGCGGCTACATGGCCAACTGGGTGGCCGGCCACACCGGACGCTTCCGCTGCATCGTCACCCACGCCAGCATCTGGTCGCTCGGCCAGTTCCGCGGCACCACCGACTACGCCCCGTGGTGGGAGTGCGAGTTCGGCGACCCCGAGCACGAGCGGCCGCGCTACGAGGCGAACTCGCCCGACCGGCACGCCGGCGCCATCCGCACGCCGATGCTGGTGATCCACGGCGAGCGCGACCACCGCGTGCCGATCAGCGAGGCGCTGCGCCTGTGGACCGACCTCAGCCTGCGCGAGGTCGAGGCCAAGTTCCTCTACTTCCCGGACGAGAACCACTGGATCCTCAAGCCGCAGAACGTCCGGGTCTGGTACGAGACCGTCTTCGCCTTCCTCGACCACCACGTCCTCGGCAAGGAGTGGACCAGGCCTCCCCTCCTCTGAGCGGCAACGGTGGCGTCACGATTCGGTCGGATCGCGGCACGCGCCCCTAGACTGCGCCCTCCACTCCACGGAGGTGCTCGGGATGCGACGGCTGCTGGTCGCGATGGTGCTGTTGCTCGCGGCGTGCAGTGGCGGGGAGTCCTCGGGCCCGCTCAACGACGCCGACGTCGCCTTCGCGCAGGGCCTGCTGGTCGCCGACGACCACGCCACCGAGGTGGTCGAGCTGATCAGGGACCACACCAGCCGGCCGGAGCTGAGCCAGCTCGCCGACCGGACCCTTGAGCGCCGTGGCGAGGAGATCACCAAGCTGCAGGGATGGCTCGGCCGCTGGGGCAAGCCGGTGGAGCCAGGGGCCGGGCTCGACCCGGAGACCCAGCTCCCCGCCGGGCTGCTCAGCGACGAGCAGCTCAACCAGCTCGGCCAGGCCAAGGACCAGAAGTTCGACCTGGCCTTCGTGGACGCGTTCACCAGCCACCACCGCGGCGTGATCGAGCTGGCCGAGCGGGAGCTGCGCGACGGCTCGCTCGGCGAGGTCAAGAAGTACGCCCGGCAGGTCGCCGACGGCCGACGGGCCGAGATCGACGAGCTGGCCCGCTGGAAACAGGCCTGGTCCTAGGAGCCAGGCCGCTGGAACGGGTCCCTACGCCCCGAAGCGGCCGCGCGCCTCGACGGGGATCAGCGGCTTCTGCGCGCGGACCTTCAGCTCCTGCACGGCCCAGGTGTTGCCGTCCGGGTCCTCGAAGCCGAAGAAGGTGCCGCCGTCCTGGTCGCTGAACGAGGTCAGCTCGCTCGCCTCGACCCCGCGGCTGAGCAGCTCCTCGCGGGCGGCCGCGGCATCCGGGACCACCAGCTGCAGGCCCTTCATCGAACCGGGCTCCATCTGGCGCTGGGGGGGCAGGTCGCCGAAGACGATCGAGCAGCCGGAGCCGCGCGGCGTCAGCTGCACGACGTGCATGTGCTCGTTGCGGGTGTCGTGGTCGAGATCGAAGCCGACCTTGTCGCGGTAGAAGGCGATCGAGCGGTCGATGTCGCTGACGGGGAGGATGACGACTTCGAGTGTCCAGTCCATGACGTGCCCCCTTGTCGTTGGTGGTGGCTGGCGGATGCGGGTGGACCAGTGTGCCGTCACTCGCGTCCTACGGCAGCTCGGTACGGTGCCGCTCGGCTCGCTGGCCGAGGACCGTCCAGTCCCGCTCGCTGACCGGCTCGACCAGGATCTGGCGCTCGTCGAGGAAGGAGCAGCGGTCGCCGGCGATCTCGGGCACGGCGCCGAACGGCACCACCAGCATCTCGCCGCCGTCCTGCTCCCTCGCCATCAGGAACACGTAGTCGACCGGCGTGAACAGGTGGCCGATCCTGCTCGGCGTCCAGACCGCCACCCGCAGCCCGCCGCCCGAGTCGACCCGGATCGGGCTGGCCTCGTAGTAGCGCTCCGGGTCGACGTACTGGGTGCGCCGCATGGCGTCGAGCAGCCGCTCGGGGAAGGCCTCCTCGGGGTCGGCCGCCGCCCCGGTCTCCAGCTCGGTGAGCAGGCGCTCGCCGAGGTAGAAGTCGCGCACCGGGCCGCGGACGGTCACCAGGCCGCGCTCGCGGGCGAGCCGCGCCATCAGGAGGGCGGCGGCGCGCACCTGGTGGGCGGCCCACTCGGCGCCGTAGCGGCCGTCCAGCTCCTCGACGGCCAGCTCGCCGGCGTCCTGCGGACGGACGCGCGAACCGGCCAGCTCGGCGGCGGCCCGCACGAAGCGCACGGCGAGCTCGTGCTCCTCCGGCGCCGAGCAGGCGAGCAGCCGCACCTTCACCCCGCCGCTGGCGTGGCAGACCTCGATCCCGCGGGTGGAGACGCCGGGCCGGAACAGGTGCACGCACATCGGCGGCCAAGCGGCGCCTTTGGCGACCTCCTCCCCCTCCTCGAAGCGAAGGTCCTTGACGTCGATGCGATCGACGATGCTGGCGAGCGGCGGGGGGGTGGCCGTCACCACGGAGAACGAGAAGCTCACGGGCTACCTCTGGGCGAGGGGGGTCGCCGGCCGCCACGGCCGGCAGGGGAGACCGACCGTGACGGACCGAGCCTATCGCGGACGCACGGGTGGCCGCCTGGCCTTACGACGCTCGCTTGGCAAGCCCCGCAGCGCGACCACCACCAGGGCCGTGCCGAGGCCGACCACGACCGTGACCGAGAGCCGGGTCACCAGCGGGCCGAGGGCCGAGGGGAGCTGCGAGTCTGCCAGCACCGGGAGGTCGAGCGCGCCGCCGGCCAGCAGCAGGAACACCGCCGCCAGCAGCAGGTAGGTGCGCGCGGCCAGGTCGCGCCTCGCGGCCAGGCGGGCGATGGCGAGAGCGCCGACCACCCAGGCGGCGATCGAGACGCTCATGCCGTAGGTCTTGGTGAGCGTCGAGGCCGTCGAGGCGAGCCACGAGCCGGCGGTGTGGAGCACGTCGGCGGCCACGGCCAGGCCGATGGCGACCATCAGGGCGAGGCGCCAGCGCGGGGTGCGGACCGCCAGCAGCAGCGCCGCCCCGAGGACGACCGCCAGCAGCGCCCAGGGCAGCGGCGACGGTCCAGGGACCCAGGTGATCGTGCCGCTGATCAGGATGGTCTGCGTGCCCTGCCGGAGCGGTATCTGCCACCTGGGCACGACCAGGTGGCGCTCGCCGCGGGCGCGGCGCACCTCGGGCGGGTCCTGGGGATTGGTCCAGTGGCTGCGCTGGTCCGGCCAGACCGCCAGCGGCCGGCTGCCGATCCGCTGCCACCGCGGCTCGGCGGCCGGGTCGTACTCGGAGGGTGCCTTCCCCGCCGGCGCGAGCGAGCGGTTGGCCCAGCTCGTCGGCGAGCGCCGGTTCTCGAACACCCCGTCAGGCCCCACCCGCAGGTACGGCTCCTGGCTGTAGCCGAGCACCAGCACCTCGCGGCCGCTGGTGTTCTCCAGCTCGACCTTGGCGCCCGCCTCGCGGATGCGCACCGCCAGGCCCTGCACGGTCGGGCTGATGCCGGTGACCTCGGTGTGGTAGTTGGTCGGCCGCAGGCCGACCCCGACCCCGTGGGCCGCGGCCGGGGCGGCCACGGCGACCGGCAGCACGCCGGCGGCCAGCAGCACCAGCCCGAGCCGGACCGCCAGCCGCCTGCCCTTGGCCGGACCACCGTTCATCGCTTGCCTCCCCCGTCCGGCGGCCTCCCGGACGCCTCCGCCCCACCGCCGTCCTCCTGTCCGCCGCCGGCGTCCTGCTCTCCGTCGTCGGCCTCGCCCACGCCGTCGGCTTCGAGGCGCTGGTAGGCGCCGCGGCGGCGGAAGAAGAACACGGCCGCCAGCAGCAGCAGGACGATCCCGGCGACCACGGGAGCCTGGCGGCGGACGCGGTCGGCGAGGGTCTCGCCGGCGGCGCCGCCGGCCGGGACCGCCGCGATCACGTAGCCCGTCTCATTGAGCTGGGCGTTGACCTGGTGGGTGCCTGGCACGTCCACGCTGGGCAGTTGCTTCCAGGCGCGGCCGTCGCGCGAGTGCAGCACGACGTGGCCGGCGGGGTCGGCCACCGGTGCGGCGAGCAGCGGGTAGACGAGCCCGAGGCTGAGCTCGCCGTCGACCGTCTCGATCGCCTTCTTGCTGGGCAGGTAGCTCGCCTGGATGCGGTAGGCGTTGCCGGCGAGCAGCATGCCCTCTGGCGCCGGGGCGAGCCTGCCGGGGTCGAGCGGGGCGACGTCCACGGCGACCTGGGTCTGGCCCGGGCTGGCCTGGAACGCGTTCTCGCCGAGGATCAGGGTCACCTGCGTGTCCTGGGTGGAGAAGGCGCCCACCTGAGAGCCGCCGCTGGCCAGCTTCGCCTCGAAGTGGCCGCTGGTCGGCGACCTGTTGGCGGCGGCCAGCTCCGGCGGCGGCTTGACCCAGCGGTACGGTGCCCGCGGGGCCAGGCCGTCGAGCAGCGGCCGCCGCGCCCACGGGCCGAGCGCCCCGGACGCCAGCGCGCCGCCCAGGTAGGCAGTGGTGGCGAGCAGCCCGGCCAGGGCGGCCGCCCGCCGGGCGCGGCCCGCGCCGCGGTGTCGCGCGGGAGCGGTGGTCGCGCTCATCGACGGATCGGGATGGCGGCCAGCGGGGCGGTGGCGAACGGCGGCGGCCAGGTCACGTCGCGGTGGTTGACCCTGGTCCACTGCCAGATGACGCTGGCCGCCTCCAGGTTGGCGCCGGGGTCGGGGTCGCCCGGACGGCCGAATGCCAGGCCGCTGCCGTTGGGCAGCCCACCGCGGGCCAGGTGCGCGGCCCTCGCCGCGGCGGCCACGTCCGCCGGCCGCATCGACGCAGCCTTCGGCAGCACGTAGTGGAACAGCGCCCAGGCGCCGGAGAAGCCGGCCAGGGCGGGCGCGCTCATGCTCTCCCCGTACGCCTGCTCGTAGGCGGCGTCGGCGCGGGCGAGCAGGGCCCTGGCCGGCTCGGCGAGGCCCTTGGGGTTGATCCCGTGTGTGTCGGGCTTGTCCGAGGCGAACAGCCCGACGGCGTCCTCGCCGAGCTCCGCGCCGAACTGCGGCATGCAGAAGCTGGACGAGGTGCCGATGTTGGCCAGCAGCGGCAGGTGCTGGCGCACGGTCTCGCGGCGGATGGCCACCCCGTCCTCCAGGTAGGCGACCACGAACAGCACGTCCGGGGAGACCGCGGCGATGCGCCGCACCAGCCCGGCGCGGTCGAACGAGCGCGGGTCGTAGGTGAACGAGCCGGCCAGCTTCAGGTCGCGGCGGCGCAGCTCCGTGACGGCGCCGTCGGCGACGGCCGAGCCGTACTCGTCGTCGACCGACGCGACGGCGAAGCGCAGCGAGGCCGGGTCGCGGTGGAGCTTGGCGGCGAACTGGTCGGCGATGAACGCGACCGCCGCGTGGCCGAGCACGCCGCCGGTGGGCGCCACGCGGAAGACCAGCTCCCCGCCGCCGACGCCGGCCATCTTGCCGACCGCGCCGGTCTCCCAGTAGAGCCGGCCACGGCCGACCGCCGCCTGCGCGGCCGGGCTGGAGATGGTGCTGCCGTAGCTGCCGACGAACAGCTCGACGCCCTGGTCGGCCAGGCCCCTGACGGCGCCGGGAGCCGCCTCGGCCTCCGGCACGTCGACCTGGTTCAGCTCGATCCGCCGTCCGTCGACGCCGCCGTCCGCGTTGGCCAGCTCCGCGGCGACCTTGACGCCGCGGAACTCGTCGATGCCGCCGACCGCCTGCGAGCCGGAGAGGGGATAGATCGCGCCGATCCTGACCGGCTTGTCACGCCCGGTGCAGGACGCAAGCGCCAGCACGGCCACGAGGGCCGTCGCGAGCAAGCGGACTCGTCTCATCCGAGTGGGATCACCACCATGAGGTTGGCCGCGGCATGGGTTGCCGCGGGGACGGTCCAGGAACCGGATGACCAGCGCTGCCAGCCGAACAGCAGGCCGGCCCCGAGGTCGACCGGGAAGGCCGCCATACCATAGAAGGGGAGGTGGACGAGGGCGAACGCGACCGCCATGGCGGTCACCGCGAGCACCGCCCCGCCGCGAGCCGCCAGCGTGCGGTACATGGCCTGGCGGAACAGGGCCTCCTCGGCCACCGCGGCCGCCAGGCCGAGGAGCACCGCGCCGGCGTCGGCCGGCACCGCCGGGACCGGCCCGGAGAGCAGCGCCACGCCGGCGACCGCCGCCAGCCCCGTCACGAGCACCAGCGGCCATGGCAACGGCCCCGCCGTCCCGGCGGGGCGTGCCGCCGTCCCGCCCGGTGGGCGACGGCGCCGCAGCGCGGCGGGCGCGCCCGCCGCCGCGAGGGCCAGGGCGAGGTAGCCCGCGGCGAGCGCGGGCCGGCCCAGTGGCAGGGCCGCGACCTGCGGCCGGAGCAGCAGGAACCCGAGGCCCGCCGCGGCCACGGGAAGCGCGCCGGCCGGCGGCGCGGTAGCCACGCCCGCCACGCCGGCCGGCGCCTGATCGGGCCGGGAGCCTCCGACCCGGTCCACCAGCTTCCTCACGGCTTGACCACGAAAGCGGCCTGGGTCAGCACGCGCGGGTCGAATGGCAGGTGGTCGGCGGCGACGAACTCCACCTTGACCACGTGCGTGCCCGGATCCAGCTTGGGCAGCTTGCCGGAGAGCTGGTAGTTCATGGCCACCAGCTGGTCGTCGACGAGCACGTGGATGTGGCCCTCGCCCGGCTTGATGTTGCGCGTGGTCTGGTTGACGATCTTCGCCTTGGCCAGGGTCACCTCCAGCTCGGCACCGCTGGCCCGGATGGTGGCGCCGTTGCGCGGCGCGACGATCGTCAGCTTGGCCGGGCTGCTCGGACGGGGGCCGAGCGTGTCCGAGGTGGGCGTGGCACCCCCGCCCTTGTCCCCGCCGGAGCACCCGGCGAGCGCGGCCGCGAGGGCCAAGGCTCCGGTCAGGGCGACCATCCGGTGTCTGTGGCTGGACATGCTTCGGGTCGTGCCTCCTCAGCTAGTTCTCGATGACCTGCTCGAAGCTGGCGCTCGCAACGGCTCCCCCGCGGGGCTCGGCGTCGACCGCGAAGGTCCAGCGGCCGGCGGTCAGGTCGGTGTTGGCGGCGAAGTGGCCGGCGCCGAGGCGCAGCACCTTCAGCCGCACCGGGTCGCCCGACGGCGGCCGCGCCGTCGCCTCGATCTTGCCGACCGGCTGCTCGGTGCCGTCGGCGCCGAAGAAGGTGAAGTGGACCTGGTTGCGCCCGGACCTGCCGGGGTCGGCGTACGACTGCAGGGTGCCGCCGCCGGCCAGGGTGATGGTGTAGACGGTCGGCTGGCCGGGGACCCGGGACACCTCCACCTGCTGCGGCGGGGCGCGCGTCTGCAGCTGCATGGGGACGGTGACCGCGCTGCCCGGTGCCTGCACCAGCGCGGTCACGCTCCACCGGCCCTGGGCCACCAGGGGACCGCCGCGACCGCTCCAGGCGCCGTCGCCGCCCCGGGTGAGGTCGAGGGTGGACTCGCCCAGGTCGGGCCGGGTCGGCAGCGAGAAGCGGAGCTGCACCCGCCGGGCCGGGAACGGCTCGCCCGAGTCGTAGTCGACCACGGTCGCCCTGAAGCCGTTGGGGCCGGGCGTGCCAGGCGTGGCGACCAGCTGCACC
>Ga0307278_10001861_pt1 | contig 10437 bp, 18 predicted proteins | sample ER_DNA_117_FD_194482 | JGI IMG/M metagenome (GOLD analysis project Ga0307278, IMG submission 194482) | Bulk soil microbial communities from the East River watershed near Crested Butte, Colorado, United States - ER_DNA_117 | ecosystem: Environmental > Terrestrial > Soil > Floodplain | place...
CTACCCCAGCAACCTCGGCGTGCTCGGCGGCAGGGTCCGGGCGATGGAGCTGGTGCGCCGCTCGCCAAGGCCGTACCTGACCGTCCCGCGCGACCCGGGCCGGGCCACCGGCTGGTGGGCGATCGAGACGAGCGTAGGTTTCCTACTGTCATAGAAGCGGCCCGGCGCGAGGGGTTAGCTCGCCCGGGCCCGGGACACAGGAGGCCTGCTCCCATGCCCAAGGACGAATCTACCTCGCGCGTCGAGACGCGCGCCTTCCTCACCGCCCTCTACGACGCGCTGTCGATGCCGCCGCTGGGCGCGCAGATGCGGGTCACCCTGGTCGGCATGGTGAACCTGCTCAGCGAGCAGAACGTCGCCATCCGGTTCGCCGTCCGCGAGCGGATCGCCGAGCTGCTGGCCGAGCGGGGTGAGCAGTCGTGACCGACCTGGACCCGGCCAGCCGCGAGCTGCTGCAAGCCATCGCCGCCATGCTGGAGGTGCGGTCCAAGCCGCAGACGGCTGAGCAGGTCCCCGACTACTGGCAGCGGATGAGCGACCGGGCGGCGATCGTCCGGACCGCCTGCACGGTGCTGCTCGAACACGGCGACAACCAGACCGACCGCGCCCGCGTCCTCGCCCGCGAGCTGCGCCTGATCGCCGCCCGGCCCGAGCCCGGGCAGTAACCATGGCCGACCTGTCGCCAAACGACACCGCCGCGCTGGAGCTGGCCGCCGACCTGCTGGCCCGCCACGACCGGGCGGGGCTTGCCAAGCGGCTGCGGCGGCTGGCCCGGGCCGAGCCCGAACCGGCCCGCGAGCCCGGCGGCGAGGTGCAGGCCATCGCCCAGCAGGTGCGGGCGCTGGACGACCTGGGCGTGTACACGCTGTTCTGTGATGCCGAGGCGTTCTCCTCCAGCCTGCTGGCCACCCGGGTGCGCGCCCGCGCCGAGCGGGCGATGCGGCGCCGCACCTAACCCGAGAGGAGGTGAACAGCATGTTCCGCGTCCCCATCGATTCGAGGAATCCGAGCTTCGACCGCGCGTTGAAGGTCGGGTTCTGGCGGTGGCTGACGAGCAGCAAGGCCCAGCGGGCAGAGTGGCAGCGCCGCCGCAACGCCGCGGCCGAGGCGGCCCGCCAGGGCCAGAACGCCCGCGCCCAGGAGTGGGCCGACCGCCACCGCCACGAGCAGTAGCCCGCCACGCCACGAGAAGGCCCCCGGAATCGCTCCCAGGGGCCTTCCGGCTACTCGAGCCCGAGCTTGATCCGGCCCTGGCCGCGCTTCTTGGCGAGCAGGCCGGTGTGCACGTTGTCAACGCTGATGGTGGTGGGGATCACCTTGGCGAGTTCCTCGGCGATCATGCGGGCGTCCTCGCGGGTGAACCGGCCGCCCTTTGGGGTGACCGTCTCGCCGCCGTGGAAGCTGTAGGTCCGACCGGAGCGGCCACGGCCGAACACGTCCTCGGGGATCAGCCCGCCGCGCTTGTAGGCGGCGTGGACGTGGCTCCAGTGGTCGGCCAGGGTGATCGGGTCCAGCCGCCCGATCGGCGACCAGCCCCGCCGGCTCTTGTAGCGGCTGGCGCCCGAGTAGATTAGCTCGGTGGGGTTGGTGCGGGTCAGCGCGTTGAAGATCCGCAGCATGTTCGGCCCGGCCAGGTCGACCGCCCGGTTCAGCGCGTGATAGCTCACGCTGCCGCTGGCCCTGGTGCGGGCCCCGGGGCGGAACGTGGAGATCACGTTGAAGGCGATCCCGAGGCGGCGCAGCAGGTTGACCGCGACCTGCCAGCCGCCGGGGATGTGCGGCGGGCGGGCGTTGAAGGCGCTCAGCAGCTTGGTGATCCCCACGTCCATCCGCCGGCCCGTGCCGCCGGCCTGCACCCGGTTGATCGCCCGGGTCTCGGTGTCGATCTTCCCGACCACGCCACCGGCGGCGAACCCAGGGACACCCATCGCCGCCAGCCACGAGGCGTAGCGGCGGGTGCGGGTCTTGTCCACCACCGCCTCGCCAGGCTCGGCGAGGATCGGCACGCGGTCGCCGCCGCCGAACCCGCCCGGCACCTTGCCGCCCTGGGCCATCCGCCCAGCGGCCGCGCGGACCGATACCCAGTCCTTGGCGGTGAACGACTTGGAGAAGTTCAGCTTCAGCGACGCCGTGATGGGGATGTCCTTGCCGGTCAGCTTGTCGACCCGCCGCTGGATCACGTCGAGCTGGCGGTTGACGGTCTCCTTGGCCTTCCGGACGGCCTCCTCAGCCTTCCTGAACGGCGCCCCCATCGGCCCGGGCAGCTTGCCCATGACGCGCAGGATGCCCGCCACGACGGCGAGCTGGACGTTCAGCCACCCGCGCACCGCCGAGACGATGAAGCTCACCACCCGGCCGACCTTGTCGCGGACGAAGTCGAACGCCTGCCCGACCACCCGGCGGAACGTCGCGGAGTTCTTGTAGGCCAGGATCAGCCCGGCGACCAGCAGCCCGATCGCCACCACCACCAAGCCAATGGGGTTCGCGGTCAGCGCCGTGTTGAGCACCCATTGGGCGGCCGCCCACGCCAGGGTCACCCCGCGGACGGCCTTCTGCACCGCGAAGGTCACCTTGGTCGCCGCGTTCATCGCCAGCACGAACCCGGCCAACGCCACGATCGCCCCGCCGAGCAGGGTGGCGGCGCGCTTGTTCTTCTCGACCCAGTCGGCCATGCCACCCAGCGCGTTGCCGGCGGCGGTCAGCGCCGGGAGCAGGATCGTGCCGACGTTGGCCGACAGGTCGGCCAGGCGGGCGGCGTTGATCTTGGTCTTGTTCGCGCTCTCGTCGGCGGTGCGGGCGAAGTCGCCCTGCTCCTTCTTGGTCTGCCGCAGCATGATCGCGTAGACCGCGGCGGCCTTCTCCCCGTCGGTCAGGGCCTTGGCGGACTTCTTGCCGGTGGCCGCCATCGCCTCGTGCTCGACCACGGCGGCGTTGATCGCCGGGACGAACCGCTGCAGGGAGTCGTACTCGCCGCGGAACGCGGCCGTCTGCGCCTCGATGATCGCGGTCGGGTCGGCGTTGTGGACCGAGCCGAGGTCGACGGCGAGCTGCACCATCGCCTGCGACATCTTCGCGGACTGCCCGGCACCCACCCCGATCTTGGAGAACAGCAGCCCGAACGAGCTGGCGCCCTCCAGGGCGGCCTGCTTGGGCAGCCCCATGCTCTTGGCCGAGCCCTGCGCCCACTTCTGGATCTGGCCGGCGTTGCGGCCGAACGCCAGGCCGGTCTTGTTCACCGTCTCGTTCAGGTCCGAGCCGGCGTTGGCGACCTTCCTGACCCCGGCGATCACGGCGCCGCCGGCGAACGCGCCCGCCAGCCCCGCCGACACCCGCCCCATGACCTTGCCGAATCCCGACGCCTTCTTGCCGGCCCGGTCGAAGCCCTTCTCGAACTGCTGGCTGCGGGCGATGAGGTCGAAGACGACGGCGCGGCTGGCCACGGGCTACTCCTCGGCCCGCAGGCGTTGCTGGAGGACCGCCAGGAACTCCAGCGTCATGGCGTCGTGCTCGTCGCGGGTGAGGCCGTACTCGCGGCAGAGGACGGCGCGCTCGCGGAGGCGGTCGGCCTCTTCCTCGAGGTCGAACCGGCGTTCCTCCCGCCGCTCCCGCCAGGCCCAGCGGGCGGCGGCGTCGGTGGGGGGGGCTCCCCGCCGGTCATGTCGAACACCGTCGACGGCGCGATGTCGCCGGCCTGCTCCCAGGTGAACTCAGGGTCGTCCCGCAGCTTGATCGCCAGGATCATCGTCTGGAACACGTCTTCGGTGACGCCGCTACCCAGCAGTTCCTCCGGGCTGCGGCCGTTCAGCTTCACCCGCAGCCGCCGCAGGTCGTTCGGCGAGAGCGCGGACGGGTCGGGTGGCGGCAGCCCGCTCACCGCGGCCGCCCCTCGAACTCGCGGAAGCGGACGCAGTCGGCGTCCAGCCGGCGCATCCACGCCGTCAGCCGGGCCATGCCGGCCTGGAACTCGCGGAGGCGTGCGGTGTCCTCGGGTGCCCAACGGGTCAGGGGGAAAGGAGGGCGAACCCCATCGCCGTTGGGTCCGGCGCGCCCAAGCACCGGATCGGTCACCCGACAGACACCTGCTCTTCGCCCACCACCGCGCGGCGTTCGGTATGGCGACGGGCGGCGAGGACCTGCTCGACCTCCAGCCGCTCGACCTCGGCGCGCAGCCGCATGATGAACTCGCCGTGACCGGCCCACATCGGTACGTCCGGGGCGCCCTGCTTCTGTGCGGCGGCCAGGTTCGCCTTGGCGTTGTCCAGCGCCCAGGTGGCCCGCTCCAGCGCCGTCCGGCCGGGCATCAGTACTTCGCCCCCAGCGTCGAGGCGAACCAGGGCGGCGCGACCGTCTCGGGAGCGGTGTCCGGGAAGCCGGTCAGGTTGAGCGTCCAGCCACCCCGGCGGGTGGCGTAGACCGGCACCGTGGCGTTGTCGGCCAGGACCTGGACGCCCTCGGCCAGTCGCTTGCCGGTGAACTTCGCCAACCTGCCGCGGTCGTCGGGGAGCACACTCAGCAGCCCCCACCCGCCGGCGTCGTTGGCGCGCTCGCGTTCCACCAGCAGCTCCCGCGCCTGCCGGTACCCGAGGTCTGAACCGCGGAGCACGCCCGAGGTCCACGCAGAGGTCTGCTCCGGCGCCTGCCACGGGATGTAGGCGACCCGGCCGTAGGGGCGCAGGTCCTTGCGCTCCTTGGTGAGCCCGTCGCCGTCCTGGTACTCGCCGGTCACGCCGATCAGCGGCAGCAGCCACCCCTGGAGCCACTGCTGCCAGCTCTCGGCGTGCACCCCGACCAGGGTCCAGGAACCCCGCGGCCCGGTCGTCACCCCCGCGGCGTCGGTCGGCCGTTCCGAGTACCAGTCGCACAGCGCGTCCAGGGTGGCCAGCGCCTCCCCGACCGGTTCCAGGGTCCGCTTGTGCAGCGGCACCACCGGGCAGTTGAACGTGGCGACGACGGTGCTGGCGACCGCCAACGCCGGCGCGGTCTGCCCGACCTCGTCGAGCCGGGCGCGTAGGGCCAGGTGCGCGACGACGTCCGGCTGCGACTGCTCCAGCCCGTGCATGCCGATGTTGACGCGGTCCAGCGCCTCGACCTGGCGCCAGTCGACGGTCACGACCGGCGCGGGTTGCCCGGCAGGGCGGTGACGCCCTTGCGGCCACGCCAGCCGGTGCGGATGCTGCCCTGCCCCGCGCCCGTCGACTTCGCCGGGCTGCCGATCGGCCGGGCGGCGACCTTGGTGACCCGCTTGGCCTTGCCCGTGCCGCCCGGCCTGGTGCCCTCGTCGTGGGGAGGAACGGGATCGGGGTACTGCGTGACCATCACCATGCGAGCCTCCATCCTCAGGGCGGGGGCCCGGGCCGGAGGATGAGAACGGCCCGGCCGCCCACCCGCTACCCGCGTAGTATCCCACGCGGACCCGTCCTCTGTTCGGCCGGCGGGCCTGTTCACCCGCGGTCTGTTCGGCGGAGAGGCGAGATGGCCTTACGACCCTGCCTCGAGCGCGGCTGCCCACGGCTGACACCGGGAACGCGCTGCCCCGAGCACACCCGCCAGCATCAGCAGCGGCGAGATGCATCACGCCGCGACGATCCGATGCGGGTCCTGCGACGCTCCGCGGCGTGGCGCAGGCTCAGCGAGCAGGCCAGGGCCGAGCAGCCCTGGTGCACCGACTGCGGCACCACCCTGGACCTCACCGGCGACCACATCGTCAGCCCCTTGCAGGGTGGCGCCCCGCTGGACCCCGCCAACGTGACCACGCGATGTAGGGCCTGCCAGAACAAGAAGCGTGACGCGCAGGGGCGCCGCGTTCTTTGACCGGCTCGGCCGCCGCGACCCTCTCGAACCCCACCTCGCTGCCCTCCCGCCCACCGTCGCCGTTTTCAGTAGCGACCCGGCCGCGACCCTCAACCCAGGGGAACGCGCACGATCTCAAAACGCCGAACTCCGGAAGCGGCAGGTTTCGAGCGACCTGGGCGACCCTTCAGGCGGATCCCCGGGATGCGGGATGCCTACGCACAGCGAGAAACCTGGAAGGCGGGTCGCGGCCGAGTGCATCCACAAAAAGGCGGTCGTCGTTTTTGGGGTGACGCCGGCCAACGTCCCCGCACGCAGCCGCCGGTGTTGTGTAGCGGCTGAGGGGGGGGGATCACCAGATCCTTCTCTCAGCCCGCCGGAACTGGGCGATCTCTGCGGCGACCTTGAGCGCATGCAAGACCGGCGTGTCGTCATAGCGGCCCGGATCGTTGATCATCGCGTCGGTCAGGTCGTCGCTGGTGAGCGGACGGCTGAGACGTTGCTGGAGACATGGGACGCACAGCCAGCCGCCGGCGACCCGGGGCATGCCGGCCGCTGCCCATACATCGCTGTGCACCATGTACTGGTGCCAGTCCTCGAGGCCGGGTGGGGTGTCCGGCAGGCACTCGATGCCGCAGTCCCGGCAGTGGGTATCGATGCCCTTGACGCTCATTCCTCGGCCCGCGGGAACGTCTCCAGGACCTTGACGAGGCGGTCGGTGGCCTCGGCCAGCATCACCATGGCCTCGGTCAAGTTGACGCCCACGCCGTCCTTGGTGATCGCCTTGGGGGCGAACAGCAGCCGCTCCAGCACCGCTGTCAGGCGGGCGAAGCTGGACGGCCGCTGCGGCTGGTAGCCGCTCACCGTTCGACCCGCCTCGGTGTCCGTCCCGACCCTGAGCACCACGGCCGGACGCGACCTCGACCCACGCTGGGCACGGCGGATCGGCTGACGGGGATCGAGATGCGGTGGCGGACGACGTGGCCGCAGCGGTCCAGTGGGCGGGTCTTGCCGCAGCCGTCGCAGACGCCGGTGGTCATGCCTCGACCTCGTGGAGCTCTGCCATCGTGCACGAGAAGCACTCTGGTGGCTCGTCGACGTAGTAGCCCTGGGTGACGTTGCCACAGCCACGGCAGGGTTCTGGCTCTGGCCATGGCACCAACCGGTAAGCGTTGGTTGTCTTCCAACGTTTAGCAGCGTCGGAAGGTAGGCGGCAGTGCAGACCACCCAGGTCGCGGCGGTCACGGTCCAGGGAGTACCAGCGTTGGCAGGTCTCGACGAGCTCGGCGGCCGCCAGCCGCTTGACGGCGAGCCGCACCGATTCGGTCGTCGCCAGCGTCACATGCCGTTCTATCGCTGCCCGGGCATCGGCCGATCCACCATCATGGCCATCGAACTCGCCGTGCAGGCGGTAGGCGGTCACGGCATAGACGACCGAGCGCAGTGGGTACCAGTGCGTCTCGGCAAAGTTGCGGAGCCCTGGCAGTGGGCTCTCAGCCTCCCGCACGAGGTAACCCAGCACGAGCCGCTGTGTCCCGCCCAACCCGCGGCTCACCGCTCGACCCCCTCGGCCTGTTCCTGGCCGCTCTTGCTCTTCGCGGGTGGCCGCTTGGGTCCGAGTCCACGGGAAGCCAGCCATGCCTTCTGCGTATCCGAGACAGGTGGGGGCTCGTACACGTCGGCGGCGGCCGCGTCAGCGGTCGAGCCGCCGCCGACCACTTGAACCTCCCTTGAATCTAAAGAACCTTGAACTTCAAAACCTTGGAAGCCGTTTCCGCTGCTCAGCGGTGAAGTTGTCGGTCCAGTAACTTCCGCGGATCGGTCCACTAGCGGCGGCCAGACAGCCCCGATCGGTCCACTAGCACTTCCCGATCGGTCCACTAGCTCAGCGGCCACGACCTCTACTGGACTCGCTATCGGTCCACTAGCCGCCGGACTGTGGATAACTTCGCCCTCGAGGATGCGGTAGCAGTCGGCCCGCGGGCCCGATCCCTCCTCGACCAGCTCGAGGACGCCCATCCCGACCAGGCGGGGTAGCCAGAGCTGGACGGTTGACCGGGCGATACCGGCCTCGCGGGCGATCCGCCGCTGCCCGGCCCAGCACTCGCCGGTGTCGCGGTCGGCGCGGTAGGCGATGACGAACAGGATCGGCTTGGGAGCGCCCTCGAGGCGGCATTCCTCGACGGCCCACCGCATGGCCGGGTAGTTCATGGGTCGCCGCCCTGGGTTATGCTGCTGGCGGTGGCGATGACCAACGGCACCTCTTGGGGCGGCCCTGCAGCGGGGCCGCTCCGCTTTTCAGGCGGACCGCGCAGCAGCATCGGCGCCCCACTCGGCCCAGGCGCCGGCCAGCAGCCGCGCAACGTCGGCGGCCACCTCGGGCGGCACGATGACGTCGATGCCTTGCTCGGCGCAGGTCTTCTCGACCCGCTCGCGGATGCGGTCGCGCTCGGCCGGGGTCATGCGGATTCCCGGGTCTGGGTGAGGATGGCGGCCAGCTCGGCGACCTGCTCATCGGTCAGCGGCGGGTCGCCGCTGGCGATCTTGCGGACGCGGGCGGCGGCGAACTTGAAGCGGGCTTCGCGGCGGCCGGCCTCGGTGGCGGCTCGCCACTGCTCCGGGGTCCAGTCACGGCCGCGGCGGAGGGGCCTGGGCATGTCGCGCTCCTTGCACGTGGAACCGCCCAGTCCTTGCGGGACTGGCCGGTTCGCACGCACAACCCGTGCGACAGCCCTTGCTGAGTGCGGACTCTATCACCCGCGTCAAAGCGGGATGCGGATGCTGTCCTTCTCCGGCGGGAAGGCGTCCAGCGCGGCGAGGACGCGCTCGTGCTTGGCCGGCCGGTCGTGGCCTCGTGGGCAGACGAGCTGCCACGTCACCCCGCCGTCGGGCCGCTGGTGGGGATAGGGGATGACCTTCTGCCCCTTCACGGTGAACGGCTTGACCTCGACTCGCCCGTCGGCGGTGCGCTCGAACCGCACCAGCCGCGGCGGGTTGGGGTCGCCGTCCCGCTGGCAGGTGCCGCAGATGATCTCCAGGACCAGGTGGCGCGCCATGGCGGCTATGCCCGCCAGAGGGGCTCGACCCGGTCAGGATCCATGGAAGTGCGCCCATGCCGGCGGCCGGCCGGCCTGATGATGACGGCGTGAAGGACCCGGTCGAGCATGGCGCGCTTCTGCTCCAGGGTCGTGTCGTCGTCGTCCCACCATGCCCGGAGCGCCTCGCTCGATCCTGGCATGCCGGCGGTGGCGGCCACCCGGCGGGCGTCGTCGAGGCGGTCCTGGAGCTCGGCCACTTGGGCGGCGATCTCGTCGCGCTGGGCGAGCCATTCCTCGGTGCTGATGCGGCCGCGGGCGTGGAGGCGGCCGACCTCGACCAGCCGCGCCTTGGCGGCGGCTTGCTCGGCGGCCAGGCCGGTCTCGTCGATGGCCCGGGCGGCTTTCACGTCCAGGTGCCGCCAGTCGCGGGCGAAAAGCAGCTCGGCGACTAGCTCCTCGAGCGGCCGGGCGCGGACCGAGATGCGCCCGCAGCCGCGCGACCCGGGTGTGCGGTGGGCGGAGGTGCACCGGTAGGCGTGGACGCCGCGCCCGTCCGGCGTGACGATCAGCGGCGCACCGCAGTCGTCGTAGCCGCAGCGGGCCATCCCACCGACCAGCAGCCACCGCCGCGGCCGCCCGGGCCGGTTGGTGCCGCGGGCGGGGTCGGTGAGCAGCACCCGGAGCTGCTCCCACCGCTCCCTCGGGATGATCTCCGGCCACACGGCCTCGGCGACGACCTCGCCGCGGTAGGCACGCAACCCGGCCAGCCTGGGAGCAAGCAGGTACTTCCTCAAGTTCTGCGTCGAGAACGGGCGGGCGGTCACGGTCCTGGCGCCGGCGGCGTTGACCTCCCGGACCACCGACGTGAGCGATTTCCCGGCCAGCAGCCCGTCGGCGACGCGGCGCAGTATCTCGGCCTCGGCCTCGCGGATGGTGACTTGGTCGGCCTCGAAGCCGTAGGGCCGCCATCCGCCTGGAGTCGGCCGGCCGGCGCGGGCGGCCTGCTCGCGCTGGGCGGCGACCCGCTGGCCGGTGGTCTGCGACTCCAGGCGGGCGAAGGTGACGCCCATGCGGGCCATCGCCTCACCGTGCGGGGTCGAGGTGTCCAGCGGGTCGGCGACGCTGGCGAGGACGGCCTTGTGCGCCTCGCAGACGGCCAGGACGCGCTCGAAGTCACCGTGGTCTCTGACGAGCCGATCGAGCTTGGCGAACACCACGCCCTTGATGCGGCCGGCCTCCACGTCGGCGAGCATGCGCTCGAACTCGGGTCGGGGTGGCGGCTTGCGCTTGCCGGGCGCGCGGTAGGCGCCGACGTCGACGTCGGCGTAGACCTCGGCGACGTGCCACCCTTTGGCGTCGGCCAGGGACCGGCAGCGTGCCTCTTGCCGGTCGACGGCCTCGTCGGTCGCCTCAGCGGTCGTCTTGGCCAGCGACAGGCGTGCGTAGATGCCAACGTCCATACGGGTGAGTATTGCATACTCGTCGAGGTCTTCCCGCATCCGGCCATCGTCGAGCTGGGCGGCCTGAGCCGCGCGCTGCGCTACAAGAAGGGCCCGCCGGAGGCGCGCCGGGCCGGCTTGCGCGCGCTCGCGCTGGTGCTCGCCGGGCT
>Ga0307278_10001862_pt1 | contig 10433 bp, 9 predicted proteins | sample ER_DNA_117_FD_194482 | JGI IMG/M metagenome (GOLD analysis project Ga0307278, IMG submission 194482) | Bulk soil microbial communities from the East River watershed near Crested Butte, Colorado, United States - ER_DNA_117 | ecosystem: Environmental > Terrestrial > Soil > Floodplain | place: USA...
GCCGCGAAATAAAACGCGCACTCGTACAGCCCCGAGTTGCGAATCATTTGCCGGCGCACCCGGGTGCCGAGAATGGCTTCGAACATATCCTGCTCAAAGCGGCTAATGATTGGATAACGGTCGATCAAATTCAAAATCGGCGAATGACATTCGACAATACGAGGTCCGCCCTCGTCGCCGTTGGTAAATTGGGCCATGTAGCCCTCACCATCGCGGACGTGGGCGAGCCATTTGCCCCGTTCGGCCAATGTTTGTCCCTTCGCTCTGGCTTTGAGCCCTGCGGTCTTTTTTTCAAAGATATTGTAAAGAAGCTTCTCCGGCGCGTTTGGCCCGTAAATGTCCTGGACTGATTTCAACAGGTCGAGGGTAAACTGATGGCTATCGGCTTGGAAAAGATCATGGCTGCGGCGGGTAAGGCGGTAAACCATTTCTGGGCGACCCATCTTTTGCGGGCGGCGCCAGGTATCCAGATAACCATCCCGCTGAAGAGTGAGGCAATGCTGCTTGATGCCCATGTAGCTCATCTTCATCTTTTCAACGAGCTCGTTGACGGACATTCCTCTGCTGCGCTTGAGCGAGTTAACTATCTCGAGCCGCTGGGTGCGGCCAATTTCTGCGATTAAGCGTTGATTCATAAAATAAATAAGAGTGACGATTGAGTGACAAGAATGCTGGAGTGCGGACTTTACACGCCACATTGTTTAAAACGCAAGCTCAAAATTTACGCAAGCCAAAGCAAAAGAAATTACAAACAAGGCGCATCCGGTGTGAAAACGGATCGCGAGGCTTTACAGAAACGGAAGCGGGACCACCTCAATTGGAATTGCTGGCATCGCGCCGGGATTTTCCGGCGCGAGCGCATTCAGCTTTGCGCCGGGATTATTGAAGCCGCGTTTCACATAACCGAGCGCGATTTCCTTTCCGATTTTCTCACTGCGCGTCGCGCTCGTGATCCAGCCGGCTTCTTTGCCTTTCTCCGGGATGGAGGCGAGTCTCATGCCAGCCTGAAGCGGGACATCATCCAGCGAAATCAGCCCGCATAATCGCTTATTGGTCTGACCGGACATCTTGATTCGCGAGATCACTTCCTGGCCAATGTAGCAGCCTTTCTCATAATCGATGGTGCGCTTTTCCAGATTGGCCTCGACTGGAATAATCTCTTCCGTGAGTTCGCGTCCCCAGCGCGGAATGCCTTCTTCAATTCGCATGATCTCCGCGGTCGCAGAATCGAGAGGGTCAAACGTCGATGCCAATTGTTGCGAAATATCATCATGCGCCGCTGCGTCCGCCCATATATCCCACCCCGGCTGGGCGAAGCGGCGTAGGGAAACAATTCTGCAGTCGCTTAGATTCGGCGCGGTTCGCGACAAGACATGAAAGATCGACAATCGATCCGTGACGTTTTCAATCTGAACGTCGTCGGCAATCACATACCGCTCCAGTCTGGCTGGGAGTGTTTCTCGAAGTTCACGATCGGCATCGACCCAAAAGCAGTCCGGCGCCGCAGAAACGAAAATGTGCGCGTTCACCTTGCCTTTCGCGTTGAGCACGCACGCCTCGACTGCGACTGCTTCGCCAGCCTTGCGCACGTCATTCGTAATCTGCCCATTCAGAAAACGAAGCCGATCATTCCCGGTAACACGAAGCTTTGTGCGTCCAGAGAAATCAAGAAAGGCGTTTTCCTGTATCTGAAGCGGCGGCGTCATCCCTCTTTGGACGAAACTGGTCGCTTTAGCGGTTGCCGCGCGCGGCGCAATAGCTGTGTGAGAAAGCCGCGACGCAGCGGTATCGCCTCCTTAGCCTCTCTGGCGACGGTCGCCGCAGCCACAACCGATGGCGGGGACGACGTCTGGGCTAAGACAGGCTTTGGCGCGATTGCCTCATCGCTGGCCTGCTGCTCGTGCTCTACCAGTTGAGGCTCCTCGTAACCAGTCGATTCAGTTTCGGTCAAATATTTGCGCGCGACGGCGGAAAAATCATCGTCTCCATGACCCCACTGCGTTTGCTCAAGCAATTGGTCGCGAGCAGCGGCGGTCACTCCAAGGTCGAGGTAATGCGACAAACCAAGCTGATTGGCGATCTGCATATCTTTGAGCATGTGCTTTATGGAAAAATGCGGCTCAAAATCGCGCTTGATCATTTTCGGGATTTTCATTGCCAAAGTTGTAGAATGACTCGCGTTGCTCTGCATCGCTTCGACAAATTTTCCCAGGGGTAAACCTAAAGCCTGGACCAGCGCCAAAGCTTCCGCAGTGGCCTGGACACTCGCGGCTGTGACCATGTTGGTTGCGATTTTTACCGCTGTCGCCTGGCCAAGCTCGCCGATCTTCATGATCTCTTTGCTGCTCGCTTCGAGAATAGGACGCGCCTCCCGCAATGTTGCCTCGTTCCCGGCAACGTAAAAAACCAATTCGCCCTTTTCCGCCGCAATCTTGCTGCCCGTAAATGGCGCCTCGATAAAGCTGGCGCCGCGACCTTCGACAATTTCCGCCGCAGCGCGCATGGAATCCGGAGCCACCGTCGAATGCGCAATAACGATATGCCGCGGTGCGAGCTTTTCACTGAGCTGGTGGGCGGTCTGTAGCAAAGCTTCGTCGTCGGAAACAAAAATCTGGATGTAATCACAGATCTCGGCCAATTCGGCCGGTGAGCCTACGAAATTTGGAACAGGACGCGGCGTCCGGTTCCAAACGAAGACCTGAAACCCTTTCCGGCGAAGATTTGCAGTCACTCCCCGCCCGATGATCCCAAGACCGATCACTCCAATCTTCTTTTGGCGCTTTGAATGGGGCATAAAAGTCAGGGCGCTGCGTTCGAAGTGGGAAATCCTGGTCAAACTGCGGGCAAAAGCGTCCGCAGGCAATACAGAAGTTTGTGGATTCTCGATTCCTGAATCACGCCAAAACAATTAGCCTGTGTCTGTAGGCGGTGGCCCAATCGCTCAGAACATCCGCGTTTCATTTTAGCGCAAATTCAGAGAGATAATACGCGGCGACTGAACCGACGATCCGGAGGCTCTGCGCACTAATCTTATCCATCGTATCCTCGGCCGTGTGCCACCAGGGGAAATCAAAGTCAATCACATCGATCGTCGGAATTCCGATTGCGTTTAAAGGCGTGTGGTCGTCGATCATTTCCCGGTCTAGGTAAGTAAAATAACTTCGTACCTTGAGTGCATCGGCTGACGCGAAAACATCTCGCGCCATTTCCGCAGGGGAATCTGCAGGCAAAGTGATCTTCAGAGAACGCTTGCCAACCATGTCGAATAAGGTCCCGCCCCGAAATTGTTTCGTGCCGCTGGCACCAAGCTGCCGGGCAAAATAGCGACTGCCATAAAGGCCGTCGTGTTCGGAAAAATGCTCATACGCTTCCTCGCCGTCAAAAAACACCAGCTCAATCTTTGCAGCCAGATTGGGATGCCGCCCAAGCACCCGACTCAATTCCAACAGCAAGCCGGTGCTAGAACCGCCATCATTCGCTCCGACAAAGCGAATCGTGTCGAACGTTTTGGTATCGTAATGGGAACACAAGAGAAAAGAGGGCGTGGTGCTCCGCTGCCCCGGGAATCGCGCAATGAGATTCACAAACTGAACTTTGCCGCGTGGCGTCTCGTCCGTGAATGCCTGCCGCGTCACCTGCCAACCCGAGAGTCGGAGCTGATTCTCGATGTAATCCCTGGATTTTTCGATGGCCCCAGATCCGGGCGGACGCGGCCCGAGATCAACCAGCCGCTGGACATGAGCCAAAGCTTTCTCGCCGGAAAATTCTTCCCAAATCTTCATCTGCGGCGTACCCGGCGACTCAGCGCTCAGCGTCGAGACGACGAAAAGAACGATGAAAAGATTGAGAGTAAACCGATGCAATCGCAGGAGGAAAGAAAACGCAGGCCGGCGGCGTTGTAGCCGGGATCGGTGATCCGGGGCTGCACCGCGCAGGTTTGCAAGACAGGCATCATCGATGCCGGCTACAGTAATCGCGACTCGATTCACGGTTTAACTATTTAACGCGCGTCAACACCACGGAGCGCAGCGAAGTCAGCTCTCGCCCGGCATCAGCCCGAGTGCAGTAAGAATCCGCTGGAGATCGTCGTTTCCGTAGTACTCGATCTCAATTCGCCCACGTTTCTCTCCGTGGTGAATAATCACGTGCGTCGCAAGCTGTTCTTGCAATCGATTCTGCAAATCCTCGATTGCGGCAGACGTAGCCTCTTGTTCGGTCCCGACGCGCCGGGATCTTCGCCGGGGGCGCCCGATTCCAAGCTGGCGGGCCACCAATCGTTCAGTGGAGCGGACCGTGGCGTTCCGGCGCAGAACCGTTTCAGCGGCTAACAATTGTTCCTCCGGTGCTTTTAATGCGAGCAAGACTTTTGCGTGACCGACCGAAAGTAAATCCTGAGCAAGCCAGACTTGCACCTGCGGATGCAGATCAAGTAATCGCATCGCATTGGCCACTGCCGCCCGACTCCGCCCCACTTTTAACGCGATGTCCTCCTGCCGCATGCCAAATTCATTGGCTAATCTGGCGTAGCCTTGTGCTTCTTCGATCGGGTTCAGGTCGGCACGCTGCAAGTTCTCAATGAGCGATAGTTCGAGCACTTCCATGTCGCTCGCGCTTCGAATAATCACCGGTGCTTGAGTAAGACCGGCCTTCTGCGCCGCGCGCCAGCGCCGTTCACCCGCGATCAGCTCAAATCGCGCGCCAACCTGCCGGACGATGAGCGGTTGAATAATGCCGTGTTGCCGAATTGAATCGATCAGTTCCTGCAACGCCTCGCGCCCAAAATCCTTACGCGGCTGCAATGCACTGGGGACGATGCTTGCCAGATCAATGTGGTGAACTCTCTCGCCCAATTCGACCGCATCCGCTCGTGCCTGGGCAGTGGGAGTGCCAATGAGTGCCCCAAGACCTTTGCCAAGACCGGATCTTGCCATGCGCTCTGAGGCTACCGAAACAGCGCGGCTAACGCAAACCGCAATGATCTATTTTCCGCTCGCCTTCTGTTGTAGCGAGATCGCTGACCCCGGTGGAAGACCCGCCCCATTTGCGGCAATGGACGAAACAGATAGCGTCCGGGCCATGGCGGCGGAGCGCGGTGTTTTTACGCTGGGTCATTCACCTGATCCGGACGACGCATTCATGTTCTATGCGATGGCGGAAAACAAAATCGATCTCCGCGGTTATCGGTTCGAACATCGCCTCGAAGATATCCAAACGCTGAACGAACGCGCGCTCCGCGGCGAACTGCACATTTCGGCGATCTCAATCCATGCGTATTCGTATGCGAGTAAGCGCTATGCACTGCTGCCCTGCGGCGCGAGCATGGGCGATGGATATGGGCCGGTTGTTATTCGAAAACATCCAACATCCAACATCCAACATCCAACGCCGAAGCAATCGGGGGCACTCGACAAAGCGGCGGCGCGGGATTTTCTAAGCGGCAGGAAAATCGCGGTGCCCGGAAAGATGACGAGCGCATTTCTCGCGCTTCAGCTTTTTCTGGGAGAATTCGAGTTTGTCGTTATCCCGTTTGATCAAATCTTCGACGCGGTAAACGACGGGCGCGCCGATGCCGGTCTAATCATTCATGAGGGCCAACTCACTTACGCGCGATCCGGTTTTCAGAAAGTGATGGATCTCGGCGACTGGTGGAAGCGTGAAACAGGTTTGCCGCTTCCGCTTGGCGGAAATGTGCTTCGCAAAGATATTCCGCAGGCAGAGCAGCACGATTTGCTCGAGATTATCCGCGAAAGCATCGAGTTTGGTCTGGCGCACTGGGAGGAAGCTGTGCGCCATTCGCTTCCTTATGCGCGCGACATGAACGCGGATCTCGCGAGTAGATTCATCAGCATGTATGTGAACGAATTTACTCGCGATTACGGCGGGATTGGACGCGCGGCGATCCGCAAGTTTCTAGGCGACGCGCGCGATAAGGGCTACATCGACACTCCAATAGCAGTGGAGTTCGTCGAATGAAAATCAGCGCTGCTTCTTCGATTTCTCAACTTTCTCCGTCTGCTTCACGACGAACGATTTTACCCGGGCGAATTCCTTCTGACACCCATTGGCGAAGTCGTGTGGTCCGTACTCGAATAGCACGACAAAGCAAAAAGCCAGAACAATAAACAGAATGAACCAAAAGAGCCCGCGCAACAGCGCCATGGTTTGGCAGAGTAACTTGCTCGAAGTAAAAGGTCAATGGCGTTGGCAAGCCGGCGAACCCTGATTTCGGTGTGGCGAGACAAAGACCCTTCTCCGATTGAAAGACAGCGGTTTTATTTGGGCGGATTCGCCACGGCAAAAAGCGCGATGGCTACCGAAGCGCGCCCGATGTCCAAACCACTTGCGAGGCGCGCAGCGCGAGCCTATATCAACGCTCGCACTCACGGGTAGGTACCGAAGTGGCCAAACGGGGCAGACTGTAAATCTGCTGGCTTTACGCCTTCGCTGGTTCGAATCCAGCCCTGCCCAAATTCTCTGCCGATCGGCTCTTCCGAATTTTTCTTTCGAACTTTAATGGCCCCTTCGCTGGCCGCCATCGCGGCGGCCACCACCGTACCCACCACCGCCGCCATAGCCTCCCCCGCTACCGCCACCGCCATATCCGCGTCCGCCACCACCAGGTGGTCGCGCCTCTCGCGGGCGGGCCTCATTCACAGTCAGTGGTCGGCCTTCAACGGTTTGGCCGTTGAGCTTGGAAATGGCATTTTGTGCGTCCTGTTCCGAACCCATGGTGACAAACGCAAAGCCACGCGACTTGCCGGTGAATTTATCTTGCATGAGAGTGACTTCCTGCACAGCGCCAGCCTGTGAAAAAAGCTCCTGCAGTTCGTTTTCCGTCGTGTTGAAGGAAAGATTGCCTACGTATAATTTAGTTCCCATTGAGTTTATTCTGGAAAACGCAGCCAGGTCACTGTTCCCGCTTATCGGATTTCAAATCGCCACTGAATAAACTCAACTGACAATCCACCAACTGCCGAGCTTCCGTTTTTCCGTTTCCTCTGACTAGTAAAATGCTTCTTTTAAGAATGCAATAAGAATCAGGAATCAATTTTTCTTTGTCAGAAAATGGCTAAATCCAGTGAGACGAATGAGAAAAGGGTCACTGCCCGCGTTGCGGTGGTGGCTGCGGGCGTAGTCAGCCCGCTGGGGTTCGGGTTGAGCGAAACGCTCGATTCGTTGCGCGAGGCGCGCGATTGCGTCAACGGAGTAACGCGATTTTCGGTAACTGGATGTCGATGCAAAACCGCAGGTCAACTGCCCGATGAGCGTCTGCTCGAGAGGCGGTATGACGGAGCTCGTGCTCGACGCTGGCATCGTGCATCGCACATGGTGATTCAGGCGCTGAGAGAAGCGCTGACGCAAGAGCCGCAATTCAAACCTGAGTTGACAGTAGTCGGAACAACGAGCGGCGGTATGTCTTACGGCGAGGATTATTTTCGCTCGTTAAATCGAAACAGCAGCTTACGACATTCGCCGACCTGGATCGCGAACTATCCCGCGCAAAAGCCGGTAGTTGATGCGCAGGAAGCATTCGGAATTTCTTCGCCATGCCAGGTCATCGCCAATGCCTGCGCCTCGGGCACAAACGCGATCGGTCACGCGTTCGAGTGTGTGCGATCGGGTCGCTACCAACGCGTGCTGGCGGGTGGGTATGACGCACTCTCGGAGCTTGTCTTCGTCGGCTTTGATTCGCTTCAGGCCTCGACGCCAGAGAAATGCCGTCCGTTTGATCGAGATCGCACTGGCATGGTTCTCGGTGAAGGCGCGGCGGTTCTGGCCTTGGAAAACCTCGATGCCGCTCGAGCGCGTGGCGCGCGCGTTCTCGCAGAAATAATCGGCTACGGCATTTCCACTGATAATTTTCACCTGACGCAGCCGGATCCCTCCGGCATCGGACCGCTGCACGCGATGGAGCGAGCCTTGGGGAGCGCCAACATTTCAGCGGACGCAGTCGATTACATCAACGCGCATGGAACAGCTACGGCCTTTAACGACGCAGCCGAAGGCAAAGCAATCTGCGCGTTATTCGACCGCGTGCCGGTAAGCTCGACCAAGAGCATGATGGGTCATTCATTAGGGGCAGCCGGCGCTGTCGAAGCGATCATCTGTCTCCTGGCCCTCCAGCATCAATTTCTTCCTCCCAATATCAATTTTCACGCTGCAGATGAAGATATCGATCTAAACATTGTAGCGAACGGAGCGCAGCCCGCGGTTTTGCGCACAGTTCTTTCGAACTCCTTCGGCTTTGGCGGGACGAACGCTTCGATTCTGATGCGTAAGTTCGAGGCATGAATCTGGCAATCGCCGGCATGGGGTGGACTACGCCCCTTGGGAGCGGCGTTGATCCGGTGTGGGAACGTTTGCTGCAGGGTGATGAGGCGCGCGCGGACGAAATTACAGATCAATTCGGCGATCAATGCTACAGCGTTTTTCATGTGCCTGAATCCGCACTGGCCAGTTCGGTCCATCATCCACGCCTCCGCCGGGCCAGTGTCATTTCGCGTTTTGCAGCGGCCGCAGGTGTGGCGGCGTTGGAAGCCGCAGGAGTAAAGATCGATTCGCAGAGCGCGCAACGAATTGCGCTCGTCTTCGCAATCTCGAATGGCGGGGTGATTTACACCAAGCGCTTTTATCGCGATATCGTTGAGACGGGCGCGCAATCGGCCAGCCCGCTCTTGTTTCCGGAAACGGTCTTCAACGCGCCGGCAAGTCATCTCGCAGCGATTCTCGGCATCACCGGCGCAACTTATACTCTGGTGGGCGATAGCGCGGTGGGTCTTGTGGCAATAAAAATGGCCGAAGATCTGATGACGAATGAGGGGTTGGACTATTGCCTGGTCGTGGGGGCAGAAGAGGTCGACTGGCTGTTGTGCGACGCGTATCGGCGATGGCGTCTGCTCCGTTTAGCGCCTCCGGTGGAGCCGTTCGATAGAATCAGTCGAGGAATGATTTTAAGCGAAGGGGCAGGAGCGGTCCTGATTGGGCGAGATGGCCCGATAATAATAGAGGCAACTCAGATCGGCAGGCACTACCGGAAACGGGCGGAAACCGAAGGAATAATCAAGCAAATTCTCTGCGACCTCAGCCGAGCCAAAATCGATTTTGTTATCTCGAGCGCAAACGGCACATTTATCGATAAGGCGGAATGCGGAGCCGTACAGGAGATTATCCCGAATGCATTTGTCTATACAGCGAAGCCAGCACTCGGTGAAAGCATTGGTGCTGCGGGACTCTGGCAGGTCATTTTGGGAAGCCAAGCTTTGTGTTGTGGCGAGCTTCCGCCGCTGCTGCACGCAGGAGCACCAATTCCGTTGCGGACATCGGCTTCGCGCGTTCCCTTAGCGGAAGCGCGCCACACGATTGTTTTAAGCTGCGGAGTCAATCAGCAAGTGGCAGGCTTGCGATTGTCAATTCGATGATTCTCGATCCAATTCTTCAAGTTTGCCAACGTTCTGGAGTTCAGCGCGAGGTGCTTTTAGCTTTGCATGAAGCCTTTGATACGGTACCTTCGGCGTCCGCCATGCGAAAGCCGGTTTTGTTGCTCATCGCTCTCCTCGCGAGCGCCGGTTTGATCCGAGGAGAAATCAAAACTCCGGAGAATGCTCCTATTGAAATCACGTCAACCGGGGAAACCACATATGAAAACGGGCTGGCGACGGCGCGGGACAACGTCGCCATTCACGTAGGCGACACAGACATCTACGCCGATTACGCGCAATACAATTCGACCACGCACGAGGTGGAACTGAGAGGTCACGTGCGGATCTACCGCGATAAACCGACAGCTGCGATCCCCACTAAGCGCTCCAAGGGGCACACCGATGAAGAGCCCGGCCACGGCACTTCGTTCTACCTTGCCGATAGCGGTATTTATAACATCGACACGAAACAGATTCGCGCGACCAACGTGCGAACTGAATCGCAGCCTTATTTCCTGAGCGGTCAAAGTGTGAGCGAAATCTCTGAGAACGCTTACCTCGTACAGAACGGGACGTTTACGACACACGATGCATCGACCCCCGATTTCCATCTTCAGGCGCGAAAGATTCGCATATATGAAAAAGATCGGGTGATCTTTCAGTATGTCACCATGTACGTCGGAAAGGTGCCCGTTTTTTGGTGGCCTTACCTGTATCAATCGCTCAACGACGCGTTCAGTTTTAGTGTTTCACCAGCGTACTTGAGCGAATGGGGACCATCGCTTCTTACGCAAGTGACATTTCCAATCACGGAACATGTTAAGGCTCGGGTTCGGCTCGATTATCGGGAGTCACGTGGCGTGGCCATCGGTTTCGAACCGCATATTGAATATGGCAAGGACGACAACAGCTACGCCAACCTTAAAACATATTACATTCAGGACCAAGACCCGCTTCAGAATAACACGGCCCTGCCACGAAAGGATGTTCCAACCGGGCGATACCGTCTTAGCT
>Ga0307278_10001864_pt1 | contig 10428 bp, 7 predicted proteins | sample ER_DNA_117_FD_194482 | JGI IMG/M metagenome (GOLD analysis project Ga0307278, IMG submission 194482) | Bulk soil microbial communities from the East River watershed near Crested Butte, Colorado, United States - ER_DNA_117 | ecosystem: Environmental > Terrestrial > Soil > Floodplain | place: USA...
CCAGGCCGGGGGTGTCGGCTTCGGCAGCTTGGCGACCTTGGCCGCCGCCTCGCGATCCCCGGCGGCGCGGAGCTCCTTCGCCAGCTCCTTGCGCTCCGCCACGAAGTCCTCGAGCGGCACCGCGTACAGGCGATCGACGTGTCTGGGCGAGCCGTTCAAACCGGACCGAAGCGTAGTCGCAGGATCAGGAGGCCGGAACGGGCAGCGTGGCGGTGATCACGGTGCCCCCGCCGGGAGGGCTCTCGACGCGCAGCTCGCCGTCGAGCGCGGCGGCGCGGTCCTCGAGCCCGAGCAGTCCGGAGCTGCCCTCCAGTCGCGCACCCCCGACGCCGTCGTCGCGCACCTCGACGCGGAGCGCGCCGTCGTCGAGGGATGCCGTGACCTCCGCGCGCTGCGCCTGCGCGTGCTTGACCACGTTCGTGAGCGCCTCGGCGACGATGAAGTAGGCGGTCGCCTCCAGCGCCGGCGGCAGCCGCTCGGGAGTCACCTCGACGGACAGCGGCAGCCGGGCGCGGGAGACCAGCGTCTCGATCCCGGCTCGCAGCCCGCCGCGGTTGAGCGCCGCCGGCAGAATGCCGTGCGCGAGGTCGCGCAGCTGTTCCATCGCGCGCTCGGCGTGCTCGAGGGATTCGTCCACGAGCTCAACCGCCGGCCTGTCCCCCTCGCCGAGCGCGCGGCGTGCGAGCTTGAGCGTGATCACGGCGTGCACCAGCCGCTGCTGGGCGCCGTCGTGCAGGTCGCGCTCGAGCCGGCGCCGGGTCTCGTCAGCCGTGGTGACCACGCGTGCGCGGGACGCGGCGAGCTCGGCGCGGCTCTCGGCGTTTGCGATCGCGGTCGCTACGAGCTCGGTGAACTCGGCGATCTGCGACTCCGTGCCCGCCGGGAACCGCGTCTCGGCCTTCGACGAGGCGGCGATCACGCCCCAGACGCGGCCCTGGACGACGATCGGGCAGCCGACCGACGAGCGGATCCCGAGCGCCTGCGCCTCCTCCGCGATCGGCCCGGAGGTGCGATCGAAGCTGTCGACCCGGACCGGACCGCCCTGCTCGCGCACCAGCGCGGCGATGCTGACACCCTCGAGTGCGAACCGCGTGCCGACGGCCAGCTGCTTCTCGCCGTCCCGGCTCCAGCCGGCGACGCCACTCACCGTGCCGTCCGACTCGTAGCGCTCCATGCGCGCGAAGTCGGCGCCGGAGAGCAGGCCGACCTCGCGAGTGACGGTCGCGAACACCTCGGAAGGCCGCCCCGTGCGCGCCACGAGCGTCGCGACGCGCCGCAGCGCCGCCTGTTCCTCCGCGAGGTGACGGAGCTCGTCGCGGCTCGCCTCCAGCGACCCCGCCATCGTGTTGAACGCGTGCTCGAGCGCGCCGATCTCGCCCACGCCGGTCTCCGCCATCCGCGTGGCGAGATCCCCGCCGGCGAGCCGGCCGGCCATGCCGGCCGCGCGCCGGACGGGCAGCACGATCGCGCGCGTCAGATACGCGCCGAAGAGCGCGATCAGGGCGACCGATCCCGCGAGGCCGGCCGTCCCGGCGACGATCGCGCGCCGAGCGTCCACGTCGGCGTTGTCCTGGCGCGTCGTGACGGTGGCGCGCTCGACTGCTGCGAAGCGGTCGAACTCGGCTCGCAGCGCGTCCACCCGCCGCCTCCCCTCCTCCGTCGTCGCAACGCTCCGGGCGGAAGGCTCGCCGCGCCGGGCGGCGTTCACCAGCGGAATCGAGTAATCCCGGATGTACGCGTTGCCGGCTTCGGCTATCCGCCGCGCCAGGAGCGCCTGCCGTGGGTCGCCGGCGAGGCCTACGAGCCGGTCGGCCTGCTTCGGGAAGGCGGTCCGGGCCGCGCTCCAAGGCTCGAGAAAACGCTCCTCGCCCGTGATGACAAAGCCGCGCACCCCCGTCTCGAGGTCGATGACCAGCTTCTCCAGCCCGTCGGCGGCCGCGAGCTCTTCACGGGCATCGGTGGCCAGCCGCGCCGAATCGCGGAGGTCCCCGATCGCGAGTAGGAGCACCGCGAACGCCGCGCCGACGATCACTGCGAGCAGGGCGCTCGCGATGACCATGCGACGCATCAGGCCGCCGCTCACGTCGCGGCGAGGCGTTCGACGGCCCGGCACCGTCCTCACAAAGCGAGGCTAACCGATCGTCACCGCGCGAGGCCGGCGGCGACGCGCGTCGATCAAGGGTCGAGGCGGCCCGCGCGCCGGCCAATAGCGATGCGCGATCGCCTGATCGACGCCGCCGGTCTCGGGTTCTCCCTACCTCAGGAGACCGATGGCTCTGCGATGATCGAGCCATGTCCGTTTCCGTGCTCGTGGTCGACGACGACCCTGCGTTCCGCGGCCTCGCGCGGCGGATGCTGATCGCAGCGGGGCTCGGAGTCGCCGGGGAGGCGGGCACGGTCGTCGCGGCGACGGCGGCCGCGCTCGATCTGCGGCCAGACGCCGCGCTGGTGGACATCGGGCTTCCGGACGGTGACGGCATCTCGCTCGCCCGTGAGCTGGCGGCCCTCCCATGGAGCCCCCGGATCATCTTGACGTCGACGGACGCCGATGCGGCAAGCGCCGAGGACGTCCGCAAGTCGGGTGCGGAGATCTTCGTGCCGAAGGCCGAGCTGCCGACCGTGTCGCTGGAGCGCCTGCTCTCGTGAACCAGCGACGGCTGGGCAGCCGGCGCGGCTGAGCAATACTGCGCGCCATGCGCATCGCCTTCTCCGCGCTCATCGTCGCGCTCCTGATCCCGGCCTCCGCCCCGGCGGCCGACAATCCGTGGCTCGCCAAGCGCGTGCTCAACATCGCCCACCAGGGCGGGGAGGACGAGTTCCCGTCGAACACGCTGTACGCGTTCAAGCGCTCGGTCAAGGCCGGCGCCGACATGCTCGAGCTGGACGTGGGGGTGACGAAGGACGACAAGGTCGTCGTCTCGCACGACACGACGCTCGACCGCACCACCAACGGCCGCGGCACGATCGAGTCGCATACGCTGAAGCAGATCCGCAAGCTCGACGGCGCCTACTGGTTCGGCAAGGGCGACGACGCGTACAGCCACGACCGCAAGCGCTCGGCGTACAAGCTGCGCGGGATCGCGACCGGCAAGCGCAAGCCCCCGAAGGGCTATTCGCGCGCCGACTTCCGCGTCCCGACGCTGCAGGCGGTCATGAAGGCGTTCCCGCACACGCCGATCAACATCGAGATCAAGGGCCGGACGAAGGCCGAGGCGGACGCGGAGTACATCCGCAATGCCGAGGTGCTCGCCGGCCTGCTGGGCAAGACCGCGCGGCGCGACCTGATCGTCGTCTCCTTCAAGCAGAAGGCCGTCGACCGCTTCCACGAGCTTGCGCCGGCGATCGACCTCGCGCCCGGGATCGACGGCGCGGCGGCGTACCTGCTCGGCGGCGGCTCGCCGGGCGACGGCGTCGTCGCGTTCCAGCTCCCGATCACCTACCAGGTGGGCGACCAGACGCTGAGCGTCACGAACGCCGCGAACGTCGCCCGCGCACACGCCGACGGCTACGCCTGGCACACGTGGCTGAGCAACGACGGCGAGAGCCCGGCGACGTGGCGGCAGCTGATCGACTGGTGCGTCGACGGCGTGATGACCGCGCGGCCGGTCGCGTTCGAGAAGGTGCTGCGCGGGCACCCGGCCCCGGAGGCGTGCGGATGATGGACCTGGACCCGGTCGAGGTTCGCATCCTCGGCTGCCTGATCGAGAAGCAGCGCACGACACCGGACACGTATCCGCTCAGCCTCAACGCGCTGCGGCTGGCCTGCAACCAGTCGACGAACCGCGACCCGGTCGTGGAGTACGACGAGACGACGATCCGGGAGGCGCTCCACCGGCTCTCACAGCGACGCTACTCGCGGCTGGCGAGCGGCCACACGAGCCGCGCGTACAAGTTCCGCCACCTGCTCGACGAGGCGCTCGGGCTCGACGAGGAGGAGCTCGCGGTGCTCGCCGTGCTGCTGCTTCGCGGCGCCCAGACGCCCGGCGAGCTCAAGCAGCGCACCGAGCGGATGCAGGGCTTCCTCGACCTCGAGGCCGTGCAGGACACGCTCGACCGGCTCGTCGAGCGCGACCTGGTCCTGCGGCTCGCCCGCCGGCCCGGGCAGAAGGAGGAGCGCTACCTGCACCGCCTCTCCGAGGAGGCCGAGGGCGCTCCGCCGGTCGAGGAGGCGTCCGAGCTGCTCGTCGCGGCCCCGCCCCGCCCGTCGGCGGTCAACGGCCGCGTCGAGAAGCTGGAGGGCGAGGTGGCGGAGCTGCGCACCGAGCTCGCCTCGCTGCGCGACCAGCTTGCGGCGCTCCGCGCCGAGCTCGGCGCCTGAGCCAGATTCTGTTCGAAACTGTTCGGAACTGGAGCCCCTGAAACGCGGGATATTTCCTGCGTATCGCCGTGATTTGACAATGTGAATCAACCGACATAGTTTGCCGCCCGTCTTGGTCTGTTCGAGGTCGTGCGAAATTGTTCCGAGAGGAGAGGCGACGTGAAGCGCTTCGGGGTGGTTCTGGCGACGACTGCGGTCGTCGTGCTCGGCCTGGTGGGATCGGCAAGCGCGGCTTCGCCGACGTACACGGCCGACGACGCCGTGAAGATCGACGTCATGGGCGAGTGGGCCCATCCCGATGACGACACGAGCATCATCGGGCCGTGCGGCGTCTGGCACGACCGCTACGGCATCAAGTGCGGGATCGTCATGGTCACCCGCGGCGAGGGCGGCGGCAACGCCGTCGGTACCGAGATCGGCCCGGCGCTCGGGTTGCGGCGCGAAAACGAGGACCGCGTCGCGCACTACCGGTCGGGCACCGTCGACATCTTCAACCTCGACCGCGTCGACTTCTTCTACAACACGAGCGCGCCGCTGACCCAGTTCTTCTGGGGCCAGGACGAAACCCTGCGCCGGGTCACGCGGATCATCCGCATGACGCAGCCCGAGGTCTACATCGGGTTCACGCCGTCGCTGGCCGCCGGGCACGGCAACCACCAGCAGGCCGGCCGCTACATCTGGGAGGGCGTCAAGGCCGCGGCCGACCCGAACATGTTCCCGGAGCAACTCCGAGGGCCGCACGCGCTGAGCACCTGGCAGGTCAAGAAGGTGTTCTCCGGCGGCAGCACGACCGGCACCGGCGGCAGCACGACCACGCCTGACTGCACCACCGGCTTCATCCCCGCGGCGACTAACCTGAGCGCGGTCGCGGGCGTGTGGACCGGCTACGACTCGCCGTACGACTGGCCCGCCGGCAACGTCCAGGGCCAGCCGGCCGGCACGCCGAAGAGCTGGGCGCAGGTCGCGGCCGAGGGGTCCCGGGCGTACCCGACCCAGAGCCGCGTCATGTTCCAGGCCCTCCAGGCGCCCGGCTGCTCCCGCTTCGGCATGACCGACTCGTTCGTGCCGTTCCAGCCGAACACCAACCCCGACGGCAGTGCGAACCCGGCCGCCGGCAAGGATGAGGCGATCCTCTACGGCGCCACCCGCCGCGACCCGGGCGGGCTGCCGCTGGGGACGATCGAGCACATCACGCTCTCCGACTTCTTCCAGGTGCCGGGCGAGCCGTTCCAGGCCACCGTGCACGTGCGGTCGGGCAAGGGGATCCTGCCGGCCGGCGACGTGGAGCTGAAGGTCCCCGCGGGGTGGACCGTCGAGCCGAAGAAGCCGATCAGCCCGATCTCGCCCTCCGCCGAGTCCACGGTGACGTTCAACGTGACGCCGAGCTCGTCGGCGGCGGTCAACACCAACTTCAGGATCTCCGCGCTGCTGACCAGCGGCGCCGCGACCGGCTACACGGACAACGTCGTCCGGATCGTCTCGCCGGTCGAGGGCCGCTTCCAGCGCTGGGGCAAGTGGGAGGAGTACGACTCCTGGCTCCGTGACACCGCTCCGCGCGCGCTGCGCGTCGGGCTCTCGCCGGCCGCGCAGTCGATGGGGATCGGCGAGACGATCACGGTCCCGGTCGACGTGCACAACTGGTCGGCCGTCCCGCAGACGGGGAACGTCGAACTGACGCTGCCGGCGAACTTCACGGCCGACGCGACGAGCAAGCCCTACGGCACGGTCGTACCCGGTGGGGACGCGACCGTCGAGTTCGAGCTCACCAACACGGACGCGACGCTGCCGGCGACGCAGACGTCGACGATCCCGATCAAGACGACGTTCAGCGCGCCCGCCGGGTCGGGCAGCGAGGACCTGACGGTCTCGCTGGTCCCGACGACCGCGATCCCGGCGGCCGGCGCGGCGCCCGACCTCAACGGGCAGGAGGACCCGGGCGAGTACGGCGGTCCCGCGCTCGACGTCGGCAAGAAGTGGGAGGGCGCCGATTGCGCCCCGGTGGGCGTCGACTGCGGCACCACCGGCACCGTCGGGGACCCGGCCACAAGCACGTACGCCAAGGTCACGCGGAGCGGGGACGACCTGTACTTCTTCGTCCACGTCCGCGACGAGTTCCAGGGCTACGCGGTCAAGCCGGCCGAGTGCGTCGCGCACTGGCTCGCGGACTCGGTCGAGATCCTGATCGACCCGCGCGGGACCGCATCGCAGACCAACATGGACACGGCGTCGACGTTCAAGCTGGGCGTCTTCCCGTACACGAACGACCCGGGTAACACCAACGGCAACGGCGCGAACGGCCCGTGCTGGTCGCGCGACGCCGACAACCACCAGGGCTACGCGACCGGGCCGCTGGCCGACACGGTCGACGACGCTCCGAACGCGCCCGGCGTCCAGGTCGTCTCGAGCGCGACGTGGGTCGGCGACAACCAGACCACGACCGACCACGCCTACACGGGCGGCGGCTACAACCTCGAGGTCAAGATCCCGATGGCCGTGCTGCCGGCGGCGGTTGACCCGGATCGCATGGGGCTGAACATCACCCCGTACGACAACGACAACAACGCCGCGCCGGGCACGACGACGCTGCGACACATCGACGCGGGCCAGTCGCGCCTGTCGTGGTCGGCGTTCGGCAGCGTGCAGTCGGATCCGTATCGCTGGGGCCACGCGACGCTGCCGGGCTACACGCCGCCGGCGGGGCGCCCGACGACGCCTGCGCCACCGAACGTGTCGAACCCGAACCTCAACGGGGTCGACTCGCCGCAGACCATCGCCCAGTCGGCGCGCGACGGCGTGCCCATCTCCGGCCGGGTGCCGGCGCCGGCCGACGACAGCATCGCGATCACCAAGGTGAAGCTGAAGAAGGACGCCGCCCAGTTCGAGATCACGGCCACCGGACCCGGCCGCGCGCGGGTCTTCCTCTGGTCCGGCGCGAAGGGCTACATCCCGCTGTGGACGACGACCTGCTCCCCGCAGGACGACCCGCCGCCGGACTACGGGCTCACCCCGTGCGACGTGACCGACGGCGCGACGCCGCCGTGGTCGCCGGACATGAGCGGGCGAGTGAGCCGCGACACGATCGTGGACGTCACGGTCGGCAAGCAGGCGGTGACGATCCCGCTCGACGACGCCGCCTACGCGAAGCTGGCGAAGGACGGCTCGGCGCTGATCTCGTTCGAGACGCCAGACGAGGAGGTGCAGGCGTTCGACGTCCCGCTCGCCAAGCACACGGGATGATCCCCCAGCCCCCCAGGCACAAGATCCCCGCGCAGCGACGGCAGGAGATCCTGCGCGCCGTGCGGTCCGGCTCGACGCACGTGAACGACCTGGCGCAGAGCTTCGGGGTGTCGGAGATGACGGTGCGCCGCGACCTGCGCGAGCTTGCCCAGGAGGGCAAGCTCGAGCGGGTCCGGGGCGGCGCGGTCAACGCCGAGGGCGAGCCGCCGTTCGAGGAGACCGTCGTCGAGCGCTTCGAGGCCAAGAACCGGATCGGCGCCGCCGCGGCCGCCCTGGTGCTGGACGGGCAGACGGTGATGATCGACATCGGTACCACCACGCTGCAGGCGGCGCACCACCTGCACGGCCGGAGGCTGACCGTGGTCACGACGAGCCTGGCCGTGTACGAGGAGCTCCTCCCAGACCACGCGATCGAGCTGATGCTGCCCGGTGGCGTCGTGCGGCGCAACTACCGCTCGCTCGTCGGCGTAGTGGCCGAGGACTCGCTGCGCCAGCTCAAGGCCGACGTCCTCTTCCTCGGCACGAGCGCCGTCGACGAGCGGCTCGCGGTCTGGGACGACACGATGGTCGAGGTCCCGATCAAGCGCGCGATGATCGAGGCCGCCGCCTCCGTCGTGCTGTTGGCCGACGCCGAGAAGTTCTCCATGAGCGGGGTGGTGCGCGTCTGCGAGGCCGGCGCGATCGACCACATCGTCACGGACGGCGAGCTCCCGGCCGCCGCCCGTGCCGCCATCGACGACGCCGGGATCGAGGTCACGATCGCATGAAGCTCACCATCGTCGGAGGTGGGGGCTTTCGCGTTCCCCTCGTATACGGGGCGCTGCTGGAGAAGGCCGAGCGATTGGCGCTCGACGAGGTCGTCCTGCACGACATCGACGCGCGCCGGCTCGAGCGCATCGCCACTGTGCTGGAAGGGCTCGCCGTCGAGCACGGCGGTCGGCTCCCGTTCCGTACGACCACGGACCTGGCGGATGCGGTGGAGGGCGCCGACTACGTGTTCTGCGCGATCCGCGCCGGCCAGCTGGAGGGCCGGGTCGTGGACGAAAGCGTCCCGCTGAGCATGGGCGTGCTCGGCCAGGAGACGACCGGGCCGGGCGGCATCTGCTTCGCGCTGCGGACGATCCCGGAGATGGTCGCGCTCGCCCAGGTCATGGCCGAGCGCGCGCCGGACGCGTGGCTGATCAACTTCACCAACCCCGCCGGCATGGTTACCGAGGCGGTCCAGCAGGTGCTGGGCGGGCGCGCCGTCGGCGTCTGCGATTCGCCGTCGGGTCTGTGCCGCCGCGTCGCCGCGGCACTGGGCCGAGAGCCGGGCGAGCTGTGGTTCGACTACTTCGGCCTCAACCACCTCGGCTGGCTCAAGGGCGTCCGCGATCGCGGCGGCGAACTGCTGCCCGACCTGCTCGAGGACGACGCGGCACTGGCCGGGTTCGAGGAAGGACGCCTGTTCGGCGGCGAGTGGCTCCGGTCGCTGGGGATGGTCCCGAACGAGTACCTCTACTACTTCTATTACGCGGCCGACACGGTGGACGCGATCCGCGAGGGGCCCAACTCGCGGGGCGCGTTCCTGCTCGAGCAGCAGCGGGCGTTCTACGCCCAGAACGGGCAGGGTGGCCAGGCCGCGCTCGCCGCCTGGCGCGCCACGCGGCACGACCGCGAGCGCACCTACATGGCCGAGGCGCGCAGCGCAGCCGGCGACGGCTGCGACCACGAGATCGACGCGAACTCCGGCTACGAGGCCGAGGCGATGGCCGTGCTCGAGGCGATGGCGCTCAACACGCGCGCAGTCCTGATCCTCAACACCGCCAACCGCTCGAGCCTGCCGATCCTGGACGAGCGCGCTGTCGTCGAGGTGCCGAGCGTGATCGGCCGCGCCGGCCCCGTGCCGCTGGCCGCGGGCGAGGTGCCCGCTCACGCGGGCGCGCTGGTGTCGCTGATGAAGGACGTCGAGCGCACGACGATCGACGCGGCGCTCACCGGCTCGCGCACGCTCGCGGTCAAGGCGCTGGCGCTGCACCCGCTCGTGCCGTCGGTCTCGGTGGCGCGGGCGATCTTCGACGGCTACCGCGAGCGGCTGCCCGCTCTCGCGGAGGCGTTCCCCGCGTGACCGTCGACCTCGCATGCGGCGAGCTGGCGTTCGTCGACCTGACGTTCCCGGGACTCGACGCGCTCCCGGCGGCGGGAGAGGAGCGGCACTCGCGCGACTTCCTGCGCTCGCCCGGCGGCGCGGCGATCACCGCCGTCGGCGCCGCCCGGCTGGGCCTGTCCGTCGCCCTCGTGTCGCCGATCGGCGCCGACGCGGACGGTGACTTCCTACGCACGACGCTCGCCGCCGACGGCGTCCGCTGGGCGGGGAGGACGGTGGCGCGAACCGCGGTCACCGCTGTGCTGCCGATCGACGGCGACCGGGCGATGGCCACATTCGACCCGGGCGAGCAGGTCACCGCCGCCGAGCTGGCAGCCGTCGCACCCCGAGCCGCGATTCTCTCTCTGCCGCGGCTCGGGATCGCGCCGCCCGGCGCGCGGCTGTACGCGACGGCCGGCGACGCCGAGGCGCGCGGCGGGCTCCCCGCGCTCGACGGCGTGCACGCCCTGCTGGTCAACGAGCGCGAGGCGCGGCTCCTGACGGGCGCGGCGGACGCCCCGGCAGCAGCGCGGCAGCTCGGCGAGCACGTGCCGCGCGTGATCGTCACGCTCGGCCCGCGCGGCGCGCTCGAGTTGACGGGCGGCGAGCTCGTCACGGCCCCGGGCATCCCGAACGGCCCGGCCGTCGATACGACGGGTGCCGGGGACCTGTTCGCGGCGGCGTACGTCTGGGCCGACCTGCACGGCGCAGCGGCGCCGGAGCGGCTGCGCTGGGCGGTGCTATACGC
>Ga0307278_10001865_pt1 | contig 10427 bp, 12 predicted proteins | sample ER_DNA_117_FD_194482 | JGI IMG/M metagenome (GOLD analysis project Ga0307278, IMG submission 194482) | Bulk soil microbial communities from the East River watershed near Crested Butte, Colorado, United States - ER_DNA_117 | ecosystem: Environmental > Terrestrial > Soil > Floodplain | place...
CTTCACGACCTTTGCCGGCGGCGCGAGCCTTCTCGATCAGTATCGGAATGGAACGCCCCCGGTGATGAGCATCAGCATCCAGGCGATCGTCGACCCGAACCGTGACGACTGGAACGTCATCGCGGAATCAAAGGGCGGTGACAAGAACCACGTCGTTGTCGTCGATGCGCACCTGGATGCGATCTATGGGGCGGGCATGCTCGACAACGCCTCCGGCTCCGCGACGATCCTGGACATTGCCCAGAAGATGAAGAACGTCCAGCCGCTGAACAAGCTGCGCTTCATCTGGTTCGGCGGCGAGGAACTGGGCCTGTTGGGATCGGCGTACTACATCAACAACCTGACTTCGTCAGAACTGAGTCACATCGGCTACGACCTCGATGCCGACGTGACCGCCACACCCAACTACACGATCGGAGTCCTCGATCCAGCCGGGCCGGACCTCTTCAGTGGGGTCTCCACGAACACGTTCCCCAACCGCGTGTACAAGGCGTCGACGGTCGCACGCGATCAGGCGATCGGCTACTTCGACTCGGTCGGCCTCAACCACGAGCTGTTCTCACCGGTCGGAACCGATGCCTTCAGCTTCAATGAAGTCGGCATTCCAGCCAGCGGCCTGCTGACAGGGCAGGACTGCTGCAAGAACCAACACGAAGTCGACCTGTTCGGGGGCTATCTCGGCAATTTCGAAGGCAACATCCCGAGCTTCGACGGCGGCTGCGTCGACAACCCGTTCCTGTGGTGCGACAACTTGAGCAACAACGATCCAAACGTGCTCACGTTCATGTCGAAGGCGTTTGCCAGCATGACGGTTCAAATGGCCTTCGACACGAAAGTGATGTCCGCCAGCAACAGCGTGGTCTACAAGAAGAAGCTGCCGATCGCTTCGGAAGTCGGTCTGCACCCAGGCAAGTAAGCCTGATGTGTGTGGCGCCGGGCGCATTGTGTCCGGCGCCACGCCATCATGCAGGTCGGATGATCAGGCGGCCTTGGGTTCGGCGCGGCGAAGGTAACGGTCGATCAGCGCGTGGGAAAGCTGCTGCTGCCGGCCCGCGAGCTCGAGCCTGTTCGACTCGAGTTCGTCTCGGCCCGCGTCGCGCTCGTGCAACGCCTGCCGCTCTGCGACGAGGATGCGGATCGCTTCTTGCAGGCATTCGACCCTAGCCATCGGCGATCGTCGTCTCGTCTCGGTCTACGCGGTAGAAGTCTCCGTGCGTGGCCGCGTAGGCGTACGGGTGGTAGAAGGCGTCGATCGCATTGCCTGGCTCGACCTCGATCTGAAAGCTCGCACCCGTTACGAAGTCGTGGACCGAGAGCTCCACTTGGTCGATCTGAGGGTGCCAGAGGAGGAGAACTTCGACCGTCCCGCTCAGCCGTTGCGCCAATTCTCGAGTCGGCGCGCTCATGCATTCGTTGGCGAGGGCCGGTGCAACGCTAGCCGTGATCTTGCGCTTCATGAGAGTCCTTTTTCCTTGAGATTGAGTCGATGTTTTGGCGCTCGAGTGTCTGTCGTTTCGTGCGGGGCCTCCAGGCTGGAGGCCCCGCACGTTCTTTCTTGGATGCGGTCCCTACGAGACGAGCACCCCGTCCGCGAAGAGCTGGATCGCACCGGCGGCCAAGCCGATGGAGTTCACGGTGTCCGTGCCTGCGAGAGTGTTGATCTCGAGCCGATCCTGGGCAACCTCGGAGTGAAGGACCCGAGTTGTGGCGGCAAGACCGCTCACCTTCACAACATCTGCGTCCCCGCTGACGTCGATCGTGTCGTTGCCGTTGGTGCCGTTGACCACGACGCGGTCGGCCTGGCCGTCGCCCGCGCCGCCGCCGAGGGTGCCTGCGAGGTCGACGTTTACTGTGCTGACGTCGGTGCCGGTCAGGTCGTTGATGGTGACGACGTCGGCACCCCCGAGAGCGTTGAAGTCCACCCGCTCGACGCCGGCGGTGTCCATCGTGACGTTGCCGGGGTTGCGGAAGAACTTGAGGCGGTTTCCGTTCGCCGACACATCGACCTGCTCGGAAGCGTTGGCGCCGTTGAAGAGCATCGTGTCGGCGCCTGCCTGGCCTTCGACAGTGTCGCTGCCGTCGCCGGGATCCCAGACGAACGTGTCGTTGCCGGAACCCAGCCGCGCCACGTCGTTGCCGCCGTTGCCATCGATCGAGTCGTTCCCACGCCCGCCCAGCAGCGTTTCGATGCCCTTGCCGCCGGCGATCGTGTCGTTGCCGTCTCCACCGTCGATCCTCGTCGGGATGCTGTCGGTGAAGGCACCGTTGCTTTCGTCGATTCGCACGAGGTCGTTGCCGGCCCGGGAATTGACGGCGATCTTCGCAATTGCGCTGCGCTGGAAGTAGAAGTCGGCCGAGCCGTCGTCACCGACGTCGACCTGGAGGATGCTGGGGTCGCCGGCCTGTAGGCGAAGCGCGATCTTGTCGCTCGCTTTGGTACCGGTGATCGTCAGCAGGCCGCCTTTGAGCTTCGGGGCCTTGAACTTGGCCTTGGGTGCGTACGAGCTCTTGCCGGCGGGGGGCGAGGACGCCGCATTCCCGGCTTCGGCAGCGATTCCGGCAGCAACGGCAACGAGAACCGCCACCAGCCCGATCGTGCGCGACGCTTTGTGGTGAATGAAGTTCATCTGATGCGTCTCCTTTCGATGAGCCGCGGAGCGACTCGAGGATTGAGGTGTCTTGCGATCGTGGAGTCGACGGGCATGTATTCGCACCGTGGAGATCCCCCTGTCTTTGATGACAATCGAAAGGGGCGAGGCCGACGCCTCGCCCCTCAGTGGTCGCGGCTCAGGAGACCAGGAAGCGGCCGTGCATGATCCCGGAGTGGGGATCGCAGACGAAGCGGTAGCTCCCCTTCTTGAGCGTCAGGACGAACCTCTTCGTCCCTGTGAACTCGACGCCGGTGAGAACCCGATTGATGCCGGGCCCGCTCAGGTGGAAGTCGTGAATGCTCGCTTGGTCGCTGATCACGAAGCGATACGCCGTCCCAGCCTTCAGCTTCGTGACTTTCTTGCCCTGCATGGTCAGCCCAATCGTGAAACCGGGGCCGACTGTGCCGTTGACGGTCTTCGCCGCGGCGGCCGAACCGCTGCCGGTCGCCGCCAGTGCTGCGAATGCGACTGCGCCGAGTAGCAAAGACCGCGTGCGAGTAATCGTTCTCATGTCATATGCCTCCTACGGGTAATGAGCTCGCGATCGAGCCCAGGATCGGATTGCCCGATCCTGGGAGGCCGGGACGCTGATTCGCACCGTGGAGACCCCCCTGTCTTTCCGCTGCTGAACGATCGAATATCTGGTTACGAGGATTGCTGGACGGCCGCCCGTCGTTATAGGGATCGACTTGGACGACGTACGTTGACCCCTCCGGCTCAGGCGCTGACGCGTCGAGATATTCCCGCAGGCTTGGCACCGACCGTCGCGGGGACGACGAAGTTGCCGCGCTCCAACCAAAGGGCCGGGGCCACCGGACTACCGCTCCTCGAGCGGCGCGAGGCGCTGGCGCGCATCGAGTCGGGGCTGGCTCAGGCCCGCGGGGGACGCGGCACGTTCGTCGTGATCGAAGGGCCTGAGGGGATCGGTAAGACGGCGCTGCTTGCGGCGGCGCGGAGCGCGGCGGCAAACAGCGGGATGCGCGTGCTGCGCTCGCGGGGGACCGAGCTGGAGCGCGATTTCGCCTTTGGAGTCGTGCGCCAGCTTTTCGAGCCGGCGCTGGCCGAGGTCTCGGAGCTCGAGCGCGCCGACCTGCTGCAAGCCTCTGCCGGCCCGGCGGCCGGTCTGCTTGGCGTTCCGGGCGCTCCCGCTGCGGAAACTCTGCCTTCGTCGGACGTCGATCCCTCGTTCGCGATCCTGCACGGCCTCTACTGGTTGTGCGCGAACCTGGCGGCCGCGGGCCCGCTCTGCGTGGTCGTTGACGACGCGCATTGGGCAGACGCCCCATCACTCCGCTACCTGGCCTTTCTGCTCACGCGACTCGAAGATCTGGACGTCGCGCTCGTCGTGGCGACGCGCCCTCGGCAGGCCGGCACCGATACCGAGTTGCTTGCGACGGTGACGACCGATCCCACTGCCGAAGTGATCCGCCTGTCTCCGCTGACCCCAGCAGCAGTTGCCCAGCTTGTGGAGGCGAGGCTTGGTGCGGCTCCGGATCCGATTTTCGTCGCAGCCTGCTTGCTCGCAACGCGAGGAATGCCGTTTTTGGTCCGCGAGCTCGTCGATGCGCTGAGCGAAGGACGGATCCCGCCGACCGCGGAGGCGGCTCGGCACGTCGAGAGGATCGGTGGACGAACGATCGGCCGCTCCATTCGTCTCCGGCTCCGTCGGCTGCCGGAGCATGCCCGGCGGCTGGCTCGGGCATTGGCGGTGCTCGAGCAAAGCGACCTTCTCCAAGCGTCGCGACTCGCCGGTCTCGAAGAGGTCGAGAGTGCTGACGCCGCTGAACTGCTGGGGACTGCGGGAATCCTCGAGGCGGGCCGACCCCTGAGATTCATCCACCCGATCTTTCGCAGCGCTATCTACTCAGACCTCACCAGCACCGAGCGCGCGCACGGCCACCGCCGTGCCGCGCAAATCCTCGCCGAGCAACCGGGCACGAGCGAGCGCGTTGCCAAACATCTGATGAGTGGCGAGCCGGCCGCGGACGGCTGGGTCGTCGAGCGGCTCGTCGAAACGGCGCGCGCGGCCGTCCGGAACGGCGCTCCCGAGTCGGCGGCCGTCCTCCTGCGCCGGGTGCTCGATGAGCCGCCGTCGCCGGGTGACCAGTCGCAATTGTTGCTGGAGCTCGGAATGGCGGAGGCTGCCGCTGGGCTCGCCGGATGGCCTGATCACCTGCAGCGCGCCGTGGACGTCGCGCCGAACGCCCCGGCGGCTGCCGGCGCCGCCAGGGTGCTCGCACGCACGCTGAACCGGGCCCAGCGGTTCGGGGAGGCGATCGAGGTTCTCGATCGTGCATCGGCGGCGCTCGATTCTCGCTACCCCGAGCTCCGCAACGAGCTCGAGGCTGCGGCGGTCGTCGCCGGGTTGAACGACCCCGCCACGGCACCCTCGATGGCCCTCCGCCGCGACGCGTTGCGCGAACGGGTCGCCCGCGATCACGCAGCGCCACCTGAGCTGCTTGGCGTAGCCGCGTTCATTTCCGTACTGAGCAACGAGGCTGCCGAGGTCGGCGCCGACCTCGCGACCCGGGCGCTTCTGGCCGACGAAAGTGCATCCACAGGCTTGGACAGCCAGCAATGGTTCTCGTCGTCAACGTTTGCGCGGGCGACGCTCTCCTTGTTTTGGGCCGAGCGCTATGCCCAGGTGCGGCCGTTGCTCGATACGTCGATCGCAAAGGCTCGGATGACCGGCGACGGGGGCCGGATCGCCGTGTGCTTGGCCATCCGCGGCTGGCTCGCACTCCGGCGCGGCGATCTGTGTGCCGCAGAGGGAGACGCTTGGACAGCGTTGGCTGCGAAGGAGCTTCCTGCACCGCCGATGTACCGGGTTCTGAACGGCGGGGTGCTCGTCAAGTCGCTAGTCGATCAGGGCAAGCTCGACGAGGCGGAGCAGGCGCTCGCGCCGCTCGATTCGCAAGCAGAGAGCGGATTCGTCGGGGCCGCAATTCTTCGCCTCGCCCGCGGAGGGCTCCGGGTCGGACAGGGACGAACCTCGGAAGGGCTCGAGGATTTCCTTGCCGTTGGGGCAGACCTGACGCGAGCGATGGTGACGTGCCCAGGTTTCCTGCCCTGGCGGTCCGAGGCCGCACTAGCGCACCTCGCGCTCGGCGATCGTGAATCGGCTGAACGCCTTGCAGCGGAGGAACTCGAGCTCGCCCAGGCGTTCGGTGCCCCGCGCGCGCTCGGCGTGGCGAGCCGTGCCGCCGGCATCGTGGTCGGCGGCAAGCGTGGAGAGCTCCTGCTCCGCGAGGCCATCGACGCGTTCGAACGTGGTGACGCGAGATTGGAAAGAGCGCGGGCTCTCGCTGACCTCGGCGCCATGCTTCGGCGGCGCAATCGACGCACCGAAGCTCGAGAGTTCCTCCGCGAGGCACTCGACGCGGCACACCGCGCCAGCGCCCGACGGCTCGCCGAGCAGGCGGAGACCGAGCTCCGCGCCACCGGCGCGCGCCCGCGCCGGGTCATGCTCGCGGGGCTCGACTCGCTGACAGCCAGTGAGCGCCGCATCGCTGAACTCGCCAGTCGGGGCCTCACCAATCGCGAGATCGCCCAGACCCTCTTCGTCACCACACGGACTGTTGAGGGCCATCTCACGAGCATCTTCCGCAAACTGCAACTCGACTCGCGGAACAAGCTTCACGCCGCGCTTGCGGAGGGCAGTCGAGTCGCGCCCTAGCGGCGCTGGAGGCGTTCAAAGGGCATCCTCGACGCGCGCGCAGGGCTGTGAGCCGCGTAGATGTGGCCCCTCATGGTTCCACGAGCGGGAGCTGCCGCGCGAGGTTGTCGAGTGTCCGTCGCAGCGCGCGCGAGACCGCGTACCGGAACAGCGTGCGATCGAAGACCCCGGCGAGACCGGCGCGTGGCGTGAAGCAGACGACCAGCCGGAACTCGAAACCTCCGGCGGCGGGTTCGAAGTATCGTTCGTGCGCCGCCTCGGGCATGCCCTGTTGGACGGTGTGGTACCGCACGAGCGCCGGAGGGCTCAGCTCGTCGAGGGTCATGCGAAGGTCGGCGATGCGTCCGGCAAGTCGCATCCGTAGCCTTACGCTGTCACCGGGGTCCCGCCATCGGGCGCGGTCCAGGTCCGGGATGTCGACGAGATCGGGCCAGAACTTGGGCCAGTTTGTCGGCTCGGTGATGTATTGGAACCCGACCTCGCGCTCCACCGGGAAGGTGTTCGACGTTTCGATGCGTGCCAACGACGCTTTCTCCTCATTGATCACGCTGTCGGATCGATGTTCTGGTTACCGCGGAAGCGGTTGTGCGGGTCGTAGCGCCGCTTCACCTCGACCAGTCTCTCGTAGTTCGGCCCGAAGGCCTGCCGGACCCGGTCGTGATCGTCGGCGGAGAGGTAGTTCGTGTAGGAGCGGTCGGCCATGTACGAGGAACGCCCGCAATCCCGCTTAGCAACGGGGTTTCGAAGCCTCGCCGGCCGCTACTCCGGGAGTCGGTGGACGTTCGGTGGACGCCGAGACCCAATCCCGTCGCCTCGCCTGCAAACAAAAGGAGCTGAGCAGCAGGGACTTCCTGAAGCCCTCTGACGGACTCGAACCGTCGACCCCTCTCTATGAAGAAGGGCCGTGCGTCAACTGGGTCGGGTTGTGCATCGCCCAGTTAGGGCGGGCGTTGCGGTCGGGCGCGGTGAGTTGGGCTCATCTCTCTCATGTGCCAGATCGCTTCGGCCAGCCGGCGGGCGAGGTCGATCTGGGCGACCTTGGCGCCGCGCTGTTTGCCGATGCGCGCTTTCGTGTGCTGGTAGCGGTCGCGGTAGACGGGTGCGGTGCAGGCGTGGGTGGCGGCCTCGACGAGCGCCCAGCGCAGATACTTCGGCCCTTGTTTGGCGAGCGGGCCGCGCAGGTCGCGCTCGCCGGATTGGTAGACGCGCGGGCAGAGGCCGGTGTAGCCGGCGAGCTTGCGCGGGTTGGGGAAGCGGCTGATGTCGCCGATCTCGGCGGCGATCGTGTAAGCGAGTACCCAACCGATCCCAGGGACCGTCAGCAAGAGCGGCACGTAGCGATGGTCGGCGCCGAGTCGCCGCAGCTCACGCTCGCTGTCTGTGATCTCACGCTCGAGCTCGTCGATCAGACGCAGACTCGCCTCGATCGTGCCCTGCCACGGCTCCGGCAGCCCGAGCTGGACGAGCAGCTGGCGACCGCGCACGCCGAAGAGATCGGAGACCGGGCAGGGCTTGCCGTGCGTGAGCAAGACCGCGTGCACGCGCTGCTTGAGGCTGGAGCGGTGGCGTACCAGGTGCAGCCGCCAACGCGCGCGCTCGCGCTCGGCGCGTACGAGTGGGTCGGGCAGCCAGATCGCCGGCACCAGGTCGCGACGCGCGAGTTCGGCCAGCACCCAGGCGTCGATGCGGTCGGTCTTGCAGGCAAGCGGCGCTAGGCCCTTGACCTTCTGCGCATCCGCGATCTCGACCTGCCAGCCGGCGAGCTCGAGCCGATCGTGCACAAAGCGTGCGCCGTTCATCGACTCGATCGCGGCGCGGATCGGCTGGCGATGACGATCGAGTCGTCGCGTCAGGCCGAGCAGACCGTCGGCGTCCGGCGGCGCGGCACCGACGTCGACCGTTTCGCCTTCACCGTCGAGCAGGTGGAAGTCAAGGCGCTTGCGGCTGAGATCCAAACCGGCGTACAACATCGAAACGGGCCTCCTCTCGATAGCTCCCAGTCGACAAGCTGGAGCGTGTCACTGGGGAGGCCCTCCTTCATGGCATTCCTTACCATGTACCGCCGACCGCAACCGGTCGCAACCGACGGCAACGGTTTTCGCTTGTTTGCCCGGTTTCCCGGCCTAGACGATTTGCCATTAATTGCCACCGGGTTGCAACTACGGGGCTCCGATCACGATCCCGAGCACGATCTCGAGCACGATCGCCGGCAACCGGATCCTCGGGAAGAGTCCGAGGGCAAGCGGAGCCGCCAGCGCCGCCGCCGCGACGATCGCCAATCCACCGAACGAGATCGGAAGCATCGCGCGCTCTCAGTAACGAGCCGACGCCGCTGTACCTACTCCGACAGCCAAACTGCGGCGGAGAGGAGGGTAGCTCCGGTCTGAGTTGCTGACCTCCGCCGGGGCTACTCGGAGTACCCCTCAGTCACTTCGCCTTTGTGTGCGGCGAATGCAGCCAGAACCTCTCCTTTCTCCGGCTCGGGCACCTTGAAGTGGTCAAGCGATCGCCCAAGTTCAGCCGCGACTTCATCGAACACGGCGGGAGAGATCTTCAGCTCGCGGTGAGCTTCTTCCAAGCCGAGAGGCGTGCTCCCCGGTTTCGTGGCTGCATAGTGCTGGGGTCCACCGGCAACGTCGCAGACCCAGAGAGTGCGCATGAATCTAAGACCTGGAAGCCTGCCCAGATCGTCGGTGCTCCATTCCCGTAGCTCGGCGTTCTCCGATTGCTGGCCGGCGATCGGGTTACGCACGACAGCATCGCTGAAGTGGTCGATCACTGCTGCGATGGCGAATGCGCCGCCGAGCCGTTCGTACAGACTCGATTCCGTCATTTCTTACCTCCTAGACGGTTCAGACGGTTTCCTGGAGGCCCCCAACGAAGAAGACCATTGCTCCAGCTGTGGCTGAGACGCCGCTGGAGCAAGATTCTCTTCGGGACGGGAGATCGCGCCCGGGGGATCCCTGTCGTTGCACTGGCCTCTACGTCGATCCGTCCCGCGTCGGATTGATCTCGCAGCGGTTGCTCGGGACGGGGCTCCAGTCCTGGTCCGAGTCAACCAGCTGGCAGGCAAAAGCACCACCGCGCTGCAGCTGAGTACGCATGGGGATGCCCCGGTTCGCCTAATCCACGGCCCCCGAGTTCTCCAGGTGCGCCGACCAGCGCTCCTCGATCGGCCCAAGCCGCCAGATCACGAGCGCGATCACCCACGTAGCGACAAACAGCGCGACGATCACGAACCCGAGGACGTTGATGTCGACGTTCTCAAACCAGCTCCAAAAGGATCCGGATAGGCCCGAGCTGAACGGGAAGCTCCTGCCGGGGGCGAGCGCGGACTGGCAGATCGTCCTGCGGGACGGCACCGCCCTCGGCGACATCCGCTACACGCTTCAGACCGACGGCGGCGTGCTCCTCTACGTGCAGTCGCGAGGCGTGCGCCACGGCAGCCCCGAGGTGATGGAGCGACTCGGCCGCGGCGAGGACGTCGACGCGAGCGAGTACACCTTCCGCACCTCCACCCGGATCGAGACCGCGTCCCGCGAGCTCGACTGGCTCAACAGGGGCGTCTTCGTCGGTGTAGGCGGCCGTCGGCCGAGCGGCGTGATCTACGAGACGTACCTGGTCGCATAAGGCCACCACAACCGAGTGGGCGGCGCGCGGCGTGCGCCTCTACGCCGTCTCCCTTGGCGTGATCAAGACGCCGATGCACGACCACTCGCAGCGAGGCGGCAAGGGCGAACCCGGTCCACGCGAGCCGGCGGGGGAGCATGCGCGTCCGAAGAGCGGCGAGCGCGGTCGCGAGGACGAGCATGAGCGTCACCGTGAGCCTCGGGTCGTGCCGCATAATCGCCGGCCGAGGCCAGAACCTACGGAAATGGGAGTAGCGACATGCGTGTGTTGTTGTCGACGTGTGGGTCGCGCGGGGACGTCGAACCGATGGTGGGACTCGCGGTGCAGTTGCGGGCACTCGGCGCGGAGGGATGTGATGCGCTGGTGGCGACCGGCGTGATGCCGGCCGGAGTGTGGGGATGACCGAGCATGCGGTGGTGATAGCCGGAGGAGGTCCGACTGGGCTGATGTTGGCGGGCGAGTTGGCGCAG
>Ga0307278_10001866_pt1 | contig 10421 bp, 7 predicted proteins | sample ER_DNA_117_FD_194482 | JGI IMG/M metagenome (GOLD analysis project Ga0307278, IMG submission 194482) | Bulk soil microbial communities from the East River watershed near Crested Butte, Colorado, United States - ER_DNA_117 | ecosystem: Environmental > Terrestrial > Soil > Floodplain | place: USA...
TCGACCTGGCCGGCTGCGACGGCGACGAGCGCGAGCGCGCGCGGGCGCTGGCGCCCCACGACGCGAGCGCCCAGATCGGCTGGTACGTCCTCCGCAAACCCGGCTTCTAAGAGCGGATGCCGGTCCATGCGGACACGACAGCACCCGCTCAACCATCGCGGGAACGGGCCGAAGATGTTGGGGAGGATGCGGTCCTCGCCCTCGCCGGTCAGCGTGACCTCGCGCATCTTGACTATGACGCGCTCGTAGCGGGGACGGCACGCGTTCTGCACCGCGTAACCATCCCGTTTCCGCGTAACCATGCGGTCGGACGTTTCGGGGACGGTGCGCAGGATGGTGCGCAGGGCTATGTTGCCAGCGGAGGCGACAACGAGAGGACATAGGGGCGGCGGGCCTGCGGGTCGAGCCCGGTGGCGTTCACGGGCTGTTACAAAGTCCCGCTACAGCGTCGATATGACCGTTTTCCGCGTAACCGCCCCGTTTGTCGGAGCGCAGTTCAATCGGAAGACGTCGCCGAGTCCCGCAGCGGTGCTACCCGGCGACCCGGGTCCCTCGTCGACCATCTCCCGCGTGACGGACGTCCTCGCGACCACGACCGAGGCTCCCGGTGCGTCGGTGCGCGGGTGCGCACTGCGCACGGGACTGGACGGCGGGTTTCATCTCATCTACCAAGCGGCGACGGTCTCGGCTATCTCGTGCTCGAGATCAGCCCACGTCCACTCGCCCGAGCTGAACAGGTCGTGCCATTCGAGCTCGTGACGAAGCACCAGGTTCCGCTCCCAAGATTCGAGGGTGCCTATCCAGGCGACCCACAGTGCCTCCACGCGATCCCTTGCTCCGAGGGTGTGTGCGAGGGTCATGCTCATCTGTGCTCACCTCCTCCTTCGTTCTTACCGCTCGCGCGGCGAAACGCGATCGGGGGCTCCCGAAGGAGCCCCGATCGCTGGGGAAGGGATCGTGCTACTCGTCACCGCCAAGGTCGACGAGCGTCTGGATCAACGCTGCGACGCCGCCGCCGATGACGACGTCGTCGTTGCCGCCGAGGGTATTGATCGTGAGCGAGTCGTTCGCGGCCTCCGAGTGGCTGATCCCGATCGCGGTGAAGAGGCCCGCCACGTCGACGATGCCGCCGTTCGCGGCCACCGCGACGTTGTCGGCGCCGTCGGTGCCGCTGACCGTGATCGCGTCGGCCACACCATCTCCTGCGCCGCCGCCGATTGCGGCGGCGAGGTCGACGTCGACCTTCGTGACGTCGGTCCCGGTCAGGTCGTTGACGACGGTCGCGTCCTGGCCGCCCAGCGCCCTGAGGTCGACCCGCTCCGTGCCGCCGACGTCCATGACGATGTTGCCGACGTTGCGGGTGAAGCGGAGCCGTCCCGCGACGGCCGAGGCCTCGAAGCCCTCGCTGCCGGCGGAGCCGTTGAACTCCATCGTGTCGTTGCCCGCCTGACCCTCAACGAGGTCGTTCGCGTCGCCGGGGTCCCATACAAGGGTGTCGTCACCGGAACCGCCGAACATGGAGTCGTTGGCCTGCTGGCCAACGATCCGGTCGTTGCCGTCGCCGCCGGTGAGGACGTCGACCTCGGTCCCGCCGTTGATGACGAGCTGGATCAGTGCCGCGAGGCCAGGCTCGCCTGTGATCGTGTCGGCGCCGCCGAGCCCGTTGACCGTCAGCTTGTCGTTTGCGGCCTCGGAGTGGTCGAGCTGGACGGTCGGCGGCGTCCCGGTGACGAGCACGCCGCTCCCGTTCGCGGTGACCTGGATGTCATCCGCGTCGTTCGTGCCGTTGAACGTGACCGAGTCGGCCGCGCCGTCGCCCGCGCCGCCGCCGATCGCGGCCTCGAGGTCGAACGCAACGCGCTTGAGGTCGGTCCCGCTGGTGTCATTGACGACAGCGTTGTCGGCCCCGCCGAGCGCCTGGACGTCGATGAACTCGATGTCGTTCAGGTCCATCGTGATGGCGCCCTGAGTGCGGAAGAACCTGAGGCGGTTGCCGTTGGCCGAGACGTCGAAGTTCTCGCCTACGCCGGCCCCGTTGAAGAGCATCGTGTCGGCCTCGTCCTGACCTTCGACAACGTCGCTGCCGTCGCCCGGATCCCAGACGAAGGTGTCGTCGCCGGCGCCCATGAGCGCCGTGTCTGCGCCCCCGTTTCCGTCGATCGAGTCGTTGCCGTCGCCGCCGAGCAGGCTCTCGCCTCCGTCGCCGCCGTTGATCGTGTCGTTCCCGGCACCGCCGTCGATCCCGAGCTTGATCAGGGCTGCAAGCCCGACCGCGCCCGAGATGGTGTCGTTGCCGTCGAGCCCGTTGACGTTCAGGAGGTCGTTCGCGGCCTCCGAGTGCTCGATCTTTACGGCCGTGGCCAGTCCGGTCACGTCGACTGCACCCGCGTTGGGCGCGATCGTGATCGTGTCGTTGCCGCCGGTGGCGTTGATCGTGGTCGTGTCGACTGCACCGTCGCCCGCTCCGCCACCGATCGCGGTCTCGAGGTCGAGCTCGATGTTCCTGACGTCGGTCGCGGACAGGTCGTTCACGACGGTGTTGTCGATCCCGCCGAGCGCGCGGAGGTCGACCCGCTCGACGCCTGCGGTGTCCATCGTGATGGCGCCCTGAGTGCGGAAGAACCTGAGGCGGTTGCCGTTGGCGGAGAAGTCGAAGTTCTCAGCGGCTCCGGCCCCGTTGAAGACCATCGTGTCGCTGCCGGCCTCGCCTTCCACCTTGTCGCTGCCGTCGCCGGGGTCCCACGTGAACGAGTCGTCGCCCTCGTCCATCAGCGCCGTGTCGGCGCCTCCGTTTCCGTCGATCGCGTCGTTCTCACTCCCGCCGCGCAGCGTGTCGTTGCCGTCGCCGCCGTTGATGGCGTCGTTGCCGGCCCCGCCGTCCTGCGTCAGCTGGGTGAGCGCGGCAAGCCCGAGGCCGGCGTTGAGCGTGTCGTTGCCGGCGAGGGACTCGATGGCGAGCGCCTCCGCGTTGACCACGTCGATCGGCAGGCCGCCCGGCCCGCCAGAGACGACGATGTGCGGGGCGACCGCGGACGCTGCCACGCCGATCGTGTCGTTTCCAGCGGTGCCCTCGACTGTAACGCGGTCACTCCCCGCGCCGGGATCGAGGTTCAGCTTGTCGTTCGCGGCCTGCGCCCGGAGGACGTTGACCGCCGTCCCGATGCCGCCGATAGAGATACCGCCGTTGACGCGGAGCTCGTTTGCGGCCGACGAGCCCTTGATGTCGACGAGGTCTGGAGCCCCGTCGTTCGCCAGGTCGGCGTTGAGCTGGCCGAGCCCGGCACCCGAGAGGTCGTTGACGACGACGTTGTCCGCGCCGCCGGACGGCCGAAGGTCGAATCGCTCGACGCCCGCGATGTTCATCGTGCTCGCGCCGACGAACCTCAGCCGCTTTCCGTTGGCCGAGAATTCGAACTTCTCCGCGGCGTTCGAGCCGTTGAAGACGACCAGGTCACTGCCCGCGCCGCCCTCGATCAGGTCGTTGCCCCGCTTGCCGTCGATCGTGTCGTTGCCGATGCCGCCGAACAGCCGCTCGGCTGCGGAGCCGCTGCGCAGCAGGTCGTTGCCCGTGTCACCGAAGAGGCTCGTCGCCTCGGTGTTGGTGAACACGCCGTAGCGCTCGTTGATCAAGAGCGCGTCGGCGCCCGCTGCGCCGCGAACGACGATCCGGTTGAAGGCCGAGCGCTTGAAGGTGAACTCGGCGGAGCCGTTGCTGCCGGCATCCACCTGAAGCCGGGACTTGTTGCCCGGCTTCAGCCGCAGCGTGATCCTATTGTTCCCGGCCGTGCCGAGGACGTTGAGCTGGCCGCGGCGGATGCTCGCCTCGACCTTCGGCTTCGTCTTCGTGGGCTTCTTCGTCGCCGCCTGCTTGGGCGGCGGCTTGGCCTCTGGTGCCCCGTAGGCCGACGACGACGAGAAGATGAGGGCGGCGACGAACACCGCGAGCGCCGCCGCGAGGACGATCGCTCCGCGCCGGCCATCGCCGTCGCGCCTCCTGTTCGTGATGAATTCGAATGCGGATAGCACTTACTCCTCCTTGATCGCGTTCCGGATTGGCTTGTCTTGGCGATCGTGGAGACGGCGGACCCGCATTCGCACCGTGGCGACCCCCCTGACTCTTGCGGCTCACCCCCGGAGGGCGAGCACTCGCACTCGAAAGGAGACGTGCACAGATGAAGAAGCTCAGTCGACTCAAAGAGTCGACGCAGCGTACGGCCCATGTGGCTGGTGGCTTTGGGCCGTGGGGCGGTCGATCTTCGTCCGGCCTGGCCCAGAGTGCTAGGCGACGGCTTCGCCCTGCGAGCTCGGCGAGACGCTCGCGCATCCGCTTGAGTCGCTGGTGCAGCTCCACTCGGTCGCGACCGGCAACTCCCCGAATAGGATCGGGCCATGAGCGCGAGAACAGTGCGTCGCGTCATCACCGGCACGATCAACGGCCGTTCCCACGTTGCGAGAGACGATCTTGTTCAACCGGTCACGGTCTCGTCGCTTCCCGGCTACGCGTGGCACCGTCTCTGGGGTCTCGATGATCCACCCGGCGACCTGCCGAGGACGGAACTCGAAGGTCCACTGGCGCACTTTCCACCGCCCGGTGGTCTTCGCTACCACGTCTACACCGTTCCCCCGCAGCACTCCCAAACATCGCGAACGCTCTCGGCCGACGACGACCGAGAACTCGAAGAGCAGCTTTCCGGACGAGCCGCCTACATGGAGTCGGACCAGGACGGAATGCACCGCACCCCCACCCTCGATCTCATCTGCGTGTTGTCAGGGGAGATCTGGCTCGAGCTCGACGCGGAAGAGGTCCACCTTCGGGAGGGCGACTTTGTGGTTCAGAACGGGACCAGACACGCCTGGCGGAACAAGGGCGACAGACCCTGCACGATGGCGGTCGTGCTCGTCGGCGCAGGGGCACGCTGATCCAGCGACGTCTGCAGTGAGCCCATTCGACGGCACCACGATCGTCACCGAACGCCTCAGCCTGGTGCCTCTGCGGGTCGAGGACGCCAGGGAGATGGCCAGAGTGCTGGGCGATGAACGGCTCCATGAGTTCATCGGCGGCGAGCCGGACACGATCACCGGGCTGCGGGAGCGTTACGCGAGGCTCGTCGCCGGCTCTCCGGACACGGACGAGGTGTGGCTCAACTGGATCGTCCGCCGCCGCTCGGACGCGCAGCCGATGGGCACCGTGCAGGCCACAGTCACTATGAGCGAGGGCGAGCCGACCGCCAACATCGCCTGGGTCATCGGAGTGGACTGGCAGAAGCAGGGATTCGCGTCAGAGGCCGCACGAGCCCTCGTCGGCTGGCTGCGGCAGCACGGTGCCGACCACGTCGTCGCCTACATCCATCCGGATCACCAGGCCTCGGCGGCGGTCGCACTGCGAGCCGGCCTCCGACCCACCGACGAGCACGCAGACGGCGAACGGGTGTGGCGAGCGCCCGACAGTGACCCTCGGGGTTTGTCGGGACGCTAGGCGGGGACCGGAGCGCCGCTGGCTAGTGCGGCAGGAAGCTCGTCGCGGGAGTCGAGCATCAGCTTGCGGAAGACGCTCGTCAGGTGACCCTCGACCGTGCGTGCGGTGATGAACAGCGTCTGGGCGATCTCGCGGTTGGTGAGGCCCTGGCTGGCGAGCTCGGCGATGCGGCGCTCGCTGGCCGTCAGTGAGTCGAGCCCCGTGAGAACGACCCTGCGCGGGCGCGCGCCAGTGGCGCGCAGCTCGGTCTCCGCCTGTTGCGCGAGCCGCTCGGCGCCCGCGTGGTGGGCAGCGTCGAGTGCCTCGCGTAGGAGCTCTCGAGCTTCGGTGCGCCGATTGCGCCGCCGAAGTAAGGCGCCGAGGTCGGCCAGGGCGCGCGCTCTTTCCAACCTGGCGTCGCCCCGCTCGAACGCGTCGATCGCCTCGCGGAGCAGGGACGCTCCACGGTCACCGCCGGCAATAACGCCGGCGGCACGCTTCGCCACGCCGAGTGCACGCGGGGCACCGAATGCCCGGGCGAGCTCGAGCTCCTCGTCTGCGAGGCGTCCTGCCGCCTCGCGCTCGCCGAGCGCGAGCTGGGCGAGCGCGGCCTCCGACCGCCAGGGAAGGTAACTCGGGCAGGTGACCAGCGCTCGCGTCAGGCCTGCGCCAACGCCCAGGAAGTCTTCGAGCCCGTCGGCGACCCGTCCCTGTCCGACCCGCAGCCGTCCGCGCGCAACGCGAAGAACTGCGGCCGGGAGCGAGCCGCTCTCTCCTTCGCAGTCGAGCGGCGCGAGCGCCTCCTCTGCCGCGTCGAGCTCGCCCTGTTCGACGAGCGCCTCGACGAGCACACCGGCGTTCAAGACGCGGTACATGGGTGGTGCGGGGAGCTCGGCCGCGGCAAGCGCCGTCCGGGCGTCTCCTTCGGCGGCGCTTGGATCGCCGCGTCGGAGCGCGAGCCAGCCGCGGCTCGCCAGGCTCACTGCGAGCCGGCCGCCGTCGCCGGTCGCCCGCGCCTGCGCGATCGAGGCATCGAGCAGCGGCCGCACCTGGGCATACCGCTCGGCCCAGACCAGTGAGAGCGTCGCCCGCTCGAACGCTGCTGACGAGAACCACGGCGGGCCGTCCGAGCCTGGGGCTTCGCCTTCTCCGGCTAGAAGCGCCCGGGTCGCAAGGTCGGCGCCGACCTCGGCGGGCTCGTTGCTCAGGACGGAGATGAATGACGCCAAGGCCATCAGCTCAGGTGGGGCTGCCTGATCGCTGGCGGCGCGCTCGCGCAGCGCCTTGCGCCGGAGAGCCATCGAGGGTGCCGTTGCTGGGTCGTTCATCCCGGCGACGACGGCCGCAGCCTCGAGCTGGAGCGCGAGCTCGGCGTGTCGGGAATCGAGCGCCGACGCTGCACGATCGAAGACCTCGACCGCCTCCGCGTAGCGCTGGGCGCGGTAGAGCGCGCGTGCGAACATCCTGCCTGCGCGGGCGGCTGCCACGGCGCTCGGCGCGGCGTCCACGGCCCGCTGCAAGTGCTCGGGCCAGCCGGCGATCCCGGCGTTAGCCTCGGCCATTCCGAGCTCCAGCAGCAATGCCGACTGGTCGCCCGGCGGTGGCGGTTCGGCGAGCACTCGGCGCAGGAAGACGGCTGCCGACTCGGGAGCGCCGTTCCGCTCGGCCCGCCGCGCGGCCTCGACCAGCCGCTCGATAACCCAGCCATCGCCGGCGGGCTCGCTGACCAGCAGATGCTTGGCGACGCGCTCGTGCGCGCCCGGTTGCTCGGCGAGCAGTCGCGCGGCACGGCGGTGTCCTTGTGCGCGCTCGGCGCCGGAGAGCTCCGAGTAGATGCCGCTGCGAACGATGGGATGGATGAACGTCAGCGGCCGGCCGGGCTCGAGGATCCCCGCGGTCGTCAGCAGTTCGGCTGCGTTGGCGGCCTCGGCCTCTTCGAGGCCTGCGAGTCGCGCCGCTTGCAGAAGGTCGCTCTGCTCGAGCACCGCCAGCGCCCGAGCGAGCCGCCCCGCATGCTCCGGCAGCCGACGGAGCCGGAGACGAATCGAGCGACCGACCGTCCGTGCCCCGATCCTCTCGACCTGGCGCGCGGCCTCCGCGGTCGGAGCGATCTGTCCCTCGCTCAGCGCCTCCACGAGCTCGTGCATCAGGAACGGCATCCCTCGCGTCGCGCGCAGGCAGGCCTCGACGAAGAGCGGATCCGGAACCCCAGCGAGCCTAGACTCAACAAGCTGAGCGACGGCTGCTCTGGTCAGCGGAGGAAGACGGATCATTTCCGCGGAGGGATCGGTCGTCATCGTCGCAAGCAGCTCAGCATCGGTGCCCGCCTCCAGCGGGCGGGTCGCGAGAACGAGCGCGACGTCCAGCTCCTCGAGGCGCGTGAGCAGAAAGGCCAGATAGCGTAGAGACGGGGCGTCTGTCCAATGTGCGTCGTCGACGACCACGCAGAGCGGGCCGGCGGCGGCGAGGTTCGCGCACAACCAGTAGAGGCCGTGGAGGATCGCGAACGAGGGATCGACGCCCGACGCGGGCGGGCCCTCCGTAGCGAGTGCGCCGGGAAACCCGAGCAGGCCGGCCGCCACGCCGGCAGCGGCTTGCAGCAGATCGGCGCGCTCGACCTCCGATGCCTCGGCCAGCGGCGGCTCGAAAAGCTGACGCACCACTCCGAAGGCGAAATCGCGCTCCAGCTCCGTCCCCCGCGACCGAAGCACGCGCATTCCGCCCTCTGCCGCCACAGTCCGCGCGGCCGCGAGCAGCGCCGTCTTGCCAATCCCGGCCGGCCCCTCGATCACCACGAACGTGCCGCGGCCCGTCCGAGCCTGGGCCAGCGCCGACTCGATCCGCGCTAGCTCCACGTTCCGCTCGAGGAGCGGTCCCGTGGCCGCGGCCACTTTCATATGCCTCAAGCCTACTCCCCATTCGCGGAAAGTCTGAGGATGTCGCCACGGTGCGATCGACGAGTTCGCCGGCCGCACGATCGCCGCTCATGAACTGAGCGCTGCTGAGCTGGACGACGCGCCCGAATCCTCGAGTCTCACCTTGGCGCGACGGGCCTACGTACTGCCGCGGCGGGATTCGGTCGAAGTGGCCGTGGGGCGGTTGGCCTCGTCCGGCCTGGCGCAGAGTGCTACACGACCGCATCGCCTACGAACTCCGCAGGACTCTCGCGCATCCGATTAAGTCGTGTGCAGCTCCACTCGTCAGCGATCGGCAAGCTCCCGATGCTTGACCCCGGAGTTTGTCGGGACGCTAGGCGGGGACCGGAGCGCCGCTGGCTAGTGCGGCAGGAAGCTCGTCGCGGGAGTCGAGCATCAGCTTGCGGAAGACGCTCGTCAGGTGACCCTCGACCGTGCGTGCGGTGATGAACAGCGTCTGGGCGATCTCGCGGTTGGTGAGGCCCTGGCTGGCGAGCTCGGCGATGCGGCGCTCGCTGGCCGTCAGTGAGTCGAGCCCCGTGAGAACGACCCTGCGCGGGCGCGCGCCAGTGGCGCGCAGCTCGGTCTCCGCCTGTTGCGCGAGCCGCTCGGCGCCCGCGTGGTGGGCAGCGTCGAGTGCCTCGCGGACGTCGACGCCGCGTCGCACCCGGATCTCTTCTGGGCGCTTCGGGGCGGCGGCGGAAACTTCGGCGAGGCGACGTTGTTCACCTACCGGCTGCACCCAGTCGAGACGATCGTCGGCGGGCTGATCGCCCATCCGATCGACGCTGCGCCCAACCTGCTGCGCTTCTACCGCGGCGCGGTGGCGGACTGCTCGGACGATCTGACCGTGTTCGCCGGGCTGGTGCACGCACCAGACGGCTCCGGCGCCAAGCTCTCGGCGTTGGTCGTCTTCCACACGGGTGGGGCCGGCGAGGCGGAGCGCGATCTCGAGCCGTTCAAGACGTGGGGGTCGCCGTCGATGGTCGAGGTCGGCCCGATGCCGTACCCGGTGATGAACACGATCCTCGATGCCGGTTTCCCGGCCGGGTCGCTCAACTACTGGCTGTCGAGCTTCACGCGCGGCCTCCCCAACGAGCTGATCGACATCGCAGCCGAACGGTTCGCCACCGTCCCTTCACCGATGACGGCAATCCTGCTCGAGCACTTCCACGGCGCAGTGACACGTGTCGGCGTAACCGAGACCGCGGTGCCGCACCGCGACCAAGGCTGGAACCTTCTCATCCCCTCTGTTTGGACGGATCCGGCCAACAGCGAGGCGAACATCGCCTGGAGCCGCGAGACGTTCGCAGCGATGCGATCGCACTTCGGCAGCGGCCGTTGGCTCAACTACCTCGGCGACGATCAAGCGGAGGACGCCATCCGCGCCGCCTACGGCGCGAACTTCGACCGGCTCGGCGAGGTCAAACGACGCTACGACCCGGACAACGTCTTCCACCTCAACCACAACATCGCGCCGTAGCGCCGGGGGTTGAGCCGAGATGCGCCCACGTCACCGCATTGGTGCGCGACGCGGCGGCATCCCAACAGCTCCTCCGCCGTCTCGGCCCCGTCGACGTCGTCGAGGACATCACCGGCGAGTTCGACCTGATCGTCGACGAGGTCGGAGGCCCGACATTCGGCCTTGCCATCGAGCACGTCGCTTCGCGTGGCATCGTCGCCAACATCGCGACCCAGAGTGATGACGAAACCGTCACCTTCCAGGCGGCGCGGTTCGACCCGGCGCAGGGGGCGAGGATCTACACGCTGAACCACCCTGACGAGCTCGCCGCCCACGCCAGCGGAGCCAGGCGGCAGGGCCGTGCTCCACGTCGACTGACCTGGCAATCCCAGGGTCGACGACGCCTGTATCGCAAAGTCCGGGGGGTCTCCACGGTGCGAATCACGGTCCCGCCCTTCGAGGATCGGAGCGTCCGATCCTGGGCTCGATCACGAGCTCATTACCCAAGGGAGGCAAATGACATGAGAACGATTACTCGCACGTGGTCTTTGCTACTCGGCGCAGTCGCTGCCGCCGCGCTCGCTGCGAC
>Ga0307278_10001867_pt1 | contig 10421 bp, 9 predicted proteins | sample ER_DNA_117_FD_194482 | JGI IMG/M metagenome (GOLD analysis project Ga0307278, IMG submission 194482) | Bulk soil microbial communities from the East River watershed near Crested Butte, Colorado, United States - ER_DNA_117 | ecosystem: Environmental > Terrestrial > Soil > Floodplain | place: USA...
GGAGCCCGGTCGAACCGCAGTTTGAGAAGAAGTACTACGTGACTGGAATCGGCGAGGTCAAGGAGCAGGTGACCCAGGGCGGCCACGAACGGTTCGAGCTGGTCAGCGTCACACGGGGGTGAGCCCACCTAAGCAACGACGCTTGCTCGTCAGCGGGCACGACGCAGACATCGAAGTCGGACGTTCGTCGGAACAGCTCCGTCGCGCGCGATCCGAACAAGAACATGCCCACCGCGCCATCGGACCTTCGGACTTCGTTCAAAAGGCGGTTGAACGAGACTTCGCCGGCCACGGCGGTAGAGGATCATCCGCCTCTGGTCGGAACGGACGATCCCCGCCAGGCGAGTGCGGAGCAGGCGGCCAACAGCACGAAGCCCGGCCGAATGGCCGGGCTTCGTTGTCTCCGCGATATTCCTCTACCGCAAGCGCGCGACGAGATCGCGCTGACCCTGGGTCGCCTGCGTCCGCTGCGCCCGCATCAGAGCCGACGGATTTGGGACGCCGGGGAACAGCGCGTCGCCGATCGTCGGGATGAACTGCGGCGGGACGCGAACGTGCGTCGCCTGCTCGTAGTCGTAGGCGAGGCCGAGCAGCTTCGGTTCCGCCCAGCGACGGCCGATGAAGGTGATCCCGAGCGGCAGTCCCGCGTCGGAGCCGGCGGGCACCGTGATGTCGGGGTAGCCCGACACCGCAGCCGCCGTCGACGAGCCCACGAAGAACCGGAAGTCCCCGTTGAGGTCGCCGGCGTTCGGATCGTCGTTCGTCGGCCACGCCGGACCGTTCGTCAGGGCGATGATCGCGTCGAGATTGTTCGCGGCCATGAGCCCATCGATTGCAGCCTGAACGGGCGGCGTCGTCGCCTCCCGGAGGGCAGCGCAATCGGCGTCACGGCCGTTCGTCCCTTCGGCAAACTCGAAGATCAAGTCGTTCCACGGTCCCTCGAGGTTCTGATGGGCCGCATCGAAGGCGATCAGGTCGGCGAGCGTTTGCGGGTACAGCTGGCCTGACACCGGGTTCGTACCGTGGACGTAGGTCTGGAGGTAAGTCGCGATGTCGGTCTTGAACTCGCACAGGAGTGCTGGGAACTCGTTGGCGGTCGCCGACAGGTCGATGTCGGTCCCGTCGATCACGGTCGCACCTTGGGCCTTGAGCGCGGCGATCGTGTGGTCGAGGATTGGCTCGACGACCGAGCCCACCAACGCCGGGTCGTAGGTGCCGGCGCGCCAGACGCCGATCCGCTTGCCCTGGAGGGCGTGATCGTTGAGGAACTGCGTGTAATCGGTGAATGCGTGCCCGGCCTGATCGGCGGTCGCGGCGTCGTTCGGATCCACCCCGGTGGCTGCGCCGAGGAGTACCGCAGCGTCGGTCACGTTGCGGGCGATCGGGCCGGCCGTGTCCTGGTTGGCGCTGATCGGGACGACGCCTGCGCGGCTCCACAGCCCGAGTGTCGGCTTGATCCCGACGTCGTCGTTGGCGCCGGACGGGCAGACGATCGAGCCGTCCGTCTCCGTGCCGACGGCTGCGACCGCGAGATCGGCAGCCGCGGCGACGCCAGAGCCGGAGCTCGAGCCGCACGGGTTGCGATCGAGGACGTAGGGCATGTTCGTCTGGCCACCGATGCCGCTCCAGCCGCTCGAGGACGGGGCTGACCGGAAGTTGGCCCATTCGGACAGGTTGGCCTTGCCGATGATGATCGCGCCGGCGGCCTTCAGCTTCTGCGCGATGAACGCGTCGGCGGGCGTGCTCCCGGCGAGTGCCCAGGAGCCGGCTGTCGTCGGCATGCCGGTGGTGTCGACGTTGTCCTTGACGATGATCGGAATCCCGAGCAATGGGCGGTGGTCGCCGTTGCGTCGCGCCCGGTCGGCCGCTCGTGCGTCGGCGAGCGCCGTCGGGCTGACCGTGATCACCGCGTTGAGCATCGGGTTGAGCTGGCGGATGCGCCGGAGATAGAAGTTCGTCAGCTCGACGGAGTTCATCCGGTGCGAGTTCATCAACTTCTGGAGCTCCGGGATCGTCGTCGCGTCGACGTCGATACCGGAGACCTCAGTGTTCGGCGGGTTGGCCGCGAGGCTGGTCAGCGCCGCGGCGCCGGATACCCCGAGCAAGAGGGCCAGCAGGGCCGTGAGAACAAGGGAACGCCGAAGTCGGCTGCTCATCGCGTGACCTCCACGGGATTGGGTGGGGTGGACGCTGGGATCGCAGGGCTGGGGCCGGCGATCTTGGGGGCTTGATCTTACAACCGTCCCGCTGTCAAGTCAGCAGGTGGTATCCGCGTGCAGGTAGGGCGTGATCCCTCGTGTCGATCACGTTCGTTTAAGAGGGAGTCAGTTGGAACTCCTAACAGGTTGATCTTGGAAGCCGGTGCGTTACCCCGCTGTGGGTGGTCCGAACCAGGTGGTTAGCGCGTCAGTGAGTCCGAGGTGGGTTCGGTCTCCGACCATATCCGTCGGGCCGAATCACCAAGGCGATGGGAGCAGCGACTCAGTTCTTCCTGCAGACCGGCGTGTTCAGGAGTTTGAACGTGTGTCGCGAGACGTCGCGCGTGTCGTTTCTGATGTGTCCGTTTTGTGTTCGCCACGGGTCGCCTAGATAGGCAACAAAGGCCGCGAGCCGACACTGCAAGTGCGGGCGAGCGGATGCGGTGCGGCGGCGAAGGCGCCTAGCGCGCGCCAGGAGGCGAATGGACACGTAGTTTGTCCCGCAAATCAGCGAGCGATCGCGGCACCGGATCGGGCTGCGCGGACGACGTCGCGACACAACGCGGCCGAGCTTGCTGGGTTCCAACAGGCGATCGCCTATCGCGGCGTCGATTCGTTCGATCTCCTCAGTGTCGGCAGCGTCCGCGAAGCTCTTCCGTCGAGGCGCCTATCCGCCGCTGCGCGGCACGCTGCTCACCCTCGACGATCGCGAGCAGATCCTGTACACGCGCGGTAGCGTCGAGTTCTTCTCGACCTACCCCGGCATGTACGTTCCGCAGCCTTTAGCAATGCGAATCGATGCTGGCGACACGACGGCAAAGGAGCTGGCGAGGGAGACGCTGGCGCTGACGAAGATGAACTGGAACAACACGCAGTTCGACGGTCATGCGCCGATCACGATCCGGGCCGCGCGCCAGGTCGGGAACATCCTTAAGTACGTCGGTCCCGACGATCCACTCGAGCCGCGTTACGCCAACTACATGTAGTCACGCTCGACCGCGTGCCAGCGCCTCGGTCCTCGATGGAGGCAACGCGCTCAAAAACGGCCGGTATTCGGCCCACTCAGGAGGCTGGTGTACCCGTTTCGTACCCGCCGCGCCGCCCACGTTTACGGTACAGACGACAGAAACCCCGCTTTTGCGGGGCTTCTTTTGAGAGCCCTCTGACGGACTCGAACCGTCGACCCCCTCCTTACCATGTACTTCTGACGGCAACCGGTCGCAGCCCACGGCAACGGTTTTGGCTTGTTTTCGGCGCTTCCGCGCCCGTCCGATTTGCCGCTGATTGCCACCAGTTGCGACCACGGGGCTCCATAAAGGCTCCATCCCACGAGGCGAGCATCGGCCGCGCCGCCACACCGGGTTTCGTGGTCGATTCTGTCCGTGATGGAGCTTGAGCTGACCGTGATCACGCACACGCCCGGCTCTCAGACTGGACATGCTGGGCGCAGCGCCAATCGGCAGCTCCGGACGAGGCTTAGGGTCACTCACCCTTTAGGACAACTGATTTGATGAGTTCGCACGTCGCGATGTGGCCTTGCCTTAATCGGCAGTTGACGAAGAAGGCCGTCGACTCCGTCGCCCGGAGCGTTAGCAGTTTCTCGCCGCGATCGATGACGACGCTCTCGGAGCCGAAGAGCTGCGTGTCATGGTCGCAGCCTGTGCGATTGCAGACGATCATCGGCAGACCAGTGTCGAGCGTCCGTGCCTCCCACTCGCCTTTCGGCCCCCATTCGCCCGGCCACCAAGCCGCGGATGAGACGAGCAGCTGCGCGCCAGAGTCGCGCAGGCGTAGCGCCGGCACTGCCTTGTACGCGTCGGCGCAGACCAGGAGTCCGATCTTGATGCCGTCGACCGGGATCGGGCGACCGGGCTCGCCCGCGCTCGACCAGTCTTCGCTGCCCGGCGTCGGGTCGAGCTTCCGATGCCGTCCGAGGATCTGGCCGTTGCGACCGATTACGAAGAGGCTGTTGAACAGTTTCCCGGTCACGGCCTCGCGTTCTGGATGGCTGACGAAACTCGCGACCCCCAAGTCGGAGCTCAGACGGGCGAGCCGACGCATCCAGCTATCAGGCTGCTCGGCGATCCACTTGGTTCCGATCAGCGGCTCGAAGCGATAGCCAGGCACGACCAGCTCACCGGACAGCACCCAGTCGGCGCCTGAGTCGGCGGCCACCCTCGTGCCGTACTCGATCAGCGAGCGGTTGCGGTCTAACGCCCCGAGCTCGGGCGCGAGATGCAGGAATGCCACCGTCAGCGACCGGTCGCCGAAGCTGGGAGACCGGGCCGGCCCGAGCATCGCCGCTTTACGATGATCAGTGGGCGACGCCACGGTTCCCGGTCACGGTTGCAGGCGGTGCTGGGGTAGCGAGCTCGAGGTAGGGGAGTCCGGGATCGTCGACGAGGTCGGGGTGGATGAGAAAGGCGAGTTGGGCGATCCCATCGGCGAGTCGCGGAGCTGGTCGCGCGTAGTAGGCGTTCGAGTCGACGGCAACCGCGCGGCAAGCGAGTGGCGGGAGCGTCGCCTCGCGGGCGGCGCGTTCATGGTCGAAGCCACAGGGCGCGACGACGACCAGTTCGGGCTGCGCCTCCCGCACCGCTTCCCATGAGGTTGGGTAGGAAGGGGCGCCCGCTTGTCCGAGGACGTCGCGGCCGCCGGCGATCGCCACCATCTCGGGGATCCAGTGTCCGGCGGCGTAGGGTGGCTCGAGCCACTCGGCGACGAACACGGACGTCGTCGGCGCGTCGCCCACTCGCGCGCGGACGGCTGCGATCCTCGCGTCCATCTCGGCGACGAGGGTGCGGCCTCGTGCTGACACGCCGAGCAGGTCGGCGAGCGAGCGGATGCGTCCTTGGATCTCGGCGAGCGTGTGGGCGTCGAGGGCGACGACCTCGGCGTCGGTGCGGACAGCTCGCTGACGTGGTCGGCGGAGACCGCGCAGACCGCGCAGAGGTTCTGGGTCAGGATCAGGTCGGGCTGGAGTGCCTCCAGCAACTCGCGGTCGATCGCGTACAAGGGGCGTCCGTCGCCGACCGCCTCGCGCACGGCTTTGTCGATTTCCAAACTGCTTAACCGGTTCGTGTCGACGCGCGAGGCGGTCACGACCGGGAGGCTGCGGACTTCGGGTGGCCAGTCGCACTCCTCCGAAATGCCGACGAGCGACTCGACCAGGCCGAGCTCGGCGACGATCTCCGTGGCGCTAGGAAGAAGCGAACAGATCCGCATCCTTCGCCTTCTTCACGCAGCGGTCAGGTCGCAGAAGACGAACCCATCGCGCTCGACGATCTCTCCTGCCTTGCAGGCGATCGACTCGGCGAAGATCGGGCCCGCGGAGACGAAGGTGTGGAATTCGCCGTTCTCGCCACAGGGGTCGACGCCGGGCGGGAGCTCGGCGAGCAGCCGCTCGTCGTAGCGGCGCCCGCAGAAGGCGGGGTCGAGCGCGCGCGGGTCGACACACACGAGCGTCGCCTCGAAGCCGGCATCGAGGAACTCGCGCGCGAGCGCGGCCGTGTCGTGCCCCCAGAACGGGAACAGGCCGACCTTGCCGGCCGCGGCAAGACGACCCTCCCGGTAGGCACGGACATCCGCTAGGAACAGGTCCCCGAAGGCGACCGCCTCCACCCCGGAGAGCGGTTTCGCCGCGAACGCTTCCGCCATCCGCGCCTCGTAGATCTCGTTGACGCAACTCGGTGGGATCACCACCTCGACCAGCGGAATCCTCAGCGCTTCGGCCTGCCGCGCAAGCAGCTCGCGGCGAACGCCGTGCATGCTGATCCGCTCGTAGGTCCCAGTCACGGTCGTGATCAGCGCCTCCGGCTCGAACAGTTGGCGGCGAAGCGTCCAGAGGACTAGCGCCGAGTCCTTGCCGCCGCTCCAGGAAAGCGCAAAGGGCGCCGACGACCGCTCTCCAAGCGGCCCGGCTTCACCGAGACGCGGCGAACGTCCGGGCCTCGAGTCGATCGTTTGTCCGCTCACAAAAACCTCCGCGTCTGCGGAGGAGGAGGTCCGGCGGCCGGCGCCGCCCGAACCGCCCTTCCTCCGAGGGCTACGTTCGTTTCGGCGCAGAACGGTCGACCTGACTCGTCCCCGAGCGGGGCATCGCAGTTGCGGGACAGCGCCGGATTCGCACCGGACTTCGCCGCCTCTGCACCGGCCGGGGACTATGTGCCCGGCGCTTCGAGCATAGCGTTCGCGGTCGTCGACGGCAGCGCGCGGTTCGCCTTGACGAGCCCTCGTTCGCCTGTCAAAGTCGCGCGGTCAAGTCCTGTGGGCCTTCGGGTTCGCGGGACTTGGCGTTTTTTAAAGAGATCCACCTCCTTCGCAGGGAGGGGACCTCCCGCGACGGGTGGCAGCCCACCGCAGACGCCCTGCTTATCATGTCATGTTCGCGGCAATCGGTCGCAACCCACGGCAACGGTTTTGGCTTGTTTGGCCGCGTCTGCGCCGCTCCGATTTGCCACCGATTGCCACCGGTTTGCAACCACGGGGCTCCATAAAGGCTCCATCCTTGGTTGTCAGGATTGGCGACGGCGGCCGCCGCCCGTCGGGCCGCCTCCTCGTCGCGTCGACGGAACCGATGTCGTAAGAGGCACGGCTTGGGCCGGCGTGCTTCGCCCTTCCCGCCCAGCCTGAACGTAGCGCGGCCTAGAATCCGGCGTCCACGAAACTAAGGGAGGCGAGATGGCGGTTGGAGTCCTGACGGCAGCGCCGGAGTTCACGAAGCAGATCTACGACGACGTCACCGAGAAGATGTTTGGGCACGCCTCCCCCATGCGGGAAGACGAGGCGCCGGAGGGGCTGATAGTCCACAGCGCCGGCCAGGGCGAGCAGGGCTACTACGTCTACGACATCTGGGAGTCGCGCGAGGCCTTCGAGCGCTTCATGGAGGAGAAGCTCGGCCCGGCGCTCGGAGAGGTAATGGGCGGCCCGCCGCCCGAAGGCGGGGCACCGCAGTACTTCCCGATCGACGTGCTGATCATCCCGCACTGAGCCCCGACGCCAGGTGATCGGCCCGATCACCGTGCATAGCGCCACGCACATCACCTAGCGCGGGTCTCAATGGCAACGGCCGTGGCATGGCCAGGGCTAGTGCCAGCGCGACGTGTACGTGATCGACGAATCCCGGATGCGGAGCTTGGCGCGAACCACCTATTGCCGCTCTCACGTCGTGTGTCGCCCCCGTGGCTCTGCCTGGCTCTGGCTCTCGGCAGGGGCTAGCGGACGCTGTCGTCCAATCCGTCCGATGCCGCTCCGAGCGACGGCTTCGCAGTACGCGTACCGCTTCCCGTCAGATGACGGACGTTGTGCTCGACTGGCTCGCCCGCGGCCTCTCGAACCCGGAGATCTGTGAGCGGCCAGTGATCGTGAATGCGCCCACTGATTGCCGCCGGTGGCAACCGCTGGGCTCCATAAAGGCTCCATCCATCGTGGGAGCAGGGACGGCGCCAAGCCAGATTTCGTGTCTACCCTGCCCGCGATGGAGCTTGAGGCGTTCGTGTTGAGGAGAGCTCGAAAGTCGCCAACGCTTTCGCTGCCGTTGTTGCTTTCCGGGGCTTTGCCGTTAGGCGGCGGGGAGGGTGAAAGAGATCCGCGCACCGCCGCCCGGGCGGTTTTCGGCCCAGATCCGCCCGCCCTGGGCCTCGACAAGTCCGCGAGCGATCGCAAGTCCGAGGCCTGAGCTACCGGGCGAGCGCGCCGGGTCGGCCCGCCAGAAGCGGTCGAACATGCGCCTGAGCGCTTCGGGTGCGATTCCTTCGCCGGAGTCCTCGACGCTGACGCGCACCTCGTCGCTGGCAGGCTCGACCAGGACGGCGATCGCGCCGTCGGAGGGCGTGTGGCGGAGGGCGTTGGTGAGCAGGTTGACGAGAACGCGCTCGACCTTGTCGGGTGCACAGCGCACCGGCGGCGCGCCGTCGAGACGAGTCTCGAGATGGACGTTCCGCCGGTCTGCTTCCGCCTCGAGGCCGCGAACGCAGGAATCGACGAGCCCGTCAAGCGACGCTTCCGTCACTTCGATCGAGAGCACGCCGGCGTCGATGCGCGCCAGCTCGAAGAGGTCGTCGACGAGCGAGCCGAGCCTTCGCGTCTGCTCCGCCAACTGCTCGATGTACTGATACGGGGTTGCGACCCCGTCCTCGACCGCCTCGATCATCGCCCGGATCGCGGCGAGCGGCGTGCGCAGATCGTGACTTGCCCAGGCGACGAGCTCGCGGCGGGCGTCGAACAGATCCTCGAGCCGCGCCGCCATTCCGTTGAAGGCGGCGCCGAGCTCGGCGATCTCAGTTGGTCCCTTCTCAGGCGCCCGCGCGGAGAGGTCGCCGCCGGCGAGCGCGCCCGACACGGCCCGTAGCCGATCGACTGGTGCGGTGATCGACCTGCCGACGAGCAGTGCAGCAGCGATCGCCACGGTCGAGGAGGCCGCCGCAACGGCGAGGATGACGACGTCGGCGCCCATGTGGAACATCGCCACGCCCGACAGGAGCACGGCTGCGAGCGGAAGCCCGACCGCCAGCAAAGACAGACCGGCAAGCCGCGCGCTCACAGTCGGCAAAAGGCGAAGGGCCAGAGCACCTGCAAGTCCGGCGGCGAGGGTCGAGGCCGCGACGATGAGAGCGAGTTCGATCACGGCGAGAAGCGATAGCCCACGCCCCAGACCGTCTCCACGTAACGCGGGCGTGCAGGCTCGTCTTCGATTTTCTCGCGCAGGCGGCGCACGTGCACCGTGATCGTGCCGCTGTCGAACGCCGGCTCGTAACCCCAGACCCGGCTCATCAGCTGATCACGCGAGAAAACACGGCGCGGATGGCGAGCCAGGAACAAGAGCAGGTCGAACTCGCGCGCGGTCAGCTTGAGCGCGCTTCCACATTTACGCACTTCATGCGCCGCGGCATCGATCTCGATGTCCCCGAAGCGAACACGCTCCTCTGGCATCCCGTATGCCGCAGCGCCGCGGCGCAGCACTGTGCGCACACGGGCGACGAGCTCCCGCGGCGAGAACGGTTTCGTCACGTAGTCGTCGGCGCCGAGCTCGAGCCCGACGATCCGGTCCGCCTCCTCACCGCGGGCGGTCAACATGATCACCGGCAGCTGCGAGCGGTCACGGATCCAGCGGCAGAGCGCGAGCCCGTCCGTGCCTGGCAGCATCAAGTCGAGGACGACGAGGCTCGGCCACTCCCGCTCCAAAAGCTCACGCGCGGCGTCCCCGTCGCCCGCCTCCAGCGTCGCGAAGCCCTCGCGCTGCAGATACTGGACAACCACGTCCCGGATGGTCGGCTCGTCGTCGACGACCAGAACCGTCTCCATACACCCATTCTGCCCGCAAGTCCTTACAAGACTCTGAAATCCGACTGCGCGTCGGGCACCGCGGATTACCAGAACGTGAGACGCCTTCGACCCGCAGGTCGCGCGAGTCACTCGCCCCGTTCGTCTCGGCGCCGCAAACGGCAGCCTCGTCTCGTTCGCGAAGGCGGCTGCAGGCGTCACGGCTCGGACGTAATCGACATTTAAGAGCCACGTAACGGCTGCGAAAGACCGCGGCCTTAGCCTGGCCGGCGAATGGCGCAAACGACGAAGGAGGACACGATGCGTCTGTTACTCGCCGCTTCTCTCGCCGCGGCCACGGCCTTGCTCATCGCCCTGCCCGCAATCGCCACAACGGGAAAGGGTCAGCTCTTCCATGACGGTACGGTCGTCGGGACGGTCGTGACGCCGTCTCCGATCGCGGCCGGGAGCGGAACCGATCCCTTCTACAACGTGACCAACGGGACCGCCGGCCAGCTCGGAATCGCCGGAGTCGCCCCGGGCGACGGCCCCTACCACGGTGGCAGCTGGCAGGTGTACCTCGTCACGTTCAACTCCGGAGTCACGCCCTACCTCCTCACGTCCGACGAGGCTGTGATCGCGGCCAAAGCTGCCGGCGACGTCACGGTAACCCGCTCGGGGGACGCGGACTTCCGCTGTCCGGTCGTCCAGCCGTAAACGGTCGGCGAAACAACGCCTCGCCTGTCGAAAGGAGTTGCGATGAAGCATGTTGCGAAGAGAAGGGTGATGGGACTAAGCGCACTGCTAGCGGCATGCACCGTTGCTGGCGCCGGAGCTGCGGCTGCCTCGACCACGCAGGCGACGGTCGCACACTCGGCGGGTGCGACAAAAGCCGCGACACTCACGGCTCACTCGTCGCGCTACGGCAAGATCCTGTTCGACGGTCGCGGGCGAGTGCTCTAT
>Ga0307278_10001868_pt1 | contig 10420 bp, 13 predicted proteins | sample ER_DNA_117_FD_194482 | JGI IMG/M metagenome (GOLD analysis project Ga0307278, IMG submission 194482) | Bulk soil microbial communities from the East River watershed near Crested Butte, Colorado, United States - ER_DNA_117 | ecosystem: Environmental > Terrestrial > Soil > Floodplain | place...
GGCAACCTCGTGAACGTCCCGATCGAGAAGGACGTGTAGGAGCCGGGCCGCCCGCGGCGGGCTCCGGCCGCCGCGGGCGGCTCAGTGGCGGCGGACCAGACGACCCCGCTCGAGCCCGACGACCTCGTCCTCCTCGCGACGGCCGCCTACACAGAATTACCCATGCCCGCATAGGCGGCGGTTGGGTGTTTCTCCGGAAGCGCGGCCGTTTTTGCGCGTCTACCGTCGTAGGACAGCGAACCAGGAGATCTTCTGATGAGCGAAGGGCGAACAGTGGTGATCGGCGCCGGCCCGGCCGGGTTGGCCTCGGCCGCCGAGTTGCGACGCAGGGCGGTGCCCGTCGTGGTGCTCGAGCAGGCCGGTGCCGTCGGCTCGTCGTGGCGCGGGCGCTACGACCGCCTACGGCTGAACTCGAGCCGCTGGTTCTCCAAGCTTCCGGGCGGCCGGTACGCGCGCGGCACGGGCATGTTCCCGTCGCGCGACGAGGTGGTCGGGTACCTCGAGGACTACACCGAGCGCCACGCCATCGACGTGCGGCTGAACACCCGCGTGGAGCGCATCGACCGCAACGGCACGGGCTGGATCGTGCGCACATCGGGCGACGACGTCGCCGCCGAGCACGTGATCGTGGCCGGCGGCTACGACCACACCCCGTTCGTCCCGGATTGGCCGGGCCGCGAACGCTTCCAGCGGCCGCTGCTGCACGCGGCCGAGTACCGCAACCCCGAGCCGTTCCGCGACCGCGACGTCCTCGTGGTCGGTCCGGGATGCTCGGGCATGGAGATCGCCTACGACGTGGCCGAGGGTGGGGCACGCAGCGTGCGGCTCGCCGTCCGGACGCCGCCGAACATGCTCGTGCGCTCGCCGATCGGGCCGGGCATCGCGCTGACGCTGATGCGCCTGCGGCCAGAGCGGGCCGACCGGATCGTCAACTTCGCCCGCGGCAAGGAGATCGGCGACCTGGCCGAGTACGGGCTGCCCATTCCGCAGGAGGGCGTCTTCACCCGCCTGCGGCGCCTGGGCGTCGCGCCCGCGATCATCGACATGCACGTGGTCCAGGCCATCAAGGACCGGCGGATCGAGATCGTCGCGGGCGTCGAGTCGCTCGACGACACGGGGGTCGGGCTGGCCGACGGCACGCGGATCGAGCCCGATGCGGTGATCGCCGCAACCGGCTACCGCTGCGGCCTGGAGCCCATGGTCGGGCACCTCGACGTGCTCGACGAGAACGGGGTTCCACGCGCCGTCGACGGCGAGGCGGCCGCGCCGGGCCTGCGCTTCATCGGCTACATGCCGATCCCCGCCCAGATGAGGCACTCGGGGCGCCTGGCGACGCGGGCGGCGAAGGCGATCGCCCGCGAGATGCGCAGCGAGATGCGCGGCTCGCCGAGCGTTCCTGCCGTCGCCGCATGAGTCCGACGAACATCGAGCTCCTCGCCGAGGCCTTCGCGGGCTGGGGCAAGGACCAGCCCGCCAACATGCACGAGCTTCTGCACCCCGATTGCGTGCTCGAGGTGCCGGATTCGGTCCCCTATGGCGGCACGTTCCGCGGCGCGGAGGCCGCGATCGCCTGGTTCACCCGCGAGCTGTGGCGCTGGTTCGACGAGTTCACGTCCACGCCCGAGGGCTTCATCGACGGCGGCGACCAGATCGTCCTGCCAGTCCACGTCCAGGCGCGCGCCAAGAACGGCGCGACGATGGACGTGCACAACGTGTGGATCTACGAGTTCAGCGAGGGCAGGCTGGTGAAGGCACGGGTGTACGCCGACACCGCGGTGCTGCGCGACACGGTCGCCGGCGTCACTCCCGGCTGAAGCTCGCGCCTCAGCCGGCGATGTTCAGGAAGGCTTCCCAGCGGCGCTTGTCGCGCAGGCAGCGGCGCTGCTCCTCGCTGCCCTCCTCGGCCTGCGAGGCGGACTGCTCGGCCTTGCGCACGCGCTCCTGCAGGTCGGCGGTGTCGAGCTGGTCAGGCCTCAGGGCCTCCTCGACGAGCACGAGCACGCCTTCGGGGCCGACCTGGATGTAGCCCTCGCCCTGGGCGAAGCGCTCGACGTCGGACTCCGAGCGGTACAGGCGCAGCTCGGTCGGGTCGAGGATGCCCAGCAGCGGCTGGTGGTGGGCCAGCACGCCGATCGAGCCGACGGTCGTGCGCGTCGAGACCATCTCGACCTCGTCGTTGAAGACCTCGCCCTCGGGCGTCAGGACCTCGACCTTGAACGGCGTGCGGGCCATCAGCCCTCGTCGCCGCCGTTCTCGTCCGTCTGCTCCTCGTCGGCCTGCTGCTCGTCGCTCTCGGCCTCCTGCTTGGGCTCGTCCCTGCGGCGGTCGCCCTGGCTCGCGCCCTCGACCACGGCGTCGATGCCGCCCTTCATGAAGAAGGCCGACTCGGGCAGCTCGTCGTGCTTGCCGTCGAGGACCTCGCGGAACGAGCGCACCGTCTCGTCGATCGGCACGTACACGCCCGGCGTGCCCGTGAACTGCTCGGCCACGTGGAAGGGCTGGCTGAGGAAGCGCTCGATCTTGCGCGCTCGCGTGACGGTGACCTTGTCCTCGTCGGAGAGCTCGTCGATGCCGAGGATGGCGATGATGTCCTGCAGCTCGCGGTAGCGCTGCAGGGTCTCCTTGACCTCGGTCGCGACGTTGTAGTGCTCGTCGCCCACGACCTCGGGCTTGAGGATCGTCGAGGTCGAGTCGAGCGGGTCGACGGCCGGGTAGATGCCCTTCTCCGAGATCGCGCGCGAGAGCGTCGTCGTCGCGTTGAGGTGGGCGAACACCGAGGCCGGCGCGGGGTCGGTGAGGTCGTCGGCCGGCACGTAGATGGCCTGGATCGAGGTGACCGAACCCTCGCGCGTGGAGGTGATGCGCTCCTGCAGCTGGCCCATCTCGGTCTCCAGCGTTGGCTGGTAGCCGACCTGCGAGGGCATGCGCCCGAGCAGCGCGGACACCTCGGAGCCGGCCTGCACGAAGCGGAAGATGTTGTCGATGAACAGCAGCACGTCCTGACCCTGCTCGCGGAAGTACTCCGCCATGGTCAGGCCGGACAGCGCTACGCGCATGCGCGCGCCGGGCGGCTCGTTCATCTGGCCGAAGACGAGCATCGTCTTGTCGATGACGCCCGACTCCTTCATCTCCAGCCAGAGGTCGTTGCCCTCGCGGGAGCGCTCGCCCACGCCGCAGAAGGCCGACAGGCCGCCGTGCTCCTGGGCGAGGTTGTTGATCAGCTCCTGGATGATCACCGTCTTGCCCACGCCGGCGCCGCCGAAGAGGCCGACCTTGCCGCCCTTGGCGTAGGGCGCGAGCAGGTCGACGACCTTGATCCCCGTCTCGAACATCTCGGCCGTCGGGGTCAGGTCGGTGGGATCGGGCGCGTCGCGGTGGATCGGCCAGCGCTCCGTGACCTCGATCTCCTCGCCTTGGTCGATCGTCTCGCCGAGCAGGTTGAAGATGCGCCCCAGCGTCACCTCGCCGACCGGCACGGTGATCGGGCCGCCGGTGTCGACCACCTCGCTCCCGCGCGAGAGGCCGTCGGTGGTGTCCATGGCGACGGCGCGCACGCGGTCGTCGCCGAGGTGCTGCTGCACCTCGCACACGAGGATGCCGGCGTCGCCGCGATCGACGGTGATGGCGTGGTTGATCTCGGGCAGCTCGTCGGGGAAGACGGCCTCGATGACGACGCCCTGGATCTCCTCGATCCGGCCGGTGTTCTGCTTGGTCTCAGTTTCAGTGGCAGCCATAGGTCTCCGTTTCACACCAGCGCTTCAGCGCCGGCGACAACTTCCATGATCTCCTGGGTGATCTCCGCCTGGCGTGCGCGGTTCATCTCGAGCGTGAGGTCCTCGATGACCTCGGCCGCGTTCTGCGAGGCGTTGCGCATCGCGGTCATGCGCGCGCCCAGCTCCGATGCGGTCGATTCCAGCAGCGCCCGGTAGAGCGAGATCTCGACGTAGTCCGGGATGAGGCGCTCGAGGATCTCCTCGGGGCCGGGCTCGTACTCCACCAGCGCGTTGTGGCCGGAGTCCTCGTCGTCCTCGTCGTCGTCGTCGGACTCGAGGATCGTCGCCTCCTGCAGCGGCAGCAGGGTCTCGCGACGGACCTCCTGGACGAGCGGCGAGACGTAGCCGTTGTAGAGGATGTCGACGCGGTCGACCTTGCCGTCGACGTAGGCCGCCATCAGGTCCTCGGCGATCTCGCGCGCGTCGGCGTAGGAGGGGCGCTCGGTGAAGCCCACGTAGGAGCCGACCACCTCGCGTCCGCGGAAGGTCAACGACGAGACGCCGCGGCGCCCCGATGCGTAGAAGCTCACGTCGCGCCCGTCGCCCTCGTACTCGGCCGCGGCGCGGATGCCCGCGCGCAGGATCTGCGAGTTGAAGGCTCCGGCCAGGCCGCGGTCGGCAGTCACGAGCAGCACGGCGATCGTCTGCTCGTTCTCGTGCTGCTGGAGGATCGGCAGCTTGCCCACCTCGCCACCGGCTGCCTCGGCCGCCTGGCGCGTCATGCGGCGGATCGCCCCGGCGTACGGGCGCAGGTGGGCGATGCGCTGCTCAGCGCGGCGCAGGCGCGCGGCCGCGACCATCTCCATGGCCCGCGTGATCTTGCGGATGTTCTTGACCGAATCGATCCGCTGCTTGACGTCGCGCTGTGAGGCCATGGGCTAGGCGGTGGCCGCCGCCTCCTGCTCCTCGGCCGCCTTGTCGCCCTCGTCGCCGTCGCCCTCGCGGTCGCCGTTGGCATCGGAGCCGGAGGCGCGGATGCCCTCCTGCTTGCGGGTGGTCTCGCCCACGTCGCGCTCGTCGAGCGGCTGGCCCTCCTCGTCGAGGTCGTAGCCGAAGTCGTCGGCGAAGTCCGCCACGGCCGTGCGCACCGCCTCCTGGGTCTCGTCGCTCCAGTCGCCCTCGCGGATCTTGGCCCGCAGGTCGTCGTGCTCGGCGTGCATGCGCGAGGTCAGGCCGTCGAGGAGCTCGGGAACGCGCTCGACCGCGATCCGGTCGAGGAAGCCGTTCGTCGCGGCGAACACCTCGACCACCTGGTCCTCGACGGGGCGGGGCGAGCGCTCCTTCTGGTTCAGCGTGGCGACCAGGCGCTCGCCGCGGGCGAGCGTGCGCTGCGTCTCGATGTCGAGGTCGGAGCCGAACTGTGCGAACGCCTCGAGGTCGCGGTACTGCGAGAGCTCGAGCTTCAGGCGCCCGGCGACCTTCTTCATCGGGGCGATCTGCGCGTTGCCGCCCACGCGCGACACCGAGATGCCGACGTTGATCGCTGGGCGCACGCCGGAGAAGAAGAGCTTGGACTCGAGGAAGATCTGGCCGTCGGTGATCGAGATGACGTTGGTCGGGATGTAGGCCGAGACGTCGCCCGCCTGGGTCTCGATGATCGGCAGCGCGGTGAGCGAGCCGCCGCCCTCGTCGTCGGAGAGCTTGCAGGCGCGCTCCAGCAGCCGCGAGTGCAGGTAGAAGACGTCGCCCGGGTAGGCCTCGCGGCCCGGCGGGCGGCGCAGCAGCAGCGACATCTGCCGGTAGGCGTAGGCGTGCTTGGTGAGGTCGTCATAGACCGTCAGGGCGTGCTGGCCCTTGTAGGTGAAGTACTCCGCCATCGCGCAGCCGGCATAGGGCGCCATGTACTTGATGGGCGCGGCCTCGTCGGCCGGCGCCGCGACGATGATCGTGTTCTCGAGGGCGCCGGCCTCGGCCAGCGTCTCGGCCAGGGCGACGACCGTCGCCATGCGCTGCCCGATGGCCACGTAGATGCAGACGAGGTCCTTGTCGCGGTTGTTGATGATCGTGTCGATCGCGATGGCGGTCTTGCCGGTCTGACGGTCGCCGATGATCAGCTCTCGCTGGCCGCGGCCGATGGGGATCATGGAGTCGATGGCCTTCAGGCCGGTCTGCATCGGCTCGGTGACGGGCTGGCGCTGCACCACGCCGGGGGCCTTGATCTCGGCCGGACGCGTCTCGGTGGACTCGACCTCGCCCTTGCCGTCCAGCGGGCGGCCGAGCGGGTCGACGATCCGCCCGAGCAGGCCCTCGCCCACCGGGATGTCGAGCAGGTGGTCGGTGCGCTTGACCGTGTCGCCCTCGACGACCTTGTCCCACTCGCCGAAGAGCACGACCCCGACGTTGTCGGACTCGAGGTTCAGCGCCAGGCCGGTGACGCCGTGCGGAAGCTCGAGCATCTCGAGCGACCGGCAGTTCTCCAGGCCGTGGACGCGCGCGATGCCGTCGGCCACCGAGAGGACGGTGCCGACCTCGGTCAGCTCGGCCGAGCCGGCGTCGAGGCCCTCGATCCGGCTCTTGAGGATGCTGGTGATCTCGTCAGGCTTGATCTTCATTGCGAATGGGGCTCCAGTTTCGCCCTCCGATGGCCGCCAGCGGCGACCTGCGGGGCGACGTTAGGTATTCACGACCTGCTTGCGAAGGTTGTCGAGTCGGGTGCGAATGGACGCGTCGATGATGGAGTTCCCGACGCGCACGACGATCCCACCCAGGATCTCGGGATCGACGGCGCTCGTCAGCTCCACGGTACGCCCTGTCTGGCGGCCGATCTCGTCGCCCACGCGCTCGGCCACCGAGGGGTCGAGCTGCACGGCGCTCGTGATCTGGACTGCGAGGAGCTGGTTGGTCTCCCGCCAGAGCCGGTCGTACTCGCGGCGCACGCGGAAGATGACCGGCATCCGGTGGTTCTCCAGCAGCACCGAGAGGAAGTTGACGAACTGCTCGTCGGCCTCGGTGACCGCCCGGCGCAGGCCGGCCTGCTTCTCCTCGGTGGAGAAGTAGGGCGAGAAGAAGAACATCTGCAGCTCGTGGGAGTCCGACAGCGCCTCGGCGAACTCCGCGAGCTGCTCGCGCACGACGTCGAGCGTGTCGTGCTCGGTGGCCACCTCGAACAGCGACCTCGCGTAGACCCGGGCGATCTCCTCCATCGGCGCTAGTTCCTGTGCTCCCCGCCGAGCGAGCTGAAGTCGAGCTCGCCGAGCGCTTCCTCGACAAGACGCTTCTGATCGTCGTCGTCGAGCGTCTTGCGGGTCACCTTCTCCGTGGCGAGAATCGTCAGGTCGGCGACCTCGGAGCGGATCTCCTGGATCGCGCGGCGCGTCTCGGCCTCGATGTCGCGGCGCGTCTGCTCGAGCAGCTCCTCGCGCTTCGCCCTGGCCTCCTCGACGGACTCGCGCTCGACGACCTCGCCGGCCTTGCGCGCGCGGACGAGGATCTCCTCGGCCTGCGCGCGCGCCTCGCGCAGCCGCCCGCGGTACTCCTCGAGCAGCGCGGCGGACTCGGTACGCGCCCGCTCGGCGGTGTCGATCGACTCCTCGATCATGTGCTGGCGCTTCTCGAGCGCCTCGGTGATGGCGGGCCACGCGTACTTGCGCAGGACGAAGAGCGCCACCAGGAACGCGAGGAACGTCCAGATCATCAGCCCCACATCGGGACTGACGAGGAAGTTGCTCGACTCCTCCTCTGCGGCCTGGGCCAGCGGCGTGACGATCGCGAGCATGGGGCTCCTAGCCGAGGAAGAAGGCGATGAGGCCGAAGATGAACGCGTAGAACACGATCGCCTCGGTCAGGGCGAAGCCCAGCCACTGGATCGAGGTGATCTCGTCGCGCATCTCGGGCTGTCGGGTCACCGACTCGATGACCTTGCCGAAGATGAAGCCGACGCCGATGCCGGGGCCGATGGTGCCCAGGCCGGCGCCGATACCAAGGGCGATGGCCTTGCCGGCCTTGCGGCCGTACTCCTGCGGGTCGGCGGCCTGGGCGATCTGCGTGATGACGGACAGGTCCACTGCGATTGCTCCTTTAGTGCTCCTCGGAGACGGCGCCGCCGAGGTAGATCGCGGTCAGGGTGGCGAAGATGAAGGCCTGCAGCGTGGCGACCAGGCCCACCTCGAAGAGGAAGAAGGCCACGGCCATCACGCCGGTGATGAGCCCGAGAATGACCGAGCCGAAGATGGCGAGGTTGAGCAGCACGACCAGCCCACCGCCCATGAACAGGATGAGCAGATGGCCGGCCAAGATGTTGGCGAAGAGTCGGACACTCAGGCTGACGAGGCGGACGAAGTGCGAGATGACCTCGATGAAGAAGATCGGGATGCGCGCGGGACCCTCGACGCCGGCGGGGATCCAGCCCTTGAGGTAACCCACGAGGCCCTTGGCGCGGACGCCCTCGACGTGGTAGCTGAGCCACACCATCAGGGTGAGGACGAGCGGCACCGAGAGGTTGGCCGTCGCCGCGTAGAGCGCGAGGCTCGGGACCTGCAGCCCGAAGATGTCCACCTTGTGCTCGGTGTTCGTCGGCAGCGGCAGGTAGCCGATGATGTTCGAGAACCAGATGAACAGGAAGATGGTCGCGATGAAGGGGAACCACTTCGCGGCCATGCGGTCGTCCATGTTGCCGCGCGTGATGTTGTCGCGCATCAGGCCGAAGGCGGCCTCGACGGCCGTCTGCAGCTTGTTCGGGCGGTCCTGCATCCGCCGCGCGACGTAGATCATCGTCCAGCACGTCAGGGCGGTCGCGATGAGGACGTAGAAGACGGCCTTGTTGAACTCGATCGGCCCGATCGAGAACCACGGATCGAGCTTGAACTCGTCCTGAGGCCGATAGCTCTCGTTGATGTTCAGCGCCATGGCCGTGGCCGGCCCGACCAGGATCAGGGCGAACGGCGTCAGGACGCTGAGGACGCGACGGGCCATCAGGCGGTCTGCTCGGGCTTCTGGAAGGGGCGCATGATCATGGACACGGTGAAGTAGGCCGTGAAGAGGACGATGAACAGGACCGCGGCGGCCAGGCCCGCATCGTTGTCCTCCAACCCAGCGGCGAAGATCGTAAGGGCTACGAGCCATCCACGTCCGATCATGGACCCCACCGCGATTCCCACGACGGTGCGCGGGTCCTCAGCGGCGGCCGCCTTGCGGTTGAGCGCGATCTGGATCGCGCGCTGGACGAGCCACGCGACCGCCCCCGCGGCGTAGCCGAGCATCGGCAGGTCGGCCGCCAGGAAGACCGGCAGGGCCAGGATCAGGATCACGATGTCGAGGTGGCGCAGGGCGAACATCAGAGGTCACCGAAACGGCGTGCGACAACCACGTTCCCAATTACGGCGCCGATGAACACGCCGGCGATGCCGAGCGGCACAGGAATCCCGACGACGGCCCCCACTCCCAGCCCCACGGCGCCGCAGAGGACGATCGTCGCGACGATCAGGCTCCCCGCCACCGCGCCGCGCATCGTCGGCCGACTCGGGGGGTCGGTCATCGGCGTCGCTCTCTGGGGGCTGCGCTTCGGGCATGGTCGATGGCCGCGCGCGGGAGTCCTGAACCGCCCGCCGTGCGGCGGGTGCGGAGTTCGGCTCGAGGGGGTCGGGGGACGTACCCTCCCGGCGGCGGCGCGAAGGCTAGCGGATCGGGCGAGCTTGTAACAACTTTGTGACACTGCGCTCGATGTCCGACGCCCCGTCGGTTCCTCTGGGCGCGCCAACGCGCGAGAATGCTCACCGTGAGGCTGCACCGCGCGCCTGTCGTTCCCGCGACGCCGCCCTACGAGGGTGAGCTCGGGCGGGTGCTGCGCCTCGCCCAGGAGGGCCTGTACTGGCAGGGCGAGGTGGAGGACCTGCTGATCGCGATCCGCGACGGCGGGGACCTCGCCGACCTGGCGCGCGCCGGCGGGCCGATCATCAGTCGCTACGAGGCGATGCGCGTCGAGCTGCGGGCGTTTGGCCACCCGGCACTGCGCGACGACCTGGGCGCGCTGGACGAGATCTTCGCCAACCACGCGATGCTGCTCAACTGCGCGCTCGACCTGCTCGCGGTGAGCTGGCGCTCGGAGCGCCTGCTCGAGGAGCAGGGCCGGCTGGGCGGCGTCGGCCCGCAGGGCGAGCGGCTCGCCGAGGTGACCGGCCGGCTGAAGCGGCTCGCCGACCGCGCATGAGCGCACGCTGGAATCGGGCCGGCGCGGCCGTCGCGGTGGTGCTCGGCCTGCTGATCGTCGTCGGCGCCTCCGCGCGGCGCCCGCTGGACGGTGGCGCCGCCGCTCCCGCGCTGCCCGCCTGGCCGCTGCTGTTCGTCGTCGGCGCCGGGCTTGTGATGGCCGCGGCGTTGGGGTTCTCGATCCTCGTGCCGATGGCGCAGGTCCGCACCGGGCGCCCCGGCCGCGGCGCGCGCGCCGGCCCCCTGACGCTCGCGGCGTCGATCCTCCTCCCTGCCGCGATCATCGCCCTGTACACGACCCCGGGCACCAACGGCGTCCGCAGGGTGGTGCCGGCGGCGCCCACGCCCCCGAGCCACGACAAGCTCGCGGGCAAGCCCGGCGAGCGCGGCGCGGACCACTCCGGCAATGTCGCCGCGCTGGCAGCCGGGATCGCCGCGGGCGTCGTGGGCCTCACCGGCGTCGCGCTCGTGCGCGCCCGCCGGCGCCGGCGGGCGCCCGAAGC
>Ga0307278_10001869_pt1 | contig 10411 bp, 9 predicted proteins | sample ER_DNA_117_FD_194482 | JGI IMG/M metagenome (GOLD analysis project Ga0307278, IMG submission 194482) | Bulk soil microbial communities from the East River watershed near Crested Butte, Colorado, United States - ER_DNA_117 | ecosystem: Environmental > Terrestrial > Soil > Floodplain | place: USA...
CACTGCGCACGCCCGCCTCACCCTCGCCCGCAAGCCTTATGCGGGTGCCGTCCTCGACACCTGCAGGGATGTTGACTGAAAGCGCGCGCTCGCGCGTCACTCGCCCCGAGCCGGAACAAGTTGGACATGGGTTGTCGATCACTTGGCCGCGCCCCTGGCACGCTGGACAGGTCCGCTCGAGCGTGAAGAACCCTTGGGCGTGACGGATGCGTCCCTGACCGCCGCAGGTCGCACACGCCTTGGGTCTGGTGCCGGCCTTGGCGCCCGATCCGGAGCAGGCCTCGCAGGTCACCGAGGTCGGAATGCGCACCTGAGCGGTCTTGCCGGAATAGGCTTCCTCGAGACTGATTTCCATATTGTAGCGCAGATCGGCACCGCGCTCGCGGCCGCCACCGCGTCCACGGCGACCACCGCCCATACCAAATAGATCATCGAAGATGTCGGCGAAGGCCGAGGCTACATCGCCGAAGCCGCCGGCAGGACCAGCACCGGCATGTTCGAACGCGGCGTGGCCAAAACGGTCGTAGGCGGCGCGTTTGTCGGGATCCTTGAGGATTTCGTAGGCCTCGTTGATTTCTTTGAAGTGAACCTCGCAGCTCTTGTCGCCGGGATTGCGATCGGGATGCCACTTCATCGCGAGCTTGCGGAAAGCGGATTTCAGTTCACCATCGTCCGCCGTGCGTTCGACTCCGAGGACATCGTAATAGCAGCGCTTGGCCATGCCTGCGTCCACCCCCATCATTTCCGCCGCACTCTCATCGCCGAATCTTACCCGCTCACTCATGGTGCTTCAAAAAAAATGCACCCCCGGAGGTTGGGCCCCGGGGGTTTTGGTTGCAATCGAAGACGGCATGGCAAATGCCTCGCCGACGTTAGGCTGACTTCTTGTTCTTCTTGTCGTCGTCGACCTCGGTGAATTCCGCGTCGACGACATCCTCGTTCTTGCCGCCGGAGCCATCGCCGCCGGGAGCCGCGCCGCCGGGACCACCCGCCGCCGCAGCACCTTCCTGGGCCTGCTTGTACATGGCCTCGCCGAGCTTCATCGAGGCTTGCGCCAGCGCATTGGTCTTGGCCGTGATCGCGGCGGCGTCGCCGCCCTTGAGCGCTTCCTTGAGGTCAGCCATCGCGTTCTCGATGGCGCGCCGATCGCCTTCGCCGACCTTCGAGCCGTGCTCGGCGAGCGCCTTCTCAGTGGAATGGACCAGCGCCTCGGCGTGATTCTTGGCCTCGACCTCGGCTTTGCGCTTCTTGTCCTCCTCGGCGTGCGATTCCGCGTCCTTGACCATGCGCTGGATATCAGCCTCGGACAGGCCGCCCGACGCCTGAATGCGGATCTGCTGCTCCTTGCCGGTGCCCTTGTCCTTGGCCTGCACGTTGACGATCCCGTTGGCGTCGATATCGAAGGTCACTTCGATCTGCGGTACGCCACGCGGCGCCGGCGGTAGCCCGACCAAGTCGAATTGGCCGAGCAGCTTGTTGTCGGATGCCATCTCGCGTTCGCCCTGGAAGACGCGGATGGTCACAGCGTTCTGGTTGTCCTCGGCGGTGGAGAACACTTGGCTCTTCTTGGTCGGAATCGTAGTGTTGCGGTCGATCAACCGCGTGAACACACCGCCCAGCGTCTCGATGCCGAGCGAGAGCGGCGTCACGTCGAGCAGGAGCACGTCCTTGACGTCGCCTTGCAGCACGCCGGCCTGGATCGCCGCGCCGACCGCGACGACCTCGTCGGGGTTGACGCCCTTGTGCGGCTCCTTGCCGAACAACTGTTTGACGACCTCCTGCACCTTCGGCATGCGCGTCATGCCGCCGACCAGGACGACTTCATTGATCTCGGCCGCGGACAGGCCCGCATCCTTGAGCGCCAGCCGGCACGGTTCCACGGTCTTCTGCACGAGATCGTCCACCAACGCCTCGAACTTGGCGCGGGTAAGCTTCATGGTCAGGTGCTTCGGCCCGGATGCGTCGGCGGTGATGAACGGTAGGTTGATTTCGGTCTGCGTGGTGGAAGAGAGCTCGATCTTCGCTTTCTCCGCGGCTTCCTTGAGCCGCTGCAGCGCGAGCTTGTCGCGGCGCAGATCGATGCCTTGCTCCTTCTGGAATTCGTCGGCGAGATAATTGACGAGGCGCATGTCGAAGTCCTCGCCGCCGAGGAAGGTGTCGCCGTTGGTCGACTTCACCTCGAACACGCCGTCGCCGATTTCCAAAATCGAAATGTCGAAGGTGCCGCCGCCGAGGTCGTAGACCGCGATGGTGCCGCTCTTCTGCTTGTCGAGCCCATAGGCCAGCGCGGCCGCCGTGGGCTCGTTGATGATGCGTAGGACTTCGAGGCCAGCGATCTTGCCGGCGTCCTTGGTAGCCTGGCGCTGGGCGTCGTTGAAATAGGCGGGCACGGTGATGACGGCCTGCTCGACCTTCTGGCCGAGATAGGCCTCCGCGGTCTCCTTCATCTTCTGCAGGACAAAGGCGGAGATTTGCGAGGGCGAATAGGTCTTGCCTTCGATTTCGACCCAGGCGTCGCCGTTCGAGGCACGCACGATCTTGTAGGGAACGAGCTTCTTGTCCTTCTCCACCATCGGGTCATCGTAGCGGCGGCCGATCAGGCGCTTGACCGCGAAGATGGTGCGTTCCGGGTTGGTGACGGCTTGGCGCTTGGCCGGCTGTCCGACCAGCCGTTCGCCGTCATCGGTGAAGGCCACGATCGAGGGCGTCGTGCGCATGCCCTCCGCATTTTCGATGACTTTCGGCGTCTTGCCTTCCATCACGGCGACGCACGAATTGGTGGTGCCGAGGTCGATGCCGATGACCTTGCCCATGTCTCGCTTCCTCTTGTCTGCGGCAGGTCGGCCGGGCCCTTTCGGCACCCGAACGGGAGATTCCGCGACACCCGCGGAGCCCCCTCATCCGACCCCCTAAATACACATCGATGCCGCCCCCGGCGGCGCCTTGGCTCATATAGGAGGGCGGGTTTAGGCCGCAAGACATATGATCACGGATTCGCGAACCGCGAGGTTACCCGTAGCGCTTGGCCACACCAAACCGAGATAACGTGCGCGCATGCCCCATTTGACAGGGTGCAACGGCCAGGGACGATGATGAGATGATTTCCCAGCGGCCGCTTCCCGGCTTGCGTCTCGTGCCGGCCTATCTCGATCGGCCGGCCCAGGAGGCCTTGCTGGCGGCGCTGCGCACCGTGTTCGCACAGGCGCCGCTCTATACCCCGCGCATGCCCAAGAGCGGCCGGCCGTTGTCGGTGCGCATGACCAATTGCGGGCCGCTCGGTTGGGTTACCGATGAAGCCGGCTATCGCTACCAGCCTCTGCATCCGCAAACCGGGCAGCCATGGCCCGCGTTACCGGACATCGTGATCGATGCCTGGACGGCACTCGCGGGCTACCCTCACCCGCCCGAAAGCTGCCTGATCAATTATTACGGGCCGGCAGCGAAGATGGGACTGCATCAGGACCGCGACGAGCGCGATCTCGAAGCGCCCGTCGTCTCGCTTTCGCTGGGCGATACCTGTCTGTTTCGGGTCGGCGGGACCAAACGCAGCGATCCCACCCGCACCATGCGCCTCGCCTCCGGTGATGCTGTCGTCCTTGGCGGCAAGGCGCGTTTGGCGTTTCACGGCATCGACCGAATCATGCCCGGCACGTCCACCCTATTGCCGGAAGGCGGGCGCATTAATCTCACGCTGCGGCGGGTGACGGTGCCGGCGCCAGGGAACGGTGATCAATTTACTGGTCCTCGGACGGCGTGATCCAGGCGATCTCCGCTCCGCCCGGCTCTTTGATAATGGCAATGCGTCCGACCTCGGGAACGTCGAAAGGTCCCCGCATCACTTCCGCGCCGGCGGCCCTTGCCGCCTCGAGCCGCGCGTCAACGTCATCAACGGCGAGATAGGACATCCAGCTTTCCGGCACGCCCTCGAAATCCGGACCGCTCAGCGGCAAAATGCCCGCAACGGGCTCATCATTCATTTTCGCCACCCAATAGGTGCCCTCCGGCATCGGCATCGCCTCGAACGTCCAGCCGATCGAGGAAGCGTAGAATCTCTTCGCCTGCTCGACATCGCGTGTCATCAGCTCGTTCCAATAGAAGCTGCCATGCGACCACATTGCCATTCTCCGTGTTTGCCGATCGCGCCATCTTAACGGTCCTTGGGAGCCGGCATGGATCACGCCTTTGCGAACGGGGGGCCACCTCGACGGCCGTATTTTCCGCCATTCGATCGCAGTATTATGACGACCGCCATGATCCTGAGGCTGCTCACCGTCCTGGCGCTCGCGCTTGGCGCGTCGCTCGCCGCCGCCGCCGAGACCGCGTATCCGCCTGGCTCGCGCATCAAGCTCACGCCGCCGCCTGGAATGGCGACGAGCAAGACTTTCTTCGGCTATGAGGACCCCGACAACAACGCCGCCATCATCCTACTTGCGCTCCCGGCCCAGGCCTACGCGGAGCTGGACAAGTCCGTCACCGCCGACGCGCTCAAACGACAAGGGGTGACGTTCGAAACGCGCGAGGCGATGCCGCTTTCCACCGGGGATGCGTTCCTGGTGCTGGGTCACCAGGACGTCGAGAACATAAAAATCCGCAAATGGATTTTGGTGGCCGCCTCATCCGGACTGACCGCGCTCGTCACGGTGCAGATCCCCGAGACGGCGAAGGCGCTCTATCCCGACGCAGCGATCCGCGCGGCACTGGCAACGTTGGCGATCCGCACCACCGTTCCGGTCGACGAACAGCTGGGCCTGCTGCCCTTCAAGGTCGGCGAACTCGCCGGATTTCGCATCGGGGGAATCGTTCCGGGGCGCGCGGTGGTATTGAGGGATGCCGCCGATGGAGCGGGTTCACCGGATACCAACATGGACCCCCAGATGTTTGTTGCGATCGCATCCGGTGGACCGACGCAGCCCGCCGACCGCGATGCCTTCGCACGCGACGTCTTCGCGACGGCTCCCAACCTCAGGGATATTCGCATTACCACGTCCGAGCCCTTGCGGATCGGCGGCCAGCAGGGTCACCAGATTCTCGCCAATGCGAAGGATCCGGCGGGCACCACCGCGCTGACGGTCGTGCAATGGTTACGCTTTGGCGGCGCCGCATATTTGCAAATGATCGGGATCGCGCGCGCGGACGGGTGGAAAGATGCCTATCCCCGCTTCCGCTCCGTGCGCGACGGCATCGAGGCACGCTGACGGCTTTGCCGGTAGCCCCGGACCCCCGCCGGATATGTCAGCGAGAACCTCGCGGGTCGCGCGAAGATGCGCCCGCATTGTCGTTGGCGGGCGTCTCCATAGCAGCCTTCGGACCGCCTTTGGCGACGGCAACGAGCGCCGGCCGCAAGACGCGCTCGCCGATCATGTAACCGGGCTGGATCACCTGCGCCACGGTGCCCGCGGGCCGCGATGCATCGGGCAGCTCGAACATCGCCTGATGCAGGTTTGGATCGAATTTTTCGTCCAGCGGCTCAAACTTCTTCACCCCGTGCTTCTCCAGCACCTTCAGAAGTTCGCGCTCAGTGAGTTCGACCCCGTCGAGCAGAGCCTTGGTGCCGGTGTCAGCTTTCTCCCGCAGATCCGCGTCGAGCGCGCCGAGCGCACGCCCCATATTATCGGCAACCGCCAGAATATCCCGGGCGAAAGCGGCGATGCCGTAATCGCGGGCATCCGCCACCTGCCGCTCGGTCCGCTTGCGCAGATTCTCCATCTCCGCGAGCGAACGCAGGAGCTTGTCTTTGTAACCGGCGGCTTCGCGGGCGAGCGCGGCCATGGGATCCTCGTTCGGGGCGGCTGGCGTGTCGCGGGCCACGGAATTGATCGACGTTTCGGGCGTGACCTGATCCGCTGCTTGGTCGTTCTGATCGGTCGCGGCGCCCGGTGCGCGAACGGTCGGATCCGGCATGTTGTGTTCCCACTCACAATTCGGTTTCGCCCCCGATATCAGGGTTAAGGCTCAAAAAATCAAGCCGCAACGGCTGATTGTTGCGGCACATCACCCGCCGAGCAGCTTGCTCACGACCTTGGCGGTATAATCCACCATCGGGATCACCCGCGCGTAATTGAGCCGCGTCGGGCCGATCACGCCCAGGACGCCGACGATGCGGCCGGCGCCGTCCCGGTAGGGCGCGACAATGGTCGAAGACCCCGAGAGCGAGAACAGCTTATTCTCGGAGCCGATAAAGATATGGGCGCCGTCGGCCCGCTCGGCCCGGCCAAGGAGATCGATCACGCCCCGCTTGGTCTCGAGATCGTCGAACAGAAGCCGTACCCGCTCGAGATCCTCGAGCGCCTTGAGGTCGTCGAGCAGGTGAGCCGCACCGCGCACGATCAGCTTGCGTTCGTCCGATTCCCCCCCTGACCAACTGGCGAGACCGGCGGCAATGATCTTCTGGGTAAGCTGGTCGAGTTCGGCTTGGGCCGCGGCGCGCGCTTTTTCCAGTTCGACCTTGGCCTCGGCCAATGCGCGGCCGCGCACATGAGCGTTGAGGAAGTTGGCGGCTTCAGTGAGAGAGGCTGCGGGCAGCCCCATGGGAACGCTGATGATGCGGTTCTCGACCTGTCCGTCCTCCGCCACCAAGATGACCAGCGCGCGCTCGGGCTCGAGCCGAACGAATTCGATATGCTTCAATCGCACGTTCGATTTGGCCGTCAGCACGACACCGGCCGCGCGCGTGAGGCCCGACAGCATGCCGGAGGCTTCGTTGAGCACCGCGTCCATGGATTTGCCGGCGGCGGCGACCTTGGCCTCCATCTCGCGGCGGTCGGATTCGCCGAGGTCGCCGATCTCCATCAATGCATCGACGAAGAAGCGCAAGCCGAGCTCGGTCGGCAGCCGTCCGGCCGAGGTGTGCGGCGCATAAACAAGGCCCAGCTGCTCCAGATCCGACATCACGTTGCGCACGGAAGCAGGCGACAGCGGGGTCGTGATCAAACGGGAGATATTGCGCGAACCCACGGGCTCGCCGGTGGCGAGATAGCTCTCGACGATCTGCCGGAAGATATCGCGCGAGCGCTCGTTGAGCTGAGCGAGGCTTACCTGCGTCGCGCCGATCGGGACGTCGTGGGACAATGATCTCTCCGTTCAAAACGCGACAGAATGGTCCATTCCGGCTCCGCAGTTCAAGCCTTCACGGTCTTGCCCATTCGATCATCGCTGCTAGCCTGGAGCCACACGATAATTCAGTCGTGGGAGAATCCAGGATGACGAGACTGCACAAGCTTGTGGTTGGCGCGGCCACCACCATTGGTCTACTTTCAGCGCTGTGTACGGACCCGCAAGCGCAGACCGTCATCGAGGAATGGGGCACCGCCAAATTTCCCGCCCCACCCGCCCTCAAGCCCGCGACTATCGTTCCGAACGAGACAGCGCTGCTGGTGATGGATTTCACCAACCAGACCTGCACCAACGAGCGCCGGCCGCGTTGCGCGCGCTCGGTTGCAAAAGTTCTCAACCTGGTGACGCAAGCGCGCGGCAAGGGCGCCTTCATCGTCTACAGCGTTGCGGTGCCGGGATCGGTCCCGACCGACATTCTCAAGGAACTCACCCCAGCGCCTGGAGAGCCGGTGCTGCCGCCGCTCGGGCCAGACAAGTTCATCGCCAGCGACCTCGAGAAGACCCTCAAGGAAAAAGGCGTCAAGACCGTGGTGGCCATGGGCACGCAGGCACAGACCTCGGTGCTCCATACGGCCGGCGCAGCCGCGCTGCGGGGCTTCAAGGTCATTGTTCCGGTGGACGGCATGTCCGCTGACGACGTGTTCCCTGAACTCTATACCGCGTGGCACCTCGCGACGGCAGCGCGCATTAGCCCGCAGGTGACGCTGACCAAGTTCGACTTGGTCGGTTTCTGAAGCCGGCGAAGGCTTTCGACCGATGGGTAGCAGATGCCGTGCTGATACACATGTCCTGAGCGGCCAGACTTGCCCTCGCTCGTTCGGACATCCGTAAAGCTCCTGCGGATCCCTTGCGCAACGCGGTCGCTCTCGCCCTCTTGTCCGTCGCGGCACTCGCCCCTAAAAGCTTGCCCGGTACGCAGGAGACCAGAATGCGGCCGAGCCGCCGACAGCCCGACGAGCTGCGCGCCATTTCGCTCGAACGCGGCGTGGTCAAATACGCCGAGGGTTCCTGCTTCGTGAAGTTCGGCGACACCCATGTGCTGGTGACGGCGACGCTGGAGGACAGGCTGCCGCCTTGGCTCAAGGGGCAGGCGCGCGGGTGGGTCACGGCCGAATACGGCATGCTGCCGCGCGCTACCTCGGAGCGCACGCGCCGCGAGGCATCGGCCGGCAAGCAGAGCGGACGCACCATCGAGATCCAGCGGCTGATTGGGCGCAGCCTGCGCGCGGTGCTCGATCTGCCCGCGCTCGGCGAGCGGCAGATCACCATCGACTGCGACGTGATCCAAGCCGACGGGGGAACCCGCACCGCGGCCATCACCGGCGCCTGGGTCGCGCTCCACGATTGCATCACGTGGATGAAGACGCGCGACATGGTGACGGCCGAGCCGCTGCGCGACCACGTGGCCGCTATTTCCTGCGGCATCTGCAACGGCACGCCGGTGCTCGACCTCGATTACGTCGAGGATTCTCAGGCCGATACCGATGCCAATTTCGTCATGACCGGCGCCGGACGCATCGTCGAAGTGCAGGGCACGGCGGAGAAAATCCCCTTCACCGAGGAGCAGTTCCTCAATCTGCTTGCGCTCGCGAAGAAGGGCGTGATGAAACTCGTCGATTTGCAGAAACTGGCGGTGATGTGAGCGCGCGCCGCGCGACATCGATCATGACCTCGAACGGCACGGCCCATCGACGGATCGCCGGCCGTCTGGTGATTGCGACCCACAACGCGGGCAAGCTCAAGGAGATGCGCGAGCTTCTCATGGCGTTCGGAATCGAAGCAGTGTCGGCCGGCGAACTGGGCTTGATCGAACCCGCCGAGAACGGCACGAGTTTTAAAGAGAACGCCCGCATCAAGGCGAGCGCGGCAGCAATGGCGTCAGGTTTGCCGGCCTTCGCGGACGATTCCGGACTGGTCGTTGATGCGCTGGGCGGCGATCCCGGCATCTATTCCGCGCGCTGGGCGGGTCCCGAGAAGGACTTCCGGCGTGCCATGCAGGCGGTAGAAGACAAATTGCGCGAGCGTGGTGCGCATGCGACCAACCAACGCAAAGCGCGCTTCGTATGCGCGCTCTGCCTCGCCTGGCCCGACGGACACGTCGAGGAGTTCGAAGCCGCGGTCGACGGCACCCTCGTCTGGCCGCCGCGCGGCGAGAAAGGTTTCGGTTACGATCCGATGTTTCTGCCCGACGGCCACGCTCGCACCTTCGGCGAGATGACGAACGCGGAGAAGCACGGCCTGCCGCCGAGGGGCAAAGGGCTTTCGCACCGCGCGCGAGCGTTCCTAAAGCTGGCGGAGGCTTGTCTTGCAAAGCGCTGATCGCAACCACGTCCCGGCGTTCGGCGTCTATGTCCATTGGCCGTTCTGCCTGTCGAAATGCCCGTACTGCGACTTCAACAGCCATGTGCGCCATGCCGCCGTCGACGAGACCCGCTTCGCGCGCGCCTTTGCCGCCGAGATCACCGCGACCGCGGCGCGCGTGCCCGGCCGAACAGTCAGCACTATCTTTTTCGGCGGCGGCACGCCCTCGCTGATGCAGCCGGCAACCGTCGGCGCGATCCTGGACGCCGTCGCCCGGCACTGGCCGATCGCCTCCGATGTCGAAGTGACGCTCGAAGCCAACCCGACCAGCGTCGAGGCGACGCGCTTTCTTGGATTTCGCTCGGCCGGCGTCAATCGCGTCTCGCTCGGCGTACAGGCGCTGGACGATGGGGCGCTCAAAGCGCTCGGGCGGCTGCATTCCGCGCACGAGGCGCTGGACGCAGTAGCGGTCGCGCGCTCGATCTTCGATCGCTATTCGTTCGATCTGATCTACGCGCGCCCGGGCCAGACGCCGCAGGCCTGGGCCGCCGAGCTCAAACGCGCCATCATCGAGGCAGCCGAGCATCTCTCGCTCTATCAGCTCACCATCGAGCAGGATACGCCGTTTGCCGTGTTGCATGCGGCGGGCAAGCTCGTCGTCCCCGACGAGGATAGTGCGCGCGCGCTCTATGACACGACGCAGGAGGTCTGCGCGAGCGCCGGCCTGCCCGCCTACGAGATTTCCAACCACGCGCGGCCGGGCGCCGAATGCCGGCACAACCTCGTCTACTGGCGCGCGCACGAATATGCCGGGATCGGGCCGGGCGCCCATGGCCGCCTCGACATCGCGGGCGAGCGGCGCGCCACCGCGACCGAAAAGCGGCCGGAGAGCTGGCTGATGCGGGTGGAATCGCGCGGACATGGCGTCGTGACCGACGACGCGCTCACGCGCGAGCAAATGGCGGACGAGGTTCTGTTGATGGGATTGCGACTGGCC
>Ga0307278_10001870_pt1 | contig 10406 bp, 8 predicted proteins | sample ER_DNA_117_FD_194482 | JGI IMG/M metagenome (GOLD analysis project Ga0307278, IMG submission 194482) | Bulk soil microbial communities from the East River watershed near Crested Butte, Colorado, United States - ER_DNA_117 | ecosystem: Environmental > Terrestrial > Soil > Floodplain | place: USA...
GCCGCGTCGAGGACGCCCAGGCCGCACTGGCCGGCGACCTGGAAGACGACCTTCGCGCCCTTGGAGATCTGGTCGAGCGCGATCTCCTTGCACTTCGCCTGGTCGACGAAGTCCTGCGAGTAGGCGTTGAGCGTCTTGATCGACGGGTCGGCCTTCTTGGCGCCCGCCTGGAAACCGGCGATGTAGTGGTCCACCGGCGGGATCTTCTGGCCGCCGATGCTGCCGACGGCGGTGACGTTGTTGTCCTTGGCGTAGAGGCCCGACAGGTAGCCGACGAGATAGCCGGCCTCCTGCTCGGCGAACAGCAGGCCCTCGACGTTGGTGGGCTTGCTCTTCATGCCGGCAGCCGAGGAGTCGATGATCGCGAACTTCACGTTCGGGAACTTGCCGGCGACCTTCTCGGTCGCCTCTCCCATCAGGAAGCCGACCGCGATCACGAGGTCGTACTTCTGCTGGGCCAGCGTGCTCAGGTTCGGCACGTAGTCGGCGTTGGACTTCGAGATCAGCACGCGCCCTTCGACGCCGAGCTGCGCCTGGGCGTCCTTCAGGCCCTTGTTGGCCAGGGCGTTGAACGAGCGATCGTTGAGGCCGCCGATGTCCGTCACCAGACCGACCTTGATCTTCTTCGCCGGGGCGGCAGTCGAGGTCGAGCCGGCGCTCGTGCTGGCGGCGGCGCCGCTCGTTGTGTTGTTGTCGTCGCTGCTGCCGCATGCGGCCACGGCAAAGCTGCCGATGGCCAGTATGAGGGCGATCAGAATCGCCCGAAACGCACTGCGTTGCACTGCTCCTCCTTACACATCTCCTCGCGGTGCCGGCTCTCCCTTGTGCCGGCGGATTGCGGCAATCTACCGAGCCGCGAGGTCGCCGTCTGTTAGGACCGTCAGAAGCTTGGATCGAAGTTCGGGCTCGGCGAAGCTCGCCTCAACCGCGGTTCGGGTGATCTCGACGAGCTCTGAGTCGTCGAGGCCGAAGTGCTCGCGGGCGACCGCGTACTCGCCGCCGACGCTCGCGCCGAAGTAGGGCGGGTCGTCGGAGCCGAGGGTGAGCGGGATGCCCGCTGCGCGCAGCACGGGGAAGGGATGCTCCTCGTAGCTGGGGAAGACGCCGAGCACCACGTTGCTGGTGGGGCACACCTCGAGGGTGATCCGGCGGCGCGCGAGCTCCTCCACCAGCGTGGGATCCTCGATCGCGCGAACGCCATGGCTGATGCGGGTCACCGGCAGCTCGAGCGCGCCGCGGACCGAGGCGGCGCCGGCCCATTCGCCGGCGTGCACGGTGCAGCCGAGGCCCGCCTTCTCGGCGACGCGGTAGGCCTCGAGGAACGGCTCGGGCGGGTACCCGGCCTCGTCGCCGGCCAGCGAGAAGCCCACCAGGTAGGGGTGCGGCCGCGCCGCGGTGAGCTCGGCGATCTCGACGGCGCGCTCGACGCCGTAGTTGCGCACGGCCACGCTGAGGATGCGCGCCTCGATGCCGTGGTCGCGCCGCGCGTCGTCGATCCCGGCGGCGATGCCCTCCCAGTGCTCGGCGTCGCCGATCCCCGCGATCCGCGAGTGGTCGATCGACGCGGTCAGCTCGACGTAGATCGCGCCCTCGCGCGCGCAGCTCGCCAGGTACTCGTAGGTGATGTCGCGGTAGTCCTCGCCGCTGCGGATGACGCTGCACACCATGTTGTAGGTGTTCAGGAAGTCCAGGAAGTCGCGCCACGCGAAGCGGTCGGGCGCCGCGAAGACGCCCTCGGGGACTTCGAGCCCGTTGCGCTCGGCGATCCGGCGCACGAGGTCCGGCGTCGCGGTGCCCTCGAGGTGGACGTGGAGCTCGGCCTTGGGCAGCATGCGCCCAAGGGTATGCGGCGCGAACCTAGTGCGCGGCGCGCGCGGCGGCGTCGGTGCACCGACGCGTGGATCGGCGGCCGAAGTCGCTCACGTAGGTGCCCGCGATGCCGGCGTCGGCCTGCTGTGCCGCCATGCCCGCAGCGATCCCGATCCCGACGTCGCGGAAGCAGGGCGACAGCAGGTTGGCGCGGTGCCCGGGAGACTCCATCCACGCCTCGACGATCGCGCGCGGCGTCGCCAGGGTGCCGCTGCCCGACGCGATGTTCTCGCCCACCGTCCACGCCGGCGCGCCGCGCAGGTAGGCGGTGCCGCGGATGCGCGACAGCACGGTCGAGCCGCGCGGCGACGTGTGCGCGAAGAAGCGCTCGCTGACCATCTCGCGCGCGTAGCGGCCGGCGGCGCTGGCGAGCGCGGGGTGCGAGCGCAGCCCGGCGAGGCCGCGGGCGCCGCGTTCGGAGTTCATGAGGCACAGCGTCGCGCTGCGCACGACGGCGTCGGAGGTCTGCCCGGGCAGCGCATCCGCGCCCTGGCAGGCAGCGGCGGCGTGCGCCGAGCCGGGGGCGCAGAGCACGAGGCAGGTGGCCAGGGCCACACGAGTAGAGAGGCCGATTCGCACGGTGGGGGGTTCCGAGCAGTGCCCCCGTACCCACCACTCACCCTGCCCAGTCGCGATTGCCTCAACCGGCGCGCTCAACCGCGCCGAACGGCGGCTCGGCCGCGCCGAGCGGTCGCCTCAGCCCAGGACTTCGAGGACTGCCGGGTTCGGGTCGAGGATGCGATCGCCGACCCGGAACGCGGCCGAGACGGCCTGGGCGGCGCGTGCGGCCGAGTCCTCGTCGCGGGCGTGGACGAGCGCCACCGGGCGCCCGCCGGGGCCCACGCGCTCGCCGGGCTCGGCGATCTCGGTGAGGCCGACGGCGTGGTCGATCGCGTCGTCCTCGCGGCGGCGGCCGCCGCCGAGGTCGATGATCGCCAGGCCGACCGCGCGCACGTCGACGGCGGCGACGACGCCGTCGCGCTCGGCGTGCGCCTCGACGGTGACCGGAGCCTTTGGGAGGTACGCGTCGGCGCGCTCGAGCAGGTCCGTCGGGCCGCCGAGCTCGACCACCATCCGGGCGAAGTGCTCGGCGGCGGCGCCCGACTGCAGGGCGGCGCGCGGGTCGGCGTCGAGGCCCTTCAGCGCGAGCAGGCGCTCGCACAGCGCGATCGTCACCTCGATGAGGCGATCGTCGGTGGCCACCGCGCCGGTGAGATGGTCGATCGACTCGCGCACCTCGACCGCATTCCCGGCGGTGCGGCCGAGGACGCGGTCCATGTCGGTGAGCAGCGCGACGGTCGGCAGGTCGTTGCCGACCGCGACCTCGACGATCGTCTCCGCCAGCTCGCGCGCCTGCTCGAGCTCGGGGAGGAACGCGCCGGAGCCGACCTTGACGTCCATGACCAGCGCGTCGAGGCCGGCGGCGAGCTTCTTGGAGAGGATCGAGGCGACGATCAGCGGGATCGACTCGACGGTGCCGGTGGCGTCGCGGATCGCGTACAGGCGCTTGTCGGCCGGCGCGAGGTCGCCGGTCTGGCCGATGATCGCGCAGCCAGCGGCGCGCACCGCGGCGGCGAAGCGCTCGGGCCCGGGCGCGGTGTCGTAGCCGGGGATCGAGTCGAGCTTGTCCAGCGTACCGCCGGTGTGGCCCAGGCCGCGGCCGGAGATCATCGGGACCGCGCCGCCGCAGGCCGCGACGATCGGCGCCAGCAGCAGCGAGACCTTGTCGCCGACGCCGCCGGTGGAGTGCTTGTCGAGCACCGGCCGGCCGAGGTCCCACTCGAGCACCTCGCCCGAGCGCGTCATCGCGCCGGTCAGCGCCACCCGCTCGTCGCGCTGCATGCCGTTGATGACGATCGCCATCGCCAGCGCGCCGACCTGCGCGTCGCTCAGCGAGCCGTCGGTGATGCCGGCCACCAGCCACTCGATCTCCTCGGCGCTGAGCGCGTGGCCGTCGCGCTTGCGGCGGATGACCTCCTGGGCGAGGAACGCCATCAGCCGAGCCTTCCGACGAACGCCTCTAGTAGACGCGCGAGGTCGCCGGCCGCCCGCTGCGCGTCGGCCAGCGTCTGCTCGTGGCTGAGCGGAACCTCCGACATGCCCTCCGCCAGGTTGGAGATCGCCGACACCGCCGCGACGCGCAGCCCGGCGTGGCGGGCCAGGATCGTCTCGTGGACGGTCGACATGCCGACCGCGTCGGCGCCGAGGGTCCGGAAGGCGCGGATCTCGGCCGGGGTCTCGAAGCTCGGGCCGCTGACACCGAGGTAGACGCCCTCGTCGAGGTCGATCCCAAGGTCGCTCGCGGCGGCGTGCAGGTCGGCGCGAAGCGCGGGGTCGTAGGCATCGCGCAGGCTCGGGAAGCGCGGGCCGATCGACTCGTCGTTGGGGCCGAGGAGCGGGTTGTGGCCGCTGAGGTTGATGTGGTCGGAGATCGCCATCAGCCGACCGGGGCCCAGGTCGTCGCGCAGCGAGCCGGCGGCGTTGGTCAGCACGAGGACCTCCGCGCCGGCCGCGCGCAGCGCGCGGACGGGCGTGATGCGCTGCGCGGGATCGCCGCCCTCGTAGAAGTGGGCGCGGCCCATGAGCACGCAGACCGGCACGCCGCCGAGCTGGCCGAGCACGGCGCGCCCGGCGTGGCCCTGCACGCCGGGGCGGGGAAACCCGGGGAGGTCCTCGTAGCCGACCGTGGTCGCGTCCTGGACGGCGTCGGCCACCGCGCCGAGGCCGGAGCCGAGCACGATGCCCACGCGCGGCTGGACGTGCTTGGTCAGCACGGCCGCTGCTTCTGTGGCGGTCATCCGAGCGCGCTCTCCTCGAAGGCCAGCGGCAGCAGCTCGCCGATCGTCGTCGCGTGCAGCTGGCCGCCCGGGCGACCAAGGTAGACGGGCGTGTCGGCCGACGCGAACTCGCTCAGGCGCTGGCGGCAGCCGCCGCAGGGCGGGCAGACGTCGAGCTTCTCGGCCACCACCGCGACCGCGCTGATCTCGCGCTCGCCCGCGGCGATCAGCGCGCCGATCGCCGACGCCTCCGCGCACTGGCCCTGCGGGTAGGCGACGTTCTCGACGTTGGCGCCGACGTGGACCGCTCCCGACGGCGTGCGCAGCGCCGCGCCGACCTTGAACTGCGAGTACGGGGCGTGGGCGGTGCGCATGACCTCGTCGGCGGCGGCGAGCAGCGCCTGCGGCTCGTCGAGCAGCAGGTCGGAGTAGGAGACGGGCACCGGCTCGCCGAGGCCGAGCTCCGCGCGCAGATGCTCGACCAGCTCGTGCTCGCGCGCGAGATCGGACTCGGGCGCAGCGACGCCCTCGAGCTCGACGAAGGCGCCGAGGCCGTCGACGTCGTCGATGTGGATGCGCACGGTCTCGTAGAGCAGCAGGTGGCGGCGCTTGTCGACGACGACGCGCGTACCCAGCGCGGCATCGAGCGCCTCGCGCAACGCGTCGGGGTCGGCGACGGCGGCGATCCGGTAGGCGCTGGTGCGGGCCTGGGCGTCGTCGGGGCGCTGGTAGGCGATGAGCTGCGCCCCGCCAGGATCCTGCTCGCGCAGCTTCAGCCGCCCGCGCGCGCGACCGAAGTACGTGTCGCGCTGGCGCAGCACGCCCTCGTCGGACGCGCCGAGCTCGAGCGCTCGCCGCAGCGTCGCCTCGGGATCGGCGTCGCGGGCCTTGAGCTCGACGTTGCGGCGGGGCGAGGTCACGCGGCGGCCACTCTAGATGACTACCACCTCACCCCCAGAGCTCAAGGGCTCCGAGCTCGCGCTCGTACGCCCTGACGCGGACGCCGGGGCGCAGCTCGACGGCGCTGCCGCCCGCCGGCGCGACGAGCAGGGCGCCGGCGGCCTGGTCGTGGCTGCGCAGGCTCAGCTGGTCGGCGAGCCACACGCTCGCATCCAGTGCCGACAGCGACGTCGTGGCGCCGGCGTCGCGCAAGCCGACCCATCCGGCCTCGACGTCGAGGTCGACGCGCAACCGCCGCAGCGTCCCCTCCGCCGGCGGCGTCACGCCCGGGCCGATCAGCAGCCGCGCCGCGCCGCCGTTGTCCGCGATGCGATCGGCCGCGCCGAGCGTGTCGCGGTCGTAGCGCGAGTCGATGACCTCCAGCGCGATGTGCGCGCGCACCGTCGCCGAGAGCAGGTCGGTGGCCGTCCGGATCGGCCCGCGCAGCGGCCGCTCGAGCGCGAGCGCGACGCGCGGCTCGACGCGGGGGCGGATGAGCTCGCCGACGTTGACGACGCCGGCCGGGAGCACCATGGCGTCGGTCAGCCACGCGAGCGCGGGTTCCGCCGCAGCCACCTGCCGGTCGGGCGAGGCGTCGGGCACCATCACCTTGGCGCCGATCAGCCGTTCGCCGCGGGCGAGGCGATGGGCGAGGGCGATGTCGCGGATCCGCGTCGCGTCGGCAATGGTGAGCTCGGGGTGGCGGTCGGTGAGCGGCGGGAGGGGCCGCCCTGCCCGCGCGGCGTCGACCAACGCCCGCGCCAGTCGGCGATGCTCGAGCTCGGCGAGTCGCTGCGGTTCGCTGCTCACGGCGGCGCCACTATGCGAGCGCCGTGTGAACGCGCCCGAAACCCTACGCGACGTGGGACGAAGGGGATATGCTGGCGCCACCCCGCCTGAGCCGGTGGTGATACAGGGCAAGCTCGCAGTCCCCGCGCTCCCGGAGCGCCGCGTCGAGCGCCCGCGGGTCGAGCGCGGGCTCGCCACGCTCATCGAGGACCACCGCATCGTCGTCGTCTCCGCGACGGCCGGCGCAGGGAAGACGACCGCCGTCACCGCGGCGCTGGCGCTGCTGACCAGGCCCGTCGCATGGCTCGCCCTCGACTGGAGCGACGCGGCGCCCGGACGGCTCGTCACCTACCTCGAGGCCGCGCTCGCCCAACCGATCCCGCGGGTCGCGGGTACGGCGACAGACGCGCTCGCCGCCGGCATCCCGCACGCCGAGGCGGCCGGCATGCTGGCCGAGGCCGTCGGCTCGGTGCCCGTGATCCTGGTCCTCGACGAGCTCGAACGCCTGGCGGAGGGCACCGAGGCGTGGGAGGCCCTCGGGACGTTGCTGCGCTACGCGCCCAGCAGGATGTCCACCGTCCTGATCAGCCGGCGCGCGGTCCCCGCGACGTTGTCGGGCCTTCCGTCGGTCGCTGCGCTGGGCGAGAGGGAGCTGTCGTTCACCACCGAGGAGGCGGCCGAGGCGCTGGCCCAGCTGGGCGAGACCGAGGTCGATGCAGCAGGCGCCGTCGAGGCGACCGGCGGCTGGGTGACCGGGGTCCTGTTCGAGGCATGGCGATCGGCGAGCCACGTGGCGGGCATCGGCGGCGAGGCCGATCCGCTCCACGGCTACCTGGCCGCGCACATCGTCGATCGGCTTGCGCCCCGCGATCGCGAGTTCCTGATCGCGACGTCGCTGCTCGACGAGGTCAGCGCGCCGCGTGCCGCCGCGCTCGGAGAGGCCGACGCCGCTGCGCGCCTTGCGGCGCTGCGCAAGGCCCACCTGCCCGTGAGCTGGCGCGCCGACCGGCGGGCGCTGCGTAGCCACCCGCGCTTTCGCGAATACCTGCTCGAGCGCCTGGACCGCCGCGGCGAGGACGAGGTGCGCAGGCTGCGCCTCCTCCACGGCCGCCTGCTCGCGCACGAGGACCAAAACGAGGAGGCGGTCGACGAGCTGCTGCGCGCCGGTGCGCTCGACGAGGCGCGCGCGAGCGCGGAGCGCGCTATCCGCGCTGTGGTCGAGCGGGTCGACTTCGCGATCGCCGAGGGCTGGCTCGCGTCGCTCTCCGACGCGGCGCCGACCGACCTCGGCGCCTTCCCGGTCGCCGAGCTCATGCTCGCGCTCGGCCAGGCCGACTTCGAGCGAGCAGCGCGCGTGGCCGACCGCGTCGCCGAGCGCCGCGAGCGCGAGCCATTGGCGCGGTCGTCTCCGTTCGCCGCCGCGCTGATGGCGTGGACCTACGCGGTCGTGCTGCGGCTCGACGACGTGCACGCGGTCCTCGACGTGGCCGACGAGAGCGCCGAGGTGCGGGCGGTGCGGTATGCGCTCGCGCACCTCGAGCCCGGTCCGCCGCCGCCCAGGCCACCGCTCACCGGCGGGCCATTCGACGCGCTCGTACTGGCCAGCGACCTGTTCTACGGCCGGTTCGACCGGCTCGCCGGCGAGAGCGCGTCGCGTTGGATCGATGCCATCTCGGGCGCGCGCAGGATCGCCGTTCTACGCGCGACGGGGCAGACCCAGCGCGCGGTCGAGCTCTACGAACGCGCTCGGGGCCGCGGCCAGGCGACCGTTCAGCTCGAGGCCTGGACCGGTCCGGAGGTGATGATCGACGCCGGGCGCGAGGAGCAGGCGCGCGAAGCGATCGAGCGCGGCCGGCGCCTCGCGCGGCAGAGCGGCGCGATCTTCTACGACTGCTTCACCTTGCTGGTCGAGGCCAAGCTCGAGCTGCGCCTGAAGCGCGATCCGTCGGCGGCGCGGGCCGCTCTGGAGCGGATCGAGGGCCACGCCGCCGCGGCGCGGGCTCCGATCGTCCGCGAGGCGCTCGATACGTGGTACGGGCTGGCGCTCCTGCTGGAGGGAAGCGATGCCGAAGCGCTCGCGCGCCTGCGCCGCGCCGTCGAGAGCATGGTGATCGGCGACCGGATGCTCGAGCTGCCGACCGCGGCCGTGTACCTCGCCGAGGCCGAGTGGCGGGCGGGCGAGGAGGAGGCTGCGGATCGCGCGGCGGACCTGGCGCTCGACGGCGCGCGCCGGCAGGGCGCCAACCACGTCCTCCTGCAGGCGCTCGGCGACTTCCCGGCGGTGGCGTCGCGCCGCATCGACGCCGAGCCCGGCGTGGACTCTCCGTGGCACGACATCGGGCGCGCGCTCATCGCCCAGGGCGCGCCCCTCGAGGCTACGCCGCGCGCGTTGGTCGAGCTCGTCGAGTTCGGGCGGCGCGCGATCCTCGTCAACGGCGAGGAGGCTCGGCCGCGGATCGGCAAGACCTACGAGCTGCTCGCCTACCTCGTCACGCGCCCGGACGGCGAGGCGGGTCGCGACGAGCTGCTCGACGTGCTGTTCGACGGACGCGTCGACAACTCCACGCGCGCGTACCTGCGCCAGGCGGTGCGCTGGCTGCGCCACGTGCTGCCGGACGAGGGTGCGCTCGTCGTCGACGGCGGACGCGCGCGCGTGGGCGACGACGTGCTCGTCACGAGCGAGTCGACCGTCCTCGAGTCGCGGCTCGCGGAGGCGGCGCGGCTGCAGGGCGAGGAGCGCCTCGCCTCCACGCTCGACGCGCTCGAGATCTTCGATCGCGGCGAGTACCTGCCCGGCTCGCACGTGCGCTGGGTCGACGATCGCCGTGACCACCTCATCGAGCTGGCCACCGACGCCCGCTACGAAGCCGCCGAGCTGGCCTTCGCCGCGGGCAGCCTCGACCGCGCCGACCGGCTGGGCGCCGAGGTGCTGCGCATCGATCCCTTCCGTGAGGCGGCGTGGCGCCTGACCATGCGCATCGCCAGCGCGCTGGGCGATCACGACGGGGTCATCCGCGCCTACCAGCGCTGCGAGAGCGCGCTGGCCCAGATCGGCACGGAGCCGGCGCCCAGCACCCGGGAGCTCCTGGAGCGCCTGCGCAGGTAAGTAGGATCGCCGCCCATGGCGGAGGGTCTGATCGTCGTCAACCATCCGGTCCTCGAGGATCGGCTCGCGGTCCTGCGCGACGCCGCGACGCCGCACGGCGTGTTCCGCCTGGCGCTGCACGAGGCCTCGGCGATCCTCGCCATCGAGGCGACGCGCGACCTGCCGACGGTCGAGCGGACGATCGAGACGCCGCTGGAGTCGGCCGGGGCGCGGCGGCTTGAGGCGCCGATCATCATCGTCCCGGTCCTCCGGGCCGGGCTGGGCATGGTCGAGGGCTTCCTGCGCCTGCTCGCCGACGCGCGCGTCGGGCACCTCGGGCTGCAGCGCGACGAGGACACGCTCGAGCCGACCGGCTACTTCGAGCGCCTGCCGCCCGGCATGGGCGAGGCCTACGTGTTCCTGCTCGACCCGATGCTCGCCACCGGCGGCAGCGCGGTCGCCGCGCTGGACCGCCTGAAGGCCAACGGCGCGCGGCGCCTGCGGCTGATCTGCCTGGTCGCGGCGCCGGAGGGCGTCGAGGCGGTGCGCGAGGTCCACCCCGACGTCTCGATCTGGACCGCCGCGCTCGACCGCCAGCTCGACGAGCACGGCTACATCCGCCCCGGGTTGGGGGACGCGGGCGATCGCGTCTTCGGCACGACAGGCTGAGGCGCGGCGGGCGCTCGCGGCCCGCGGGGTGACGGTCGAGAGCTACCTCGCGAGACTCGGGCTCTCCGAGGCCGAGCCGCCCTCGGCCAACGCGCTCGCCGAGATCCACGCACGCCACCTCGAGCGCGTCCCGTACGAGAACCTCGACATCCAGATCGGTCGGCCGACCAGCGTCGACGGCGCCGACTCCGCGCAGCGGATCGTGCGCGACCAGCGCGGCGGCTACTGCTTTCACCTCAACGGCGCATTCGGGATCCTCCTCGACGCGCTCGGCTACA
>Ga0307278_10001871_pt1 | contig 10405 bp, 5 predicted proteins | sample ER_DNA_117_FD_194482 | JGI IMG/M metagenome (GOLD analysis project Ga0307278, IMG submission 194482) | Bulk soil microbial communities from the East River watershed near Crested Butte, Colorado, United States - ER_DNA_117 | ecosystem: Environmental > Terrestrial > Soil > Floodplain | place: USA...
ATGGCCAAGGCAATGGCCAGGCACGCTGGCGTGCCCTTCCTGTTCGTCTCGGCCACCAGTTTCCAGTCGATGTGGTACGGCATGACCGCGCGCAAGATCCGCTCCTATTTCAAGGCGCTGCGCAAGATCGCCCGCGAGGAAGGCGGCGCGATCGGGTTCATCGAGGAGATCGATGCCATCGGCGGGACCAGGGGCAGCGTGGAAGGCATGGGCGTCTCTCCGGCCACCGCCTGGCCGGTCCTGGGCCGCCGGGTCGAGCCGTCCATCGCCTCGGGCACCGGCGGGGTCGTGAACGAGCTGCTGATCCAGCTCCAGAGCTTCGACACCCCGCCGCTCGGCGAGCGGGCGTGGGGCAAGGTCATCGACTGGGTCAACGGCTACCTGCCACTGGACCACCAGCTCCGCAAGCGCTCCCTCAAGTACAACAACATCCTCGTGGTCGCGGCCACCAACCGGGCCGACGCGCTCGACCCGGCGCTGCTGCGTCCGGGCCGGTTCGACCGCAAGCTCTATTTCGACCTGCCCAACAAGGACGGCCGCCGGGAGCTGGTCGACTACTTCCTCGACAAGAAGGCCCACCACGGGGAACTGGACGACCCCGCCCGGCGCGAGGAGCTGGCCCACCTCACCTTCGGCTACACCCCGGTGATGATCGAGCACCTGCTCGACGAGGCCCTGGTGTGGGCGCTGCGGTCGGGCCGCGACGCGATGCGCTGGGTCGACGTGAACCAGGCCAAGCTCTCCGAGGAGATCGGGCTCAAGCAGCCGGTCACCTACACCCCGCTCGAGAAGGAGATGGTGGCCACCCACGAGGCCGGCCACGCGGTCGCCGCCTACCTGTCGGGCGTCGGCCGCAAGCTCGAGGTCCTCTCCATCATCAAGCGCAAGGACGCCCTCGGCCTGCTCGCCCACAACGACACCGAGGAGCGCTGGACCCGCACCAAGACCGAGCTGCAGGCGTTCCTGCGGATCTCGTGCGCCGGCATGGCCGCCGAGGAGCTGTGGTTCGGGGAGTCCACCACCGGCCCGGGCGGCGACCTCGTCGGCGCCACCAGCATTGCCGCCCAGATGGTGGGCGCCCTGGGCATGACCGACTCGCTCGTCTCCTACGTGGCGATGGAAGAGGGCCTCAACGACCGCAACATGGTCGCCCGGGTGCTGTCCGACTCCGATGGCAAGGACAAGGTCGACCGGCTCCTCCACGAGGCCAAGGCGTCGGTCAAGGACCAGCTCGACCGGAACCGCACCCTCGTCGAGGCGCTCAGGGACGCCCTGATCGACCGGGAGGAGCTCATCGGCGACGAGATCGTCGAGGTGCTCCGCCAGGCCGAGGCCGAGTTGGCCACCCCGCTGCCGGCCCGCCGCTCCCCGGAGCTGCTCGCCAACCGGCCCGAGCCCTTGGCGCCTGAGCCGCGCGGGCCCGAGCGCCTGGCGCTCGGGCCCGTGGCACCTGAGCCCCTGGCGCCCGAGGAGCCTGCCGCCCCGGCTGCGTCGGCCCCGCCGGCTGCGTCGGCCCCGCCAGCCCCCGAGACCCGGGGCGCGACGGGCAGGTGGCTCGAGCCTCCCTACCCCGGGGGCCACGGCAGCACCTCCTGACCCTTGCCTGATCCTGCCTGATCCTGCGCGGTTGGTAGACGGCGGCCTGGCGGCGGTAGCGGGCCGACGTAGGTGGCCCGGGGCCGGATCGGAGTGCCCCGCTCGTACTCCTCGAGTGCGTGGGCCAGCCAGCCGGCCGTCCGCGCGACGGCGAACACCGCCTCGCCGGCGCCCCGGGTCATCCCGGTCACGTGGGCGAGCGCGGCCAGCGCGAAGTCGGCGTTCGGCGGCGGCAGCCGGCGGCGCCCCACCGCGGCGAGGACGGCCTCCACCACAGCGAGCCGGCCGGCCTCGCCCGCTTCGGGCGGCGTGGCGTGGCCCGCTTCGGGCGGCGCGGCGTGGTCCGCTTCGGGCGGCGCGGCCTCGCGCGCTTCCGGCAAGCCGGATGCGGGGGCCAGCGCACGGATCCGCTCGAACAGCAGGGCCGCGCGCGGGTCTCCGTGGGGGTACAAGGGGTGCCCGAGCCCGGGCACCCCTTCGCCCCGCCGCAGCCGGTCGCCGACCACCCGGGCCGCCTCGGCCGGCCCCTCGATCCCGGCCAGCATCGCCTCGACCGCGAGCGACGCGCCGCCGTGCTGGGCGCCGCTCACGACCCCCAGGCCCGCGAGCACGACCGCGTACGGGTCGGCCCGTACCGACGCGGCCACCCTGGCCGCGAGCGTCGAGGCAGCGAGCTCGTGGTCGGCCAGGAGCACGAGCGCGGCATCGAGCACCTCCACCATGCCGGGGACCGGGTCCGACGGGCAGAGCCGCCGCCACAGCCGCGCCGCGACGCGCCCCTCCAGGCCCGGCTCGCGCGCGCCGACGGCCGCACCAGCCAGGGGAAGGGCGTGGACCAGCCCGGCCAGCAGCGCCTGGCCGGTCGTGACCACGGCGGCCGGGTGCAGCTCGAAGCGCAGCTCGTCGGTGGCGGCCAGCGCGGCCGCGACGACCCGGAGGCGGTCGAGGGGCAGGGTGCCCGAGGGGAGTCCCGCCTGGCACGCAGCTGCCACGGCCACCGCGCCGGGATCGGCCCGCCAGCCCGAGGCCGCAGCCCCCTCGAACCGGCTGGTCCACAACCAGGAGGCGACCTCCTCGAAGCTGTGCGAGCGGGCGAGGGCCAAGGCGTCGAGGCCCCGGTACCACAGCGTCCCGTGCTGGATCGCGGTGAGCGCCGACTCGACCACCACGGCGGGCGCCCCGTGAGGCTCGCGCCGTCGGCCCCGGCGGGCGAGCTGATCGACCTCGTCGGGGTCGAACGAGCTGGTCCGCCCGCCCGCCTCCCGCCTGCTGCGCAGCAGCCCGCGGCTGACGTAGGCGTAGAGCGTCTCGGGCTTGACTCCGAGCCGCGCCGCGGCCTCGGCGCTGGTCAGCCGGCGGGTCGCGGCCTCGGCGCTGGTCACCCGGCGGGTCGCGGGCACCACCTCGCCCATTGGGCCTCCCGCAATGACATTGATTACATGATCAATATTGACGAACCCTACCTGCGCTGGCAGCATCCACACAAGCTCGACCGAACCGCTGGAGCTGGACCATGCCGCGTATCCACTTCCTCGACGTCACCAACCGCGACGGCGTCCAGACGGCGCGCGTCAACCTGTCGAAGTTCGGCAAGACGATGGTGAACTTCTACCTCGGCAAGCTCGGCGTGACCCAGTCCGAGCTGGGCTTCCCGGCCCTGTTCCACGAGGTGCCCTACATCAGGGCGAACCTCGCCCTGGCGGAGGCGGGCGCGTTCGGCGGCCTGCGCCTGTCCGGGTGGGCCAGGGCCGTGCCCGAGGACGTCGATGCGGCCGCTCCGCTCGGCCTCAGGCACATGAACCTGTCGATCTCCACCTCGGACCAGATGATCGCCAACAAGTTCAAGGGCCGCCTGGACCGGGCCGCGGTCATCCGCGAGATGGTCAAGGCCACAGCGGCGGCCAAGGCGGCCGGGGTCGAGACTCTGGGCGTGAACGCCGAAGACGGCTCCCGAACCGACGACGGCTACCTGGCCGAGTTCGCCCACGCGGCCAGGGACGCCGGGGCCGACCGCATCCGCTACTGCGACACGATCGGGGGCGAGACCCCCGCCCACATCCGCGAGCGCTTCGCCCGCCTGGCCGCCGACGTCGGCATCCCGGTCGAGACGCACTGCCACAACGACCTCGGCATGGCCGTGGCCAACTCGGTCTCCGGCGCGCTCGGCGACCTCGACGCCGGCCAGGACGCCTGGGTCAACACCTGCGTCAACGGCATCGGCGAGCGGGCCGGCAACGCCGACCTCCTCTCCTGCATCCTCGCCTTCCGGCACGGCTTCGGCCTGGCCTCGCGGGCTTCGGGCGAGGGGGCCTCGCGCGCCTCGGGCGAGGGGGCCTCGCGCGTCTCAGGCGAGGGGGCCGATCAGGCGGAGCTAGGCGACGGCCTCGACCTCGGCTGGGCGCGGCGGTTCGGCCTGTGGGCCAGCTACGCGTTCGGCCAGCCGCTGCCGATCGGGCAGCCGGGCGTGGGCCGCAACGCGTTCGCCCACGAGTCGGGGATCCACGCCGACGGCGCGCTCAAGGACCGCCACAACTACGAGCTGTACGACGACGAGACGCTCGGGCCGTTCCCCCACGACTACGCCCAGCGCGAGGGCCGGGTCGTGCTGACCGGCGAGTACGGCGGCCGGGCCGGGTTCCGGCACGTGATGGAAGCCCTCGGCGTCGAGGTGGCCGGCGACCACGAGGAGCTGGTGTTCAAGCTCGTGCAGCTCACCAACGCGGCCACCGGCCGCCCCCTCACCGACGACGAGCTGCGCCTGCTCGCCGCCCATCCCGGGGAGCTGGCCCTGCTCTACCCCGGGTACCTGTCCTGACGTCATGAACCAACCGATGGCCACATGACGGGGATAAACGCTGGGGCGGAACGTGCCGACGACGCCGGCGGGCTCGGCGAGGTGTTCACCCACGGACCGATGGTCCGGAGCAGCGGCGGGCCCGAATAGGCAACACGAGCATCGGAGCAACGAGATGAACCAGAAGAACCTCGACATCTACGGTGCCGAGCCGATTCCTTGGTCGCGCGCGCTCGACCAGCTGGAGGCTGGCTCCGCGAAGACGTACTGGCTGGCCACGGTGGGCCCCGACGGGCGGCCGCACGTCGCAGGGGTGGGCGCGTTGTGGATCGACGGGAAGTTCTACTTCACGAGTGGCCATGGGACGCGCAAGAGCCGGAACCTGGCCGAGAACCCGAACTGCGTCGTCTCGGTGGCGCTCCCGAACCTCGACCTCGTCATCGAGGGCACGGCGGCCAAGGTGACCGACGAAGCCACGCTCCAGCACATCGCGGAGCGCTACGCGGCCCAGGGGTGGCCGGCGCGCGTGAGCGACGGCGCCATCACCGCCGAGTACAGCGCGCCGAGCGCCGGACCGCCGCCCTGGAACCTCTACGTCGTCACGCCCGCAGCGGCGGTCGGCGTTGCCACCGCCGAGCCGTACGGCGCCATGCGCTGGCAGTTCGAGAGCTGAACCGCTCGCGGGAGCGAAGGAGAACATCGATGGCGAACCACAGACGTGGCGAAAGTGGAGGCGGTGAAAGGGGGACGCGGGAGCCGGCGAGTAGCTCGCTGCTCGAACGGGGTAGGCTGCGGGTGAGCAGCGGCGCTGACCTCGTTCTCCCAGCAGGTCAACGCCCTCACCGAGCTGGGCGGGCTGTTCCAGCGCGCCGCCATCGTGCTGGGCTGGGGGTGGGTGGCGCTGCTCGCGGTCCGGCTGCTGGCAACCTTCGCCCACCAAGCAGCGTCCGTCTCCGCTTCCACATAGCGCGAACCTCAGGGGCACCCGAGCCGGTGACGCCGCTCGAGGTGGGGGTCTGGGCGCCCTACCTGTACTCCCGCCGCCGGTACTCCGCTCACGCCATCGCGTCCCACACGATCGCCGACACCCCACTGATCGTGAAGATCTTCCGTCTCGGCTGAGCTGAGAGGCGACCCCTTCGACTGCGAAGTCGGTAACGACAGTCACCGTTGGGTGCTGGCATGATCACGTAACCGAGACGGCCGGTCCGGCGGGAAGGCAGGTGGGGTCGGTGAGGCGGGGTGCTGGTCTTGGTGGGCTGCTGCGGGCTCATGACGGCGGTGCGCAGCGGGTCACCTCCATGGAGCTGTTCTTCGACCTGGTGTACGTGCTGGCGGTGACGCAGCTGTCGCACCTGCTGCTCGAACATCTCAGCGTGCGTGGCGCCGCGCAGACGGCGCTGCTGTTGCTGGCGGTATGGGTGGCGTGGATCTACAACGCCTGGTTCACCAACTGGTTCGACCCTGACCGGCGGATGGTGCGGCTGGTGCTGGTCGGGGTGATGCTGGCCAGCCTGCTCATGTCGGCGACCCTGGCGGAGGCGTTCGGCGAGCGCGGCCTGCTGTTCGCCGGAGCGTACGCGGCGATGCAGGTCGGCCGGACGCTGTTCGTGGTCGCGGCGCTGCGCGAGGAACCGGGGTTGCGCCGCAACTTCCAGCGGATCCTCGTCTGGCTGGTGGCCGCCGCGGTGCTGTGGCTGGCCGGTGGTCTTGGACACGGGACAGCGCGGGAGGCGCTGTGGCTGGCGGCCGTGGTGGTGGACCTCACCGGGCCGGTGTGCGGGTTCTTCACCCCGGGCCTGGGGCGTTCGCAGACGACGGACTGGACGATCGCCGGCTGGCACATGGCAGAGCGCTGTCAGCTGTTCATCATCATCGCGCTGGGCGAGTCGCTGCTGGTCACCGGCGCCACGTTCGGGGAGCTGCCGTTCTCTGCGGCGACCGTCGCCGCGTTCGTGGTGGCCTTCCTCGGCAGCGTGGCGCTGTGGTGGGTCTACTTCGACCGCAGTGCCGAGGCCGCCAGCCAGGTGATCGCGGGGTCGTCCGACCCGGGGCGGCTGGGCCGGTCGGCCTACACCTACTGCCATGTGCTGATGGCGGCCGGCATCATCGTCACCGCCGTCGGCGACGAGCTGACGATCACCCACCCGAGTGGGCACGCGAGCGTGGCGACCATCGCGACCGTCCTGGCCGGCCCGGCGTTGTTCCTGGCCGGGCATGTCCTGTTCAAGCGGGCGGTGTTCGGCGTGCTGTCGGTCCCCCGCCTGCTCGCGATCCTCGCGTTGGCGATCCTGGCACCGCTGGGGCTGGTCGTGTCGCCGCTGGTCCTTGCCACCGCGGCAACCCTGGTCGTGGCCGCCGTGGCCGCGTCGGACTCCCGCACGCGGCCGGCGGACCAGCCCGCGTCGGCGACCATCTGACCACCCCGCGCCGGCGACCACCTGACACAAGCTGGCGCGGCTGAGCGACTGGCAGCGCGCCAGCGTGTGGCAGTGGCCGCAGCGCCTGCTGCTCGAGGAGTCCAGTTGTCATCAGCGACCTGCTCGAACTCGGTACGGAGCATGTCCAGCACCCGCGCGATGCCGTCTTCGCCGTCCACCGCGAGCCCCCAGAGGATGGGACGCCCGATCGCGACGGCGTCCGCGCCGAGCGCCAAGGCCTTGAGGACATCGGTGCCGCGTCGGACCCCGCCGTCGAGCAGCAGCGGAACGGCCCCTACGACGGCGTCGGCGACCTGTGGCAGCAGCTCGATCGTGGCCGGCACGGTGTCGAGCTGGCGTCCGCCGTGGTTCGAGACGGCGAGCGCGTCGATGCCGCGGTCAACCGCGAGCCGCGCGTCCTGCGGGTGGACGACGCCCTTGAGCACGATCGGCAGCGCGGTGACCGACCGCAGCCAGTCGATGTGGTCCCACGACAGATCGGACCGGAAGGCGATGGACCGTCCGTCCATGTGGGCGCAGGCCATCCCGGGTGGCAGATCGAGGAAGCCGTTGCGCAGGTCCCGCTCGCGGCGGCCGAACACCGGCGAGTCCACGGACACCACCAACGCCGCGCAGCCCACCGCCTCGGCACGCCGGACGAGACGCTCGGTGAAGCCGAGGTCGGGCTGGACGTAGAGCTGGAACCACAGGTCGGCGCCGGTCTCGACGAGCTCCTCGATCGCGACCGTCGACGCCATGCTGACGACCATGATCACGCCGGCCTTCGCCGCGGCCCGCGCGGTTGCCAGCTCACCGCCGGGATGGGCGAGCCGGTGGAACGCGGTCGGCGCGACGATGACGGGCAGGGCTGCGCGGCGGCCCAGCAGGGTGACACCCAGTTCCCGTGTCCGGCTGCCGCGCAGCACGCGTAGCACCAGGCCGATCTGGGCGAATGCAGCCTCGTTCGCCCGCACCGTGACCTCGTCCCCAGCGCCGCCCGCGAAAAAGTCGTAGACGGCGGGGTCGAGGCGGCGGCGCGCCTCCTCCTCGATCTCCCGCAACGAAAGGGATTCCATGGCACTCAGGCAGGGACCCGGCCCATCTCGCGGGCGAGGAAGGCTTGCAGCGGTTCCCGGTGCACGGTCTCGTCGGTCCACTCGTTCTCGAGGTTCTCCGTCACGTGGTGCTCCGCGACGAATTCCCCGAGCCGGTAAGCCCGGACGATCGGGTGCAGGTAGGGGCCCTTCGCCGCGAGCTCCGCATCGGACTGGGCGATGCGGCCCACCGAGATGTCGAACGGGTCGAACCGGTCGTGATCCGGGCCGTATTCCAGCGTGACCGTGACGTAGTTGCCGGTGTAGTTGGCCAGCACGTAGTCAACGGGCAGCTCCTCGTAGTGGCGTGACCAGGTCGCAGAGGAAGCCGAACTGCTGCCACAGGGCCGAGGTCCGGTTGACCCGGGTGATCACGGCGTCCGCCAGCGCCCGTGGCTCGGCGGGGAGGCACCGATGGGGCCACTCCACCCCGTCGTACTTGCATTCCAGCATGCGGTGCAGAGCCCGGATCCCGTAACGGAAGCCGTGGATGAACCCGCCTGTCGACCGCTTGAAGTCGCGGACCTGCATGAACGTCCCGGCGAAGTAGAGCCCTGGGACGTTGACCGACTCCCACTCGGGCGTCTGCGCGGGAAAGCGGTCATCGATGACCAGCTCGGGACGGCAGGCCGGATCGAAGATCGAAGGATCGAACCGGAAGCCTGTGCACACGATCACCCGGTCGTAGGGGATGTCCTTGGTGACCTCGTTCGCCCGCGCGAAGCTCACGGTGACCAGATAGGAGCCGTCCCGGCGTTCGATGCGCTGGATCGTCCCGTCGAGGAGCGCGTTCTGCGACTTGAGCTGATAGGTATCGAGCAGGTTGTTGTTGACCGCGCGCAGATGCCCCACGTAGTGGGTCCGCCACGCCATCCGGATGGACTCCGGGCCCGCGACGTGGATCACTGCCGCCGTCTCGATCAGGTTGTCCGCGGTCTCGAACCCGGAATTGCCCTTGCCGATGACCCGCTGGTCCACGAAGTCACCGGGATCCACCGAGACGGTGCCGTACTGCTCCGCGGTCTCGATACCGGGGATCGGTGGAACGTACGGCGCCGAGAATCCGGTCGCCACGACCAACCGCCTCGCTGCATAGGCCCGTCCGTTCTCGTCGGTCACGCGGAAGGCCCCGTCCTCGCGGTTGACGCGGACGACCCGGGTGCCGTAGCGGACGCGCAGGCGGAAAGCGCCGGCGAAATCGGCCAGATACCGCACCATGTCGTCGGCGTCGGGGAGGTAGCGGCCGGTGTAGCGGGTGAAGAGCAGGTGCGGGTCGTCAGACAGCAGCGAATTCCAGTCCATGCGCAGGTTGAGCCCGGGGTCGTCCCAGCCGGTGTGCGGCTTGTTGATCGAGATCAGACGCCGGTGCCGCGGGAACCTGCTGAAGAACGTTCCTGGCGCCCGCCCGGCCTCAAGGATCAGGTAGTCGCGTCCTGCTCGCTCCAGGAAGTACCCGAGCTGCAGTCCCGCTGGACCCGCGCCGATCACCAGATAGTCCATGGGTCTTCCTCCAGACATGGTACGAGCGGTGTCCCGCGACGCACGAGCGGCCAGCTCAATCGCGGTGATCTCCTCCAGCCGCCGACGGCGGGTCTCGACCCCGTAGCGGGCGACTGCCGAGGCGGCGAGCGCGGTCGGGATGGCACCGAGCACCGCGGCTCCGGTCAGGCTGGGTGGGGCCAGCCCGATCACGACGACGCTCACGCCCAGCAGCCCGCCCGCGCGAGCGCAGGCTCCCGCCAGGCCGGTCCCCCGGGCTCGGACGCGTGTCGGGTACACCTCCGAGCTGTACGGCGTCAGCACGGCGAGGATGGAGTTTGTGCCCACCAGCAGGAGCACGATGAGCGCCTGGAGCACGTATGGGTGGTCTCCCACCCGCCGCCCCAGCGCAACGAAGGCGAGGAGCGTGGCCGAGGTGAGCAGGGCGACGCCGATCATCGTCCGCCTGCTGCTCCAGAAGCCATACAGCAACGCCACCGCGAACACGGCGGGGAACCCGATGATGGCGGCGCCGGCGAGCAGGCGCTCGGACGCGCCGGTCTCCAGTCCCAGCTGGCGCAGGTTGGTGGGCAGCCACAGCAGGAACCCGCTGTTCACCAGGCCCCAGGCGAGGCCGAAGAGCGCGACCGCGGTCGTCAGACCGCCGAACGGCCTTCGGAGAAGCTGCGCGTACCGGCCCGGCTCCTCCTCGGAGCGAGGCGCCGGATCCTCACGCACGAGGCGGGCGCCGAAGCGCGCCATCACCGCCTCCGCCTCGGCGGTGCGGCCGGAGGCGAGCAGGAACCGGGGCGACTCGGGAATCCAACGGTTGAGCAGGATGAGGAGCACGCCCGTCGGCAGCCCGATCAGCCAGAGGACACGCCAGCCGAACCGCGGCTCCAGCGTGGAGGCAAGGAGGCTCGTGACGACGTACGCCCCCGCCACGTCGCCACCGATCAGCACCATCAGCCAGCTGCGGTGCCGGGCGGGGATGATCTCGGCCAGCAGGGCGAACGCGATGG
>Ga0307278_10001872_pt1 | contig 10398 bp, 10 predicted proteins | sample ER_DNA_117_FD_194482 | JGI IMG/M metagenome (GOLD analysis project Ga0307278, IMG submission 194482) | Bulk soil microbial communities from the East River watershed near Crested Butte, Colorado, United States - ER_DNA_117 | ecosystem: Environmental > Terrestrial > Soil > Floodplain | place...
TCGGTCCCTATCCACCATGGGCGCTGGAAGCTTGAGAGGAGTCGTCTCTAGTACGAGAGGACCGAGACGAACAGACCTCTGGTGTATCAGTCGTCGTGCCAACGGCGCTGCTGATTAGCTACGTCTGGATGGGATAACCGCTGAAAGCATCTAAGCGGGAAGCCCACCTCGAGATGAGGCTTCCCATCCTCTAGAAGGAGTAAGGGCCGTGGGAGACCACCACGTTGATAGGCGGGACGTGCAAGCGGAGCGATCCGTTCAGCGGACCCGTACTAATTGCCCGAGGTCTTGATTTTGAACATGTGTTAGCCGCTATGGAGTTTTGAGGGTGCGCATCGCGCCCCTGACAATTTTCGGCGGTCATAGCGGCGGGGGTACACCTCTTCCCATTCCGAACAGAGAAGTTAAGCCCGCCAGCGCCGATGGTACTCGGAGGGCAACCTCCCGGGAGAGTAGGTCGCCGCCGAATTAGTTCAGGCCCGGAGTCAATACTTCGGGCCTTTTTTCTATCCCGTACGATCGCGCGATGGAGCTGCGCGACGACGAGCTGCTGCTCCGCCCGCCGACCGACGGCGACGTGCCGGCGGTAGTCGCCGCCTGTCAGGACGAAGCGCTCTCGCGCTTCATTCCAGGCTTCCCGAGGCCTTACCGCGAGCACGACGCCCGCGGCTGGATCGCTTCCCGGAATCCGCGCGACAAGTCGTCGAAGACGTTCCTCATCGTCAACGCGACGAGTGACGAGCTGCTGGGCGCGATCGAGGTCCGGCTCGGCGAGATCGGATCGATCGGCTACTGGATCGCCAAGGAGGCCCGGGGCCGCGGCGTCGCAACCCGCGCGACAAGGTTGCTTGCCGAGTGGGCCGTCACCGAGGGCGACGTCCAGCGACTCGAGCTGACCACGCACCCGGACAATGTCGCCTCCCAACGCGTTGCGGAGAAGGCCGGGTTCACGCGCGAAGGCGTCCTGCGATCCCATATCCGCTTTCCCGAAGGGCGCCGCGACTCGGTCCTCTTCTCGCTCCTTCCGGCCGATCTCGACTAGGCAACTGTGGTCGGGTAACGGCCGAGTAGCCCCGCTAGGTGCCCGTTACGATCGTCGGGATGGAGCTGAGGACGAACGCACTCATCCTCCGGCCGTGGAAGCTCGATGATGCGCCGGCGATCGCCGAAGCCTGCAGCGACCCGGAGATTGCGCGCTGGCTCCCGATGATCCCGTCGCCTTACGGCGAAGAAGACGCTGTTTCCTTCATCGGGCAGGCGCACGAGAACTGGAAGCGGGGCGAGGCGTACAACTTTGCGATCCTCGACGCCGCCGGCCGACGGCTAGCCGGCTCGATCGCGATGCGAGTCCTGCGATTCAACACTGGTCATTTCGGCTACTGGGTCACCAGAGAGGCCCGCGGGCACGGAGGTGCGACGGAGGCCCTGAAGACTCTCTCTCGGTGGGCTGTCGACACGCTCGACATCAAACGGCTCGAGCTGCTCACCGATCCCGAAAACGTCGCATCGCAGCGGGTGGCGAAGAGGGCAGGCTTCCAGCGCGAGGGGCTGCTTCGCTCGTCACTTGAGTACCGGGACGGCAGCCGGCGAGATTCGATCCTGTTCTCTGCCTTGCCCGACGAACTGGTCTAGGCCGCGCGCAGCTTGTCGCGCCAGTCGGGATCGAGCTCGCGTAACCGGCGCACGCGCTCGGCTAGCGGGGGATGGGTGACGAACATCGCGGCGATCCCCTCCTCGGCGAACGGGTTGACGGTGTAGAGCGGCTCGGTCGCCGGGCTCGCGCGAAACTCGACGAGCGAGCCGGCTTGCTCGAGCCGAAGCAGCGCGTCCGCGAGCCCGTGCGGCGATTCGCAGATCGCCGCGGCCGCCCGATCGGCGGCGAACTCACGGCTGGGCGAGAGCAGCGCATGCATGAGTGCGGCCGCGATCGGGGCGAGCACGAACAGGAGCAGGCGGGAAAACCATCCTCCGAGTCGGCTCGTCTCGAGTAGTAAGCCCGCGAGCACGACGGCTGTCGTCTGCACGAGTACGTCGCGATTCCGGACATGAACCAGCTCGTGGGCGAGTACGCCCTCGAGCTCCGCAGGCTGCGCCGACGAGAGGAGCCCGGCACTCACCGCGAGCGACGAGCCCCCTGGGCCCCGTCCGGCCGCGAAAGCGCGCGGGTAGGCGTCCGTTAACAAGTAGAGGCGCGGACCCGGGACCCCAATCCGCGCGGCGAGCCGGTCGACCGTCGACTGGAGGAGCGGCGCCTCGGCGGCGACGAGCTCACGAGCACCGACCATGCCCGGCGCGACCCGGTCGAGATACCAGTAGACGGCGCCAGCAGCCAGCAACGCACAGAAGGTGAAGATCGAGGCTGTGCGGTAGCCGCCGAGCAGCCAGCCGAGCCCGCCGACCACGGCGCAGAATCCGAGCAGCAAGACCCAGGCCTTGAGCAGGTTCCTCGCCACAGGGACGAAGCCCACGGCCCCCAGCCTAGGTGTCGCGCTCGTCCTCGGCGAAGCCGCGCGGAGGCCAATCCGGCTCGGGGGCGTCGCACCGGCTGGTGCAGTGCAACGAGGCGATGTTCTGCAGCGGGATCAGGATGTGCCCGTTCAGCTCGATGTGGGGGACCTCGTCGATCGCGCAGTACGCGGTCAGGACCCCTTCGTGGTAATCGCCCCCGAACAGCGCGACGTCGACCTGCTCGCCCTTGTACTTGCTCGTGTAATCCTCCACCGGCGGTTCAGTCTAGTCGGCGCAGGTCGCCATTCTCGACGACGACCGACCAGATGCCGCAATGCTCGATGACCGGCAGTCCCTCTCCGAGGACGACCTCCTGGATCCGGCGCAGACAACCGCCGTGGGCGACGACGAGGACGCGGCCCCGAGGATGCCGCTCGGCGATCTGCCGCAGAGCGCCGAGCACCCGTTCTTTGTGCTGCTCGTACGTCTCGCCGTCCCACTCGCGGCCGTCGATCTCGTCCCGCGTGAGGCCTTGCCAGGAGCCGACGTCGATCTCGCGCAGCCCGGTTTCCCGCCCGACCGGCAGTCCGAGCCGTGCGCCGACGACCTCCGCCGTCTCGAACGCGCGGCGCAGGTCGCTCGCGTAGACCGCGTCCGGCGGGTCGTCCGCGAGCTCCTCGCCAAGGCGCTCCGCCTGTCGGCGGCCCGCATCGTTGAGCGGCGGATCGGCATGCCCCTGGAAGCGCCCGTCGCGGTTCCAGTCCGTCTCTCCGTGTCGCGCGAGAAAGAGGGTCGTCACCGGCTGTACGCTAGCCGTCCCTTGGACCTCGGCCTGCGGGATCGTGTCTGCGTCGTCACCGGCTCGACGGGCGGGATCGGCCTGGCCTGTGCGCGACTGCTCGGAGAGGAAGGAGCCCAGGTCGTCGTCTGTGGTCGGGATTCGGACCGGGTCGAGCTGGCGCGGGCCGCTTCGGGTGCTGCGCTCGGTGTCACATGTGATTTGTCCGAACCCACGGCCCCAGAACAGCTGATCGGCGAAGCCATGCGAGCGCTGGGCCGCGTCGACTGTCTCGTGAACAACGTCGGAGACGCCTACCAAGCCGATTTCGAAGAGCTCTCGGACCGGCAATGGGACGAGATGTGGCAGCTGAACGTGATGAGCTATGTGCGGGCGATCCGCTCCGTGCTGCCGGGGATGCGCGAGCGCGGCAAGGGAGTGATCGTCAACGTCTCCTCGACGTCTGGGAAGCGGCCCTCGACGTCGATGCCGAACTACTCCGTGACGAAGGCCGGCGTGCTCTCGCTCTCGCGGCTTGTCGCCGACCTCTACGCGAGGGACGGAATCCGCTGCAACGCGGTCGCACCCGGACCGACGGCGACCGAGGCCTGGCTCGCTCCGGGCGGGCTCGCCGACCAGCAGGCGCAGCGAACCGGGAAGACGAGAGAGGAGGTGCTCGAGGCCGTTGCCCAAGGGCGGCCGCTTGGCCGGCTCGCCGAGCCCGAGGAGATCGCGGCGGTCATCGTCTTTCTGTGCTCGGAGCGTGCCAATTACGTGACCGGTTCGGCCTGGAGCGCGGACGGCGGCACTGTCCCAATCATCATCTAGCGTAGGGGTGGACCATGCCTGAGCTGATGGGTACTGTGGCGGATGGCTTCGAGGCCCGCGTGCGCGAGCACGAGGAGGGCTGGCTCTCGCCGTTCGCGGTCCGCTCCTATGACACTCGCGGGCGCGCGCACGAGGAGCCCGAATGTCGCGTTCGCACGCCGTTCCAGCGTGACCGCGACCGGATCCTCCACTCGAAGGAATTCCGGCGTCTGAAGGGCAAGACGCAGGTCTTCATCGACCCCGCCGGCGACCACTTCCGCACCCGCATGACGCACACGCTCGAGACGACTGCGATCGCGCGCGGCGTCGCACGGGCGCTACGGCTGAACGAGGACCTGACCGAGGCGATCGGGCTCGGGCACGACATGGGGCACACGCCGTTCGGGCATGCGGGAGAGCAAGCGCTCCACGAGTGCCTGCGGGCGCGGTTCGAGCTCGGGTTCCGGCACAACGAGCAATCGCTCCGTATCGCCGAATCGCTGAATCTCACCTGGGAGGTGCGCGACGGGATCCTCAAGCACACCGGCGAGGTCGAGCCCGAGACCCACGAGGGCAAGATCGTGCGCATCGTCGATCGGGTCGCCTACATCAACCACGACATCGACGACGCGATTCGGCACAGCATCCTGCAGCCGACCGACCTGCCGCAAGAGGAGGTCGATCTGCTCGGCCCGAGTGGTTCGCGGAGGATCGACACCCTCGTTCACGACCTCGTCGAGTCGTCGGCCGTGGCCGGCGACATCGTCCAGGGCGAGGAGGTCGGCGCGGCGATGCTCTCGCTCCGCAGCTTCATGTTCGAGCGCGTCTATCTGGGCCCGCACACCTCCGAGGAGCAGGCGCGCGCGCGGGAAACCGTGCGCCGCATCTTCGAGCACCTCGCCGGGCAGGGTGACTCGCCGGCCGAGATCGTCGACTATCTCTCTGGCATGACCGACCGCTTCGCGCTCGAGTACGCGGCCTCTTTGTAGTGCTCCTCCCAGCAATGCATACCGGCTTCTGGCCCGCGATCACGCGGCGCCAGAGCCCACCCTCGCCCTTGCCAAGGCTTCTAGCCTTGGCCGCGGTCGAGTGCGGCCTCTGGCTTGGTGCTCGCGACCCAGAAGCTCGGCGGCATCACTGGAAGGAGCACTAGTGGCCCGCATCAAGGACACCTCGGTCGAGGCGGTCAAGGCCGCAGCGAACATCGTCGACCTCGTCGAGGCGCGCACCCGCTTGCGCAAGGTCGGCGCCCGCTACACCGGCCTCTGCCCGTTCCACCAGGAGAAGACGCCGTCGTTCTCGGTCTCGCCGGATCGCGACACGTACCACTGCTTCGGCTGCGGGGTCGGAGGGGATTCGATCTCGTTCGTGCGCGAGACCGAGAGTCTGGACTTCGTCGGCGCGATCGAGTGGCTGGCCGACCGCTTCCACGTGCCGCTCGAGTACGAGGAGTCCTCGCCCGAGGCCGATGCGCAGCGCCGCCGCCGGGAGCGGCTCTATGCGCTGCTCGACCAGGCGACATCTTTTTACGAGCGCGTGCTCTGGTCGGACTCCGGCCAGGCGGTGCAGGGGTACCTCGCGTCACGCGGCCTGAGTGAGGAGGCCTGCCGTGAGTTCCGCCTCGGCCTCTCGCCGCTCGGGGCGACGCTGGCCAACAAGGCTCGCGAGAAGGGTTTCAGCCGGGAGGAGCTCGCCGCCGCCGGTCTCGTCACCCGCCGGGGCAGCGACTACTTCCAGCGGCGCCTGATGTTCCCGCTCACCGACGCGCGCGGGCGTGTAATCGCCTTCCAAGCGCGGAAGCTTCACGAAGACGATCCTCTGCGCGGCAAGTACGTCAACTCTCCCGAGAGCGAGCTCTTCCACAAGTCGAACGTCCTTTACGGGCTGCATCTGGGGCGGCCCGCGATCACGAAGGAAGACCGGGCGATCGTCGTCGAAGGTAATACCGATGTGATCGCGCTCCGCCAGGCGGGGCTTCAGCCGGTTGTGGCCTCGATGGGGACCGCGCTCACGGAAAGGCAGCTGAAAGAGCTCGCGCGGTTGACGCGCCGCATCTTCCTCTGCTTCGACTCCGACGCCGCCGGCGAGGAGGCGACGCTCCGCGGGATGGAGCTCGCGATTCGCGAGGGCTTCGACGTCCGAATCGTCGCGCTGCCCAAGGGCAAGGATCCGGCGGATGATCCCTCTGGTTTTGAAGAGCGTCTCGGCCAGGCCGAGGCGTACGCCGTCCATCGTGTCCGGCTTGAGCTCAATCGGGCGCGCGACAAGCAGCACGCCTACCTACAGGTCCAGGACATCCTCAACGGTGTGCCCGAGTCGCCCGAGCGGCACGACGCGTGGCGGCTGGCGAACGACCGCCTCGGCCTGACGGTGCAGCTGCGCGCTGCGGGGAGCGCGGCCACCGGCGCGGCTTCCTCCGCGAGGCTGATCGATGCGGGCGAGCGTCTTGAGCGCGATGCCCTGGCCGGTTGCGTCGCCCATCCGGAGCTCGTGCGCTTCCTCGCCGAAATGAGCCCTGACCACTTCGACGTCGAGCTCAACCGTCGCGTGCGCGCGCAACTGGTCGAAGAGGGCGGGGAGGAGGACCCGGAGCTCGTCGCCCGCCTCGCGGAGCTCGACGCGCGAGCGGCTGCGGATGCAATCGACGCGCAGACGGGCAAGGAGCTTCTCCTGCGGCTACGCGAGCGAGAACTCAGGAGGGAGCTCGGCGAAGCCGATCTCGAGCGCCAGAAGGAGCTGCAGGAGGCCCTGGAGAAGGTCAGGGCCGCGGTCGGAGAGCTGGTCTAGGCACCGCTACAATTCGCGACCGCTGAGCACCGTTCCCCGGTAGCTCAATTGGCAGAGCATCCGGCCTCGGCATCGTTTGCGATGCCGATCAGAGGCCGCGGCGGCTTTGCCGGCGCGGCCGTCTTCGAACAGCCGGATGGCTACAATTCGCCACCGCCTGAGCGTTCCCCGGTAGCTCAATTGGCAGAGCATCCGGCTGTTAACCGGAGGGTTGTTGGTTCGAGTCCAACCCGGGGAGCTTCCAAAGCCCGCAAACGGGCTCTTTCGTCATCTATGGGCCGGATGACCAGGGCTGATCTCGTGCCGGGCTTACTGGGCGCTCGGCTCGCGACGCGCGAGTCAAGGGTGTCGTCATTGCCAAATGCCGGTGATCGGCTTGGCTTGAGCGGAGTGGCCGAGCGGCGGGAGTCCCCAGGCATCCTCGAGCGTGCGCAGGAGCCCGTAGTGGTTGGTCGGCCGGTTGTAGTGCGAGCCAGGGCGGACCATGGGGCCGAGCGCGAGCGCGGCGACGCGACCTCCTCCGCCTTTGTCTGTTGCGCCTTCGTCGAAGACGACGAAGACGACGCTTTCCGCGAGTTGCGGCTCGCGCAAGAACGGCACGATGGTGTGGCGGAGCCATTGGTCGCCGCTCGCGAGGGGGCAATCATGCGTGTCATGACAGAGATTCGGGACGACGAGCGCAAAGTGCGGCTGCCGCCCGGCGGCGAGGTCGGGGCCCAGCTGTCGGAGCGGCACGACGCGCGCGCGCCGCCTGCGATCGTGAGCGATGTCGGCGAAGTAGAGAAATGGGTCGTGCTTCTTGGCGTACAGCCCGGCCGTTGCGCCGGTGAAGCCAGGGCGAGGCAGCTCCTCGGCGTACGTCTTCCAGCTCAATCCGGCCCGTTCCAGTATGTCGGCGAGGTTGGGGGCGCGCACGAGGCAGGAGGTGCAGTCGGACTCGATGCCCTGCGTCGAGCCGGAGACGAGCGCGAGATAGTTGGGAAGGCTCGGGTGCGCCACCGCCTCGTAGGTGGAGAGCGTCGCGTACCGTCGCGCGAGCGCTGCGAAGGTTGGCGCGGCCGGGTTGCCCGCGACCTCGCCCCGTTCCTTGTTCTCGAACACGACGACGACCGCGTGCCGGAATGCAGGCACCGCCGGCGCCCCGCCGCCCCGCCTCTCGAGCCAGACGGCGGTTGCGGCAGCCGTGACCACGACGGCGAGGGCTGCGAGCGCAAACCAGAAGCGCCTCCGGCGCCGCCCTCGCGTGGGATCGGTCGTCTCGTCGCTCATCGTGTCCGTTTTGCCGCTGCCGGCACGCCCTGGAGGAGGTCGAACCCGTCCGGCTTGTTCAGGTTGCAGGGCGTGGGGCCGGGCTGGTCGAGATGGCCGTACGACCAGGCGACTCTCTTCGTGGGAACGCACCCCGCTCTGGCAAGTGCTTGACAGAGCCGCGCGAGCATCACGAGGTCGGCGTGAAGGTTTCGGCGACGAGTGAGGTGTGCTAGCCGCCTTCCCAGTAGAACTCCTCCCGCGCAAGCGCGGGCGTCCCATCAAGGAACGGCCCCCATTCGCTGAACGCGGCCGAGCGGGTCGGGTCGTCGACGAGGTCGCGGACAAGGCCTTCGATGCCCGAGCCCTCGAAGACGAAGACCACTGCTTCCTCGGCGAGGAAGACGCTGTGCCGCCGAAAACCGGCCTGACCGAGCTCGTAAGGCGCGCCCCTGGCGAGGATCTGACTCGCTCGCTCGCGGAAGCCTGGCCGGAGCTTGGCGACGACCGCCACGCGCTCGGCCACGTCACCCTCTCGAGGCGGTACTTGCAAGCCCTCGACCTCGTCGCTGCGATCCGACATTTGGATGGCTCCTTTCGACTCTTGGTGTCTCGCGCAGGGTATGAAAGGCGAAGGGTTCGCAGCCGATCTAAGAGATTGGAGTCGCCTGGTGTGCGACTTCTTATGGTCTTGGGGTGATCATTTGGGTCGGTGCCACCGGTGCGGCTTGCTGCGCGGCAAGCCACCGTGTCGATAGCCAACGATCGGCCGGAGTGGAACGCGCGTCCACCCCGGCCGAAAACGGGAGCTCAGTGGTGCGCAGGCGTGGCGAGGAAGGCGACGAACTGGCTCGCATCGTCGTCGAATCCCTGGCCGGTGATCCTGCCGAAATCATCGATGTCGTTGGCGGTCGTGAGGACATCGTCGTACCCGACCGCGACGAGGTCGTTCAGATCCGTCATCACGCCGTTCTGCCAGAGGAATGCGCGGCAATTGTCGTCCACGTCGCAGGATTGGCCGACGACTTGGCGCCACTCGTTGATGCCGAGCGCCTGGCTGGTGACATCGCCCGGCAACGTGCCGAGATTCTGAATAGGTTGGCCCTCGATCCACAGGAACGCGCGCGGATTGAAGTTGCCCCCGTCCGCCGCCGAGGCGTTGGCGAACCCGACTACGTCGCCGTCCTGGTTAATGGCCATTGGCGTGTTCCAGGCGACGCCCCCGAGGTCACCGATATCGATCGGGTTGCCGTTTTGCCAGAGCACGTTGTGGATTGCGCTGAACCGGCCGGCGGCCTGGTCGCAGATGCCCGAGATGCCGACCGCCTGGCCGTGGTCGTTGAGCGCCGTCGCGGCGCTGACGCTGTCGCCGGAAAGCGGGGGAAGCTCGCGGATCTGGCCGTTCCTCGGCCCCCACCTGACCGCGCGGAACTGGAGCACCTGCGGCAGCGCACAGGTGGGATCGTGCACCGTGTTCTCGGCCCAACCCACGGTCTGGCCCAGATTGTTGGAGCCGGTAGCGAAGCCGTGAGTGCCGCCGAGCGTGGGCAGTCGCGTCATCACGCCGTCTTTCCACTTGAAGCCGAGGCACCGTGTACCCCTGCCGGTGGCGGCGGGGAAGAAGAACCCACAGCTCCACCGCTCGTTCAGCGGGTCCGGTTCGGCGGTCTGGGCGATGCCGGTGACAATGCCCCGGAGGTTCTTCACCGGCCACAGCACCGCGCTGTTCGCGCCGCCGAGCGTGCCGAGGTCGGTGAGCGCGCCGTTGCGCCACAGCGTAGCGTGCCGGCTCTGGTTGCCCGGCAGGTTGGAGCGGCCCGCCACCCAGCCGCGGTCGTTCACGCTGTAGCCGACGCTGGATGTGCCGCCCAACGATTGGAGGTTGGTGACGTGGTAAGAAGTGTCCCCGCTACGCGGCTGAGGTGTCCCGGCCTCGTCCGCGTAGGCGGCGCCAGAGAGCAACGCGGCCGCAAGTAGGGTCGGCGCGATCAGATTCTTCATGAGGATCTCCTTTCGGGCGAGGCGAGCGACGACTCCTAGGTATGCCGCCCGCCGCGCAGGAGTGCTCGCCATTTCCGGACGAGATCACTCAGGCGGCGAGGCGTCAGGTGCTGTCAGTCGCGACGCGCCTGACCCGTCGTCCAGGTGCAGCTGGAACGCGGTTACTGAGTGTGGGTCTTGGGCCTGTGCCCGATCACTTTCCCCTAAGAGCTCCTTTCGAAATGAAGGGACCCGCTCCCTGACGACGAAGCCGTCGGCATCCGTCGTCAAGCTGGGAGGGGTGCCGATGGCCGTCGCGCCGTGGATCGTCTCGGACGAGCTGTGGGAGT
>Ga0307278_10001873_pt1 | contig 10396 bp, 7 predicted proteins | sample ER_DNA_117_FD_194482 | JGI IMG/M metagenome (GOLD analysis project Ga0307278, IMG submission 194482) | Bulk soil microbial communities from the East River watershed near Crested Butte, Colorado, United States - ER_DNA_117 | ecosystem: Environmental > Terrestrial > Soil > Floodplain | place: USA...
GTAGCTGAAGGAGTCGCTGCCGTTGAAGTTGGCGGCCGGCGTGTAACTGAAGGAGCCGTTCGTGTTCAGGCTGAGCGTGCCGTGGGCGGGCCCGCTCACCAGCGTCGCGCTGAGGCTGTCTGCCTCGGGGTCGGTGTCGTTGCCGAGCACGCCCGGGGCGGCGACGATCAGGGCCGCGTCCTCGTCCGTCGCGTAGGCGTCGCCGAGCGCGCTGGGGGCGTCGTTGGCGCCGAGCAGCACCGAGACGTTGTCGGAGAAGTTGTTGGCGACGGCGAGGTCGGGGTCTGCGTCGGCGTTGAAGTCGCCGACCGCGACCCCGAGCGGGGCGTCGCCGGCGGCGAAGTTGGTCGGGCCGGTGAAGCCGCCGCCGGCGGCGCCGAGCAGCACCGAGACGTTGTCGGAGTTCATGTTGGCGACGGCGAGGTCGGGGTCTGCGTCGGCGTTGAAGTCGGCGACCGCGACCCCGAAGGGGGCGTCGCCGGCGGCGAAGTTGGTCGGGCCGGTGAAGCCGCCGGCGGCGGCGCCGAGCAGCACCGAGACGTTGTCGGAGAAGGCGTTGGCGACGGCGAGGTCGGGGTCTGCGTCGGCGTTGAAGTCGGCGACCGCGACCCCGGTGGGGGCGTCGCCGGCGGCGAAGTTGGTCGGGCCGGTGAAGCCGCCGGCGGCGGCGCCGAGCAGCACCGAGACGTTGTCGGAGAAGCTGTTGGCGACGGCGAGGTCGGGGTCTGCGTCGGCGTTGAAGTCGCCGACCGCGACCCCCCGCGGGCCGTCGCCGGCGGCGAAGTTGGTCGGGCCGGTGAAGCCGCCGCCGGCGGCGCCGAGCAGCACCGAGACGTTGTCGGAGTTGAAGTTGGGGACGGCGAGGTCGGGGTCTGCGTCGGCGTTGAAGTCGCCGATCGCGACCCCCCGGGGGCCGTTGCCGGCGGCGAAGTTGGTCGGGCCGCTGAAGCCGCCGCCGACGGCGCCGAGCAGCACCGAGACGTTGTCGGAGAAGCTGTTGGCGACGGCGAGGTCGGGGTCGCCGTCGCCGTTGAAGTCGCCGACCGCGACCCCCCGCGGGCTGGCGCCGGCGGCGAAGTTCGTCGGGCCGGTGAAGCCGCCGCCGGCGGCGCCGAGCAGCACCGAGACGTTGTTGGAGTTGAAGTTGGGGACGGCGAGGTCGGGGTCTGCGTCGCCGTTGAAGTCGCCGACCGCGACCCCTTCGGGGAAGTCGCCGGCGGCGAAATTGGTCGGGCCGCTGAAGCTCACCTGCGCGAGCGCCGCCGCCACCAGCCAGAGCGCCACCGCCGCGGCCACAAGCGCGACCACCACCGCCGGCCGGGCACGGATTCGCAACGGATCAAGAAGAGTCAACGCGGATTGTTCCCCTCGCGGCCATGGTGCACGTCTTCGCCAGCGCGGTCAAGCGCTCGGTAACCCACCAGTGTTGGCGGTGATTGCTCGTCGGATGAGCCGACGGGCGCGCAGCACCGGTACCAGACATCGGTCGACGCCGGCCACTCCCAGAAGGCGCATGAGCGGGCGGCGGCGAAGCTCACTGACTCCGGGTTCGGCGCCTGACCCCGTGGCGAGAATGGCAAGGTTCGGCGTTCGCTCGGGTTTGGTCGCGTTCACTCGCTTATGCGGAAGACCCTGCACACGGGCCGTTTGAGCGAACGGGAGCGAACGGGCGCGAACGGTCGCTCGCATTTGCCATGCAGAAGGTCGTGGGTTCGAGCCCCATCATCCGCTCTAAACGTCCTGCTAACGCGCAAGTTTGGTTCTTGGCGTGGACAACCATGAACAGAACTTTGTCCCAAGCGGGTCGGACTACCCCGTGCGCCTCCCCCAGGTTTGTTAGAGCCTGAACGCATCAGCGTCCACGGAGGCACTCTTGAGGATCGTCGCCAGGCGATCGCCCCTCCTCACGAACATAGCGAAGCTCGACCTCCTGCTTAGCAAGCTGGCATCAGGCGGGCGGCTCGTCGCCGAACCGCCCGCAAGCAGGAAGAACCCGCGTGGATGCGCAACTCACTCAGCGGGTGCGCTCCCCCACGCGTACATGTACGGGCAGCAACGGCTGACTGGCTCCGTCAGCTTCGACAGTTCCGAGCCGTCTGTATTCGCGGTCCACAGGGACACCTGGTTGTTGCGGTCCAGCCTGTTGAAGAGGAGCTTGGTGCTGTCGGGTGACCAGACCGGGGTCAAGAAGCGACTGGGCGTGACCCGTCTGAGCCCGGTTCCGTTCGGATGGACGACCCACGCATGAGAGATACCGCAGCAGCTGCTGAAGGCAATCAGGGCGCCGTTCGGCGACCACTGGGCGGAGAGCGCACCGACACCCGAGGGGGTGACCAGACGCAGGCCGCTCCCATCGGCGTTCACGACAAACAGTCCGGTCGTCCTGCGGCTCGACTCGTCGAAGGCGGCGAACGCCACACGCGAACCGTCGGGTGCCCAATCCGCCCCGATCCGATCGAAGAAGCCGAGATCGATGACCGAGAGCCCTGGAGGGCTCAGCTGGACCGGGTCGCTGCCGTCGGGCTTGACCGAGTACAGGGTGCCGTGCTCGTTAGTGAACTGGGCGTACAGGATCCGGGAGCCGTCGGGCGAATAGCCGTATCCGTTATCGAACCCGCCGGGAGGGGTGGCGGTGACCCGCACGAGGTCGCCCGCGTCGGAGGACCGCACGGTGTAGAGGCCTGCATCAGCCGGATTCGCCAGCCCCTCGCTGTGACACAGAAGCCGACCGCCATCGGGCGACCAGTTCAGGCAAAAGAGATCGAGCGGCAGGTTCGGGTTCAGAAGCGTGAAGCCGGACCCGTCCGGGTTGGCGGTCGCCGGCTGGACGCCATCCTCGCTCCCGAGGTTGCACAGGACCTTGCTGCTGTCCGGCGACCAGGTAGTGCAGGTGGTGTTCCCGACGGGTCCGATCTGATTGAGGTCGGATCCATCGGGGTCGATCGTGAAGCTCGTTTCCTGGCCGAAGACGATCTTCCCGTTCGTGCCGGAGACGGTCGCCCCGGCGGGAAGCGCCCCTAGCGCGAACGCCGCGAGACAGGCAACGAGGACGAGCAGACGTGCGGCGGGTGCGATGGCGAGGCAAAAAGCACCCTTGCCAAGCTTGAACTTCATGAGGTGTCCTTTCTTGAAGTGTTTACGAACCTCCCCGCTTACTCGTCGCCGGCGAGCTTCAGCTTCCCGGACAGCGTGGCCGTGGAGGTCGAGACGTTGACCGTGAGGTCTCCTGAGCCCCGTGCGCCGGCGAAGGTGCCCGTGCTCGACAACCCGTCGACTTCGTACGTACCGGTGATGACCGGGCCCGAGGGGGTCGGGCAGGCAATGCTCAGCTCGCGCAGGACGAGCACGCCCTCTTCGAGGACGATCCGTCGTGTCGCGGCGTTCGTCCAGCTTCCCGGCCCGCAGGGCGTGACCGAGCGATCCTGAGTGATCCCGACGACGACCATCGCCGCGCCGAACCCTTCTACCGTCCCGCTGCCTGTGTTGATCAGCTGGAGTGTCCCGAGGTCGGCGATCCGGTTCGTGATCGAGGCGGCGGACTCCGTGAAGGTCGCCTCGAGCCGGTTGCCGTCCGTCTGAGCTCCGGCCGCCGCGTGCAGCGCGAGCATGCTCGCGAGCGCGATCAGCGCCACGACCAGGAGCGAAAATCTACGCACCTTCTTCATCACGTTCTTCTCCCTTTCAATCGTGTGGCGAGCCGGTTCGGCTCCTGCCAACTCGAGACGTCTACGTCAACCTGCCGCCGAACTCGCTCATGAGGCTCCCTTCTCAGCGATTGCAGTCCCGACAACGACGTGCGCCGCGCGAAGACCGCGGAAGGTCGGTTCTGGTCGTGCGGGCCCGCCGAGGGCCGCGATCGCGGGCGCGAGCCACTTGGCCTGGAAGTGTTCCCACGCCTGCTCGCTCTCCCAGACCTCGATGGTGCGGAAGCCTTCGTCGGTAGGGCCGGCGACGTGGAGGATCAATCCGGCCGGGGCCGGCTCCATCAGCGACGCGGCGACACGCTCGTACTGGTCCCAGCTCGCAGCCACGTCCTGGACGAAGGCGTAGGACAACGGCTCCTCCTTTCACTCGGGGCCGCGTCCTCTGCGGCCGACGGTGCACGATGGAGGAGGCCGGTCTAGCCTTGGTATAGCCGCGCTCGCGCGAGCTCGTCCCGCACGCGCGAGAATGACCATCGAGCGGAGGTCGCACGGTGGAGATTCGGGTTCTGGGGCCGGTCGAGCTCGTCGCCGAGGACGGGCCGGTGCCGCTGGGCGCGCTGAAGCAGCGCCGGCTGTTGTCGGCGCTCGTCGTCCACGCGGGCGAGGCACGCTCGGCCGACCTGCTGGTCGACGCGATCTGGGGGCCCTCGCCGCCTGCCTCAGCCGCAAAGCTGCTGCAGACTTACGTATCGCAGCTCCGCAAGGCGCTGCCGGCTCCGGCGCGAATCCGCACACGCGGGGCGGGCTATGCGCTCGAGCTTGAGGACGAGTTGCTCGACGCGGCCCGCTTCGAGCGGCTGCTCTCACAGGGCAGAGCCGCCTCGCGAGGGGGAAACCCTGCGCTCGCAGCCTCGTTGCTGCGACGCGCGCTCGGGCTCTGGCGGGGGCAGGCCTACGGCGACTTCGCCTACGAGGAGTTCGCGCGGGCGGAGGCAGAGCGCCTGGAGGAGCTGCACCTGGCCGCGCTCGAAGAGCGGATCGAGGCGGAACTGGCGCTCGGCCGCCACGACGACCTGTTGCCGGAGCTGCGCAGCCTCGCCGCCGCCCATCCGGGACGGGAGCGCCTCCAGGCACAGGCGATGCTCGCCCTCTACCGCTGCGGGCGGCAGTCGGAGGCCCTCGATCTCTACACGGATGCCCGCGCACGCCTGCGTGACGAGCTTGGCCTCGACCCCGGCGCCGAGCTGCGCGAGCTGCAGAGGCGGATCCTCCGACATGATCGTGAGCTCGCGGTCGAGGCCGGAGCGGAAGCCGAGGCGAGCGCGCTGCCCGCGCCGCCGAACCCGCTGCTCGGCCGCGGCCGCGAGCTCGCAGAGCTGTCTGAGCTTCTGCTCCGCGATGAGGTGCGGCTGCTCGTGCTGACCGGAGCAGGCGGTTCCGGGAAGACGCGCCTAGCGCTGGAAGCGGCGCGCGAGTCCGCGGAGTCGTTCGCGAACGGCGCCGCGTTTGTCAACCTTGCGCCGCTGCGCGACCCGGCCTTCGTGGTCGGGGCGATCGCCCGCGCCCTCGGAATCACGGACGTCTCCGGCCAGGACTCACTGCAGACGCTCGCCGACGCCCTGGGCCCACGCGAGCTGCTGCTCCTCGTGGACAACGCTGAGCATGTGCGAGCCGCCGCGCCGAGCTTCGTCGAGCTGCTCGCCCGGGCGCCGCACCTCACGCTGCTCGTGACCAGCCGCGTCGTTCTCCACGTCTCCGGGGAGCAGGTGTACCCGGTCGAGCCACTTGCCGTGAGGGCGGCGGTCGCCCTCTTCCTCGAGCGGGCACGCGAAGCCGAGCCCCGCTTCCACCCCGATACCGCGGCTGAGCAAGCGATCCAGCGGATCTGCGAGCGTCTGGACGGGCTGCCGCTCGCAATCGAGCTGGCTGCGAGCCGCGTGCGCGCCCTTTCTGCCGTCGAGCTGCTCGACCGGCTCGACCCGCGCCTGCCGCTTCTCACCGGCGGTCCGCGCGATCTGCCCGCACGCCAGCAAACGCTGCGAGCAACACTCGAGTGGAGCTACGGGCTGCTTGCCGATGCCGAAGGCCGCGACCTCTGCTACCTCGCCGTCTTCGACGGCGGATGCACCCTGGAGGCAGCCGAGGCCGTCTCCGGCACCACGTTCGAGCGGCTTTGCTCGCTCGTTGACGCCAATCTCCTGCGCCACGCCGCTACCGCGCAAGGGTCGCGCTACTCCATGCTCGAGACGATTCGTGAGTACGCGGCCGAGCGGCTGGACGCGCTCGCCGATGTCGAGGCGCTGCGCTGACGGCACGCCGACTATTTTCTCGAGCTGGCACGGTCGGCGAGTCTGTCGATCGAAGGTCGCGGGGAGCAACGGCATGACGTCGTCATCTCCGAGCAGGCGAACATTCGCGCGGCGATCGACTGGGCCGCGGCGGCCGGCGACGTCGCGCTCGCTCTCGAGCTCGTGGTCGCGCTCGAGAACTTTTGGACCACGAGCGATCCCTTTGAGGGCGTGCGCCGCCTCGAGACGCTACTCGGCCGGGCTGGCGATGCCCCGATGCCGCTTCGCGCCCGAGCTCTTCGGGCGCTCTGCAGCGCAGCGACGCTAGCCGGCGACCTCGAGCTCGCAGAGCGGGCCATCCGCGAAAGCCTCGACGCGTTCCGCGCAGTGGGGGACGAGCTCGGTATCGCCAACCTGCTGCACCGGCTCGGGGCGAGCGCCCTCCAGCTCGGCGAGCCGGCTCGCGCCGGGGCGCCGCTCGAGGAGAGCTTGGAGATTTTTGGCCGCCACGGCTTCCGCAAGGGCGAGCTCCAGGCGATTGGCTCGCTCGGCTACCTCGCCCGGATGCAAGGAGACGCCGACCAGGCCGTGACCCTGCTCGAACAGAGCGCCGCCATGGCCGCCCAGGAGGGATTCACGTGGTGGCAAGCAACCATGCTCGCCAACCTCGCCGAGCTCGAACTGGCACAGAACCGGCTCGACGAGGCGGCAACACGCGCCCGCCAGACTCTCCGTCTCAGCCGACGTATCGGCGACCGGCAGCTGAGTGTGTACGCCCTCGCTTACCTCGCGTGCGTCGCCGCCGAGGACGGAGACGTGCACCGGGCGGGCCGCCTTTGGGGCGCCGTCGAGGCGGAAGAAGCGCGGCGGCCCCTCGGAGCGTGGGAGGGCGAGCGGGAACAGTACGCCGCGCGAGTTCTTGCGCACGCGGACGCACATCTCGAACAAGGCTTGCGAGAGGGGCGAGAGCTGCCGCTGCAAGCGGCAATCGAGGAAGGGCTCGGCGACAGCGATACGCCGTGAGGGCTGGAGAAGCGCGAGTTGGGAGCCCTCAACGACTGTGCCCCGTAGCGGCACTAGGTCCGTCGATTTGCGGAGACTGTCCGGACGCTGAACGCGTCCGAAACAGGCCACTGCGTCGCAAACGGTCTGTGCGCAGCCGCGGGAGAATAAACGGCGTGTCAGAGCGAGCGCTTATCCGCGTCGCGGCGCAGAACAATGCCGAGTGGTGCGATGCTTTCTGCCGCACGCACGGCATCGTCGGCCGCTTTCGAGCCGGCTCTTGGTTCAGTCCGGTGCGAACACCACGGTATTACCCGGACGCGGTCACGCTTCTCCCGGAGATCACAATCGAGCAAGTTCTGTCCGGCATCGACACCAGCGAGGGCTGCTCGGTGAAGGACAGCTTCGCCGGCTTGGACCTTGCCGCCGCTGGGTTTCGGCCGTTGTTCAGGGCTCACTGGCTCGCCCGGGAGCCCGCTGGGTCTCGCGTCCGATCCGCTCGGCGATGGTCCCTCTTGACCACAGCGGAGCAACTTGATGAGTGGGAGGCAGCCTGGGACGGGTCGGCCGAGGGGGCGGGCTTCTTCAAGCCTTCGCTGCTCGAAGACGAGACGATCGGCGTGCTTGCTGGTTATGAGGGCGACCGCGTCGTGGCAGGAGCCATTGCCAACCGAAGCAGCACAGTGATCACTCAGCAACGTCTTCGATGTGGCCGGCGATCTCGAATCCGCATGGGTAGCCGCCGCCGCTATCGCCGCATCCTTGTGGGGACAGATGACGACCGTCGGCTACGACTCGGGCGACTCCTTAGAGGCTGCTCGTAGGGGCGGGTTCAAGAGCATCGGTGAACTTGTCGTGTGGCTGAACGCCCACTCTTCGCCTGAGCGAGCCACGAGAGAAGTGCGCGGCGGCGCGAGTACGGAGAAGCGAGGACGGCGGGGAAGCCTGTCTCCTTGAGATTGCCACGAACCCCTTCCACGGAGGGTCGCTCGAAGGGAGGACGCTCACCTACGGAGCCAGCTGCAGTCAACGCCCAACGAGACGGCGTTAGCTGGCGGCTGTACCTGCGCCAGCATGCAACGAGGTCTGGCTACCCCGCAGCGACGTCCTCTTCTTGGTTTCGCTCGGGCGCCGCGTCGGGCAGGTGTCGCCGCGATGCTCGCGAGCAGCGTGGCCGGGAACAGGCGATCGGGCTTGCTGGATGCAGGCGCGCGACTGTATAGGAGCATGCATGCCGGTCCGCCTGTGGCCCACGCTGCGGTCCGTCTCCTCCAGGCTGGCACCCGGTGATCCCGCAGCAGGATCTAGGCTCTCGTCGTGACCAGGCCGAGTCCACCTCACCCGGCCGCAGAGCCTAGCCCGGAGAATCCACTCCACGGCTCGTGCCTGTGCGGTGGCGTCCGCTTCGCGGTGACGGCGGCCTTCCGCTGGGCCAATCACTGCCACTGCTCGCGGTGCCGAAAGCACTCGGGCGCCTTCGGCGGAACGCAGGGACGTATCCCGCGTGCGGGGTTCCGCCTGCTTGCCGGAGAGGAGCTGATCCGCGTCTTTAGGCCGGACGGCGGCCGCGTGAAGGCCTTCTGCTCGATCTGCGGCTCGAGCCTGTTCGGCGCGGAATGGCCGGAGGGCGAAGAAGTCGCGATCCGCCTGGGGTCGCTCGATGGCGAGCCCGGCATCCGCCCGCAGTTCCACACCTTCGTCGCCTCGCGGGCGCCCTGGGATGAGATCCCGGATGACGGCCTCCCGCACTACGACGAGGGCCATCCGGCAGCCTGAGCCGTGCTGTCTTCCGATTGACGCTCGGTGCATGCAGGTCGAAAGCTCGCTGATCAGCGGTGTTGCCAGATCAGGCAAGCTTTTTGTCCCGAACTTTGTCCCCGAATAGGCAGATATAACCTGACGCAACTCACTGCACAGTGGCTCAATCATGCGGGTTTTGCGCCATCACGATGCGGCCAGGGCGATTTGCCATGCAGAAGGTCGTGGGTTCGAGCCCCATCATCCGCTCTAAAAAGCCCGCAAATAGCCGGGTTGTGTTGACACTCGTGATAACTGAGAACGAAACTTTGTCCCAGAACGCCCGCCCAACGCGCGGGGATCCCCCGCACAGCCGTTCGACAATCCCCTAGACGCAGCGCTCACCAGGGTGACGACCACTGGGCCATCGAAGTCGACGACCTCGACCAAGCGTTCGCAGAGCTATCGGCCGCCGGTGCCCAACCCGTATCGCCAGCGCGCCCGCCGTGCAGCCAGGAGCTCGCTTCGCATACGTTCGAGACCCCGATAGTTAGCTTCGAAGGTTGAGTTTACCGAGCGTAGATCCGTCCTCAGCCTGGGACGCCCTTGAGGAGGACTTGCCTCCGTTCTCGAACTTGATTCCCGAGCCGGCAGCGAGGTCCTTGACGGTGTTAGAGACGAGCACCTCGCTGGGGTGAGCCTCAGCTCGCAACGCGGGCGCCGACGTGGACAGCAATCCCACGGTCCTCCCGTCAACAAGCTCGCACTCACCCGTCCAGCGGCGGCGCGACACGCTCGCGGTGCGAGCGAGCAGTATGTCCGGTTTGACCGCGAGTTTTGTCCAAGCCGTTCGCGGCGCTGCGCGACTGAGCGCAGCGAACGGCGCTCGATCAGCACGGGTGAGCCTCGGCCGGCCAGCATGCCGGCGTAGCACCGTTCCTTCGGGGCTTGCTGCGAACCGCTAGCGGCGCCGGCCGCGGCTGACGACGAGGTTGACCTTCGCCCGGTTACGCAGGCGCAAGCCAGGCCGCGGCTTTTGTGAGATCACCCGGTTCTTTCTCACCCGCGTCGAGTAGGTCCGCTTGACCCTCCCGGTCGTGCAGTGCGCCTTCGTGATTTTGCGGCGAGCGACCGGCAGGAGCTTTCCGACGACTTTCGGGACGACGCACTTCGGCAGCGTGACCGGTGGCGGGGGCGGTGCAGGCGGAGGTGGCAGTGGTGGAGGCGGCGGCGGTGGAGGCGGTGGAGGCGGAGGTGGCGGAGGTGGCGGAGGCGGAGGTGGCGGAGGTGGCGGAGGTGGCGGAGGAGGTCCGGTCTCTTGCGTCCTCCAGAGCTCGCGCCCGTTGGTTGGCTCGTCGGCGCTGAAAAACAGCGTCCCGTTCACGTCGGTGAGGGCGAACGGAGAGGAACTGAAGATCCCCGGGTTGATGTCCCTCACGAGCAGCGTCCCGGCTGCGGACCCGTCGCTCGTCCAAAGCTCGCGCCCGTTAGGGCCGTCCTCGGCGCTGAAGAAGAGAGTCCCGTTTACGTTCGTGAAGTCGAACGGGAAGGAGTCAGCCGAGCCTGGGTTGATGTCCTTGACCAGCACCGTCCCGGCCGCCGTCCCGTCGCTCTTCCACAGCTCCCCCCCGCTGGTGGGAGCCAAAGCGCTGAAGAACAGCGTCCCGTTCACGTTCGCGAGGTTGTTCGGGAAGGAAGCCCCGGGGCCCGGCCAGATGTCCTTTA
>Ga0307278_10001874_pt1 | contig 10396 bp, 8 predicted proteins | sample ER_DNA_117_FD_194482 | JGI IMG/M metagenome (GOLD analysis project Ga0307278, IMG submission 194482) | Bulk soil microbial communities from the East River watershed near Crested Butte, Colorado, United States - ER_DNA_117 | ecosystem: Environmental > Terrestrial > Soil > Floodplain | place: USA...
TCGTCGCCGAGGGCGGCTGTCCCGCCCTCCGCGGAGAGCAGATCGATGGCCAGCGCCGGGTAGCCGCTGGCCGCCAGCCGGCCGGCGACCGAGCGGATGTGGTCGTTGAGGCCGCGGTTCTCATGGGTGACCAGGACCGCTCCGCGCGGCTGGGAGGCCGGTGCCCAGGCGCCCTGGAGGGTCCGCCCCTCCGGGCCGGGGAAGGTGACCGCCTGGGTGGCCACGGCCGGTCCGGGTGGCGTGGCCGCCCCGGACGTCACCGCAGGGGCCGGCTCGCCGTCGCCGCCGCAGGCGGCCAGGAGCGCCGAGGCCGCCGGTACGCCCAGGCCGAGCAGGGCAAGGCGCCGCAGCGCCTCCCGCCGCGGGAAAGCCCCGTCGGCGTGGTCGATCGCCACCTCTTCGGCCAGGTACCGCTGGAACGCCATCGCCGACCTCCTTCGGTGCAAAGCTGCGCCCCGCCCACCCCCGTCCAGGATGCTGACCTGAACGGTTGGAGTCACGCGACCTTCTTGGACATTCATGCTTACGGTAGTAGGTGGCTTCGTGCTCTGCAGGTGGGATGTTGTCGATCGCGCCGTTCGATATCACGGACAGGGGAAGGCATGGTGGCGTGCGGAGGCAACTCTTTCTGGCTACATCTGATTGGTCTTTCACCATGAGATGCCAGGTTATTCCTCAATGGCGCCGCCCACGGCTCGCAGATGATCGCGGAAACTCAGGGAAGGCGTCTGTTGGCGCTGAGCAAGGTAGGTGCCAAACTGCACCTGACTGCGCAGGGAGACACCTGCACGGATCCGTTCGGCTTGGCGTCGCTCGGTGTCGCGGATCGTCTCCGCAAGCGTGAAGACGTCCACAGCGCGGGTGGCTGGCACAAAGAGCACGCCATCGTCATCGCCCAGGACCAAGTCCTCACGACCCACCGTCCAATCTCCCACAGTGGCGGCCTCCAACGCATCTTGGGGACGGACATCGAGGCGTTGAGGGCCGGTTGGGATCGCTCCCAGGCTGAAGACCGGCAACCCAATCGCTCGTATGTCAGCTGTGTCGCGATGCAGCCCCCAGATCACGATTCCCTCCAGCCCAGCAGCCTGAGCCTCCAGAGCCACGAGATCGCCGACGCACGCTTCATCGAGTCGTCCGCCATTGTCGACCACCAACACGTCGCCAGGTGCAGCCCCTTCGAGCGCCTCCAGGAAAATATCGACGCTGCCGACATGTCGAGCAGGAGACGCACGCCCGGCTAGGCAGCTACCAGGCACGACAGCGTGCAAAAGCGCAGGCGCACAGCGCACCGGGATCTGAGCGCGAATGCATGCATCCGCCAGATGGGCAGCAGTCAGCGTCGCAAACCGCCGCCGAAGCTCTTGGTGATCCATACTGTGTTTCCTCCTCGTTCCTCTCACCCGCGGCCCAAGGAGCCTAGATCCAGATGAAGGCCACCGACGCAGCCAGGATGAGTGCGAGCGCGACGTTGACCACCCGCTGGGCCCGCCCGTCGTCGACGATGCGGGTCAGCGCGGCGCCACCAGCGGCCCACACCGCCGCGGTCGGAAGGATCACGACCGCGCACGTTGCCGCGACCGCCAGCCCTCCCGCCACGGGCGGCAGGCCCGGAGGCAGGAACGTGCCCGCCACGGCGAGGGCGAACAGCCACGCCTTGGGGTTGGCGAACTGGAAGGCCGCGGCGCCCAGGACCCCAAGCGGCCGCGAGACGACCGTCCGGCTGGTCGGGTGGCTCCTGGCGATCCTGAACGCCAGGGAGCTGAGGTAGGCCGAGCCGATCACCTTGACGGCGAGGTCGGCGGCGGGCACCGCCAGGAGCACGACCCCGACCCCTCCAGCCACGGCAAACACCAGGGCGCCCATGCCCACGGCGGTCCCGGCGACGTGGCGCATGGTCCGGCCGAACCCGAAGCGGATCCCGGAGGCCAGCAGCAGCGCGTTGTTCGGCCCCGGCGTGATCGAGCCGACCAGCGCGAAGCCGGCCAGGCCGAGCAGCTTGTTCATCGTGCGGGCCGCAGCCGCGTCGTGGGATGCACCGTCACCATGCATCGCAGTGGACAACAGCCGGCAGGGCCCGGTCTTGTACGATCCTTGCCATGTCGCTGCCCCATCCCCATCGGCAGCCGCCCGGGCCGGAGTGGGTCCGGGCGTGGAAGCCGGTGGTCGCGGGCGTCCATGAGGTCTTCCACGCCCGCTTCGTCGACTACGCCTACCCGCCGCACGTGCACGACACCTGGACGGTGTTCATCGTCGACGACGGCTGGATCCGCTACGACCTGGAGCGCCATCACCGCGGGGCTGGCGGCGAGCGGGTCACGGTCCTGCCGCCGCATGTCGTCCATGACGGCCGCGCCGCCGGTGGCGGCGGGTTCCGCAAACGCGTCCTGTACCTGGCGACCGACGTGCTCGACGAGCGGCTGACCGGTCGGGCCGTGGACCAGCCGGACGTCCGCGAGCCCGCCCTGCGCCGGGCCGTCCACGCCCTGCACCGGGCGCTCGGTGAGCCCGACGACGCGCTGGAGGCCGAGGCCCGCCTGGCGATCGTCACCGACCGGCTGCGCGCGCACCTGGGCGATCGCGAGCACCCCGCCAACGTCGGGGACCGGCCCCCCGCCAGGCTGGCGCACGAGCTGCGGGACCTGCTCGATGGGCGGCTGTTGGAGCGCACGACACTCGCCCATGCAGGACGGGCTCTCGGCGCCTCACCATCCCACCTCGTCAGATGCTTCACGCGCACCTTCGGGATCGCGCCGCACCAGTACGTCGTGGCCCGGCGCATCGACGCCGCCCGCAAGCGCCTTTTGGGCGGGGAACCGATCGCGCGTGTCGCGGCAGGGGTCGGCTTCTACGATCAGGCCCACTTCACCCGCCAGTTCAAGCGGCACGTCGGAACGCCGCCAGGACGCTACGCGCTGTCGGCCCACGGCCCGGCTCGCCGCCACTAGGAGGCCGCTGAAGAAGGGCCAATCTGGCGCCTCGCCGACTGTAAATCCGCAGGTCAGCGCGTTGGGGACTGGGTTGCAAAGAGGAAGTTCATCGTCTGCGAGCCAAGCCGTGTTCGCGCCGCCGTCACGGTCGTGGCAGGTTGCGCAGGTTGCTGCGGGCCATGTTCACTACCTCGTCGGCGTCTCCGGACAGCACCAGCCTGCTCATTGCCAGCGCGAACCCCTTGACCTGCTCGCCGGTGATCTTCGGCGGCATCGATAGCGCGTTGGGGTCGGTGAGCACGTCGACGAGCACCGGCCCATCGGCTTCCAGTGCCTCGTGCAGCCCGTCGCGGACATCGCCCGGGTCCTCGATGCGGATCCCGGTCACGCCAGCGGCGCGGGCGACGGCGGCGAAGTCCGGGTTCTTGAGGCCGGTCTGGTAGGGCGGGTAGCCGGCGACGAGCATCTCCAAGGCCACCATGCCAAGTGAGCCGTTGTCGAAGATGACGACCTTCACCGGCAGGTCGTACTGGAGCAGGGTCAGGAAGTCGCCCATGAGCATCGCGAAACCGCCGTCGCCGCACATGGCGATCACCTGCCGCCCACGGTCGGGCAGCTGCGCGCCGATCGCCTGCGGCAGCGCGTTGGCCATCGACCCGTGAACGAAGGAGCCCAGCATGCGCCGCCGGGCGGTGGCGTGGATCAACCGCGCGGCCCACACGGTGCACATGCCCGTGTCCACCGTGAAGACGGCGTCGTCGGCGGCCAACTCGTCAAGCGTGGCGGCGAGGTGCTCGGGGTGGATCGGTCGGCGTCCGCGCACCTCGCCGGCGTACGCTCGGATCCGCGCCACCAGCTCGCGGTGCCGGCGCAACATCTGATCCAGGAAGGCGCGGTCCGGCTTTTCGGCGACGCGGGGTAGCAGCGCGCGCACCGTTTCCTTGACGTCGCCCCAGACTCCCAGGTCCAGTCGAGACCGGCTGCCGAGTCGCTCGCGGCGGATGTCGACCTGCACGATCTTCGGCCGGGTCGGCATGAACTGCACGTATGGGAAGTCGGTGCCGAGGAGCACCAGCAGGTCGCACTCGTGCATCGCCTCGTAGCAGGCGCCGTAGCCGAGCAGTCCGGACATGCCGACGTCGTAGGGGTTGTCGTACTGGATCCACTCCTTGCCGCGCAGCGCGTGCCCCACCGGGGCCTTGAGCCGCTCGGCCAGAGCCAGGACCTCCTGGTGCGCGCCGGCGACACCACGGCCGCAGAACAGCGTGATCCGCCGCGCCCCATCGACCAGGTCAACGAGCTCGTCGAGCACCTGATCGGATGGTCGCGCGTTGGGCCGTTGGTTCAGCCGGTAGGTGTGCTCCAGGTAGGCGCCGCTGGCCTCATGGTCGGCCACGTCCCCGGGTAGGGCGACGACCCCCACCCCGCTGCGGCCAAGCGCCTGCTGGACCGCGATCTGGGTGACCCGCGGCAGCTGCTCGGGGCGGGAGACGAGTTCGCAGTAGTGGCTGCACTCCTGGAACGACAGAGTGGGGTGGGTTTCCTGGAAGTAGCCGGTTCCGATCTCGGTGCTCGGGATCTGGGCGGCCAGCGCCAGCACCGGCGCCATGCTGCGATGCGCGTCGTACAGGCCGTTGATCAGGTGCAGGTTGCCGGGGCCGCAGCTGCCCGCGCAGGCCACGAGCCGGTCGGTCAGCTGTGCCTCCGCCCCAGCTGCGAACGCGCCGACCTCCTCATGCCGCACATGTATCCAATCGATGCCGTCGTGGCGGCGGACGGCGTCCACCACGGGGTTGAGGCTGTCCCCTACAACCCCGTACATGCGCCGCACCCCGGCGGCGAGCAGGATCTCGACGAACTGGTCGGCGACGGTCCGCTTTGCCATGGCGACCTCCACGGTCGAGCACGATCAGGTCGAGAAACCACAGTCGCGTGGTCGGGCGGGGCTGGCGCTGCCGCCGCCGTTGTCGCGGACGGCGGCCTGCGAGCGTTCCAGGAGCGGGGCGGGGGCCTGGCCTCTCCTCCTACAGGTTCCGGCACTGGAGTGACACCGCGTTTATCCCGGCAGTCTCGCATCTCGCGCCACGTTCGTCCCGCTCGATGCGGCCGCGGCGTCGTCGAGCTTGCCCTGCTCCATCAGGGCGTCGCCGGCGGCCTGGGCCGCAGGCAGGAACCGAACCGCCTCCTCGCGGTCAAGCCCAAGCGTCTGCGACTCACGCGGCACCGAGGGGCGACGAACGTGCGTGACGGGGGAGTGGGGGAGCGCCCCTCCTGGACCTGCGCCGTCCTGGGCTGGCGCTCATCGCCACGGTGATGGCACCAGAGCTGAAACGGGAGCGCCGGTGATCCGGCTGCGGGCAACTGCCGGCCGACCAGGCCGCCGCGCCATTGGGAAGACCCTTGCCGGTGTGGCGGCAGGCGGCGGTCAGGTCGCTGTGGTCGCCAGGACCTCGGCGAGGTCGAAGTTGACGGCCTCCTCCAGCTGGGCGTAGGTGCACGAGCGTGGGTCGCGGTCGGGCCGCCAGCGGACGAACTGGGCGGTGTGGCGGAACCGGCGCCCCTCCAGGTGGTCGTAGCGGACCTCGACCACTCGCTCGGGCCGCAGCGGCACAAACGACAAGGTCTTGCCAGGGTTCCAGCGGCTGCTGTTGGACCCTCGCCAGGTGCGCCGGTCGGCCTCATGCTGCCAGGCCCCCCAGTCCCACGGGTGCCCCTCGAAGCTGGTCACCAGCGGCTGCAGCTCGACGAACAGCTGCCGGCGCCGCTCCAGCGGGAACGCCCCGACCACGCCGACGCTGGCCAGTTCCCCGGCGTCGGTGTACAACCCCAGCAGCAGCGAGCCGATCAGCTCCGGGCCGCGCTTGTGCAGCCGGTAGCCGGCGACCACGCAGTCGGCGGTGCGGGCGTGCTTGACCTTGCGCCACACCCGCCGGTCCGGCTCGTAGATCCCGTCCAGGAGCTTGGCGACCAGGCCGTCCAGCCCGGCGCCCTCGAAGCGCCCCAGCCATTCGGTGGCCAGGTCGCGGTCGGTGGTGGCCGGGGTCAGATGGACCGGCGGCCCCGCCTGGGCAAGGGCGCCCTCCAGGGCCGCCCGCCGCCCGGCGAACGGCTGGCCGGTGCAGTCGACGTCGCCGAGGGCGAGCAGGTCGAAGGCGACCAGGCGGGCCGGGGTCTGGGTGGCCAGGAGGGCAACCCGGCTGGCCGCGGGGTGGATGCGCAGCAGCAACGCGTCAAAGTCCAGCCGCCGGCCGGCAGCGTCGGGGACCACGATCTCGGCGTCGATGACGCACCGGGGGGGCAAGTGCGCCTTGACAGCGGTGACCAGCTCGGGGAAGTAGCGGGTCAGCGGCCGCTCGTTGCGGCTGCCGAGCTCCACCTCCTCGCCGTCGCGGAACACGATCGTGCGGAACCCGTCCCACTTCGGCTCGAAGCTGTAGGGCCCATCCGGAAGCTGGGCGACCGGCTTGGCCAGCATCGGCGCCACCGGGGGCATCACCGGAAGATCCATGCCCCAGTATCCAGCACCTGGCCTTCGTCTTGGCGACGTGTGCCTGATCTACTTCAAGCGGCTTTCACCTGGACTACAGCCCGAGCAACGTCCATGGATCGCCCGCTACGCCGTCATGGTCGCCGAGGATCGCTAGCGCGCTCGCGATCGCAGCCACGGTGTACTGCCTGGAGGCGTACATCTCCCGGGCGAGCCGGACCTTGGGCTCGGTCATCACCGCCGGCCGGCCGCCCTTGCGGCCGCGGGCGCGGGCCGCGGCCAGCCCGGCGGCGGTGCGCTCGCGAACCGGGTCGCGCTCGAACTCGGCCAGAGCACACGATCCCGAATGATGCAGATCGAACGGCGGAGACGTAGCTTCCTTGAGGACTCACGGCCTTCCAGGTCTAGCTCGACACGTCGATAGCGGCGAGCCACGTTGCTGATGAGCTCGCCGTCGGCGAGCAGACTTCGGCCGCGGACGAGGGAGGCAACGGGTATGGATGCCGAGATGGAGGTCGCCCACGCCGTCGCCGTGGAGCGCACCCTCGGCTCGCTTAACCTGGAACGCCGGGTGCGCCTGCTCACCGGATCCGACTTCTGGACCACCGCAGGTGACGAGCGGATCGGCCTGCGGCCGATGGTGCTGGCCGACGGTCCGGCGGGGGTACGTGGCCAGGAGTGGGATGAGCGCTTCCCCTCGGTCAGCCTTTCCTCACCGACGGCGTGCGCGGCGACGTGGGACGAGCCCCTGGTGAGGCGGCTGGCCGGCGTCCTGGCGGCCGAGGCGCGCCGCAAGGGTGTCGACGTCGTCCTTGGCCCGACCGTGAACCTGCAGCGCTCGCCGCTGGCGGGTCGCCACTTCGAATACCTGTCCGAGGACCCGTTGCTGTCCGGCCGTATCGGCCTGGCGTATGTCCGCGGCCTGCAGGCGCATGGAGTGGCGGCCACCGCCAAGCATTATGTGTGCAACGACGCCGAGACCAACCGCTTCAGCGTCGATATCCAGGCCGATGAGCGCACCTTGCGCGAGGTCTATCTGGCACCGTTCGAGGATCTGGTGGTGGAGGGCGGCGTGTGGGTGGTGATGGCCGCGTACAACCGGGTCAACGGCGTCACCATGACCGAGAACCCGCTCCTGCATTCCCCGCTCCTGACGGAGTGGGGGTTCGACGGCGTAGTGGTCAGTGACTGGTACGCCGCTCGGTCCACCGAGGCGTCGGCCCTGAGTGGGCTGGGTCTGGTCATGCCCGGCCCACGGGGGCCGTGGGGTGCGGCGCTGGTCGCAGCGGTACGCGGCGGCCGGGTGCCGGCCGCAGCAGTGGAGGACAAGGCTCGGCGCCTCTTGCGCCTGGCGGCTCGCGTCGGCGCCCTTCCCGATACCGAGCAGGCGGTCCCGGTTGCCGTCGAGCCGGCCCCCTCGGACGTCAACGCGCTGTTACGGGAGGCGGCCGCCGCGGGGATGGTGCTGCTCCGGAACCATCAGGCCGCCCTGCCGCTCGATCCTGCCTCCCTGCGCCGTGTGGCCGTGCTCGGCCCCAACGCGGCCGAGGGCGTCACGCAGGGCGGCGGCGCCGCCGAGGTCGTGGCAGCGAAAGAGGTCTCTCCGCTGGACGGGCTGCGGAGCGCGCTCGGCGAGGGCATCGAGGTGCTGCACGCCGCCGGGGTGCGCACCCGGCGCGGCTTGACACTTCTGTCCAGCATGCCGGTCACCTGCCCGCATTGTGGCGAGGCGGGGCTGCGGGTGCGCTACCTCGACGCGGCCGGGCGGGAGCTTCGGACCGAGCACCGAGCCGGGGGGCCGCTTGTCTGGCAGGGTGCGCAGATTCTCCGCGGAGCGACCGTCGAGATCTCCGCCCGTTTCCGGGCCAATGCGACCGGCCGGTGGCAGATCGGCTTTACCGGCGTTGGCGCCTTCCACTTGGTGCTGGACGGCGACTCCGTCATCACCGAGACCGTCCGTCTGGGCACGGACAACTTCGCCCTCAACTTCCTCCAGCCTCCTCAGCGCGCGGTTACTCGGTTCCTGGTGGAGGGCCAGGAGCTGGAGCTCGTGCTGCTTCATCACCTCGTGCCAGAGCAGGATTTCGCCAAGGTGACGCTCGGCGTGGTGCCACCCGGCCGCTCGGACGAAGAAGAGTTCGCCGACGCGGTCCACCTGGCCAGCTCCGCCGACGCCGCCGTTGTGGTGGTGGGTACCACGCCAGAACTCGAAAGTGAAGGTCTCGACCGGGTCTCCCTCGGTCTTCCTGGGCGTCAGGACGCGCTGGTGCGGGCGGTGGCCGCTGTCAACGTCCGCACGATCGTCGTGGTCAATGCCGGTGGCCCGGTGGCGATGCCGTGGCGAGACGAGGTGGTTGCGGTGCTGGTCGCCTGGCTTCCAGGCCAGGAGTTCGGCCATGCTCTTGCCGACGTCCTTGTTGGTGTGACCGAACCGGGTGGTCGACTCCCGATGACCTGGGGTGCTCGGGACGAGGACGTGCCGGTGCTGTCGACCAGGCCGATCGATGGTGCCTTGCCGTATGCGGAGGGCTTGCATGTCGGCTACCGCGCCTGGCTGCGGGCGGGCGCTAACCCCGCCTATCCCTTCGGCCACGGACTCGGCTACACCACCTGGGCCTACTTGGGTATCGAGGCGCCGACCACCGTGCGCGTCAGGGAAGATGTGACAGGTGTGTGTCCAGGTTCGCAACATCGGCCGGCGTCGCGGCAAGGAAGTCGTTCAGGTTTACCTGTCCGGCGCGGAGTCCGCCGTGGAGCGACCCGCGCTGTGGCTGGCCGGCTTCTGTGTCGTCGAGGCCGGACCGGGTGATGCCACGGTAGTGGAGCTTCGCGTCAAGGCCCGAGCCTTCCAGCACTGGTCCGTCGATGACCAGGCATGGCGGACGGAGCCAGGTACCTTTTTCCTCTCCGCGGGTCGGTCGGTGTCCGACCGGCCGCTGAGCTGCGAGATCGACGTCGAGCTGTGAGCTGACGGCGGTCTCGCATCGGGTCGTCACTGCATCGCGCCGGATTGGTCCTCGCGTGTTGTTTCGGTGGGCGTGGTCTGGACCAGCCGGCGGATCCCGTCGATGTAGTCGGCGAAGAGCGCGGCCATGTCGACTTGGTCGGGGTCGAGGACCCACTGCACCTGGAGGCCGTCCATCATGGCGATGATCTGGGCGGCGAGGGCGTCGCAGTCGATGTCGGCGCGGATCTCGCCGGTGTCGATGCCGGCGCGCAGCGCCGCGGCGAGGTTGGCGCGGCGGTGTGGGTAGCGGTCCTGGAACCAGGCGTGGGCGGGGTGGTCCTCGCTGACGCTCTCGCCCATGAGCACGGTGAAGGCTTGGATGAGCCCCGGGACAAGCGTGTTGTGCTGCACGAGCTGGACCAGCCGGTCCAGGGCGGCCAGCCCCCGGAACCCGCCGAGCTGGAAGCGGTCTCCGTCGAGCCGGTCACGCTCGGCGAGGACCGCGACCAGCAGCTGCCCTTTGCTCGCGAAGTGGTGCAGGAGCCCGGCGGTGGTCAGGCCGGCCTCGGCCGCGATCCCCGCCAGTGAGGATCCCTGGTACCCGTTCGCCGCGATGGCCTGCAGCGTCGCCTGGAGCACGCGCTGGCGCGCCGCCTCGCTGCGCGCGTTGTGGGACAGACGGGCCCGGGAGGCCAACACCCACCTCCTATAACGATCTGGTAACGGTACTTACCGTCTGCTTAGTAGAAGGTAGACGATTTCGGGCCTTGCCACCATGGTTTCAGGACATAGCCCGGTGGTCCACGCGGATCTGGGGAGGACGGCAGCAGAGCATGGCGCCAACGGAGCGATGTCGCAACACATCGGCGGTGCTCGGCCCTGGGGCTCTCGGCGGCCTGGGAGTGAGGGCATGACGTGACCTTCACAGCGTCCCAGCCGGCTGGTGTCGGGGTCGTCGGCGTGGGGAACATCCTCGGTCGCTACCTGAGCGGGATGTCGCGCTTCCCCGAGCTTTGGGTCGTGGGCTGTGCA
>Ga0307278_10001875_pt1 | contig 10394 bp, 6 predicted proteins | sample ER_DNA_117_FD_194482 | JGI IMG/M metagenome (GOLD analysis project Ga0307278, IMG submission 194482) | Bulk soil microbial communities from the East River watershed near Crested Butte, Colorado, United States - ER_DNA_117 | ecosystem: Environmental > Terrestrial > Soil > Floodplain | place: USA...
CATGTACGGCAGGTGATTGACGTGCACCTGGTTGTGCAGGACCAGCGCGTGATAGCGCTTGCGCCAGTTGTCGCCGATGCGCGCTTCACGGTCGACGATCAGCGTATCGACCTGCAATTGCGCGAGACGCGCGGCGGCCGCGAGCCCGGCTTGTCCGGCCCCGACCACGAGCACGGTCGGATCGCGGTCGGCATAGGCGGCGGCCGCCGTTCTGAGGTCGAGCCAATTGGGGCCGCGAAAATCCCGCGAATAGGCTTTTGCCTGGGGCCGCAATCTCCCGGGCAGTTCCTCGAATCCTTTGAGCTCATCGAGGGCGGTGAGCAGCGTCCACGCTTTGAGCGTGTTGGTGTGGCTGGCATCGGGGATGAGCCGCAGGACTCCGCTGCACCGACCTTGGGCGGTTTCAAATTGGAAGATTGCTTCGATCGCGTCGGTGCCCGCGCGAGCCACGCGGCGCGGCGGCGTTCGATGCGGCGCGATCCGAAAGCCCACCGGCCTGGCCCGGTCGGCGTGCGGGATCAGCTCTCGCAATATGGCGTCCGAGCCGTCGACCGTTTTGATGTCCCACGTCAGGGCGAGGAGATCACGCCAGTGGCTATCGGGATGAAACAGCGTCTTGAGCAGAGCGTCGTCGCGGCGTGCGAGCGCCTGCTCGAACTGGGCAAGCCAATTTTCCGTAGATTTCGTAACGGTTTCTGTTCCGGACAGCATTCGCGCCCTCAAAAATCGATCTGCGCGAAGTCCCGCCTCCCTACGCGCGAGCCGCTGCCTTGGCGGCGGGGAGCTTGCTCTTGAGGCGAGGATAGGCGCGCAGCGCATTGCCCTCGAAAATCTTCCGTTTGTCCTCGGCCGAGAGTCCCGGCGCGTGGTCGACATAGCGCTTGGTGTCGTCGAAATCCTGCCCGGTCTGCGGATCCTTGCCGCGCACCGCACCGACCATCTCGGAGGCGAACAGGATATTGTCGATCGGCACCACCTTGGTCAAAAGGTCGATGCCGGGCTGATGGTAGACGCAGGTGTCGAACCACACGTTGTTTTTCATCAGCTCGTCGAGCGGCGGCCGCTTGTTGTTGAGCGCCAAGCCGCGATAGCGGCCCCAGTGAAACGGCACCGCGCCGCCGCCATGGGGGATGATCAGCTTCAGGGTCGGGAAATCCTTGAACAGGTCGCCCATGATGAGCTGCATGAACGCGGTGGTGTCGGCGTTGATGTAGTGCGCGCCGGTGCCGTGAAAAACGGGATTGCAGGACGCGCTGACGTGCACCATCGCGGGCACGTCGAGCTCCACCATCTTTTCGTAGAACTTGTACCACCAGCGGTCGGTCAGCGGCGGCGCGGTCCAGTAGCCGCCCGAGGGATCGGGATTGAGGTTGCAGCCGACGAACCCGTATTCCTTCACGCAGCGCTCGAGCTCTCCGATGCAGCTGTCCGGCGACACGCCCGGCGACTGCGGCAATTGGCACACGCCGATGAAATTGTTGGGGTAGAGCGTGCAGACGCGATGGATCATCTCGTTGCACACCTGCGACCAGGCCAGGCTGACGTTGTAATCGCCGATGTGGTGGCTCATGCCCATGGCGCGCGGGGAAAAGATGGTGAGGTCGGTCCCGCGCTCGCGCTGCAGCTTGAGCTGCGCGCCTTCGAGGCTCTCGCGGATCTCGTCGTCGCTGACTTTCAGCGACGCCTTGGAAGGCTGCTTGGCCGGCTCCTTGACGTGCTCCACCTGCTCCTTGCGCCATCGCAGCAGGTCTTTCGGCTCGGTCGTGTAGTGGCCGTGACAATCGATGATCATGACACCGTCGCTTTTTTAGGAGTGTGGGCGCATGCCCGTGAAGGCGGGACCGGATCTCCGGCCCGCGACGTTCCCCGAATGCTACGAACCGCCCTTCACCATTGTCAAACCAGGATTGGGGTCTGGTAGGATGCGGACGAGCCACGACCGCAGGGGATAAAGCATGGCCGATATTCCGCGTTTGAACGGCGTGATCCGCGCGCTGGAAGCCGGCAAGCCGGCGTTCACGTCGTTCTGCCAGGCCGATCCGGAGACCGCGATCGCGATGTCCACGGCCAAGTACGACGGCATTGTGTACGAGATGGAGCACAATCCGTGGGACATCCGGGCGCTGCGCGATAGCCTGCAATACATGCTCAATCGCGGCCAGATCGCCAAATCGGGCGCGCTCGCGCCGTCGGTCACGCCGATGGTGCGCATCCCTCCGAACGGCGCGGAGAAGGCGCAATTTCACGCCAAGCAGGCGCTCGATCTCGGCGTCTACGGCATCGTGTGGCCGCACATTTCATCGGTGGAGGAGGCCTATAACGCGGTCGCCGCCTGCCGCTATCCGCGCCTGAAGAACGCGCCGCTGTACGAGCCCGCCGGCATCCGCGGCGACGGGCCGACGGCCGCCGTGCGCTACTGGGGCCTCGCCCAGCAGGAGTATTACGACCGCGCCGACGTGTGGCCGCTCAATCCCAAGGGCGAAGTATTCGTGATCCTGATGATGGAGGACACGCGCGGCATCGAGGCGCTACCCGATATCCTTAAGAAGGTGCCCGGCATCGGCGCGATCCTCATCGGCGAGGGCGACCTCTCCCAGGAGCTCGGCTATCCCCGGCAATACGAGCACCCCGAGGTGCTTAAATGGATGGCGCGGGTCGTCGATACCTGCAAGCAGCACAACGTGGTGGTCGGCCACCCGCACGTCGATTCCAACAATGTGGATCGCATCCTCGGCGAGGGCTACCGCTTCCTCATGGCCGCCCCGGTGCGCAGCTACGCCGCGCTGGACAAGGGGCTCAAGCTGGCGGGACGAGCGTAAGTTAGGACAGATGACGCACGTCCGATGACGCCGGTCCGCGTCCGCTTGTTCACGATCTGGCCCACTTCCGGCGCAATTCCTGTTAGGGGTAAAGTGGCTTGATTCGCGGGCCGTTCGACGGATGAGGCACTCCGCCGCGCGGTCCGCAAGCCGGCGGTCGCACGACCCCGGTAAATGCGGCAATGGGGCAAGCGGGCATGCCGGACGCGATCCGGATCGCCGTGGAGGGCTTTGGGGCTCATCCGCAGCACGAAGCACGTGCGCGCGCGTCCGCGGTCGGGCGCTACGGCGGAGTCCGCGCCGCCATCGTTATGTCGGCGCTGCTGCCTGCCGACCGCGCCTGCGCCGCGGCGAGCGGGCGCTACGAATTCCCGGCCTTCGACGCCTACCTCTCCGTCCTTCCATTGCTCGATCGCGACGAGATCGCCGCGCTTGCGCTCACGCTCGGCATCCTCTGCTTCGCCGTCGTGACCGCGATCCTGTTCGTGCGCACGCGCCGGCGCTTGGCCGAGGTCGAGGCGGCGGCGCGCGACGAGGCGGTCGCCTCCAAGGCCGCGATCGACCGCGCTTACGCGCTGCTGTTCTCCGAGCCGCAAATCCTTGTGGCGTGGCCGGCGGCAGCCGACGAGCCCGAAATCATTGGCGATCCGACGCTGGTGACCAACGCGGAGGCAGGCGTGCTCGCGTTCGGCTCCTGGCTCGAGCCCGACGCCGCCCGCGACATGGAGCATTCGGTCGACGCATTGCGCGCCCGCGGCGTGAGCTTCGCCATGACCGCGGCCACGCTCGCCGGCCGCATCATCGAAGCCAAGGGCCAGGTGATCGGCGGGCGGGCGATCCTGCGGCTGCGCGACGTGAGCGGCATCAAATATGAGCTGGCCGAGCTCGCGCGACGCCACCAGAAGCACGTCGACGACGCCGCGGCCATGCGCGCCTTGATCGCGGCGGTGCCCGCCCCGGTCTGGGCGCGCGACGACGCGGGCAAGCTCGCATTCGTCAACCCAGCCTATGCCCGCGCGGTCGAGGCCAAAGACCCCGCCGACGCGATCGAGCGCGGCATCGAGCTGTTCGAGCACGGCGGGCGCAGCGAACTCCTGCGCGCGCACGAGGCGGCGGCATCTTATTCGGGCCGCCTCGCGGCCGTGGTCGGGGGAGCGCGCCGCAACTTCGACGTGATGACGGTACCGGCCGCGCGCGGCAGCGCCGGCATCGGCGTCGATGCCACCGAGGCGGAGCTGATGCGCGCCGAGCTCAGGCGCATGATGGACGCCCACCGGCGCACGCTCGACCAGCTTGCGACCGGAGTAGCGATCTTCGGCTCCGATCGGCGGCTGAGTTTCTACAATGCCGCCTATCGTTCGCTCTGGGACCTCGACGTCGGTTTCCTCGACCAGGGGCCGACCGATTCGGCCGTGCTCGATCGGTTGCGCGCCGCCCGCAAGCTTCCGGACGAGCAGGACTTCCGCCAGTGGAAAAGCGCGCTCTACGACGCCTACCGCGCGGTCGAGGCCAAGGAGCACATGTGGCACCTGCCGCACGGCCGCACCATGCGGGTTGTCACCACGCCCAATCCCGAAGGAGGCGTGATCTATCTCTTCGACGACGTCACCGAGCGGCTCGATCTCGAGCGCCGCTATGATGCTCTGATCCGCGTGCAGGGCGAGACGTTGGACAACCTGGCCGAGGCGGTCGCCGTGTTCGGCAGCGACGGGCGGCTGCGCCTCTACAATCCGGCCTTCGCGCGCATGTGGAGACTTTCGCCCGACATGCTGTCCGGGCGGCCGCACATCGAATCCATCAGCGACTGGACGCAGCCGCTCCACGGCGACCACCCGATCTGGCAACGACTGCAGGCGACCATCACCGCCATCGATAATCGCGAGCCGGCAATCGGTCGGCTCGAACGTCGCCACGGCAGCGTCGTCGATTGCACCACCATGCCGCTCCCCGACGGCGGCACGCTGGTGACGTTCCAGGACGTCACCGATACCGTCAGTGTCGAGCGCGCGCTGCGCGACCGCAACGAAGCGTTGAAGGCGGCGGACAAGATCAAGACCGATTTCGTCCACCACGTGTCCTACGAGCTGCGCTCGCCGCTCACCAACATCATCGGCTTCGCGCATTTCCTCGGCGACCCCGTTACCGGTCCGCTCACGGAGAAGCAGCGCGAGTATCTGAGCTACATCACGGTCTCGACCAACGCGCTGCTTGCCATCATCAACAATATCCTTGACCTCGCCAGCATCGACGCCGGCGCCATGACGCTTAACCTCGGCGCAGTCGATATCCGCAAGACCATGGAAGCCGCTGCCGAGGGCGTGCAGGACCGCTTGGTCAAGAACGGCATCACACTCGAAATCCGCGCCGCCCCGGAGATCGGGACCTTCGTCGCCGACGAGCGGCGCGTGCGCCAGGCGCTGTTCAATCTGCTGGCCAATGCCGTGGGCTTTTCGCCCGGCGGCGAGATCGTTACCTTTGCCGCCCAGCGGCGCAGGGATGCCGTCGTATTCTCGGTGACCGATCACGGCCCCGGCATCCCGGCCGATGTACAGGACAAGGTATTCGATTGGTTCGAAACCCATTCGCTCGGCTCGCGCCACCGCGGCACGGGCCTCGGCCTGTCCCTGGTGCGCTCCTTCGTGCAGCTGCATGGCGGCTCGGTGACGCTCGAATCGGCGGTCGGCCGCGGCACCACCGTCACCTGCGTGTTCCCGCTCGATCATACCGCCGCGCGAACGGCGGCGTGACGCTCGAGGGTCAGGCCCGCACCAGCGGGCGTCGAGTCGTGCCATGGCGCTGACCGCCTCTGCCACATCGAGCTTCTCGGTGGCGCTGCCCGATGAGCACGCCACCCGCCGGCTTGCGATCGACATCGCCAATGCGCTCGAAGCCGGCGACGTCGTCACCCTCTCGGGCGATCTCGGGGCCGGCAAGACCACGCTCGCCCGCACCGTCATCCGCTATCTCGCCGGCGATCCGGCGATCGAGGTGCCGAGCCCGACCTTCACGCTGATGCAAACCTACGAGCTGCCGCAGTTTCCGTTGGTCCATCTCGATCTCTACCGCCTGTCGGGGCCGGCGGAGCTCGTCGAGCTCGGCTTCGACGACCTGCCGGAGGGCGCGGTGGTGCTGCTCGAATGGCCCGACCGCGCGGACGGCGTCTTGCCGCCCGATCGGCTCGACGTCTCGCTCACGCTCGCGCCCAAACTCAAGCTCGAGTTCCGCCATGCCCGCGTCACCGGCTACGGCGCGGCAGGACCGCGCGTCGACCGCATGGCGGCGGCGCGCCAATTCATCGCCGAGAGCGGCTACAGTGAGGCGCTGCGGGCACGGCTGCGAGGCGACGCCTCGACACGATCGTACGAGCGGCTCGCGCTCGGCGACCAGCGCGTGCTGCTGATGAATTCGCCGCGCCGGCCCGACGGCCCGCCGGTGCGGGGCGACAAGCCCTACAGCGCGATCGCGCACCTCGCCGACACTGTCGTGCCGTTCGTGGCGATGGCGAATGGATTGCGTCAATACGGCTTGTCGGCGCCCGTCATCCATCACGCCGACCTCGAGCAAGGGTTTTTGATTCTCGAAGACCTCGGCGACGAGCGCGTGGTGAGCGGCGACCCGGCAGCCCCGATCGAGGAGCGCTACGAAACCGCGGTCGACGTGTTGCTCGCCCTGCACGAGCAGCGGCTGCCCGACACGCTGCCGGTGGCGCCGCATCTCGATTATCGCATTCCCCCTTATGACATGAATGCGTTCTTGATCGAAGCCGAGCTGCTGGTGGACTGGTTCCTGCCGCGCCTCGACGCCGCCATCCCCGATACCGAACGCGGCTCGTTCCGCGCGCTTTGGCGCGAGCTGTTGCAGCCGGCGATCGATGCCCCGTCGACGTGGGTGCTGCGCGACTTCCATTCGCCCAATCTGCTCTGGCTACCGCAGCGCAGCGACGTCGCCCGGCTCGGCCTTCTCGATTTCCAGGATGCGGTGATGGGACCCGCAGCCTACGATCTTGCCTCGCTGTTGCAGGACGCGCGCGTGGACGTCTCCGAAGAGACCGAGCTGGCGCTGCTGGGCCGCTACGTGCGCGGGCGCAGCCGCAGCGACCCCGATTTCATCGGCGCCCAATTCATCAAGACCTACGCCACGCTCGCCGCCCAGCGCGCCAGCAAGATTCTCGGGATCTTCGCGCGGCTCGACGTGCGCGACGGCAAGCCGCAATATCTGCGCCACCTGCCGCGGGTGTGGGGGTATTTGCAGCGCTCGCTCAGCCACCCCGCGCTGGAATCGCTCAATGCGTGGTATATTGCCCACGTACCATCGTTAAATACAATTTAAGCCCAACCGGGCAAAACCCATTGATGGCCAAAACTCGCCCAATCACGACCGCGCCGAAACGCGCCATGGTGCTGGCAGCGGGGCTCGGCACGCGCATGCGGCCGTTCAACGGGCAGCTCCCCAAGCCGCTCGTCGTGGTCGGCGGCAAGGCGCTGATCGACTACGCGCTCGATCGCCTCGCCGCGCAAGGAGTCGAGCGCACGGTCGTGAACGTCCATCATCTCGCCGATCAGATCGAGCGCCATCTCGCCGGCCGCAAGCGGCCGAAGATCGTCATCTCGGACGAGCGAAGCGAGCTTCTCGGCACCGGCGGCGGCGTGGTCAAGGCGCTGCCCGAGCTCGGCGATGGCCCTTTCTTCCACGTCAATTCCGACACCATCTGGATCGACGGCGTGAAGCCCAATCTCGCCCGGCTCGCCGCCGCCTTCGATGTCGCCCGCATGGACGCGCTGCTGCTGCTGTCGCCTACGGCGTCCAGCATCGGCTATACCGGCCGCGGCGATTTTTCGATGGCGGCCGACGGACGACTCACGCGGCGGGGCGAACGCGAGGTGGTGCCCTTCGTCTATGCCGGCGCCGCGATCCTCACCCCCGCCTTCTTCGCCGGCGCGCCCAAGGGTGCGTTCTCGATGTCGCCCTTGTTCGACCGTACAGCCGAAGCCGGGCGGCTCTGCGGCCTGCGCCTCGAAGGCCTCTGGATGCACGTGGGCACGCCCGAGGCCATCAAAGCCGCCGAGCAGGCGATCCTCGCCAGCGCGGTGTAGCAGGCGGTCAAGCCCGCGGTGACCGATAAATTGAGTCGCCGCGAATCAATCCTTAGAATCAGGGGATGGCGACCGTCTCCGCCCCACGTGTCTTCACCATCCCGGCGTCGGCGCCGTTCGTGCCGACGCTGATCCGCGCGCTCATCGACGGAACGCTGGTGCCGGGCTTTCCTGCCGCTCACGACCCGCTCGCGCTCGCGGACGCCACGCTCTATCTGCCGACGCGGCGCGCCTGCCGCCTCGCGCGCGACCTCTTCCTCGACGTGACCAAGGACAGCGCCGCGATCCTGCCGCGCATCGTCGCCGTCGGCGACGTCGACGAGGACGAGATCGCCTTTGCCGAGGCGGCAACCGGTGCGCTCGCCGCCGCCGCGCTCGAGCTGCCACCGGCGCTCGGCGGGCTCGAACGGCGCCTGTTGCTGGCGCAGCTCGTGCTCAAGTGGGCGGCGACCATTGCGCCCGGCCAGCGCGGCGAGGCGCCGCTGGTCGCCAACAACCCGGCCTCGGCGCTCGCGCTCGCCGACGATCTCGCGCGGCTGATGGACGACATGACGACGCGCGGCGTGGCATGGGATCGGCTCGACGGGCTCGTGCCCGAAACCCTCGACCGTTACTGGCAACTCACGCTCGAATTCCTGCAGATCGCGCGCGAGACTTGGCCGAAAATCCTTGCCGAGCGTGGCGCCATCGAGCCCGCCGAACGCCGGGACGCGCTGATCAAGGCCGAAGCAGCGCGGCTGTCCGCCCACACCGGAGGACCGGTGATCGCCGCCGGCTCGACCGGCTCCATGCCGGCGACCGCCGAACTGATCGCCACCATCGCCAAGCTCGCCCATGGCGCCGTCGTGCTGCCCGGTCTCGACCTCGAGCTGGATGCCGAGTCCTGGGAGCTAATCGGTGGTCGCCGGGAGAGCACCGAGCCCGTTTCGCCCGCGGTCGAACATCCGCAATTCGCCATGCAGGCGCTGCTGCGCCGCATCGGAATCGCCCGCGAGCAGGTGGTTACGCTGGGCACGTCCGCCGCGCATGGGCGCGACCGCTATGTCTCCGAAGCGTTGCGGCCCGCCGCCGCTACCGATCGCTGGCAACGGCTCACCGGCGCCGATGCCCCGCTAGGGACCCAACGCGCGCTCGAAACCTTATCGGTCGTCGAAGCGGCCAATGCCGAGGAAGAGGCGCTCGCCATCGCGATCAGCCTGCGCGAGGCAGTCGAGACGCCGCACAAGACCGCGGCCCTGGTCACGCCCGACCGCGCCCTGGCGCGCCGCGTGCTCGTGGCGCTGGAGCGCTGGAAGGTCGCGGTCGACGATTCCGGCGGTGATGCGCTCGCCGACACCTCCGCCGGGCTATTCGCCCGCCTGGCGGCCGAAGCCGCGCTCGACGGGCTTTCCCCGGTTGCGCTGCTCGGCCTTCTCAAGCATCCGCTCGCGCGGCTCGGCGCCGCCGAGGGTGCACACGCCCGCGCCATCGCGGCGCTCGAGCGGGCGGTTCTGCGCGGGCCGCGGCCGCGGCCGGGCACTGCCGGGCTCGCGCACGCGCTCGCCGCGTTCCGCACCCAACTTGCAAAACTACGGCGGGGGGAAACCTCCGATCTGCATCCGTCCGATCCGCGCGCCGGCCTTACCGCCGCGGAGCTCGACGACGCCGCCGCGCTGGTCACGCGGCTGAGCGCGGCGCTCGCGCCGCTCGAAGGGCTTGCCGGTATGCCTTTCGCCGAGGTCGCGGCGCTCCACTGCAACGTCATCGCCGCGCTGAGCGCGGACGAGATCGGCGCGCCGACCGCCTTCCTCGGCAGCGATGGCGCGGCGCTCGACGCGGCCTTCCAGGACCTCGCGCTGCATGCGGGCGATGCCAACTTCGCCGTGGCGCCGACGGACTATGCGGACTTGTTCCGCACGATGATGTCCGATCGCGTGGTGCGGCGGCCGGAGATGCCGGGGGTGCGGCTGCGCATCTACGGTCCGCTCGAAGCGCGGCTCCAAAGCGTCGATCGCGTCGTGCTCGGCGGACTGGTCGAGGGCACGTGGCCGCCGGAGATGCGTTCCGACCCGTGGCTCAGTCGGCCCATGCGCCACGCGCTCGGCCTCGATCTGCCGGAGCGGCGCATTTCATTGTCCGCACACGACTTCGCGCAGGCGCTCGGCGCGGCCGAAGTGATCCTCGCCTATCCCACCAAGTTGGCCGGCACGCCTACCGTCACCTCGCGCTTCGTCCAGCGGTTGGCGGCGGTCGCGGGCGAAGAGCATTGGGACCGCGCACGCGCGAACGGCGCGAAATATCTCGCCTGGGCACGCGCGCTCGATCGTCCCGCCGAGGTCAAACGCTGCGAAAAACCCGAACCGAGGCCGCCGCGCGCCGCACGGCCGACTGCGCTCTCAGTCACCGACATCGAGAACTGGCTGCGCGATCCTTATACGATTTATGCCAAGCACATCCTCAAGCTGCGTGAGCTCGATCCCATCGACCTGCCGCCGGGCGCCGC
>Ga0307278_10001876_pt1 | contig 10394 bp, 12 predicted proteins | sample ER_DNA_117_FD_194482 | JGI IMG/M metagenome (GOLD analysis project Ga0307278, IMG submission 194482) | Bulk soil microbial communities from the East River watershed near Crested Butte, Colorado, United States - ER_DNA_117 | ecosystem: Environmental > Terrestrial > Soil > Floodplain | place...
TATCGCCAGTGGCCTGAGTCGAGGCAAAAGGAGCTTGCCGCAAAATTCACCACGCCGCATTTCATTCCCGATCTGAGAAATCATGCTCACGCGCGCAATCTCACCCGCAGGTTGATCGAGCGCGGATTTAGCGACGAGCAGATCGAAAAAATCCTGCGGGAAAACTGGATGCGGATTCTCAAAGAGGTTCTTTAGCCAGCGATCTACCGGGCTGGAATAGAAATCGTATAAGTGATCAACGCACAAACCGCCACCATCCCGATCATCGCGATGATGAATATCGCATCCGCGAATTTCTCAAGGCGATGCATTCTGCGCAGACCCCGGGGGCGAAGCGCCCAATAAGAAAGCAGACAAGAGATCAGAAACAGCAACGCGTCGCCAGCGAGTAAGTCATCCGCTAGCGTATCCGCGGATCCGAGTGTGATGACAACGCGAATCAATCCTATAACGGTCAGACAAACGCCGACCATTGCGGAGGAAACAGTGAAGATGTGGATGCAAATGTCCTGCTCGAGATGGCTGTTTGGGTCGCCCTGCGGCTGCGTTTCTCCTTTCATTGCGACCGGTATTTAGACTGCTCGCGAAAGCGACTGTTCAGAGAATTGCGCCTCTGATAGAAAAAACCGAAAGATGCACTAACGGCAACCGCATTTGAAATTCATTAACCTTACGCGCCGCATGGAAATCGGCGCAAACTCCTATTATCTTGAGATTGGCCGTCACCAGCTGGTGCTCGATTGCGGAATGCATCCAAAGAACACCGGGGAAGATGCGCTGCCTTATTTGAAGGCAATCGCCGATCGGAAGATCGAAGCGATCTTGATTTCACACGCTCATCAGGATCACATCGGCACATTGCCAGTGGCGATGCGACGCTTTCCAGGCGTGCGCGTTTTCATGACGGAGGCCACGGCCGAGATTGGCAATGTGCTTTTGCACAACTCGGTCAATGTGATGACGCGGCAACGCGAGGAGATCGGAGAAATGTCATATCCGCTTTTCACACATCGTGAAACCGATAGAGCGTCGGAACGCTGGCGGTGGTGTCCGTTACGCCAACGTATCTCCATTGCCGGCGAACGGGCGCCCCAACGCGAAAGAGATGCGCTGACGTTCGAGTTTTTCGACGCGGGGCATGTGCTGGGCTCGGCGGGAATTCTGCTGCGCGCCGAAGGGCAAACCGTCTTCTACACAGGAGACGTCAATTTCGATGATCAAACAATTATGCAAGCGGCGGTTTTTCCAGAAGAGAAGATCGACGTCCTGATCATGGAATGCACTCGAGGCGACCACGCCAAGCCTGTGGGCTGGACTCGGGCCGGTGAAGAGCGACGGCTGGCGGAAGCGCTCGACCACGCTTTCGAGCGCGGTGCAGGAGTTCTCATACCGGTCTTCGCGCTGGGCAAAACGCAGGAAATTCTGGCGATGCTCTACAAATTCCGCCGCGAATCCCGAAAGCTTTCAGGAGAGTTTCCAATTTACATTGGCGGTCTCAGCTCAAAAATGACTGACATCTACGATCGCCGGGCGCATACGACGCGCCGGCAATTGCCGCGCTTGCAACTCATGAGGGAAGCAGCGCCCTTCATTTTGAACGATGAAACCGTGCGCGATGCGCCTCTCCGCGCGCGACGCGTGTACGTCCTCTCCAGTGGAATGATGATCCCAAAAACGCTCTCAAATGTTTTTGCACGCCGATTAGTCGAAAACCCGCAACACTCGATTTTTTTTGTCGGCTACGCGAATCCCGAATCGCCTGCGGGTCTTCTGCGGGACGCTGGGACAGGCGACGCGGTCGCGCTTGATCCCGACAAGCCGCCCCAGCGCATCCGCTGCCACGTCGAACAGTTCCAGTTTAGCGCGCACGCGACGCGCGAATCGTTGATCGAATACGCCAAGAAAATTTCGCCGCGCAAAATTGTTCTTGTGCACGGCGACCCGCCGGCTGTGGAGTGGATGCGCACGCAGCTCGATGCCGATCTGCCGGACACACACGTTATTGTGCCAGAGCCGGGCGTTGAGCTAGACCTCTAGCGGCGCTCTACGAGCGCCGATGCTAAATTATCGAAAAACACCTGCGGCGGTCATAGATCGCCGCTACAGCGAATGAAGATCGCTTCGTGGAATATCAACTCGCTGCGCAAACGACAGGATCGCTTGTTTGCATGGTTGGAAGCGACGAAACCGGACGTCGTCTGCTTGCAAGAAACAAAATGTCCCGACGAACTATTTCCAGCGCTCGCTTTGCAAGCGGTCGGTTACCGCTCGGCTTATCACGGGGAGAAATCATACAATGGCGTGGCGATTCTCGCGAAGACCGAGCCGCATAGCATTCGTTCGTCGCTTTGCGATGAAGTGGTCGATCCGCAGGCACGGGTGATCGCCGCGACCATCGATCACCTGCGCGTGTTTTCGATTTACGCACCAAACGGCCAGGCGGTCGGGTCGCCAGCGTACCAATACAAACTGCATTGGTATCGGCGCCTTCGGGATTGCATTGCGAAAGAAAAATCGGCTGATGTGGTCGTGTGTGGCGATTTCAACGTCGCCCCAGAAGATATTGATGTTTACCATCCGGACCTGTGGCGAGGAGCGATTATGTGCTCGGACGGCGAGCGCGCCGCCTTTCGAGAACTATGCAACATCGGCCTCCGCGACACACTGCGAATCCACCACCAGGAAAGCGAAGTTTTCAGCTGGTGGGATTATCAGATGCGCGCCTTTGAAAAAAATCGTGGCCTGCGCATTGACGCGATTCTGGCCAGCAAGGAGCTAGCCGAAAAATGCACTGCGGCCGGGATTGACCGCGAAATGCGCAAAGGCAAAGAACCCTCCGATCACGCACCGGTATGGGCCGAGTTTCGCATTTGATAAGAAGTGATTGGTAAAACGTGAGAAGTGGAGCGGAAACGTAACTTCTCACTTCTCACCTCTCACGCCTCACGCTCTACTAACCCCATCAAGGATCGCTAATGCATCTGCGCGTTTCCAATCCGCCGCCCAAACCACTCATGATCTGGGACGGCGAATGTCATTTTTGCAAAAAGTGGATCGAACGCTGGCGACAAATCACCGAAGGTAAGGTCGATTACGCGACCTATCAGGAGGCAGCGCATCAGTTCCCCGAAATTCCGGTCGAACAATTCAAACGCGCGGTCGCTTTGATTGAGCCAGACGGCGAAACTTTTTTCGCCGCGGAAGCCGTCTATCGCTCATTGCGCTATCGGCCTTCGAGAAAATGGCTCGCCTGGAGTTACAATCACATTCCGGGATTCGCCGCGATTTCCGAAACCAGTTACAAGTTCATCGCTCGTCATCGCAGTCTCGGCTCGACTGTTACCCGGCTACTCTGGGGAAAAGACGTGCGGCCGCCGACCTATTTTTGGGCGCGACGCTGGTTTCTGCGCGCGCTCGGTCTGATATATCTGATCGCATTCGTTTCGCTCTGGGTGCAAGTGGATGGACTGATCGGCAGCGACGGGATGTCGCCCCTGAATCAGTTCCTGCCAGCAGTTCGCGCACAGCTTGGACGAGACGTCTACGCTCTCCTGCCGACACTTTGCTGGTTCAACTCGAGCAACGCGTTTCTTCATTTCCTTTGCGGTGGCGGCGTTGTTCTTTCGCTGCTTTTGATTTTCGGGATCGCGCAGGCGCTTTCGCTCGCGGTGCTTTTTGGCTTTTACCTGTCGCTCACCATTGCTGGACAAACCTTCCTCAATTTTCAATGGGACGTTCTCCTGCTCGAGACCGGTTTTTTAGCCATCTTTTTTGCGCCCTGGCGACTCTGGCCTCGCGAACTGATGTGGTGGCCGGTGTCAGCGACCCCAGCTACACCTGCGCCGGTTTCACGCGCGGGTTTGTTTTTGCTCAAGTTTCTTCTGTTCAAATTGATGTTGATGTCCGGCGTGGTGAAGCTGACCAGCGGCGACGACTCGTGGAGCTGGGTGAATCACTCGTTTCATTGGAGCGCGCTCACGGCACTTGATTATCATTACTGGTCGCAACCGCTGCCCACAGTGTTCAGTTGGTGGGCGGACAAAAGCCCGGAATGGTTCAAGCATTTTTCAGTCGCATTTTGTCTGGGCGTAGAAATCATCGTGCCGTTTTTCATCTGGGCGCCACGGCGTCCACGTCTTATTGCCGCTGGACTGATGATTTTTCTTCAGCTCGCGATCGCCATCACCGGTAACTACTGTTTTTTCAATCTGCTGACGATTGCGTTGTGCTTGTTGTTGATTGATGACGCAGTCGTGTCTCGTATGGAGGGGCGAGCGCCCGCGAGCCGAGCGTCGCAACAGCTTCGCCCTCCAATTACGGAATCTGTAACGTATCGATTGTCGATCTACGCGGCAATCATCGTGATCATTGTCACGGTGCCCATCAATGCATGGCTTATTTTCAGCGCGTTCAAACCGCGGGCCCGACCACCTCACGCGCTGGCAAATATTTACGAACAACTCGAAGCGTTCCGGATCGTCAATGGCTATGGGCTGTTTCGGGTGATGACAAAGGACCGCTGCGAGATCGTGCTCGAAGGCAGCACAGAAGGTGTTGAATGGCTGCCTTACGAATTCAAATGGAAACCGGGTGACGTTAAACGCGCGCCAGGCTGGTGCGCGCCGCACCAACCGAGGCTCGATTGGCAGATGTGGTTTGCCGCTTTGGAGAGCCCGCAGCAAAATCCGTGGTTTGTCGGGCTCATCGTGAAGCTATTGCAGGGCTCACACGACGTGAACCGGTTGCTCGCACATAACCCGTTCCCAGACAAGCCACCCCGCTACATTCGCGCGATGTTTTATCGGTATCGATTCACGACCGTGAGCGAACTTCGGCAAACCGGCGCGTGGTGGAAACGGCAGGAGCTTCGGGAATATCTGCCAACGGTGTCACTGGATCAGCTGCGCAACCGTTGAGAAATGGGAGTTCGGGCGGTATAGTTCGCCGCCATGGCGAAGGAAGGACCAATCGTGACCGAGGGTACAGTAACGCAAGTGTTACCGGGCACGATGTTCCGCGTCGATCTTCCGGGCCAGCGCAATGTGCTTGCACATATCTCGGGTAAAATGCGGAAGCATTTCATCCGCATTGTCCCCGGTGATAAAGTCTCCGTGGAGCTTTCGCCCTACGATTTGACGAAAGCTCGCATCATTTTTTGCGAACAGTGATTTCCTTTTTCTTTCCTTGAAGTATTCAGGGTAAAAGAGACGGCCGCTTCCACGCCTCAACGCGTTTAAACCTTAGACGGCAACTCCGCGTTTGCCCAATTTGTGAAGCGCGCGGATAGTTGGAAGGAAAATCAACTGGAGATTACCAATGGCAGAAGACAATAAAGCAGACCAGAAAACGGCCGCCTCGGCGGACGCGCAGAACAAATTGCAAAGCAGCAAGGAACATGCGCGCAAAGCAGCGGAAGATTTGAAATCAGCCGCAGGGGCTTTGGCCGGAGAGTACCGTGGCAAGGCAGAACAAGCCTGGGGCGACGCACGTGACAAAGCGGAACAAGCATGGGGGGATGCCCGGGATCGCGCCCGGACGTTCCAGGAAGACGCGGAGCAATACGTGCGTGAAAACCCGACAAAGGCGATTTTCACAGCGCTCGGAATTGGGTTCGTGTTGGGTCTGATCTTCCGGCGCTAACTCCGAGACGCTTCGGAGATGATTAGCGAGAGCCCTCGGTCCCGCAATCCCACGGGACATGCCGGTTTGCTCGAGAACCTGCTCGCGCTCGCAAGCGCGCTTGCAGACTTTTTTGAGAGCCGCTTTGCTCTTCTTGCCCAGGAGTCGAAAGCGGTCGCGCTGCAAGTATTAATTCTGGCCAGCTGCCTGATTCTGGCGGTGGTGCTCTGCGCGTTGGGCTATATTTTCCTCATCACTGGCGCCGTTGTCGGAGTGGCCCATCTGGCCGGGGTTTCATGGCCATGGATAGCGCTGGCCGCTGCCGCAGTGCATTTCATTATTGCGATGGTTTTACTCCTCGTCGCGTACAGCCGCATCACCAAGCCGGTTTTTCGCGCGACGCTAGCTGAATTAAAGAAAGATCGCGAATGGCTGAAAAATCTGGACGCAACAAATCAATCGACGAGCTGACGGAGGAAATCGCGCAGTCCCGGGAACGTGTAGCGCGCGATCTGCGCGGCCTGCATTACGAATTGGATTTCCCGGCGAAATTCCGCAGATCATTTCGGAAACAAACCGTTTCCTGGATCACCGCCGCAGGCGCTGTCGGTGTACTCGTCGCACTGGCGCCAATGCGGAAGAAAAAAATTTATGTCGATGCGAAGAACAACCGGAAAACAAAGAAAAAGCTTGTCGAAACCGGCTTTGCCCTGGCGGCGCTCAAAATCGCAGCAAACCTCGCTCGACCAGTGATTGTCGAGTTCGTCAAAAATCGGCTCACTGATTTTGGAGGGCAGTCGCGCCGCAAAAGATAAGTCCCATGCGTCCGGTGTGTTCCATGGGGCGCTCGTTTTAGGATTTACGCGCTCGGGCAGGCTGCGTAATTATTTCTGCAGCGTCCATGATTGCTAAGTCTCCAGAGATTACTGTCGAATCTCATCCGCTGAGGCACGTGGATGACTATCTCGAGATCGGGCAAAAAGCTGGCGCGTCCGACGTCCATCTGGCCGCGAACGCGCGGCCGAGATGGCGTTTGCATGGACGCTTGGAGCCAATCTGGCCCGACGCACCGCGGCTCACCGCCGAGCACACCGCGGCACTGGCCGAAGCCTTTGTGCCCGACGTCTATAAAGAAGAACTCAATGCGCGCGGCGATTCGGATTTTGCGTACGCAAACGAGTTCGGCCGCTACCGTACCAGCGTGGTTCGGCAACGGCTTGGGATCGAAATTGTGTTCCGCGTAATCAACGCCAACGTCCGAACCATGGACGAGCTAGGGTTGCCCGAGCATCTCAAGGTTCTCACCCGTTATCAGAACGGACTGATCCTGGCAACAGGTTCCGTAGGAACGGGCAAATCGACTACGCTGGCGGCGATGGTCGAGCAAATAAACATGGAACGGCACGATCACATCATTACACTCGAGGACCCGATCGAATACGTTCTGAAATCGAAAAACTGTCACGTTACCCAACGGGAAGTGTTCACCCACACCGAATCTTTCGCCACTGCGCTGCGCGCTGCGCTGCGGGAGGATCCGGATGTGATCATGGTTGGAGAAATGCGCGATCTGGAGACGATTTCCCTCGCCATCACCGCGTCCGAGACTGGCCATCTTGTTTTGGCAACGCTGCACACGAGCAATGCCTCCCGGACGCTGGATCGATTGCTCGATGTCTTTCCGACCGAGCAACAGGAACAAGTTCGAGTAATGGTGAGTGAATCTTTGCGGGGAGTCGTTAGTCATCAGCTGATACCCCGGGCGGATGGCACGGGGCGCGTGCTGGCACTGGAGATTCTTACCAACACGCCGGCGGTGGCCAACGTGATTCGCGAAGCAAAGACATATATGCTGCCGGGCATTATTCAGACCGGCAAAAAACAAGGCATGCGTCTGATGGACGATGCGCTGATCGATCTTTATGAACGCCGCCTCATCAGCGCTGAAGAGGCTTACGCGCGCGCCGACCAAAAGCTAATAATGCGTCAGCATCTCGAAAAATGACCAAGCACGAATGACGAAGTCCAAAACAAATCCAAATCTCAAAATCCGAAACCGATCGGCCACGCAAGCTTTGTCATTGTGGTCATTCGTCATTCGTCGTTAAGCTATGGCTGAGCTGGATCGATTTCTTAGCGTGGTTGTCAAACACGGCGGGTCCGACCTGCATATTGGTGAGGGACAGCCGCCTAAAATGCGCGTGCATGGCGACATCATACCTATTCGCGACGAGCCGATTTCGCACGAGGAAGCCATGCGCATGTTGAGCGAAGTTTGCGGGCCGCATAACTGGGAAGCTTTCGAGCAACGGGGCGATCTGGATTTTGCCTATGAGATGGATGAAGCCTCTCGGTTCCGCAGCAATTACTTCAAGCAGTCAAACGGTTATGGCGCGACTTTTCGGCTGATTCCTACGAAGATTGCCACGCTCGAGGAACTCGGCGTTCCGCTGGTCATAAAAGAATTTGCCAATGTACGCGGTGGGCTTGTCCTTATCACCGGCCCGACCGGCTCCGGCAAAACCACGACGCAAGCTGGGCTGGTCGACTATATCAATCAAAATTTTGCGAAACATGTCGTGACGATCGAGGAACCGATCGAATTCGTGCATAACAATAAGCAAAGCACGATCACCCAGCGGGAAGTCCCGGGCGATTCGAGTTCGTTTGCCGCCGGGCTCAAGGCGGCACTGCGCGAGGACACAGATATTGTGCTGGTGGGAGAAATGCGCGACCTGGAAACAGTTTCACTCGCCCTTACGGCGGCTGAGACCGGTCTTCTCGTATTCGGCACACTGCACACAAACAATGCGCGCAAGACGGTTGACCGGATGGTAGATGTTTTTCCGGCTGATCGCCAACCGCAGGCGCGCACCATGCTTGCGAACTCGCTACGCGGGGTGGTGGCGCAATTACTTTTAAAAAGAGCAGATCGGCCTGGGCGAATCGCAGTAAACGAAATTCTAATCGCCAATGCAGCCGTCGCTGCAATTATTCGTGAAGGGGCGACGCAAAAACTCCAGGATGTAATCATATCGGGTAAGGCACAAGGGATGCAGTTCATGGACGACGCTATCTCGACGCTCCTCGAAAAAGGCATTGTCTCTCCGCACGAAGCGTTCATGAAAGCGATCGACAAAAACCGCTTCAAACCGTTCCTCTCACCAGAGGAAGAAGCGCTCGCCAACGCGGCCGGTTCCGCCCCGGACGACGAAAAGCGGCTCCCGGGTAATTTTGTGAAACCGGTCGCTGCTCGCGCGCGGGTAGGAACGCGCTGAAAGATTGACGCCCAGCGGTCTCGCCTTCGCTGAAACTGCAGCGCGGCGGGCGCCGTAGCCAAGCGAAGCCGGGTGCTTCGTCATTCGCCAATCGTCAAGACCGCGGTCCCAGTCAGTTCACCAGCGCGAAATCGGTCGAGTGCGGTATTGGCTTGTTCTAAGGGGAATGTTTCTGTCTTCGTTTGCACCGGAACGCGTGGCGCGAGATCGAAAAATTCTTCGCCGTCGCGTCGGGTGAGGTTAGCCACTGAAGTGATGATGCGTTCTTCCCAAAGATCGGTGTAGGGAAATGAAGGGATGTCGCTCATGTGAATTCCGCCGCAAACGACGATGCCGCCTTTGGCGAGCGCGCGTAGCGCCATTGGCACAAGCGGCCCTACCGAGGCAAAAACAATTGCGGCATCGAGTTTTTCCGGGGGCATCTCGTCGGAACCGCCGGCCCAGATGGCACCCAGTTTCTTTGCGTCTCGCTGCGTTGCGATGTCGTCTGGTCGCGTAAAGACGAAGAGATCGCGCTCTTCGTAAAGCGCGATCTGCGCGATCAAATGCGCCGCGTTGCCAAAACCATAAATGCCCAGCCGCCGCGCGTTGCCCGTTTTGCGATAGGAGCGATAACCGATCAGGCCGGCGCAAAGCAGCGGCGCAACCTCGACATCATTGTAACGGTCAGGCAAATGGAAGCAGAACCGTGCATCGGCGACAGTGAATTCAGCGTAACCGCCGTCTATGGTGTAGCCAGTGAAACGTGCGTTGTCGCAGAGATTCTCCCGGTCTGATCGGCAATAAGCACATTCGCCATCGGTCCAACCGAGCCACGGAATGCCGACACGGTCCCCGCCCTTGAATTGCGGATTGCGAATTGTGGATTGTGGATTAATGCCAGCGCCCAGTTCTTCTACACGGCCAACGATTTGATGGCCTGGAATCAGCGCCAGTTTTGGATTCGGCAATTCGCCATCGACCACGTGAAGATCGGTGCGGCAAACAGCGCAAGCACTAACGCGCACCAGCAATTGTACCCTTCCCGGCTTTGGCTTTGGGACGTCGCGCAATTGGAGCGGCTGCTTCGGGTTTTCCAAAACCATCGCGCGCATGGGTGTAAGCAATATTCCTCTTACTCCTGCTCTTGCTCATATTCGTGCTCTTAAGGCTCTTAGAGTAAGAACAAGAGTACGAGAAAGAGTAGGAAACAAGGAAATCAGTGAACGGTCGCTGGTGCTGGTTGAATCTCGCCATCGCCTCGTGCTGGCTCGCCTTCGTGATGCGTGTGTGCGCTGCGCAGGAATGGCACTCTGTCAAGCACGTGCTCCTGAAACCACTCAAGCCAGAGGTAAATGACCGGTGTTACAAAAAGTGTGACTAACTGGGAAAAAATCAGACCACCAACGATCACCAAGCCGAGCGGACGTCGCGATGAAGCGTCCTGACCAAAACCGAGCGCGAGCGGAACTGCGCCCATCAACGCGGCGAGCGTCGTCATCATGATCGGTCGAAACC
>Ga0307278_10001877_pt1 | contig 10393 bp, 4 predicted proteins | sample ER_DNA_117_FD_194482 | JGI IMG/M metagenome (GOLD analysis project Ga0307278, IMG submission 194482) | Bulk soil microbial communities from the East River watershed near Crested Butte, Colorado, United States - ER_DNA_117 | ecosystem: Environmental > Terrestrial > Soil > Floodplain | place: USA...
GCGGTGTCCCTGAACCCGATCGACATCAACGTCGGCGCGGGACGCTTCTTCGGCGGCCACCCGTTGCTCCCGTACGTCCCGGGCTGCGAGGGCGTCGGCCGCGCCCCCGACGGCGGACGCGTCTACCTGTTCAGCGACGGCCTCGGCCTCGCTCGCGACGGACTGCTGTCGGAGCGCTCAGCGGCACCGGTGGACCTCGGCATCCCACTGCCGGACGCGGCCTCGGACGAGATCGCGGCCTCGTGTGGCATCGCCGGGATGGCCGGTTGGATGCCGCTCGCCTGGCGCGCGCCCGTGCGAAAGGACGACCGTGTGCTTGTGCTGGGCGCGACCGGCACAGTCGGACTGGTCGCGGTGCAGGCCGCGAAGCTCCTCGGCGCCACCTACGTCGTCGCGGCAGGCCGAAACCCAGAGCGGCTCGGGCGTGCAGCCGAGCTCGGCGCCGATGCGACCGTGAGCCTCGAAGAAGACGACCTTGTCACGGCCTTCAAGGAGGCGTCGGGGGGCGACGGCCCGACCTACATCGTCGACACGCTCTGGGGTCCTCCCGCGGCCGCCGCGATCCAGGCCGCGGCACCCGGCTGGCGCCTGGTCCAGGTCGGCCAGTCAGCGGGAGCGGAGGCGACGCTGACCTCGGCGGGGATCCGCGGCAAGATGGGCGAGCTCTACGGCTACCTCGACTTCGCCGTGCCGACGAACGCCTTCCGCGAGCACTACCTTCGCCTGGTCGGTCACGCGGCCGCGAGCGAGATCGTCTTCGACATCGAGACGTATCCGCTGGAACAGGTCGCGGAAGCTTGGGAGCGGCAGGCCGCCGGCGCGAATGCCAAGATCGTGGTGACGCTGCCGTAAGCGGCCCGACCTCGCTCGGCCAGTCGCTTATGAACTCAGTTCCGCTAGCTGGCGCTCGATCCGATGCTGCGCTCCAGCGTCATCGAGCTTCTCGGCAACCGCCGCGGCACGCCTCCACAAGTCCACCGACTGCGTCTGGGCGCGAAGCGAGGTCGCACGGCTCGCGGCCCGCTCGAGGTATTCGAGCGCGAGAGGAAGGTCACCCCCACGGACGTGGTAGAAAGCCAGCCGTTCGAGCTGGTCGTCGAGTGAATCTGCGAACGCCTGCTCGCTGGCTGCGGCTACGGCTCGGTAGAGCTCGCGCCGACGTGCCCGCGTCAGGGTCGAGAGGGCAGCCTCCTGCAGCAGGCCGTGCGTGAACGCATACTCGCGGTCCGGGACCGGGCGAGTCTCACGAATGATGTCCGCGCGCAATAGGCGCGCTAGATTCCTCTCCACGTCCTCGAGCGCGCTCACCAGGGCGAGCACGGCGGGAGAAAAGGTCCGACCAAACACGGCGGCGACCTGTGCCAACCGGCGCGCGTCGCGAGGAAGCGCGGCGATACGCGCCATGAGGAGGCTTTCTAGTCCGGCCGGAAGTTGCGCCGCCGGCACGGTGAGTGCCCATGTCCGGCGCGGCGTGAGCCCTCCTGTCTCGAGCAAAGACCGCAGGACTTGTTCGAGATAGAGCGCGTTTCCCTCCGCTCGTGCGATCACCTCACGCAACGCCTCGGGAGCAAGCTCTCCCGGCGCGAGCTCCGTGAGGAGCTGCTCCGCCTCGGCGTCGGTGAGAGGCCCGAGCTCGAGCTCGACCACGCGGTCCGGATGATCAAGGCGGGCGCGCTCCCGGAGCCGCCGGTCATGGGAGTCCGGCTCGAGGCGGCTCGTCGCAGCGATGATGAGGGGAACGTCGTCGATCAGCTCCAGCAGGCTCTCGGCCAGCTCGAGAGTGCAGTGATCCGCCCAATGGAGGTCGTGGATGGCCAGGACGACCGGTCTCTGTTCGCAAAGACCACGCAGCCAGCCGGCGTAGGCTCCCCGGACCCCGGCGCCGAACTCGTCCGGCGGAGCGCCTGCGACTCCATAGCCCCCCTCCCGACTGGAACTCGCGGACAGAAGGGTGGAAAAGTAAGGCAGTGCGTCCTGCCCGATGCCGAGTTGCGCGAGGGTCGTTGATGGCCCGGCAACATCATCGGCCAGCCAGCCGCGGAGGACCTCGGTGAAGGCGAAGTACGACGGTTGTCCGCCGTACGAGGCGCACTGGCCCTCGAGCCACGTGATCTCGTCACCGACATGCCCTCGAAACCACTCGAGTAGGCGCGTCTTTCCGATTCCCGGCTCTCCAACGAGCAGAACGAACTGTCCTCGGCCCGCGCGCAGAGCATCCGCAGCAGCAGTGAGGCGCGCGGTTTCCTGCGCCCGGCCGACGAGCGCCCGCGGTTCCCGGCGTGGACGCTCCGGCCGCGCGCGGAGAAGCCGCAACGCTTCGACTGGCGTTGCTCTCCCCCTTACGGCGATGTGCCCCAGCGGTGCCAATAGAAAGCGACCCCCTAGCTTCCTCGCCGTCGCGCCGCCGATCACGATCGTGCCCGGCTCGGCAGCCGTCTGCAGCCGGGCGGCGACGTTCATCGTGTCGCCGAGGGCTACCGGATGGCGTTCCGCACCGCCGACGACGCCGATTGCCACCTGCCCGCTGTTTACACCGACGCGCACCCTCAGATCTGGAAGGTTCCAGGTCTTCCGCACCTCGTTCGCGTAGCTGTCGATGGCCCTCACGATGCTCAGGGCTGCTCTGGCTGCCCGGTCTGCATCGTGTTCGTTTGCCGTCGGAAAACCGAAGAAAGCCGCGATCCCGTCGCCCATATAGGCGTCAATGACACCGCCGTACTGCTCGACCGCGCGACACATGCGATCGACGCATCCGCCGATCAGCGCCGTGAAGTCCTCCGGCGCCAATCGCTCTGCGAGCGCCGTGGAACCCACGATGTCGGCGAACAGCGCGCTCACTGGTCGCAACTCATCCTCAGCTGCGACGGGGGTCGGCGACGCTCGCTGCAGAGGCGCGGGTTCGCCGTTGGGTGGCCCGACGGAAACCGACAGCACCTCGACGCGGGTCGTGCCAACCTTGATCACATCCCCGGGCGCGAGGGGCATCGCGCCGGTGATGCGTTCGCCGTTCACCCAGGTTCCGTTGAGCGATCCGAGGTCCTCGATCTCGAGCCCCTCGCCGGTCGAAGCGAGAACCGCGTGCGCTCGTGAGATCTCTGGGTCGTCGATCACCAGGCCGGCGTCGTCGCCGCGTCCGACGGTGAGCTGACCCGCGATCGCGATACGTCGCCCACCCTCCGCGCCGTCGAGAATCGCCACTAGCGCCGTGTTCCGGGATGGGTCGCGCACTACGCGATGACCTTGCCGATCCGGTGGTGCCAAAATCTCCACCAGCCGTACAGGCCGGGGTGATCGCTCCCGCCCTCACGCGCGATTCCGAGGATGTCGGTGTGGGTTGCTTGTCCGAATTTCCGGTGCGTCCACACGATCACCACATCGTTGCCGGCGAAGTAGCAGAAGCGCGACCCGCCTGGTTTCGGGCTGGAGCCGGGAGCGGATGCGTTGTGTAGCCACGTGCCCTCACCGCCCCAGCTCAGGCCGTTGCACCTGCCCCGATTGCGCGGCACGTGGTTGCGGCGGCGTTCCGACTCGTAGGCGCGCTGAACGGCTGCGCCGCTCGCAAAGGATGAGATCTCGAGGCGATCGGGGGTGAAGGTCGTCGAATTCGCCGGCGGCAGGCAAGCCGCGGTCGCGACCGCGCCCGGACGCGGCGTGTCCTGCTCCTTGCACGTCTGCCAGATGGGTGACGGCACGAGATCGGAGAGTGGGTGAATCGCGCCAGGTTGCGGGGTTGAAAGCGGTGCCGCCGATCGGTCATGGCCGGTGAGGAAGTAGACAGCTACACCGGAAGCCGCAGCCGCGACGGCAACCAGGAGCCCGATCAACACCCACTGTTTGAGCGGCGTCATTCTGCGAGCAGGAATCGGGGCATCGCCGGACGACGGGGGCGCGGCCGGCGTTTCCGGCGGCGGCGCCGGCGGCGGCGTGACGGGTGTCGAGGGGTCCGGCAGCGAAGGGATTGGCGGCGCAGTGACCGGCGTCGAGCGAATCGTGTCCACCGCTACGGGTGGGTGTGCGGCGCCATCAACTCGACGCGCCATTCCGGTCGCAGCGTTGCGCGCTGCGTGGGCGAGCTCTCCGCAAGACGGGAAGCGGTCCTCAGCCGCCTTCGCCATGGCGGTCGCTACGACGCCGTCGAATGCCTGAGGCAGCTCCGGACGAGCGCGACTCACCGAAGGCGGGGGATCGACGAGATGCGCATGCAGCACCGCGTGTTCCGTCCCCTGGGCGAAGGGCGGCGCTCCGGTCAGACACTCGTACAACACGCAACCCAACGCGTAGACGTCGGTGCGGGCGTCGACGGGCCCGCCTTCGATCTGCTCCGGCGCCGCGTACTCGACGGTGCCCAGGAAGTGCCCCGTCGACGTGAGGCCGCGCGCAGTCGTCTGCTTTGCTACCCCGAAGTCCGTCAGGTAAGCGTGGTCGGTGCTTTCCTCGACGAGAATGTTCCCCGGCTTCACATCTCGGTGCACGAGCGAACGGGCGTGCGCAGCATCGAGTGCGCTCGCCAGCTGTTCGATGAGGAAGATCGTGCGACCGACGCCGAGGCTGCCGCGCTTGAGGATTTCCTTGAGATCGGGGCCTTCGACGAAACGCATGGCGATGTAGAGCAGCCCGTCGGCTTCGCCTGCGTCATAGATGGGGATGATGTTCGGATGGTCCGTGGCGGCAGCGATGTGCGATTCGCGCACGAATCGCTCGCGGAACTGTTCATCCCAAGCCAGCTCCGTCGTGAGAAGCTTCAGCGCGACCTTTCTACCAAGGCGAATCTGCTCGGCGACGTAGACGACGCTCATGCCGCCGCGGCCGAGGACCGATTCGATCCGGAACCCGGCGACCTCGGTTCCAATCCGTGTATGGGCCGTCATCTCGAGGGGTTTGGCCATTATCTGCCCCAGCGCCAGGAAAACCCATGGCCAAGCAACAGGACTTCCGGCCGAGCCTCCATGTCCGCAGGACGCAGACCAGGCGGGACGTCTTCCACTATGCCGCCTCGAGGCGCAGCCCGTCGAGAGGCGGAAGTACTTGCAAATCCGCTCGATCAGCATCACCCGAGTAAGGCGAGCTCCGCCCGCGCAGCCCAGGCCTCCCTGCGGCTCGCCGTCTGTTGAAATAGACCTTGCCTCACGTGAAGATCGTCGTCGCCACCGACCGGTCCGAAACGGCCCAGCGCGCAGTTGCCTGGGCGGCGCAGCTCGCCCAGAGTTTCGACGGCGAACTCATCCTCCTCAACGTGCGCCCCGCAGAGGAGGACGGAGCTGAAGATCTGCTGCGCGCGGACGCCGAGGCATTCTCGAATGCGCGCTCGATCTTCCGCGTCGACCACGACGTCCCGGGCGGCATCGTGCGCACCGCCGAGGAGGAAAACGCCGACGTGCTCGTCGTCGGGAACGTCGGCATGGGTGGCCGCCGCGAGTTTCTGCTCGGAAATGTGCCGAACCGAATCTCGCACACTGCACGGTGCACCGTCGTCATCGTCAACACGTCCGACGGCGTAGTACCAGAGCCCCCGACCGCGCCCGTGGTCGAAGGGCGGCTCCTCGGACGCGCCGCGCAGATCGCGCGGATCATCAGTCGGCTCGGGCTCGACGTCCGCGGCACAATCACGTCGGCCGAACGTGCACAACGCGTGCGCGCAGCGCTGGAAGAGCTCGGGCCGACATTTGCGAAGCTCGGCCAGGTCCTTTCGACCCGGCCCGATCTGCTGTCCGAGGAGTTCGTCGCCGAGCTGGAGAAGCTGCAAGACAACGTCAAGCCCCTGACGGAGGCGGAGGTCGTGCGCGTCATGGAGCAAGAGCTGCGCGTCCCCTGGGAGGACGTCTTCGCCTCGATCGATTCGGAGCCTCTCGCCGCAGGAACGATCGGGCAAGTGCATCGCGCAACGCTTGAGGACGGGTCGCGCGTCGTCATCAAGGTGCAGCGGCCGCGAGCGGGGGCGGAGATCCTCCGTGACCTCGGCTTGTTCGAGCTCTTCGCGGAAAAGGCGCTCAAGCGTGAACAGCTCCGCGAAACGGTCGACATCCCGGCTCTCGTCGAGCACCTATCGGATTCGCTGCGGCGAGAGCTCGATTTCCGCGAGGAGGCGGCGAACGTCGAACGGATGCGGGAGGCGCTCGCGCCCTATGACCGACTGGACGTGCCGCGTCTCTACCCAGAGCTGTCGACGTCGCGCCTGCTCGTGCTCGAGTTCATCGACGGCGTTCCGATCCTGGACGCGCCGGAGAGCGCCGAGCGCCGCGATGCTGCGCAGCAACTACTCGAGGCGTTCTCGCGGCAGATCCTCGTCGATGGGTTCTTCCACGCGGATCCGCACCCGGGGAACCTCCTCTGGTCCGACGAGAAGATCTATCTCCTCGACTTGGGCATGGTGGGCGAGCTCGGGCCCGAGGTGCGGGAGATCCTGATCCTGCTTTTGCTCGCCTTCGCGCGCGACGACCCGAAGTTTCTCGCCGAGGCCGTCCTCATGCTCGCGGGCGAGGAGCGCCGGGCCGAGCTCGACCTGGGATCGATGGAACGCGATTTCGCGGACTTCATCGAGCGGTTCCGAATCGGTTCGCTGCGCGACATCAAGATCGGACCCATGCTCGACGGGATTCTGCAGATCGCCAGCCACCACGGCGTTCGCCTACCGGCATCGCTCGCGCTCAGCGGCAAGGCGTTCGGCCAGATGCAGCTCGCAGTGACGAAGCTTGACCCGACGCTCGACCCATTCCGTGTCGTTGGACGATTTCTCCTTCGCAACGTCGGCCAGCGGCTCCGAAGACAGGCCGACCCACAGCAGCTCTACTACGAGGCCGAGAAGATCAAGCTCCGCATCCTCAGATTTGTCGAGGCGGTCGAGCGCGCTGCGGGTGCGCGACCAGGCCAAAAGCTGCAAGTGGACTTTCTTGGCGCCGCTTCGATCGAGGAAGCGATTCGCGGCGTCGGCCGTCGTTTGGCGTTGGCGGCGGGCGCTGCATCCGGCCTTGTCGGCGCGGCGGCGACCGCGGCCGCCGGCACCGCGGGCTGGATCCCGATCACGTTCGCCGGCGTGGCGGGAATCTTCGGCGCCTGGCTCGCGCTCGATCTCGCACGGCGACGCTAACGCTGGAGTTTGCGTAAGCGTCGGTCGAGTAGGAAGGCGACCGCCGACATCAAGCCGCCGAGGAGCAGGCGTTCGATGCGCACCCTCACGGCTCACGAACCTTCCAGAGGAACGAGGACGACCACCTGCGCAAGATCTCACGATTGAGGAAGTCTCAGCGAATCAGGCAGATCTGGGGCGCAGTTAGGCCTTCGAGCGTCTCCGCTTGCGCGCCGGCCCCTGAACCCGCCCGTTCTCAGACGAGCGGGCGTTCGTTCAAGGCTGATCCCCGGTTACCTGCGAGGTGTCTCGAGAGAGGCTCGCAGTTGTTGCGTCGGTATCGAATTGAAGCGCGTCATGCAGAGCGCGCAACTGATTTGCCACGTCCGCCAACCGAGAGCCGACGTAGAGGAGACCCCAGCGGAGAATCTCGCTCGGGTCGTCTTCCGAGCCGAGCCGGCGTTCGGCCTCTTCGGTGGCGGTGGCCAGACGGAGCCGCCGCCCCTGCGTTTCGATCAGGCGCCCAGCCAGATATTCATGCCGGATCCGGTTCTGGAGGAGGCCCGAGTCGACATGGACCCAGTCATTGGCCCCGACGAGTCGGTCCAGCGTCTTGTTGCTGATTCGGTAGGTCTGGCCCTGTATGCGGACTGAGAGCATGGCGTTAACCGGGTCTTGCCCATCAGCCGCAGGGATCTTGGAGTTGGAGGAATTCTACCGCAGTACCGTGTCTATTGCGACCACCAAGGATCCCTCGATCGTCCTGTCCTCCGCACGATCGTCGAGCTGCGGCGTTGTACCCTCAGACGCTGGCCCTGAATAGCTTGAGCACGTCGAGGAGGCTGGACCCGCTGCCCGGGATCCTCTCTGCCCAGCTCCGGGCGTAGCTCATGAGACCCGACTGGATCATCGGTGAGGGTTGCGACGCACCAGGACAAACACCCGACCCGGAGTCCGTGAACGTCTTGCCGGCCTGCGGGATGAACTGCCAGTCGTAGCCGGTCGGGTGCAGCGTCAGCTTGATCACACCCGCGGTGTCGTTGTTGCGCACCTCGCTGTTGGCGATCGGGGTGCCGATCCCATAGCCGCCCAACACTCCGCCCGTGCCGACCACAAATTCCCGGATGCCGTTCGGATCAGCAACGCCGGACGGGTTCTGGAGAGCGAACCGTTCGTACATGTGCTCGTGGCCGTTCAGGACCACTGCGGCGTGCGCGTTGTAGAGGGTCGTCCACAGGGGTCCCATCGACGAGTCGCTGCCGTGGGTCGTCCCCGACGAAAAGCGCGGCTCGTGCCAGTAGGCGAGGATGCACTGCCCCACGTGCGAAGCCAGGTCGTTCTGCAACCAAGCGTTCTGGGTCGAAACGCTGATCCCGGCACCGGCCAGGGAGACGAGGTGCCAGGCCCCGAGATCGAAGGAGTAGGTCAGCGCCGGGGCCCGCGCACCGTAATAGTCGCGGTAGCCCTGCGCGTTCGCGACGTGGAACTCGTGGTTCCCCGGGGACGGGTAAACCTGGAAGTCATGGCGACCCCATTGCGGCTTGTAGTAGGTGTTGTAGTCGGAGAGCGCCCCGTCGTCGTACTGGTTGTCGCCCAGGGTTAGCACCGCGTCCGGGTTGATCTGGTCGAGAAGGGTCGCAGTACCGGAGCAACTGGTGGTGTCGGTCCAGCAGATGTCGCCGGCGGCGGCGATCACGGGGTCGCCGGCTGAGGAGCAGGCGCTCGTCGCGGCGTCCAGCGAAGCGACCGCCGAGTGATTGCCACCCGCATCGTAGGCGTCGACGCCGAGCGTGTAGGTGGTGCCGCAGGCAAGGCCAGTGAACGTGTAGCTCGTGCCGGCGGTGCCGCCAAGCTCCGTGCCGTTGCGGTAAACGTCGTAGCCAACGACGCCGACATTGTCGGTCGACGCCGACCAGGACAGGGAGACGTTCGTCTCACTCGTCCCTGTGTTCGTCAGATGGCTCGGCGAGCTCGGCGCCTGCAGATCGGGGCAGGCGGTCGTCGCGGCGACGATCGAGGCTCGCGCGGAATGGTTCCCGGCGGCGTCGTAGGCCTCGATGCCGAGCGTGTAGTTCGTGCCGCAGGCGAGCCCGCTGAAGGTGTAGCCCGTCAGAGGGGTCGACCCGACCTTGTTGTCATTCAAAAAGACGTCGTAACCGTTCACGCCGACGTTGTCGAACGACGGGCTCCACAGAGTGGAGATGCTCGTCTGGGTCGCGGCTGTGGCGGTGAGGTTGCCGGGAGTGGTCGGCGCGAGTGTGTCGGTGCACGACGAGCTGGTGGCTGCGTTGATGGACGCTTTCGCGGAGCGGTTTCCGGCCGCGTCGTAGGCGTCGATCGAGAAGGTGTAGCTGGTGCCGCAGGCGAGTCCGCCGACCGTGTAGCTTGCCCCGGAGGTCGTGGAGACAAGCGTGCCGTTCTTGTAGACGCCGTAGCCGGCGACGGCCACGTTGTCGCTCGATGGACTCCAGGCGAGCGAGACGTTCGTCCCGGTCGAGGCGGTCTTGCTCAAGCCGGTCGGCGTGCTTGGTGCCGTCGTATCGGCTGGCGATGTGCTCGTGCCGAGGTTGAAATCCTTGATCACGCTGAGGACGTCGGGATGGTTGAGGAGCGGGTCGTTGTTCCAGTTCCAGCTGAAGGTCATGTACCCGCTCAGACCGCTCAGGTTCGGGTCTTTGAGCCGGTCGATCATCTGACTCTCCTCGGCTGCGGTCGGCCAGCGCCACTCTGTTCCTTCCTTGAATGCCTGGAGCGTGACGAAGTACGGCTGCCCCAAAGACTGTGCAACCTGGAGAACGTGGTCTTCCCAGGCGAAGTCGCAGGGCTGGCTGACGTAGCAGATGTACGGGTTGTAGTTGACGAAGTCGGCGGTGCCTTTCCACATCGTCCCGTAGTTATCGAAATGCTGCCGCCAGTTCGCGTCGATCCCGATCAGCGTGTATTTCGTCGGAGCCAAAGACTTGATCAGCGCGCTTCGGTCTTTGTGTTGCTGCGGCGCGTTCGGGCAGGCGAACGGGTCGGGCTCGTTCGAAAAGTAGAACCCTGCCACTTTGGGGTCGTTCGCCACGGAAGAAACCATGTTCCTGATGTAGCTGTCGTCTTTCTCCCAGCTGCAGGTGTTGTTGTCGTAGTCGTACAGCCAGAGCTGTCCCTGCGTTCCGGCCGGGGTTGCGTCCGCCTCGCTCTTGGTGGAAACGTCGATCAGGTTGAAGCCGTATTGCGGCATCAAGTTCTGGTCGGACCGGTTCGAATAGGCGAACCGGTACCTGATCGAGGGGCCTGTGCTCCCCTGACATGCGCTCGTCGCTGCGGTCACGGTCGCTTTTGTCG
>Ga0307278_10001878_pt1 | contig 10393 bp, 11 predicted proteins | sample ER_DNA_117_FD_194482 | JGI IMG/M metagenome (GOLD analysis project Ga0307278, IMG submission 194482) | Bulk soil microbial communities from the East River watershed near Crested Butte, Colorado, United States - ER_DNA_117 | ecosystem: Environmental > Terrestrial > Soil > Floodplain | place...
CGGATGGCGCGCAGCGTAGGCAATCGCGACGATGCCCCCGTGCGAGTGGCCGAAGAGCTGCATGCGCTCCAGGCCCAGGTGCCCGCGCAGGTCCTCGAGGTCGGAGACGTAGTCCTCGATCGCGTAGGCGCGGGGATCGGAAGGCTTGGCCGAGCCGCCCGTCCCGCGCGGGTCGAGCAAGCCGAGCTCGAGCTCGTCGCCCAGGCCGGCCAGGTCGCCGAGGTACAGCGAAGAGAAGCCGGGGCCTCCGCCGTGGCAGACCAGCATTGGCCCCTCCCCGGCGCGCCGGTACGCGAGACGCCGCCCGTCGCGTGTCTCTAGCCCCTCCATCGCCCCTCGACCACCCGGTCCCTCCCTGCCAGGTCGGGCGTGATCGTAACCTGCTCGTAGCCGAGCTCGGCAAGCAGCTGCTCCACACGCTCCCCCTTGGTCGCAGAGGTCTCGAGCACGAGCCAGCCGCCCGGCCGCAGCGCCTCGGTGGCGGCGCGCGCCACAGCCTCGGTCGCACCTTTGGCGACGAGTGCGACGTGAGGCTCCCAATCGCGCACCTCGGGCTGGAGCGTCTCCAACTCCTCGGGCTCGACGTACGGCGGGTTCGAGACGACGAGGTCGAACTGCCCTTCGCCGAGCCCGCTCGTCAGGTCCTGCTCGACCAGTTGGACGCGGCCGTTGATGCCTGTGAGGTCGAGGTTCTCGCGCGCGAGGGCAAGCGCGCCGGGCGAGGAATCGATCGCCGTGACCCGCGCGTCCGGAACCTCGTCTGCGATCGCGAGGGCAATTGCCCCCGTCCCGGTGCCGACGTCGAGCACCTCCGGAGCCGCCAGACCGTGAATGTGAGTGAGAGCGCGCTCGACCACGACCTCGGTCTCCGGCCGCGGGATCAGCGCCCGCCGGTCGGTCTTCAGCGTGAGGCGGCGGAAGCCCCACTCGCCGAGCACGTACGCCAGCGGCTCTCGTTTTTCCCTGCGGGCGACCTGCCGCTCGAAAGCCGTCTCCTGCTCCTCGCTCAGCTCCCGGTCGAGCTCGGCGTAGAGCAGCGCCCGAGCGCAGTCGTCACAGGCTTTCGAGAGGAGCAGCTCCGCCTCGAGGCGGGCCGACTCGATGCCCGCTTCCGCGAGTCGGGCGGTCGCACGGGCGAGGGCGTCGCCAAGGGTCACGCTGAGGCGCCGCTCGTCGGTGCCGCCCTCAGGACGGGCGGCTCCGCCGCGCGTCCGTCTGAACTGACCGGTCGGCACGTGTAGGTCGCGGTCACGCCGTGGTTGCGGTCTCGAGCGCGCGCTGCCGCTCGTCGGCGGCGAGGGCCTCCGTGAACTCCTCCAGCTCTCCTTCGAGGATCTTGTCGAGCCGGTGCACGGTGAGGTGTACGCGATGGTCGGTCAGCCGGTTCTCCGGGAAGTTGTAGGTGCGGATCTTCTCGGCGCGCCGGCCGCCGCCGATCTGCGAGCGCCTGGCCTCCGACTGCTCGGCCTGCTGCCGCTCGCGCTCCAGCTCGAAGAGGCGCGCGCGCAGGACGCGCAGCGCCTTCGTCTTGTTCTGGAGCTGGGACTTCTCGTCCTGCATCGCGACGACGGTCCCGGTCGGGAGGTGCGTGATCCGGACGGCAGAGTCGGTCGTGTTCACGCTCTGGCCGCCGGGGCCCGTCGAGCGGTAGACGTCGATCTTGAGGTCGTTCGGGTCGATCTCGACCTCAACCTCTTCCGCCTCTGGCATCACCGCGACCGTCGCCGTCGAGGTGTGGATCCGCCCCTGCGACTCGGTGTCGGGAACTCGCTGGACGCGGTGCGTGCCCGCCTCCCACTTGAAGACGGAGTAGGCGCCGTCGCCCTTGACAGCGAAGACGACCTCCTTGAAGCCGCCGGACTCGTTGCCGCTGGTCTCGAGCTGCTCGATCGCGAAGCCACGCCGCTCGGCGTAGCGGGTCAGCATCCGGAAGAGGTCGGCCGCCCAGAGAGCCGCCTCGTCGCCGCCGACGCCCTGACGGACCTCGACGATCACGTCCTTGCGGTCGGCCGGGTCGGTCTCGACGAGCGCGAGCTTGAGCTCCTCTTCGAGCGCGGCCGCCCGCTGCTCCAGGTCGGGCACGAGCTCCTTCAGGTCGGAGTCGGCGCGGGCCGCGTCGAGGTCTGCGGTGACGAGACGCCATTCCTGCGCCAGCTTGTAGGGGCCCTCGAGCTCCTTCAGGCGCCGCCCCACGTCGGCGGCCTCGCGGTGATCGTTGTAGACGGCCGGATCGCTGAGGCGCTCCTGCGTCTCGCGGTACGAGCGCTCGATCTCGTCGACGAGCTCGTCCATTAGGCCATCACCTCGACCTTGGGCGCATCACCTGCCGTATCTCGCTTTTCGAGCGCGAGCACATCACGCAGGGCGCGAATCGAGACCTCGAGCTGGTCGAGTGTCGGCTCGCGGGTCGTGAGGCGCTGCAGCCAAAGCCCGGGCGCGAGCAGGGCCATCAGAAAACGGTTGTCGGTGTGCTTGCCGGCGAATCGGATCAGCTCGTAGGCAATGCCGGCGATCACCGGCAGGAGCAGGATCCTCGTGGCGATCAGCCAGTACCAGTGGGGCCGCCCGAAGAACGCGAACACGAAGATCGCGATCACCATCACCCAGAGCAGAAAGGCGGTGCCGCAGCGCGGGTGGATGAGGCTGTAGCGCTGGACGATCTCCGGCTCGAGCTCTTCGCCGGCCTCGTAGGCGTTGATCGCCTTGTGCTCCGCGGCGTGGTACTGGAAGACGCGCCGCAGGTCGGGCAGGAGCGAGATCACGCTCAGGTACGCGATGAAGAGCGTGACGCGGATCAGGCCCTCGACGATCACGAACCAGCCCGTGGTCTCGATCGGGAGCCAGTTCGTGATCAGCGCCGGCGTGACCTTGAAGAGCAGCACGGCAAAGGCGATCGCGACCGCGAAGGCGAAGAAGAGCGCGCCGCGCGAGAGCTCGGTCTGAACCTCTTCGGCGTCCGCGCCTTCTTCCTGCGCCGCGTACTGCGCCGAGATCGAGAGCGCGCGGAACCCGATCGCGAGCGACTCGCCGAGCGCGATCACGCCGCGGATGACCGGCAGCCGGAAGAACCAGTGCCGCTTCATGACGGACTCGATCGGGCGGCAGACCTCTGCGATCTGGCCGTCGGGCTTGCGTACGGCGACCGCCCAGTTCGAGGGGCCGCGCATCATCACGCCCTCGAGGACGGCTTGCCCACCGATGGGCTGCGACATGGCTAGCTAGGCCTTGCGGCCGGCCTTCTCGAGGCGGCGCTGGAAGCGCTCTACCCGGCCGCCGGAGTCCATCAGCTTCTGCTTGCCCGTGTAGAACGGGTGACAGTTCGAGCAGACCTCGACGTGAAGCTCGGGCTTCGTCGAGCGCGTCTGGAACTCGTTGCCGCAGGCGCAGCGAACGGTTGCCAGCACGTACTCGGGATGAATGTCGGCCTTCATTGTCCACCCAGGATAGCAGCGGCGGTTTGGGTGGCCACGTTGCCGCCCGAGACGACCGCGACCACCGTTTCGCCCGCCTGGAGCGGGATCTTCCCGGCGAGGAGCGCGCCGGTCGTGGCCGCTCCGGCCGGCTCGCAAGCCAACTTCGCGCGCGCGTAGAGGAACCGCATTCCCTCCTCGATCTCCTCCTCGGTGACCAGCACGACGCTCTCCACCAGTTCGCGCGAGATCTCGAAACCGTGCTCGCCGGCAAAGGGCGCGCCGAGTCCGTCCGCGATCGAGCGCGGGTTGACCGGGACGGGCTTCCCCGCCGCCAGCGCATCGTGCAACGCCGGCGAGAGCTCCGGCTCGACTCCGATCACCCGGGCGCCGGGCCGGAGACCTTTCACCGCCGTGGCGATCCCGGCAATGAGGCCGCCACCGCCGACCGGAACGAGCACCACGTCCGCGTCGGGAACGTCCTCGAGCAACTCGAGGCCGACCGTTCCCTGGCCCGCGATCGTCAGCGGGTGGTCGAACGGATGCACGGGTGTGCGGCCGGTTTGCTCGACCATCTCCGCGAGCCGGTCGAAGGCCTCGGCCGGGCCGGGTGATTCGAGGTCGACCTCGGCGCCGTAGCCGCGCGTGGCCTCGATCTTCGCCTCGCTCGCGCCCTGCCACATGATCACGAGCGCGTCGAGCCCGTCTGCGGCCGCACCCCAGGCGAGCGCCTGTGCGTGGTTGCCGGCCGAGATGCCGATCACGCCGCGCGCGCGCTGCTCCTCGCCAAGGGCGGCGAGGTTGGTGAGCACTCCGCGCGGCTTGAAGGAGCCGGTCTTCTGGACGAGCTCCGCCTTGAGGAAGACGCGTGCGCCCGCGAGCTCGCTCAGCGTCGCCGAGCTGAACGTCGGTGTCCGGTGGAGCCGATTGCCGATCGCGTCGCGCGCTGCCTCGACGTCCGCGAGCTCGACCACGGTTACGTGAGCTTGTACTCCGGGCCCGAGCCGCCCTCGGGCGGAGTCAGGCGGCCGCCCTTGGCGGTGATCGCGCCGCACTGGACGCAGTTCGAGGGCGTCACCTCGACGTGGACGTCGCCGTCGCCGGCGTCGTCGCCGACCTCGTAGACCTGCGCCGGGCACATTCGCGTCCAGAGCTCGGCGATCTCCGGCGGCACGCGGTCGCGCACGCGCAGGTGGTTCGGCGCGTCGTCGCGCGTCTGGTTGCCGCTGAGAAACACCGACGAGAGCTTGTCGAAGGTGAGCTTGCCGTCGGGAACCGGGTAGCTCTTCGCGCGGTCGGTGCGGATCAACTCCTGCTCGGCGTCGTCCTCCAGGCTCGCGTCGCCGGGTGGGAAGTTGCCGCGGCTCGCGGTCATCGCGCCCGCCATCGCGCCCCCGAGCCAGAAGCCTTTGCCGAAGGCGGGGCGCATGTTGCGCACCTGCTTCAGGTCGCTCCAGACGAAGCTCCGCTCGAGCGCTTCGTCGTAGCCCGCGAGCGCGCCCCGCCGGCCCGGAGCCTCACCGCGCTGCAAGGCCGAGAAGGCGGCCTCGGCCGCGAGCCTGCCCGACTCGACCGCGTAGTGGATCCCCTTCAGCGCGGGCACGTTCACGAGCCCCGCGCCGTCGCCGGCGATCAGGAGGCCGGGCGCGTGCATCCGCTTCGGGAGGGCCAGGAGCCCGCCCTCCGGAATCGTCTTCGCACCCCAGGCGACCCGCTCGCCGCCTTCGAGCAGCTTGCGCACCAGCGAGTGGGTCTTCAGCTCCTGGAGCACGTCGTGCACCGAGAGCTCGACGTCGCGGTAGTCCAGCCCGACCACCATCCCGATCGTGACCATGTCATCGCCCATCGGGTAGATGAAGGAGCCGCCGAACTCGCGGTACTTCGCCCCGGGGCGCAAAGGCCAGCCCATGGTGTGGATCACGCGACCGAGCGGCTTCGCGACCTTCCAGACCTCCTTCACGCCGAGCGCCCAGACCTGCGGGTTGTCACCCTGGAGCGCGAACCGGTCGAGCGCGATCCCCGTCAGGTGACCCTGCGTGCCCTCGGCCAGGACGGTCACCTTCGCCTGCACCTCGTCGCCGGGCACGAAGTTCGGGAGCTCCTCTCCGTTGCGGCCGCGACCCTTGTCTCCCGTCTGGACGCCCCGCACGCGGCCGTCGCCGACGAGCAGCTTGTGGCCGGTCGTCTCCGGCAGGATCACCGCGCCGGCTTCCTCCGCCTGGCCGGCGAGCCAGCGCCCGAGCTGCGAGAGCGAGGCGACGTAGTTGCCGTTGTTGCGCATCGTCGGGGGCGCCGGGATGCGCAGCGCCCGCTTCGCAGTGAGGAAGTAGACGGACTCGTGCTCGACCCGCCCGAAGAACGGCATCTCGTGGGTGGGAACACGATCCTTGAAGAGGCGGCGCAGCGAGCGCGGGTTCACCACCGCGCCCGAGAGCAGGTGCGAGCCCGGCTGCTTACCCTTCTCCAGCACCGCTACCGGCACCTCGCCGAGGCGCTCCACCAGCTCGGGAGCCTCCTCGAGCAGCTGGCCCAGCCGGATCGCGCACGCGAGCCCCGCTGGGCCTGCACCGACGATCAGCACTCCGACCTCGATTTCCGGCTCGCCCGGCGCAACGACGAATTCGTTTGGGTCGAAAGAAGGAGGGAATTCTGAGGGGCGCAGCGGAGTCATTGGCTCACCGGAGCGAGCAGATTGCGTGATCCGAGGACGCGTAGCGTTCTCACGCGGCTTTGCGTGCTCGAACGAGCTCGGTCAGCTTCGGAACGATCTCGTGCAGGTCGCCGACCACACCGAGATCGGCGTACTCGAAGATCGGCGCGTTGGGGTCCTTGTTGATCGCGACGATCAGGCCGGAGCTCTGCATCCCGACCTTGTGCTGGATCGCGCCGGAGATGCCGACCGCGACGTAGAGCTTCGGCGAGACGGTCTTGCCGGTCTGGCCGACCTGGGCCGCGTAGGGGTACCAGCCCGCGTCGACGACCGCGCGCGTCGCGGCCACGGCGCCGCCGAGGGCCTTGGCGAGCTCCTCGACGAGGGCGAAGTTCTCGGGGCCGCCGAGCCCCCGGCCGCCTGCGACGATCACGTCGGCGTCCTCGATCGAGGGCCCCTCGCTCTCCTCGTGTGCCTGCTCGACCATGCGCGCGGCGAGGGAGAAGTCCTGGAGCCGCGGCTCGATTTTTTCGACTTCCGCGCTGCCGCCGGTCTCGGCCGGCTCGAAGGTGCCGGAGCGAATCAGCGCCAGGCGCGGCTCGGTGGTCCAGCCGACGTCGACGTAGACCGAGTCTCCGAGCGCGGGGCGCTTCCCAACGAGCCGCCCGTCCTCCTCGACGAGGTCGGTGAGATCCCAATTCAGCCCCGCGCCGAGGCGCGCGGCGAGGCCGGCCGCGACGTCGGCCGAGAGCACGCTGGCCGCGAAGAGGACGGTGTCGTGGCCGCCCTCGTTGACGAGGCTCTCGAGCGCGTCCACACGCGGCTGCGGCAACGGCGCGGCCAGCAGGACATCGTCGGCCACGTACACGCGCGAGGCGCCGTGCTTGCCTGCCTCGGACGCGAGCCCCTCGACTCCCTCGCCGAGCAGCGCCGCCTCGACCTCCCCGCCGAGCCCGGCCGCCTTGCCGAGCACGCCGAGCGAGTCCTGCTGCAGTTTGCCCTCGTGGTGCTCCAGGAAGACCAAACTCTTCATAGGGCCTTCTTCTCCTGGAGGAACTGAACGATCTTCTCCGCGCCCGAGCCGTCGTCCTCGATCTTCACCGTGTCTCCGCGAGCCGGCGGGTCGCTGAGCGCATAGACCACCGTACGTGAGCCCGCCTCGCCGGCCTCGCCCGCGCTGACGCCGAGATCGCCGAGCGAGACCGTCTCCTGCGGCTTCTTCTTCGCGCCCATGATCCCCTTCAGCGACGGGTAGCGCGGCTCGTTGATCGCGTCGGAGACCGCGATCACCGCGGGCAGGGGCGCCTCGATCACGTCGTAGCCGAACTCGGTCTGCCGCTTGCCGCGCACCTTCCCGTCCTCGTGCGTGAGCTCGGCGACCTGCGAGATCAGCGGCCGCTGCAGGCGATCTGCGACCGCGGCCCAGAGCACGGCGCCGTCGGAGTCGTTTGCCTGCTGGCCGAAGAGCACGAGGTCGGCCCCCTCGCGCTCCAGCGCGGCCGCAAGGATGCGGCTGGTGGCGACGAGGTCCGAGCCCGCGGCGCCCTCGTCGCTAACGAGGACGACCCGGTCGGCGCCCATCGCGAGGGCCTTGCGCATCGCCTCGAACGCGCGCTCCGGCCCCAGCGAAACGATCACGACCTCACCGTCGCCGGACGCATCTCTCAATTTCAGCGCCTCCTCGACCGCGTGGACATCGAACTGGTTCAGCGTGCCCTCGCCCGAGCGGTCGAGCCGCTTCGTCTGCGGATCGAGCCGCCGCTGGGCGGTCGCTTCGGGCACGTGCTTGGCGCAGACGGCGATCTTCATGCCGCGCGGACTTTACCGAGGGCGTAACAAGGCCCTGCTAGGGTCTGGCGCTTCGGAGCGCACCGGAACGTGACCAGTCACCGGACCACAGCCCGAGGAACCCTTCTTCTCGTCCTCACCCTCCTGACCCTCGCTGCCGGCGCGGCTGCAGCGCCCCCGGCCAAGATCATCTTCCCGGTGCTCGGGCAGGCGACCTACACCGACGACTTCGGCGAACCGCGCGCAGGCGGTGCCCACCAGGGGATCGACATCATGGCCCCGAAGCGCAACCTGGCGCTCGCCGCCGAAGCGGGCAAGGTGGAGTTCTGGGCGACCAGCGCCAGCGCCGGCTGCATGCTCTACCTGCACGGGTCGAGCGGCACGACTTATTACTACGTCCACCTCAACAACGACCTCACGCCCAAGAACGACAACCGCGGCAAGTGCGTCGCGGGGACCTCGTACGCCAGAGGCCTGAAGAACGGCGCCAAGGTCGTCGCAGGCCAGCCGATCGGCTACGTCGGAGACTCCGGTGACGCGAACGGGATCCACGCACACCTGCACTTCGAGCTGCACCCGTCCGGCAAGGGCGCGGTCGATCCATATGCGTGGCTCCAGCGTGGCCAGCACCTGCTCTTCGCAGCGCCGCGGGGGATGCCGTTCACGCTCGAGCTGCGCGGGACGGTCGCGGCGGTCACCGGCGACGCGATTCAGATCCGCTGCTCGACCGTCGGTGCCTGGCCGATGCGGCAGCGACAGTCGAACATCCGCCGGCGTCTGCTCGTCCTCGTCCCGGAGACGGCGACCGTCCAGCGAGTCGCCAAGCCCGGCGGCCCTGGCACTCCGACGGCCCTGGCGAACGCGAAGGTCGGCCAGCAGATCGTGCTCTGGACCTCGCCCGCGCCGACGACGCTGAAGGCCCAGCGGGGGGACGACCTCTCCCTCAGCGCGGCGCTGGTCTCGCTCGTTTCGAGCTAGCGGCCGCGGAAGACCGGGTCACGCTTCTCGGCGAAGGCCGTGAGGCCCTCCTTCGCGTCCTCGCTGGCGAAGAGCTCGCCGAAGTCCGCGCTCTCCTGTTCCAGGTTCTGCTCGTGCTCGCCCTGGAGCGCACGATTCGTTGCCGCCTTGGCCGCGGCCAGGGCGACCGGGCTCTTCGAGGCGAGCAGGGCCGCGACCTCCCGCGCCCTCTCGAGCACCGGGTCGTGCACACCGTTGACGAGACCGATTCGATGCGCCTCTTCGGCATCAACGAGCCGGCCGGTGAAGATCAGCTCCTTGGCGATCCCCAGAGTGGTCGCGCGCGCGAGGCGTTGCGTTCCACCCCAGCCGGGGATGATCCCGAGGTTGATCTCGGGCTGGCCGAGCTTCGCGGTCGAAGCCGCGTAGCGGAGGTCGCAGGCGAGTGCAAGCTCGCAGCCGCCCCCGAGCGCAAAGCCGTTGATCGCCGCGATGGTGGGCTTCGGCATCGTCTCGAGCAACCGGCCGCTCTCGTGGCCCAGCGCCCCCCAGTCCTTGGCCTCCGCGACCTCGAGGCCGCTCATGTACTTGATGTCGGCACCGGCGATGAATGCCTTCTCGCCGGAACCGGTCAGCACGACGACGCGCACCTCGGTGTCCGCGCCGGCCTCACGCAACCGATTGCGCAGCTCCTCCAGAGTCGGCCGGTCGAGGGCGTTCATCGCCTCCGGCCGGTCGATCGTCAGGGTGGCGATCCCACCCTCCTGCTCGACCAGAACGGTCAGACGAGAACCTTGCCGCGCAAGAAGTCCACGATCTCCGCGGTCGGCGCGCCCGGGGTGAAGACCGCCGCGACGCCCTGACTCTTCAGCTCGTCCGCGTCCTCGCTCGGGATCGTCCCCCCGAGCACGACGAGGACGTCCTCCGCTCCGTTTTCCTTCAGCCCGTCGAGTATCCGCGGCACAAGAGTCATGTGCGCGCCGGAGAGAATCGAGATGCCGACGGCGTCCGCGTCTTCCTGAATCGCGGTCTCGACAATCTGCTCCGGGGTCTGGTGAAGTCCGGTGTAGATGACTTCCATCCCCGCGTCACGGAGAGCGCGTGCGATGATCTTCGCCCCCCGGTCGTGGCCGTCGAGACCGGGCTTAGCGATGACCACACGAATTTTCTGCGCCATAAAGATGAGTATATGAGCGTCAAACTGACCGTCGTCGGGTGCTCTCCAGCGTGGCCGAACCCGGGCGGCGCCCAGTCCGGCTACCTGCTCGAAGGCCCGGGGCGCCTCCTTCTGGACTGCGGTCCGGGCGTGCTCGCGAAGCTCCGCCAACGCGAGACCTGGCCCAGCGTGGACGCGATCGCGATCACCCACTGGCACCTCGACCACTGGGGCGACCTCGTGCCCTGGGTCTGGGGCTCGACTCTCGGGCCCGGTGAGGGAACGACGCCTCCGCAGGTCTGGGTGCCGCCGGAAGGGCGCGAGTTGCTGAGCACGATCGGCCAGCGCCTCGGACGGCCGGAGATGTTCGAGAACGCCTTCGAGCTGCGCGAGTACTCCGAGGGCGAGGCCTTCGAGGCGGCAGGCTTCGAA
>Ga0307278_10001879_pt1 | contig 10384 bp, 14 predicted proteins | sample ER_DNA_117_FD_194482 | JGI IMG/M metagenome (GOLD analysis project Ga0307278, IMG submission 194482) | Bulk soil microbial communities from the East River watershed near Crested Butte, Colorado, United States - ER_DNA_117 | ecosystem: Environmental > Terrestrial > Soil > Floodplain | place...
AATACCGCCGCCGCATCCGGCATCCCGAAACCGTAGACCTGGACAAGATCGAGCCGTACGCCGTCTTCCCGGAGGTGCAGGACGAGGACCCGCAGGGGGCGTTCTTCGACCGCATCGTGGATGATGAGGTGCTACGAGCCATCGATCAGCTGCCCGTCGCGTTTCGTGAGACGCTGGTGTTGAGCGATGTGGAAGGGATGTCGTATCAGGAGATCGCCGGCATTCTCGGCATACCCGTCGGCACGGTGAAGTCGCGGCTGTTCCGGGCGCGCCAGCTGCTGCAGGGCAAGCTCTACGATTACGCCGTCGAGATGGGATACATCAAAGGAAGTCCCGCATGAATTGTCGCGAGTGCGTCGAACATCTCTACGAATTCTTGGACCGCGAGCTCACGCCCGAGCTCGAGCGGGAGATCCGGGATCATTTGGAGGACTGCCCGCCGTGCGGCGAGCAGTACGATTTCGAAGAGCTGTTCCTGAAGTTCCTGCGCGCGCGCTGCCGCACCCAGGGAGCGCCGGCGGAGCTCAAGAAACGCGTGCTGCGTGAGTTGTTCGGCGAGTGAAATGGCTTACCGGGCGCGGCGCGGCGGCGGCGCTCGCGGTTGGCCTGGCGACGGTCTGGGGATTTGGATGGCGGGGACTCATGCTGCTCCTCGCCTTTTTTATTTCGGGAAGCTTGCTCACGGAGGGCGGAGGCCAACGCACTGAGCGGCAGGTGCTCGCGAACGGCGGCATCGCCGCACTCGGTGCACTGGCCGGAAGCTGGATTGCGTTCGCCGGGGCATTGGCCGCCGCAACCGCGGATACATGGGCGAGTGAGATTGGCAGGCATTCGCGCATACCGCCTCGGTTAATCACGACCGGAAAGGCCGTGCCCGCCGGTACAGACGGGGGCGTGTCGCTCCTCGGTACGACAGGTGGAATTGCCGGAGCGGGATTGATCGCTGGGCTGTCGTACGTGTTGGGACAGAGAGGCGCGGTGGCCATCGCCGTCGCGGGAGTGATCGGCATGCTGGTGGACTCAATGCTCGGTGCCACAGTACAAGGGAAAGTGCGGTGGATGGATAACGACGCCGTGAACCTGGCAGCGACGCTCTCGGGTGCCGCCTGCGCGGCACTCATCGCGTGAGCCGCCGCTGGGATGTTGTCGTTGCCGGCGCTGGGCCGGCGGGATCGGCCACTGCCCTGCTCCTCTCCCGCGCGGGAATGCGGGTGCTGCTGCTCGATCGCGCGCGCTTCCCGCGCGAGAAACCCTGCTCTGAATATCTGAGTCCCGAATCGACGCGCGTGCTCGAGCGCCTGGGCAAGGATGTCCTCGCCGCGGTCGCCGCCGCATCGCCGGCACAACTGACCGGGATGAAGGTGGTCGCACCTAGCGGGACGGGCGTCGTGGGCCGCTTCGAGACGTTCAGCTTCGCGCTCCCGCGGACGCGCTTCGACACAATCCTACGCGCCGCGGCTGAAGCCGCGGGCGCGGAGGTTCGGGAGGGTGTGAAGGTCGAGGAGGTGCTGTACGATGACGGCGCTGTGGGTGGCGTGATTGCGCGGGATGTGAGAAGCGGGATACTGGATGCGCTCCGTGCACATGTGGTTGTCGGCGCCGATGGGCTGCGCTCCGTCGTCGCGCGGCGGCTCGGCATGGTGCACACCGCAGGACCGCGCCGCATCGCGTTCACCGCGCACGTCGCCGACGTCCCAGGAGTGCACGATCTCGGCGAGATGCACGTCGGGCGACCCGGGTACGTCGGCCTCGGCCCGATCGGTGACGGCGTGACGACGGTCGCGCTGGTCGTGCCGTTCGCGGAGGCACACCGCGGCGACCGCTTTTTCGCCGAGCTGAATCGCTTTCCGGCGATTGCGGGCCGATTCGATCCTCGCCGCTTGGTGCGCCGGGTGTTGGCCACCGGTCCGTTCGCGCGCTGGTCCCGCCGCCCGGTGGCGACCGGCAGCGGGGGGGGCGCCCTGCTCGTCGGCGATGCGGCCGACTTCTTCGATCCCTTCACAGGCCAGGGGATCTACAGCGCGTTGCGCGGGGCGGAGCTCGCCGCGGCGGCAATTGTCGATACGCTCGCGACGGGAGTGAGCCTGCGGCAGTACGCCCGCGCCCGGCGGCGCGAGTTCACCGGCAAATGGCTGCTCGAGCGGATGATCGGCATCGCGGTGGGCTGGCCAGCGCTGATCGAGCGCGTCGTGGGACGAATGCTGCGGCGACCCGAGCTCGCCGACCTGCTCGTGCGCGCGACCGGCAACTGTATTCCCGCGCGCGCCGTGTTGACGCCCCGCGTCCTGGCAGGACTGGTCCTGTGAGCCTTCCAGGCCATGCTTCACGCGGCGTCGAGCCGCCGCAGTTCCGGCAGCTGCTCGGCCGCTTCGCCACGGGCGTCACAGTGGTGACCAGCCGTTCACCCAAAGGCCAGCCGATCGGGATGACCGCGAGCTCGGTCGCTTCGGTCTCCCTCGATCCGCCGCTCGTTCTCGTCTCGGTCGACAAGGCCCACGACATGCACGCCGCGCTCGAAAGCGGCACGCACTTCGTGCTCAACATCCTCTCCGCCGAGCAGGAGGAGTTGTCGCGGCGCTTTGCCGGCGAGGAGCCGGACCGGTTCCTGGGCGTGAGCTATCGCGAGAATGAGCGCGGCATCGCCGTGATCGAAGGGGTCGTCGCGCACATCGAGTGCGAGAAGCTCAGCGCGGTCCCCGGCGGCGACCACACGGTGTTCATCGGCCTCGTGATCGGCGGCGACGCCACCGACCGGCGGCCGCTTCTCTACTATAGAGGTGGGTACGCAGGCCTGAGCCAGTGATGCGCACCGTCGATCGGATTCGCGTTCACGCGCCGTTCGCCAGAGTATTTGCCGTCGCCAGCAGCGTGGCGCGCTGGCCGGCGATCCTGCCGCACTACCGCTGGGTCCGCTTGCTCGATGGCGGCCTGGTGGAAATGGCCGCGTGGCGCCCCTTCGGCGCCCTCAAGTATCCGACATGGTGGGTATCCGAAATGACCGTCGACCGACCGGCGGGCGAAATCCGGTACCGTCACGTGCGGGGTATCACGCGGGGGATGCAGGTGGCGTGGAGGTTGGTGGAGGCCGGTGGAGGTTCTGAAGGGGACGTGGAGGTGGAGATCGTGCACACGTGGGATGGTCCACGTTGGCCGCTGGTCGGCCGCCTTGCCGCGAATCTCGTCATTGGTCCCGTGTTCATTCACGGCATCGCCTCGCGGACACTCGCTGGAATCAAACGCGCTGCCGAAGGAGCGTCATGAAAGGTTTGCGTAGGGTCGTCATCACGGGTGTCGGGGCCGTCACGCCGATCGGTACGGCGGCCGATGGATTATGGGCCGGACTGCAGGCCCGTACGTCGGCGGTCAGAACCTTGACTCGCTTCGATCCGACGCCGTTCCGCAGCCGTATGGCCGCAGAGATTCCCGATTTCCGGCCGCAGGATCATCTCGATGCCAAGCGCGCGAAGCGTCTGGATCGCTTTTCGCAGCTCGCCGTCACCAGCGCGCGTCTGGCTCTGGCTGACGCCGAGCTGGCGCCTCACAGAGAGGATCCCGACCGTGTGGGCGCGATGATGGGATCGGCATTGGGTGGCGTGTCGTTCGCCGAGTCGCAGGTGCCGCGCTACCTCGCCGAAGGACCGAGGGGGCTCGATCCATCGCTGGCGCTGGCGGTGTTCTGCGGCGCGGCGAGCTGCAATATCGCGATCGAGTTCGGGTTCACCGGTCCCAACGCGACGAATGCGATGAGCTGCGCGTCGGGGACGATTGCGGTGGGCGAGGCGTTCCACGTCGTGCGCGACGGCCGAGCGGATATCATGCTCGCCGGCGGTGCCGAAGCGCCGTTGGCGCCGCTCACGTTCGCCGCGTTCAGCATCATCCGCGCCATGAGCACGCGCAATGACGATCCCGCCCGCGCGTCACGCCCCTTCGACGCCAGCCGGGACGGCTTCGTCATGGGCGAGGGCGCCGCCGTCCTCGTCCTCGAGGAGCGCAGCCGCGCGATCGCGCGGGGCGCCAGGATCTATGCCGAAGTCGTCGGTCACGCGTACACCAACGACGCCTATCACATGACCGCGCCGCGGCCGGACGGCCGACAAGCCGCCCGCGCCATCCAGCTCGCGCTCGCCGACGGCGATGTCGCGCCGACCGACATCGGCTACATCAATGCCCACGGCTCGTCCACCCAGCTCAACGATCCCACGGAGACGTCGGCGATCAAGCAGGTGTTCGGCGATCACGCCTACCGGCTGACGGTGAGCGGCACGAAGGGCTACTACGGTCACGCGCTCGGCGCGAGCGGCGCCATTGAGGCGGCGATCTGCGCGCTCGCGTTAGCGCGGGGCTGGCTCCCTCCCACTATCAACCTCGAACGCCCCGATCCGCGGTGCGACCTGGATTGTCTCCCGGGTGGCGGTGGGGGAGGCGGCCGGACGGCTTCTCCGGAGGCCGTCGTTTCAAACTCGTTCGGTTTTGGAGGAATCAACGCCGCGCTGGTGTTGCGGCCCGACAGCGGCAACCGGTAGATTGGCCCGGCTTTCAACCCGAGGTCACACGTGAACTACCGGACTCTCCGGGCTCCTGCAGCGGAATTCATCGGTACCGCGCTCTTCGTTCTAGTCGGGGCTGGCAGCGTCATCGCGAATATGAGCCCGAGTGCCGGCTTGGGCATCGCAATCGCCCATGGCGTCGGACTCGCTGTCATCGTCACGATCATGCTGCCCATCTCGGGTGGCCACATCAACCCCGCGGTGACCTTCTCGTTGTGGCTCGGCAAACAGATCGACGGGTGGACGCTGGGCAAGTATGTGCTCGCGCAACTCCTCGGCGGGGTCGTGGGCGCGCTGCTCATCAAGGCGACCTTTCCCGCCGGCGCGGTCCGCATGACATCGCTTGGCACGCCGCAGGTCTCGGGGTCGATGGGATTCTGGGCGGCGGTGGCGCTGGAGGCGCTGTTCACATTCTTCCTCGTCAGCGCGGTCTACGGCACGGTCGTGTCGTCCCAGGCGCAGCGCGTCGCTGGATTCGCGATCGGTCTGGTGGTGCTGGTGTGCGCGCTGGGTGGCGGCGGAGCGCTCACCGGCGCCGTGATGAATCCCGCGCGCGCGTTTGGTCCGGCGCTGGTCGCGTGGGACTGGCACGCGCAGGCCGTTTACTGGATTGGCCCGCTGGTCGGCGCAGCAGCAGCTGCGGGATTGTGGCGGTATCTGCTGCTACCGCCGGGCGCGACTGATTTGCGGTAACCCCGGGGCATGGCCCCGGGGTCTGTCTACAATTGTTCGGCGAGGGTCGGCGCAAAATAGGTGAGTATGATGTCCGCGCCGGCCCGCCGAATCGCGGTCACCGACTCCCACATCGCGCGTGACTCGTCGAGCATGCCCCGCTCCGCGGCCGCTTTGATCATCGCGTACTCGCCGCTCACCTGATACGCGCCCAGCGGCGAGCCGAAGCGGTCCTTGGCCCGCCGGATGAGATCCAAACACGGTCCCGCCGGTTTCACCATCACGATGTCGGCGCCTTCGTCGAGGTCGAGCTGGATCTCCTTCATCGCTTCGTCACCGTTCGCCACCGCCATCTGATACGTCTGGCGATCGCCGAATTGCGGCGTCGAGCCGGCCGCCTCGCGAAACGGCCCATAGAACGCGGACGCGAACTTCGCGGCGTACGACATGATCGGCACGTGCGCAAATCCGCCGGCGTCGAGCGCCCTGCGGATACCGGCGACGCGGCCGTCCATCATGTCGCTCGGAGCCACGAGGTCCGCTCCGGCGCGCGCCTGCATGACGGCGGTCTTCCCCAACAAGTACACGGACGAATCATTGTCCACGTCGCCGTCGCGGATCACGCCGCAATGGCCGTGATCGGTGTACTCGCACAGGCAGACGTCCCCGATGACGACCAGATCGGGGACCGCGCGCTTCACCGCGCGAATCGCCTGCTGGACGATCCCCTGATCGTCGTAAGCCTCCGAGCCGGTCGCGTCCTTCGTCGCCGGAATCCCGAACAGGATGACGCCGCCCACTCCGAGCGACGCGGCGCGCTCGGCATCTTTCACCAGCTGATCGACGGAGAGCTGCGCCACGCCCGGCAGGGTGGCGATGGGGCGGCGCACTCCTTCGCCGTGCACGACGAATTGGGGCCACACCAGCTGCGAAGGAACGACATGCGTCTCCGCCACGAGGCGACGGAGCGCGGCGGTGCGACGCAGGCGCCGCATACGGCGAATTGGGAACTGGGCTGAGCTCATCGGGCGAGTAAGCTCGCGGCGCCTTCGTTCTCAAGCAAGCGCGCGACCGCTTCGCCGGCAGCTTCGGGCTTTCCCTCGAGCGTGGCGGACGCGGTGAGTTGGACTGCACCGTTCGTTTCTGTCACGCGTCCGTACAAACGTTTCCCGTGTCCCGTGTCCCGTGTCTCCACCCACGCAGCAACCGGCGCTTGACACCCTCCACCGAGTGCGGCCAGCAGTGCGCGCTCCGCGCTCACCGCCGCCGCGCTCGCTGCGTTATGCAAGGGCTGCAAGGCCTTCCGCGTCGCCTTATCGTTGTCCCGAATCTCGATACCGAGGGCGCCCTGGCCCGGCGCGGGCATCACGTCGAACGGGTCGATCGCCGCGCCCTTGGCGCCCAGACCCAGTCGCTCCAGTCCGGCGATCGCGAGCAGCGCCGCATCCAGGCCGTCGTGGGTTTCCACCTTGCGAACGCGCGTGGGCACGTTGCCGCGCAGAGGCACGACCTCGAGATCCGGCCGCAGAAACCGAACCTGGGCGATGCGCCGGAGGCTGGACGTGCCGACGCGCGCGCCGGCGGGGAGATCGGACAGCGACCGGCCGTTGACGAGCGCCTCGCGCGGGTCGTGTCGCGCCGGGATCGCTCCCAGCGCCAAGCCCGCGGGCAACGTGGTGGGCAGATCCTTGAGCGAGTGCACGGCCACGTCGATCCGTCCGTCCAGGAGCGCGTCCTCGATCTCCTTGGTGAAAAACCCCTTCCCTTCGAGCTCGTGGAGCGGCCGGTCCACTTCCGCGTCGCCGCGCGTCTTGATGACGACGATCTCCGCGCGCACACCCTGGGCGGCGAGACGATCCCGGACCCATTCGGCCTGCCACCGCGCCAGCTGGCTGCCGCGCGTGCCGAGCTTCATCCGAACCGCCTCGCCAGCGACTCCACGAGGCCGGGGACCGTGTGCGGCTCGGCTTCGATGATCTCGCGGATGCCTAGCTCCCGCGCCGTGTCGGCCGTGATCGGACCGATGGTCGCCGCGACGAAGCGGCCGGAAGTTGCGGCGGGACGCCCCACCAGCTCGACGAAGCTGCGGACCGTCGACGAGGACGTGAACGTGACTGCGTCGATACGGCCGCGGCTGATGTCCTTCGCCAGCCCGCTCAGGTCCGCCTGAACAGGCACCGTCCGGTACACGGCGATGTTCTCGACGGTCGCGCCATGCTGCCGCAGGCTGGCTGCCAGCGCTTCGCGCGCATCCTCGGCGCTGGGGATGAGCACCCGGGCGCCGGTGAGCGCGCCGCGCTGAATCAGGGCCTCCGCCAGCGCCTCCCCGACGAACTCGGCGGGAATGACGGCCGGGACCACGCCTCGCACGGTGAGCGCGTTTGCGGTCGCGGTTCCGATGGCGGCGACGGCGGTGGACGAAAAGACGCGAGGCGTCAGGCCCCACGCGACGAGGCGGTCGAACACGATTTGCACGGCGTTCTGGCTAGTGAACACGACCCAGCGGTAGGCGGACAGGCCGGTGAGCGCCGCGCGCAACGCGCCGAGGTTGTCCAGCGGCTGGATGCGAATGACGGGAGCGATCACCGCTTCGGCGCCATGCTCCTGCAGCGCCCGCACCAGGTCGCCGGCCTGCTCACGCGCGCGCGTGACCACGATGCGGCGCCCCTGTAGCGATCCGACTGCTGTCATTCGCCTCCGCCCCCCCGGCGTTGCAATCTCACCGTGGCACAACCCATTATCAAGCAATGTTTCGCTCAGTTCGTGCCGCACTTGGTCGGTTCTGCGCGCGCCGCGCCGCCGCTGCCCAACGACACGCGCCGCGCCGCGCGCTCGCCTGGCTGAAGCTCGGGTGCAAATTCGCACCCGGGTTTGCCGATACGTATCCCGCACTCGTGCATCTCTCCCGTGCGCTCGACGATCGCTGGGGGGCCGTCGAGGCGGCGCGTGCCGCCAGCGTGCGCTTTCCCGATCATGCCGACGCGTGGATGCTCCTCGGCGAGGCGCTGCAGATGGTGTTCCGGCAAGACGAGGCGCTCGGCGCCTTCGAACAGGCGCTAGCGCTCGAGGAGCGCGCCGATGCCGCGATGGCCGCGGGCACGCTGTATCAGCGGACCGGCCGCTTTCCCGAAGCGGCGGCGCGTTTCGCCCGCGCGTACGCCGCAGGCGGCGGCGCCACGGCGTTGTGGCACAACGCTCAGGCGCTCTACGACGCGGGCGATCATGGGGCGGCGGACGAAGCGCTCAACCTCTGGGCGACGCAGGTTCCGGATGGACACGACCGGCTGCCGGAGGCGCGTGCGGAGTTACGCGCGAAGGCTGCGGCGCGTGCGCAGGTACAGTGACAGCGCGTAGCCGACGAGGATGACGCCGACCAGGATGTAGGCGGCGATCATGTAGTTGCCGTTTTCAGGCATAGCCCCCCCCCGCCCCCCCCTCGCCGACCGCTTCCAGTTGCTCTCGCAAGTAACTCAGTGCGTAGCGCTGCACCACGAACCCCACGTATAACAGCGTGAAGACTCCAAGTGACAAGAGCCAGGTGGTCAGCATGCTGCCCGGCAGCTTGGGCCGGCCCGGTTGCAGCACGATCGGCATGGGATGGAGCGTCGGAAACATGTAGACGCTCAGGTGGATAAACGGCACCTCGCACATCCCACAGATGCCGAGGACTGCGGCGTACCGTGCGCGCATGGCGGGATCGGGGACCGCGCTACGCAGCAGGAGATAGCCGACGTACAGGAGGAAAAGGAACAGGGTGAAGGTCAGGCGCGCGTCCCACGTCCACCACGTGCCCCAGATCGGCTTGCCCCAGATGGGACCGGTCGTCAACACGATGGCGCAGAAGATCGTGCCGACCTCCGCCGATGATGCGGCGAACCGATCCAGTCGCGGGTCCTTCGTGAACAGGTAGAAGATGCTCGACAGACCGACCAGGATCATCGCCATTTCGGCCCAGATCGCCGCCGGCACGTGCAGGTAGAAGATCTTTTGCGCGAGCCCTTGCGACTGTTCGATCGGCGTAAACGACAGCGCCCGCACGTAGACGCCGGCGAGCAACACCAGACCGATGGCGGTGATCCAGCGCCCCACCCGCAGCATTCTCATTCGTTCACCGTGAAGGGAAACAAGAAAATTGCGAGCGTCACGAACACGATGTCATAGACAGCCAGCATGTTAAGCCAGCCCACGATCTCGCTCAAGGGACGGCCCGCGAGCAGGCGTCCGGTCGCGAGCACCGCCCAACTCAGCGGCGGAATCATGAACGGCAACAAGAGCACGGGCAGCAACAGCTCTGCAAAGCGGGTTCGCACGGTCATCGCGCTGAACAGCGTCCCTACGGCGACGAACCCCACCGTCGCAAGCGCGATTAGCGCGATGAGCGGCACGAGATAGGGGAGCACCGGCACGTTGAAGAACAGCGCGAGCAGCGGCACACCGATCACCTCGATCGTCGCCACAAAGACGAGATTCGCGATCAGCTTGCCGAGGTAGATGCTGCTCCGCTCGATGGGTGCGAGCAGCAAGCCGTCCAGTGATTGATTCTCGAGCTCGAGTTGAAAGGCGCGGTTCAAAGCGAGGATCGCCGCAAAGGTAAAGGTCACCCATAGGATGCTCGGCGCCAGGTCAACGTTGGAAACCGCCGTGGGGTCGCGTCCAAAGTTGAACACGACGAGCACGAGCACGACGAAGACCGCGGCGGAGAGAATCGCGGTGCGCGAGCGAAACTCGACGAGCAGGTCCTTGGATGCCACGGCCCAGGCGTGACGCAGGAGTCTAGGCGATCGCATTGCGATAGTCCTCCCCCACTTGCGCCGGCCCGCGCCCGGCGCGCGGCGCCAGATGCACGAAGCGGCCCGCGCGCATGAAGGCGATATGCGTCGCGAGCTCCGCCCCTTCCTCGACATTGTGGGTCACCAGTACGGCCGCCCTTCCTTCGGCGGCCTCCTCGCTGAGAAGCTCCCGCAACTCCTCGGCAGACATTCTATCGAGGCCCGTAAAGGGCTCGTCCAGGAGCAGCACGCGGGGGTCATGTATCAGCGCCCGCGCGATGGCGGCTCGCTGTACCAAACCTCGCGACAACTCGCTAACCCGGCGATGCTCGTGATCCTTCAGACCGAGGCGCAGCAGCAGATCGTCCTTGCGGAGCGCGAATTCACTCTCAGGGA
>Ga0307278_10001880_pt1 | contig 10377 bp, 10 predicted proteins | sample ER_DNA_117_FD_194482 | JGI IMG/M metagenome (GOLD analysis project Ga0307278, IMG submission 194482) | Bulk soil microbial communities from the East River watershed near Crested Butte, Colorado, United States - ER_DNA_117 | ecosystem: Environmental > Terrestrial > Soil > Floodplain | place...
GGCGCGACTCGATGAGCTTGTTGCGCACCGCCTCGCGGCGCACGCCGGGCTCACGGCGCCGCGGCGGCCGCTCGGCCTGGGTCGGCGTCGACATCAGGCCTTGACTGGTTCGCCGCCGAACGCCCAGGCCGCGGGCCGCGCGCGAGCCAGCCAGCTCGCGGCGCCGGCGGAGATCGCTGCGGTCAGGGCGCCGAGGATGGCGTCGGAGAGGAAGTGGTTGCCGGTCGCGACGATCACGAAGGTCACCAGCAACGGGTAGCAGCTCCAGGCGATGCGCGTGATGCGGTGCTTGGACAGACGGGCGAGCGGGATGCCGATCATCAGCGCGAAGCAGACGTGCATGGACGGCACGGCAGCGTACGGGTTGAAGATCGAGTTGACGGTCACCGAGTCGTGGCTGACGCCGGTGAAGTCGGCCACGGAGTCCACGAAGCCCCACTCCGGGAAGAACCGTGGCGGCGCGGTCGGAAGGACCATGTAGCCGACGAGCGCGATGCCCATGGCGACCACGAACATGTTGCGCACGAAGTAGAAGCTCTTGTTGTGGAACAGGTAGAGGAAGACCAGCGAGCCGACGGTCACCGAGCTCTGGCAGTTGAGGTACATCCAGCTGGCGAAGTCGATGATCGCGGGCTTGGTCGACGCCCACGCCTGCACGCTGGGCTCGACGAAGAAGCCGAGCGTCTGCTCCACGTGGATGACGTGGCGCGCGTTGTCGAAGGCCACGGTCGCGCCCTGCGGATCGTCGATGCCTCCGCGCACGAGCCGATAGCCGTAGTAGGCAACGGCGAAGAGCAGCACCTGACGGACGACATCGAGGACCCCGTTGGGCAGGAGCCGCGCCTGGAGGGAACGGAGGCGCGCCAAGATCATCTTCCGAGTCATCCTAGTAGCCGTCCCGGTTGCCCGGAAGGCGGGCTAACCACACCTAACAGGAACCGGCGGTCCGCTTCTGACACTACCCGGAAAGCGGAAGCCGCACCCGGACGAGCGTGCCGCCGCCCTCGGCGGGGGCGATCTCGAAGCTGCCGCCCAGCTCGGTCGAGCGCTCGCGCATCGACGTCAGGCCGACTCCGGTGCGCAGGCGCTCGGGCAGGCCGAGCCCGTCGTCGCGGACCTCGAGGCGCAGCGCGCCGTCGACCGCGATCGTGACCACGGCCCTGCGCGCCTGGGAGTGGCGGGCGACGTTGGTCAGGGCCTCCTGGGCGATCCTGAACGCGGCGACCTCCACGGCGGCGGGCAGCGGCGGCATCGGGTCGGGCGCAATGACCTCGCAGATCAGCTCCGCGTCGCCCATGCTCAGCGTCGTCGCCTGCTGGGCCAGCGCCCCGACGAGGCCGAGCTGGTCGAGGGCCGGCGGGCGCAGCGCGTAGACCACGCGACGCAGATCGGTCACGGTGCCCTCGACGCTGGCGGCCGCCCGGTCCAGGAGCGCGTCGGCGCCCTGCGGGTCGGTGGCCAGGACGCGCCGCGCGGCGTCGATCGTGAGCACCGCGCCGGCGAGCGTCGGGCCCAGCCCGTCGTGCAGGTCGCCGCGCAGGCGGCGGCGCTCCTCCTCGCGCGCGGTGACCAGGCGCTCGCGCGAGCGCTGCACCTCGACCGAGAGGGCGACGGCGCTGGCCGCCGCGCTGGCCCGGCGGGCGAAGTCCTCGAGCAGCCGCCGGTCTGCAGGGTCGAGCGTCTCGCCGTGCGCGCGGGCGCCGATCAGCAACGTCCCGACGCGCTCGCCCGCGTGGACCAGCGGCAGGCGCAGCGCGACGCCGGCGGCCGGCGTGCCGTGCGTCGCGGCCGCATGGCCGGGCTCTGCCGACAGCTCGACGGCGACGTAGGGCAGGCGCAGGGTGTCCGCGATCGTCTCGACCATCACCGGCAGCACGAGGCTTGGCGCCATGGCCTCGCCGAGGCGGCGCCCGAGCGTGGAGATCGCGGCGTACGGCTCGTCGCGTTGCCCGTGCAGGAGCCGGTTGACGCTGCGCTCCAGCCGCTTGCGCACCGGCTGGAACGCGACGGCCACCAGGGCCGTGGCCGGGAGGGCGACGCTGAGATCGACCTCCTGACCGAGGAGGCGGCTGGCGAGGACGACGGCGGCGACGTAGAGCCCGCCGAGCACGATCGTCAGCCCCGAGAGGACCAGCGCGCGGTCGACGTAGACGTCGAGCCCGTAGAGGCGGTGGCGCAGGATGGCGACTCCCATCGTCGTCGCCAGGGCCGCCAGCGAGAGAAGCGCGGCCGGCGCGCCGAGGTCGAACGCCTCGGGCGCCACCAGGCTGCCGACGAGGCAAGCGAGGAAGGCGACCAGCACCACCAGCCCGGCGCGCAGCAGAAGCTCGAGCTGCTGGCGGACCTCGCCCTGCGCCGATCGCCGGCGGACTCTCAGCGCCGCGATCCCCGCCACGGTCGCCGGGACCATGAGGAACCACCCCACTCCGAATGGCTCCCCGAGATCGCGCGCGGTCGCATCGGCGAGGAACGGGTTGCCCTGGAACGCGAGGTCCTCGCCGATGCCCAGCATGCCGTTCAGTGCCAGCAGGACGGTGGCTGCGAGACCGCACCACAGCGCGGGTCGCCACCGGCGCGACGGCGGGCGCCCGTCGGGGAACAGCAGCAGCGCGACTGCCGGGATGAGGGCGATCGGCGCCGAGGCCCACTCGCTGATCCACCCCGCCCACTCGCCGGCGGGCAGCCGGTGGACGTAGTGCGAGTAGATCGCGTACTCGCCCGCGGCGGGGGCGAGCGCCATGCCCAGCCCCGCCGTGCACAGCAGCCAGCCGATGGGGTGGCGTGGCAGGCGGGCGAACAGGAGCGCGCCGAGCAGCAGCACCGGGGCGCCCGAGACGACCCGCACGATCACGCGCGCGGCGCCGGGATGGCCCGCGGTCGGCACGTCGGCTGCCTCGACGAGCGCGAGCAGCACGAGCGCGGCGACGATGAGCGCTGTCCCCGTCGCGAGTACGACGCGAGCGGCCAGGCGTGGCTCGTCGCGCTCGCCGACCACCTCGTGCGCGCGGCGTTGCACGGCGAGCGAGGAGGCGCTCATCGCCCTCCGATTCCCGCTTCCCGCGCCTTGACGATGGCCTGTGCCCTGTTGACCACCTGGATCTTGGTGAAGATGTTCGACACGTGGTTGCGGACGGTCTTGGCCGACAGCACGAGCTGCTCGGCGATCTGCCCGTTGGCGCGGCCGCGCGCGATCAGGTCGAGGATCTCGCGCTCGCGCGCGGTGAGGTCGGGGAACGGCGCCGCGGCGCTCGCCCGCGCGGCGGCGGCGAAGAAGTCGACCATCCGCCGCGCGATCGCCGGGCCGAACACCGCCCCGCCCTCCGCCACCGAGCGCAGCGCGCGCAGCAGCTCGGCCTGGCGCGCGCCCTTGACGAGGTACCCGCGCGCGCCTGCCTGCACGGCCGCGAACACCGATTCGTCGTCTTCGTGCATCGTGAGCACGAGCACCGCGATGTGGGGCGCCGAGGCCACGATCGCGCGCGTCGCGTCGATGCCGCTGCGGCCCGGCATGTTGAGGTCCATCAGGACGACGTCGGGCTGCAGGTCCAGCGCCGCCGCGATCGCCGCGTCGCCGTCGGTGGCGTCGCCGACGACGGTCATGTCGTCGACCGACGCCAGCAACGCTCCCAGCCCGGCGCGGAAGTCGGCCGAGTCGTCAGCGACGAGGATCTGCAGCGCCTCAGCGCTCACCAGCGACTCGCCCGATCGGCCCGCCCCATGCGGGCGAGCGTACGCCTGCGCCACGGGCTCCGACAAGGCGTCGTCACCCAGCCACGGTCCACGCGACCGTGAACAGGATCTCGATCGCGCCGAGGACGATCGCGGCAGTGGCCATCCGCCCGCGGGAACGCAGGCCGAGGACGATCGCGGCGACGGCCAGCGGCATGCCGATCCAGAAGCCGCCCGCGGGGAGATCCCAGGCGATCGTGGACCCGAGCACCCCGAGCAGGGCGAGTGCGAGCGCGAGGCGGGGCTGGTTGTGGCCGGTGGAGAGACGGGCGGTGGTGCTTGACATGTGAACGACCTCCGAGTCGGTGACGGTGCGCGCCACAGACTGCGAGGACCGAGCCCCAGCGCGCCAGGGACCCAGGTCCCGGATCGGCCGGGAGATCGCGGGCGTCAGTCGGTGCAGCGGGGCGACGTCGCCCGCACGCGGCCGATCGAGAACTCGGTCGTCAGCACGACCGGACCCGACTCGTCCAGGCGCAGGCGGGTCCACCCGCGCGGCCCCTTCAGCACGCAGCCGTGCCCCTTGACGATCTGCCAGTACGGCGTGAAGCGCACGCGCAGGTCGACGGTCCCCGTCCGCCGCGCGTGGAGCCCCACGCGCTGCGGCCCGAGGGAGGTCACGCGCGCGGCCCCGGTCGCGAGCGGGTGTGGATTGGTGACCGCGTACACCCGCCAGTGCGCGTCGTGCCAGACCGCGCGCAGGTACGGAAGCCCCGCCCGGACCAGCCGGGCCTCGCGTCGCGCCGAGTAGTCGAGCGGCGCGTCGGGCACTGCGACGTAGCGCACCGCGTTCTCGTCGAGCCATGCGCGGTACTTCCATGCCGTCATCGGCTTGCCGTCGTAGAAGATGCGGTTGCGCTGGACGTCGACCTGGCGCTCCCAGCCGCGGGCGAGCGGGACCTGCGGCGCCACCCAGCGCGACTCCCAGTGGTTGTCGGTGAACGGGATCTCGACTCGGAACGGCGCGTCGCTGTCGCTCGAGGCGAAGAAGCCCATCAGGCCGGCGTAGTAGCTCTTGTGCACCGACGGATCGGTGGCCGCCCGCGCCCAGTCGTCGACCGGCGCGACCCACTGCCAGTACACGAGCGGCAGCGCCAGCAACGCGAGCGCGCGCCGGTTGCGCCGCCACAGCAGCGCGGTGAGCACCGGGCCCGCGAACAGCGCCCCGAGGCGCACGACGTTGCCGCCCATCGGGCTGGCGAGGGCGAAGCTCGCCACCATCGCCAGCGCGTACAGGGCCACGCCGACGCGCACGGCGCGCGCCTCGTTGGGGATGACGAAGCCCACGGCGACGACGACCGCGAGCGCCGGCCAGAAGCTCGTGGCGACGAACGGGAAGCTCCCGCCCTCGGGGAAGGCGACGGTGAGCACGGCCGCGGGCGCCACGGCGAAGGCGCCGACGGCGAGCGGCTGCCAGCCGCGGTGGGCCAGCCACCACGCCCCGGCGGCCAGCGCGACGAACGCGCCGGCGACCGGACTGGCCAGGCTGGTGACCGCGGCGAGGGCGCAGGCCACGTGCGGGCGCCCGCGCGCGGCGGCGAGCACGCAGGCCAGGCCGATGGCGACGCCGAGCGCGAAGGTCAGGCGCCCGGTCAGCAGGCTGGTGATCGACGCCACGGCGAACCACAGCGCCGCCATGCGGCCGCCGTCGAGGTCCTTGACCAGGCGCTCGAACAGCCAGGCCGCGGCCACCGCGCTGACCACGCCGACCAGGCGCGGGCCGACCAGCGCGGCCAGGGGCGGGAACAGCACGCTGTAGCCGGGCATGTGATGCCCGCCGTACCAGCTGCCGTCCCACAGCACGAGGCCCAGGCCTGACCGGTACGCCTGCGCGGCGAGGTCGGCGCTGGGCGGCGCGATGAGCATGTAGACGGCCCCGAGCAGCGCGGCCAGCCCCCAGGCGGGGGCGAGGCTAGTCGACGATGAACGCGGTAATGCGATCGATGACATCGGGACGGTCGAACCAGGGCCAGTGACCCGCGTCGGGGAGGTGTAGGAGCTCCGCCTCGCCGCCGAGGGCGCCGGCATAGGACTCTGCGAAGCGAGAAGCAATGTATCGGTCGGAGTCTCCCCACACGACGAGTGCGGGACACTCGACAGTGCCGAGGTCCAGTCCGGCGCGCGCGAGCGCGTCCTCCGGACTGGAGCGGTAAAGGCGCAGGATCGCGCGCTGCGTGCCCTGGTCGAAGTGGCGCCATGCATCGTCGAAGAGCGGCTCGGGCAGCGCGCGGCGCAAGGCCGCGCGGGTGGCGAAGCCCATCGCGACCTCGCCGATCACCGGCGTCCGCCACAGCCGCGCGACCGGGTGCCAGCGGTAGCCCGGCAGCAGCGGAACGGCGTTGACGACCACGAGCCGCTCGACGCGCTCGGGGAAGCGCTGCGCCCACAGCAGGCCGACGACACCCCAGTCGTGCATGACCAGCCGCACGCGATCGATCTCCAGCTGGTCGAGGAAGGCCTCAACGAAGCGGTCGTACCCGGCCATCGTGTAGTCGTTGTCTCCGCGCTTGCCGGTGCGCCCGAAGCCGGGCAGGTCGGGCGCGAGGCCGCCGGTGCGCTCCAGGAACGGGACCCAGTCGGCCGAGCTCGTCGGCACGCCGTGCAGATAGAGGACCGGCGGGTCGCCGCCCTCGGCGCTGCGCCAGAACAGCGGCTGGTCGTCGACCGTCTCAGTGTGCTCGGTGACCGCGGCCATCGGCGCGCGACGATACTTCGCCCGATGTCGACTCCCTGGCGCCGACCCGCCGCCCGCCGCGTCCGCGCGGTGCGCGCGCGGCTGCGCGAGATGTACGGCATCCCGGTGATGGAGCCGCACGGCGACCCGGTGGGCGAGCTTGTTCTGACCGTGCTGTCGCAGTCCACGAACGACCGCAATCGCGACGTCGCCTTCCTGCGGTTGCGCGACCGTTTTCCCGCCTGGGAGGCGGTTCGCGACGCTCCCGTCGAGGAGGTCGAGGAGGCGATCCGCCCCGGCGGGATCTCGAAGGTCAAGTCGGTGCGCATCAAGGCGATGCTCGAGGCGATCGGCGACCCGCTCGACCTCTCATGGATGCGCGACGCGCCGGTCGCCGAGGCGCAGGCATACCTCACCGCGCTGCCCGGCGTCGGGCGCAAGACGGCGGCGTGCGTGCTGCTCTTCGCCTACGGCCTGCGCGAAGTCCCCGTCGACACCCACGTCTCGCGCGTGGGCATGCGCCTGCACCTGCTCGAGCCAGGCGCCCCCTTCGACCGCCTGCACGACCAGATGCTCGCGATCACGCCTCCGGGCGCCGAGCTCGAGTTCCACGTCAACCTGCTGCGCCACGGCCGGCGCACCTGCCACGCCCAGCGCCCGGCCTGCCGGCTGTGCGCGCTCAGGCTGATGTGCCCGTCGCGGCAGGAGTGACGGTCAGGAGAACGCCACCTCGACGCGGCCGAGCGCGCCGAAGTCGGCCGTCATGGCGTCGCCCGCGGCGATGGGGTGGGGCGGCGTGCATGCCCCGGTGATGACGAGGTCGCCGTCGCGCAGGCCGAGCCCACGCACGCGTAGCTCGTTGGCCAGCCACACCATCGCCTCGCACGGATCGCCGAGGACGTCGGCGCCGATGCCCGCTGCGACCTCCTCGCCGTCGCGCAGCATGACCGCGCGGTGACCGGGCAGCTGCCCGGGATCCCAATCGGCCGCCGGCGGGCCGAGCGCGACGAAGCCGCCGCACATGGCATCGGCGACGAGGCTCGGCAGGCCGACGCCGATGAAGTCGTCGAAGCGGGTGTCGGGCACCTCGATCGCCGGGTGCAGCGCGCCGATCGCCGCCAGCACCTCGTCGCGTCCGAACGGCTCGTCGCGGGCGGCCAGGTCGTGCGTCATGCGGAAGCCGAACTCGCCCTCCGCGGCCCTCATCGTCATGTGCTCGGCGCTGAGCACGGCGCCCGACGGCACGACGAAGCGCTCGTGCAGGCGGCCGATCAACGGCCCGTCAGCTCCGATGTGCGCCTGGCCGCCGGGGCTCGTCGCCGCGATCTTCCAGCCCACGTGCGCTCCGGCGTACGAGTCGAGCGATCGCTGGATCGCCCAGCCGTCGTCGACGGTGGCGGGCCGGCAGTCGGCGGGCAGCGCCGCGATGGTGCGCTGCTCGGTCCGGGTCGTCCACAGCAGGTCCGCCGCCCGTTCGGCGGCGCGCTCGTCGATCGTCACCGGCGCGAGCCTAGCCAGGCGCGCGCCGCGGCACCATACGTTCGGTGATCGTTCGCACCCACCTGGAGATCGTCGATCCGGCGGCGATCCGACCTGCGCGGCAGCCGCGCCTGGACGGCGTCGAGGTCGCGCGCGTGCAGCCGCCGGACGGCGAGCTGAGCCGCTGGTTCTACGTCGAGGTCGGCACGCCGCACCGCTGGGTCGACAACCTCGGGCGCTCGGCGGCCGAGTGGCAGGCGTGGGCCGAGCGCGTGGAGACGTGGGTGGCGACGGTGGCGGGCGAGCATGCGGGCTACTACGAGCTGCGGGTGGAGGACCGGGGCGTCGAGGTCGCCTACTTCGGCCTGCTCGCCCGGTTCCAGGGCGCCGGCCTGGGCGGATTCCTGCTCACCCACGCGCTGCGCCGCGGATTCGAACTCGCGGCGCGCGTGTGGCTTAACACCAACACGCAGGACGGGCCCGCGGCGCTGCCCAACTACCTGGCGCGCGGGCTGCGCCCGTTCCGCACCGAGACTCTGGACGAGTGAAGGCGGGGCCAGTCGCCTGGCCCCGCCTCCCGTGTGGGTGCTACGCGGTGGCGTTGCGCCGGGGACGCATGCGCCCGACGAACGTCGCCGCGCCCAGGGCGAACGCGGCGAGCAGGCCCGCCTCGGCGACCGCGGCGATCCGCCAGCCGTCGGTGCCATCGTCCGGCGACTTCGTGCTGGACGAAGCGACCGGGGTCGGCTGGTGCGTGGTGCCGTACGCGGCGGCGAGCTGCGCGGCCGTCAGCGAGCCGACTCGGTCGGCGTACGAGGGCTTGAGGTCGCTCTTCGTGTCGCCCGCGACTCCCTTCGGGGCGAGGTCCTGCTGGTTCTGCAGGTCGTACTTCGTGTCCCCGTACACGGTGTGGCTGGTGGTCGGGACCGGCGGGTCGAACGCGGACCGCGCGGACGCGACGGCGGGGACGGCGAGGGCCAGCGCGCAGGCGCAGGCAACGATGCGGCGGGTGATCATGGTGACCTCCTCGGTCGAGAGAGTGGTGCCGGTTGCGTGGGTTGCGACGCTAGGTCCGCGCGGCCTCGCCGACCGCGTCATTCGACCCTCTGGGACTGTGCGGCTGGGCACAGACACCCGATCGACGCCAGCCGACGATCTGCTAGCCTCGGACTGAGATTTCCACCGTAGAGAACGAGCAGGCAAGAAGGAGTCCTCACCACATGGCCAAGACCATCGGGATAGACCTCGGCACGACGAACTCGTGCATGGCCGTCCTCGAGGGCGGCGAGCCGACCGTCATCGAGAACGTCGAGGGAGGTCGTACGACCCCGTCAGTGGTCGCCTTCGCGCAGGACGGAAACCGCCTCGTCGGCACCGTCGCCAAGCGCCAGGCGGTCACCAACCCCCAGAACACCATCTTCTCCATCAAGCGCTTCATGGGCCGCAAGGAGGCCGAGGTCCGCGAGGAGGAGTCGATCGTCCCCTACAAGGTCGTCAGCGGCCCCAACGGCGACGCGCGCGTGGAGGCGGGCGGCAAGCAGTACAGCCCGCCGGAGATCAGCGCGATGATCCTGCAGAAGCTGAAGGCCGACGCCGAGGCCTATCTCGGCGACACGGTCGACAGCGCGGTCATCACCGTCCCCGCCTACTTCAACGACGACCAGCGCCAGGCGACCAAGGACGCCGGCAAGGTCGCCGGCCTCGACGTCAAGCGCATCATCAACGAGCCGACCGCCGCGTCGCTGGCCTATGGCCTCGACAAGGAGAACGACCAGACGATCCTCGTCTTCGACCTCGGCGGCGGCACCTTCGACGTGTCGGTGCTCGAGATCGGCGAGGGCGTCTTCGAGGTCAAGGCGACCGCGGGTGACAACCACCTCGGCGGCGACAACTTCGACAAGGCGATCGTCGACTGGCTGGCCGGCGAGTTCAAGCGCGACCAGGGCATCGACCTCACGCAGGACCCGATGGCCCTCCAGCGCCTGTACGAGGCCGCCGAGAAGGCCAAGATCGAGCTGTCCTCGGCGCAGGAGACGCAGATCAACCTGCCCTTCATCACCGCCGACCAGTCGGGCCCCAAGCACCTCGACATGCGCCTCACGCGCGCCAAGCTCAACGAGCTGACCTCGGACCTCATCGATCGCGTGGTCGCCCCCGTGCGCCAGGCGCTCGACGACGCCAAGGACAAGGGCGCCGCGAAGATCGACCACGTCGTGCTCGTCGGCGGCATGACCCGCATGCCCGCCGTGCAGGACAAGGTCAAGGAGCTCACGGGCAAGGAGCCGCACCGCGGCGTCAACCCCGATGAGGTCGTGGCCGTCGGGGCCGCGATCCAGGCCGGCGTGCTGGCAGGCGACGTCAAGGACGTCCTGCTGCTCGACGTCACCCCGCTGACCCTCGGCATCGAGACCAAGGGCGGCGTCATGACCAAGCTCATCGAGCGCAACACGACGATCCCGACCCGCAAGGCGGAGATCTTCTCGACGGCCGAGGAC
>Ga0307278_10001881_pt1 | contig 10375 bp, 11 predicted proteins | sample ER_DNA_117_FD_194482 | JGI IMG/M metagenome (GOLD analysis project Ga0307278, IMG submission 194482) | Bulk soil microbial communities from the East River watershed near Crested Butte, Colorado, United States - ER_DNA_117 | ecosystem: Environmental > Terrestrial > Soil > Floodplain | place...
CGGTGGCTCGCCGTCGTCCGCGAGCGCAGCCGCCGGCAGCGCGACGAGCGCGAGGGCGGCGCAGACGATCAGGCGGGACAGCACACACCGGGTGGTCGGAGACCGCCCGTGGCGCTGGATTGCGGTCGGACAGATGTACTAAGCCGGCGACAGCACCCGCTCGGCGACCAGATCCGGCCGCTCGGCGGGGATCCAGTGCCCGCAGTCCGGCACGAACTCGATCGTCAGATCGTCGGCGTAGCGCTCGCGGCCCGACACCAGCGACGGGCGCACGACCGGGTCGCGCGCGCCGACCACCAGCCGAGCGGGCACCTGCAGGCGACCGCGCACCCCGCGCACCATCTCGCGCGTCAGGAAGGTCCGGTAGAGCAGCACGGTGGCCCGGGCGCGCGCGGGCTCCGCGAGCACCGCGGCGAACGCGCGCAGGTCCTCGTCGGTGAACGCGCCGGCGCGCGCTGTGAGCATCGTGCGCACGAAGCGCTCCGAGGCGGCCAGGCGCTCGCCGAGCGCCGGCGCGCTGAGCGGCAGCATGTAGGCCAGTCGCCAGAAGTCCAGCAGCGCGCGCGGGTTGGGACGCCCGAACGGGGGCGAGATGCCCAGCACCAGCGCGCGCTCGAAGCGCTCGGGCGCGGTCATGCAGGCCAGGAAGGCGATCCACCCGCCCCAGTCGTGGCCGACGATGCGCACGCGCTCGAGCCCGAGCGCGTCGAGCACCGCGAGCACGTCGTCGGCCATGCCCTGCTTGTCGTAGCCGTCGGGCGGAGCGTCGGACCAGCCGAAGCCGCGCAGGTCGGGCATCACCAGGCGCGCGTGGGGCGCCAGCAGCGGCACCACCCGTCGCCACGCCCACCAATGCTGGGGCCAGCCGTGCAGGAGCACGAGCGGCTCACCCGCCCCGGCCTCGGCGACGTGGAAGCGCAGCCCGCGCGCCTGCACGGTGCGGTGGGTGACGCCGTCAAGCGCGGGCAGATCGATCATCTAGGGCTCCAGGACGATCTTCAGCGCCTCGCGGCGGTCGTACAGCGCGTAGGCCGCGGGCGCATCGTCGAGGCTCATGTGGTGGGTGACGATCGGTGACGGGTCGAGCACGCCGGCCTGCATCAGCGCGAGCACGCGATCGAGGTGGCCGATGACGTTCGCCTGCCCGGTGCGAAGCGTGAGCGCCTTGATCCACACGAGGCCCATGTGCACCTCGCAGCGCTCGGCGTGCACGCCGACGACGCTCACCGTCCCGCAGCTGGCCGACAGCCGGATCGCGAGCTCCAGCGCCCGGGCGTCGCCGACCGCCTCGATCGCGACGTCGACGCCGCGCCCGCCGGTGGCCGCCTTGACCGCGGTGCGCGGGTCGTCCTCGGTGAGGTGCACGGGCGCCGCGCCGAAGCCGCGCGCCATCTCCAGGCGCGGCTCGACCGTGTCGATCGCGATGACCTGCGCCGCGCCGGCCGCGCGTGCGGCCTGCACCGCGCACAGGCCCACCGGCCCGAGGCCGAGGACGGCGACGCTGTCGCCGGAGCGCACCGGCGTGGCCGCGTGGTAGCCGGTGCCCATCACGTCGCCGGCGAAGAGGGCGACCTCGGCGGCCATTCCGTCGGGGACGCGCCGCAGCGTGAGGTCGGCATGCGGCACGAGCGCGAGCTCGGCCTGCGTGCCCTGCAGACCGCCGAGCGTCGCCCCGTGGCCGAAGGTGCGCGAGCGCTCGCAGCGGTGGAAGTTGCCCGCGCGGCACAGCGCGCAGGTGCCGCATGCGACCTGGAAGCAGCCCAGCACGCGGTCGCCGACGGCCACCGAGCTCACTGCGTCGCCCGCCGCGACGACCGTGCCGACGTACTCGTGCCCGATGACGAAGCCGGGCTCGATCGCCACGCGCCCGTGGAAGATGTGCAGGTCGCTGCCGCAGACGCCGGTGGCCTCGATGCGGACGACCGCGTCGCCGGGGTCCTGCAGCTCGGGGTCCGGGCGCTCGTCGACCCGGACCTCGCCGGGCGCCTGGAAGGTGACCGCACGCATCACCGGCGCACGGTATAGGCTCGCCGCCGAGACGATGGGGGAGCGAGCGTGAGAGCGCGACGGATGGCGTGCGCATTTGCCGTCGGCACGATGGCGGCGGCGCTCGCGGCGCCCGCGCAGGCGGCCGACCAGATCGAGGGCTCGTGGCTGTTCGAGAACGGCGAGGTCCTCGTGCAGGCGACCGGCCCCGGCACCTTCAAGGGCACCGTGGTCAAGCCGACGCGGTTCACCGCGTGCACGCACCCCGTCGGGCAGGCCATGTGGCAGATCAATGGCGCCGGCGCCGCCTACACCGGCACGCACGTCTGGTACAGCAGCGCCTGCGACGAGCAGCCGGGTGGCCAATCGACCTGGCAGATCACCAGCACCGATCCGGCCAACTACACGCTGCGCTTCTGCACGGTGGTCCCGGGCGGCGGCCCGCCGACCTTCGACCCGCCCGGCGACCCGGCGGGCACGCCGACGGGCGACACGCGCTGCCACGACCTCAAGCGCATCCTGCCGCCGCAGGCCGCGCCGACGTTCAAGAGCGTGGTCAGCCTGCCCAAGGCGACGCGCAAGTGCCGCAGCCGGCGCAACTTCCGCATCCGCCTGCGCGAGCCGAAGGCCGACCCGCTGGTGCGCGCCACGGTGAGCGTCAACGCCAAGCGCGTGCGCGTCGTCGTCGGCAGCCGCCTCACGGCACCGGTCGACCTGCGCAACCTGCCCAAGGGCCGCTACACGGTGAAGATCGTCGCGACGACGGCCTCCAGCCGCGTCATCCAGGGCACGCGCAGGTACCGGACCTGCGTCCCGAAGCACAAGTAGCGTCCGGCGCGTGTCAGCGCCGGATCCTGATGCGCCGCGGACGGCGTCGGTCTGGCAGCGGGCGCTGCGCGCGGTGGCGATCGACGCGGGCCTGCTGCGCCGCCGGCGCGACTTCCGCCTGCTGGTGCTCGGCCAGGCGGTCTCCGAGGCGGGCTCGATGCTCACGTTCGTCGCCGTGCCGTTCCAGGTCTACGAGCTCACCGGCTCGTCGCTTGCCGTCGGCCTTCTCGGCGTGGCCGAGTTCGCCCCGATCCTCGTGCTGGCGCTCGTCGGCGGCGCGCTGGCCGACGCCTTCGATCGCCGGCGCCTCGTGCAGCTCGCCGAGGTCGGCGCGGCGGTGGTGGCCTGCGCGCTGCTCCTGAACGCCGCGCTGTCCGATCCGCAGACCTGGGTCCTCTACCTGTGCGCCGCCCTGTTGGCCGCGTTCACCGCGCTGCGCCGCCCGCCCCTCGACGCGATGGTGCCGCGGCTCGTTGAGCGCGACGAGCTCAAGGCGGCCGCTGCGGTCGAGTTCACCGTGCACAACGTCGCGTTCGTCGCCGGGCCGGCGCTCGCCGGCGTGCTCATCGCCGCCGCCGGCCTCGAGGCGACGTACGCGCTCGACGCGGCGACCTTCGCGTTCTCGCTCGTCGTGCTGACGATGATGCGCACGCCGCCGGCCCCCGCCGAGGCGCCGCCGCCGTCGCTGCGCTCGATCGCGGAGGGCGTGCGCTACGCGCGGTCGCGCCAGGAGCTGATCGGCACCTATCTCGTGGACATGAACGCGATGTTCTTCGGCATGCCGATGGCGCTGTTCCCCGCCATGGCGAAGGGCTACGGCGGCGCGGAGGTACTCGGCGTGCTGTACGCGGCGCCCGCCGCCGGCTCGATCGTGGTGGGCGTCACGAGCGGCTGGACGCGGCGCGTTCACCGCCACGGCCGCGCGATCGCGTGCGCCGCGGCCGCGTGGGGCGTGGCCATCGTCGCCTTCGGCCTCGCCGACGCGCTGTGGCTGGCCGTCGCCTGCCTGGCCGCTGCCGGCGGCATGGACGCGATCAGCGGCATCTTCCGCTCGGCGGTCTGGAACGAGACGATCCCCGACCACCTACGCGGGCGGCTGGCCGGCGTGGAGATGATCTCGTGGTCCTCGGGACCGACGCTCGGCAACGCCGAGGCCGGGGTGGTCGCCGCGCTCGCCGGGGTGCGCGCGTCGATCGTCGCCGGTGGCGTCGCGTGCGTGGCCGGCACCGTTGCCCTGGCGCTCGCTCTGCCGCGCTTCTGGCACTACGACAGTCGCGACACAGCAGGTGTCCGCGCCTGAGTGCCGAACATCACGGATGGCCCGCGTAAGGAATCGCGCGGTCGGAACGTCTTTTTGGGGTAGATGCGCTCGCACCACTTCATGTATCCGAAGGTCACGCCGGTCAAGCCGGCGGGCGCACCCGCTCCCGCGCCGCCTCCGTCCTACCCTGTAGGGGATGGCCGAGCAGGAACGACGCTCGTCGGTCGAGCGACTGCTTGAACGAAAGGCGGTCGACGACGCCGGGGTGGGGCGTCCTCTCTCGCGGCGCGCGCGCCAGACCGCGCGCTCGGTGGAGGCCTACCTCAAGTCGGGGGTGCGGCCGCGCTGGATGGAGCGCCTGTCCGACATCGACCAGGGCATCGCGGCCGAGAAGCAGCGCCTCGCGCGCGCCCACCGCGCGCTGCAGGAGGAGTGCGGGCGCGACCCCGCGCTCTTCGCCCGGCGCTGGCGCGCGGTCGCTCGCAATTGGCCGTTCGACGGCCTCAACGAGCTCATCGCCCAGCACAACGAGTGGTATCCCGTCGAGCGCCAGCTGCCGATGGACCCGCGCACGCGCGACTACGTCCGCGTCGGCGGGCGCTCGTATCGCCGTCCGGTGCTCGGGCCCGACTGGGTGCTCGAGCACTTCCCGGCGCGGCCCGAGCGGCGCCGGCGAAGCTAGTGGCTAGGCGAGGCCCTTGTCGCGCAGCTGGCGCAGGGCCTCCGGGCGCTTGTCGAGGCCGTCGAGGCCCATCCCGTCGAGGACCCCCGGCGTCTTGGTGAACTGGACGTCGCGGTAGTCGACGACCTGCACGTGGTTGCCCCACGGGTCGCGGAAGTCCAAGCGCCGGCCCGGCTCGACCCGCACGCCGGCGCGCTCCAGCGCGGCGCGCACGGCCTCCTTGTCGTCGACGACGAGCCCGAAGTGCCGCGCGCCGTCGGGCGGGTCACTGCGTCCGGCGGACAGCGCGATGAACTGGTCGCCCATGTCGACGAACGCCATGCCGGGCTCGCGGCCGCGCAGGTGCAGGTCGAAGATCGAGCCGTAGAACGCGAGCGCCTCCTCGAGGTCGCCGACCTCGAGGGCGACGTGGTTGATGCCGACCAGGCGCGGGCGGTCCGTCATGCCAGGACGGGATCCTCGCACCCGCGGCGTCGCGCCGGACGGCGGCGGTCCTCGCCGGGCGGCGCCGGCGCGCAGCGGGCGGCTCGGACGAGGCGTGCCCGCTCGGCTGCGGCCCAGGCGTCCTGCTGGCGGGTCAGAGTGATCTGGCGGGAGAGGGAGGGGTGAAGCTGCATGACAGCAGGGTCGCGCCGTCGGCCGCGATCCGAGAGGGATTTAGACTCCTCTAAATGTTCACGATGCGGTTCGGACCAGGCGCCCTCGCGCGCGTGCGCTTCGCGATCTCGCCGCTGGCCGAGGTTCGCCGCAGCCGCCGTGTGCTGGACGATCCGGGAAGCCAGGCGCTGCACCTGCCGTGGGCGATCGAGGCCCGGCGGGCGACCGCCGACCTCGACCTCGCGCCGCTGCGCGCCCTCGACCCGCTCGACGTCTACACGCCGGACTTCATCTCGCCGCCCCCGACCAGCCCGCTGGCCGAGTTCGAGGACGAGCTCGCGCGGATCGCGGCGACGCCCGTCGCGCAGGTCCGCGCGGAGATCCGCCGCACCTATCGCGGGAGACAGCTGCCCGCGGTGCTCGAACCGCTCCTCGACGACACGCCGGCGGCGATCGGCGGGCTGGTCGAGCTGCTGCGCGCGTACTGGGACCGCGCGCTGGCGCCGCACTGGCCGCGCCTGCAGGCAGTCCTCGAGGGCGACGTCCTGCACCGCGCGCGTCAGATCGCCGACGGCGGGGCCGAGCGCCTGTTCGCCGACGTGGACCCCAGCGTCTCGTGGGCCGACGGCGTCCTGCGGATCGACAAGAAGTTCGAAGAGACGCTCGACCTCGAGGAGCGCGGCCTGCTGTTCGTGCCCAGCGTCTTCATCTGGCCGACGGTCGCACTGGTCACCGACCCGCAGTGGCAGCCGACGATCTTCTATCCGGCGCGCGGGGTCGGCACGCTGTGGGAGCCGCAGCAGCCGGCGGCGCCGCAGGCTCTCGCCGGCGTCCTCGGCCGCGTCCGCGCCGGCGTGCTCACCGCGCTGGACAGTCCGCGCTCGACGACCGACCTCGCGCGGACGCTCGGCGTCTCGGCCGGCGGCGTCTCGCAGCACCTCGGCGCGCTGCGCGCCGCCGGCCTCGTTCAGGGCCACCGCGTCGGGCGCGTGGTGCTCTACCTGCGCTCGCCCGCGGGCGACACGCTCGTCGGCGCCGCCTCGCCCGCGCCCTGACGCGGGCATATCGTTCAGCGCACCATGACGACGCCCAGCACCGCCGTGCTCATCACCGGCTGCTCCTCCGGGATCGGCCGCACCACCGCGAAGCACCTCGCCCAGCGCGGTCACGTGGTCTACGCCAGCGCCCGCCGCCTGGAGTCGATCGCCGACCTCGAGGCCGACGGCTGCCGGCTGCTCGCCCTCGACGTCACCGACGAGGCGTCGATGGCCTCCGCGGTGCAGGCGGTCGAGGCCGAGCACGGCGCGGTCGGCGCCCTGGTCAACAACGCCGGCTACAGCCAGTCGGGCGCGATCGAGAGCGTGCCGCTCGACGAGGTCCGCCGCCAGTTCGAGACCAACGTCTTCGGCCTCGTGCGGATGTGCCAGCTCGTGCTGCCGAAGATGCGCGAGCAGCGCGCCGGCCGCATCGTGAACATCTCCTCGATCGGCGGCACGCTGGTCTTCCCGGGCGGCGGCATCTACCACGCGACGAAGTACGCCGTGGAGGCGCTGAGCGACGCCCTGCGCTTCGAGCTCAAGGGCTTCGGCATCCGCGTCGTCATCGTCGAGCCCGGCATCATCCGCACGCGCTTCGCCGAGGCCGTCTCGACCGCGCTGCCGCAGACCGATAGCGCCGACCCGTACGCGTCGTTCAACGCCGCGGTCGAGCAGTCCACGCACAACGCCTACGAGAAGGGGACGATGATCGGGCGCCTCGGCGGCGAGCCCGAGGCCGTGGCGAAGGTCATCGAGCGCGCGATCACCGCCAAGTCGCCGAAGACCCGCTACCGCGTGACGCCAAGCGCGCGCCTGCTCATCCCGTCGCGCGGCCTCATGACCGACCGGACCTGGGATCGCCTCATGGGCACGCAGTTCCCGCACCCGGGCGAGGACTGAGCACGCAGCTCAGCCCAGCACCACGCCCTCGATCCGCAGCAGCGCCACCTTGCGGTCCAGGCCGCCGGTGTAGCCGGTGAGCTGGCCGCTCGAGCCGATGACGCGGTGGCAGGGCACGACGATCGGGATGGGGTTGGCGCCCAGCGCGCGGCCGGCGGCGCGCGAGGCCTTCGGGTTGCCGGCCTGCGCCGCGACCTTGCCATAGGTCGAGACCTGGCCGAACGGGATCGCGGCGGTCGCCTTCAGGATGCGGCGGCCGAACTGGCTGGCCAGCGACCAGTCGATCGGCAGGTCGAAGTCGTGGCGGCGGCCCTCGAAGTACTCGTCGAGCTCGCGGCGCACGTCGTCGAGGCGCGCCGGCGCCTCGAGCATCCGCGGCGAGAGCTTGGCCGCCACCCAGTCCAGGACGCCGTCGGCGCCGTCGAACTGGTCGGCGTAGGACAGCGTGGCCAGGCCGTGCGGCGTGGCGGCGGCGACGAGCGTGCCGATCGGCGAGTCGACGAGGGCGTAGTGGACGTCGGCGGGCGCTGTGGCGGCGAAGCGCCTGGCGGCCGCCGCGGCGTCGGCGGGGTCGAAGGTGGGCGGGGCGATGCGGTCCTCGGTCATGCGGTCATCTCCTGTCGCAACTTGCGCAGCCCCTCGAAGGCGTTGCGGCGCGCGGCCTCCTCCGACGTGCCCATCGCGATCGCCACCTCGGCGTGCGTGAGGTCGCCGGCGAAGCGCAGAAGCACGGCCGCGCGCTGCTTGGCCGGCAGCGCGTGGACGCGCTTCCACACGCCGTCGTCGCGGATCTCCGGGCCCTCGGGCGCCGGCACCTCGGGGAGGTCGCCGACCGGCACGGCCCGGCGCTTGCGCGCGCGGAAGTGGTCGAGCGCCTTGCGGTGCGCGATGGTCAGCACCCAGGAGCGCGGGTTGTCCGGGCGCAGCCTCGGGTAGGCGCGCATCGCGGCCAGGAACGTCTCCTGGAAGACGTCGTCGGCGGCGTCGCGTCCCACGGAGGCCACCAGGAAGCGCCACACGTCGTCGCGATGTGCGTCGAGGAAGCGCTGGAACGGCGGCTGGGGCATCGGCATGGAACGCCTCAGGCGCCGGAACCGTGATACGCCGCCACCCGGCGCAGCAGCGGCGCGGCGCGGTAGCGCTCCTCGCCGAGCTCGATGCGCAGCGCGTCGAGCACCGCGAGCACGTGGACGACGCCGATCGCCTCGCACCACGCGAACGGGCCGCGCGGATGGTTGAGGCCGAGCACCATCCCGTCGTCGACGTCCGCGCGCGTGCCGACGCCCTCGCCGACCGCGAAGCACGCCTCGTTGACCAGCTGGCAGACGATCCGTCCCAGCACGAGGCCCGGGCCGTCGGCGACCCACGGCGTGCGCTTGCCCAGAGCGGCGAAGAACGCCTCGGCGCGCTCGGCGGCCAGCGGCGCGGTGCCCGGGGCGCGGGTGAGCTCGACCAGCGCCGTGGCGTCGAGCGGGGGCAGCGCGTGGAAGCCGACCGCGCTCCCGCCGGCGTCGAGCGCGTGCAGCGAGCCGTCGGCGCACAGCATCGCGACCGGGCCGCCCTGCAACGGCGCGGCGTTGGGGTCGGCGCCGCAGTCGATCGCCAGCCATGGCACGTCGCCGGCGGCCTCCTCCTGTCCGCGGGCGTCGAAGCCGGCCTGCGACGCGAGCGCGCGCAGCTCCTGGGCCACCGGGATGTCGCCGGCGATCGCGACGAGGCGGCCATCGCCTCTGCCGGTCGGGAGCGGCTCGGGGTCCGGCGCCGCCTCCCGCGGATAGGCGTACCAGCCGCGCCCGCTCTTTCGCCCCAGCCGACCGGCGGCGACCATGCGCGCGCTGAGCGGCGACGGGCGCCAGCGCGGCTCGCCGAAGCTCTGCTCGTGGAAGGACAGCGAGATCTCGTAGCCGACGTCGATGCCGACGAGGTCCTGCAGCTCGAACGGACCCATGCGAAAGCCGGCGCCGCGGACGATCGCGTCGATCGTCTCGACGTCGGCCGCCTGCTCGGCCAGCAGCCTGAGCGCCTCCAGGCCGAACGGCCGGTTGCAGCGGTTGACCAGGAACCCCGTCACGTCGGCCGCATCGATGGCGCGCTTGCCCATCGCGCGGCCGGTGGCCCGGGCGATGTCGAGCGCCTCGGGCGAGGAGTCGATGCCCGCGACGATCTCCACCAGCCGCATGACCGGCGGCGGGTTGAAGAAGTGCATGCCGACGACGCGCGACGGGTCGGCGGCCGCGCCGGCGATCGCGGTGATCGGGATCGACGACGTGTTGGACGCCAGGACCGCGTCCGGGGCGATGCGGCTGAGCTCGGCGAACAGCTCGCGCTTGAGCTCCAGGCGCTCCGGCGCGGCCTCGACGATCAGGCCGGCCGGTGCGAGCGCGTCGAGCTCCGCGACGCCCTCGACCGCTCCGGGCTCGCGCTCGAGGCGGCCCTTCTCGCGCCAGCGGGCCAGCCCGTCGGTCGCCTGCTGCACGCCGCGGGCGAGCGCGTCGGGCATGGGGTCGTGCATGAGCGTCCGTGCGCCGGTCGCCGCGGCGAGCTGCGCGATGCCGGCGCCCATGGTCCCGGCGCCGACGACGCCGATGACCTCGGGCGTGCCGTTCACTCCTCAAACGTAGTCCACGGCTTCGGCATCCGGGCTCGCCCCTGAGCTCGAGGGCCTTCCTCCGGCCGGCCGTGACTCGATCCCTACCCGTCGCGCGAGACGTGGACGTCGCCGCTGGTCGTGACCGCGTCGATGCTGCGCGGCGCGTGGGCGTCGACGCGGACGTCGACGTTCTCGTCGCCGGAGACCGCGCGGGTGTGCACGGCGTAGGGGCGATCGGGGACGCTGACGTCGACGTCGCCCGAGGTCGTCTGGGCGCGCACGCGCATGGCGTTGCGGGCGCGGACGTCGACGTCGCCGCTGGTGGAGCTGGCGTCGATGTCCGGCGAGGACGAGTCGGCGTCGAGGTCGCCGGACCTGGTCTGCAGGCGCAGCGTGCCGAGGACTCCTATGGCGTCGACGTCGCCCGAGCGCGTCGCCAGGTCGGCGTCGCCGCCCAGGTCCTCGGCGCTGACGTCGCCCGAGCGCGTGAGCAG
>Ga0307278_10001882_pt1 | contig 10374 bp, 5 predicted proteins | sample ER_DNA_117_FD_194482 | JGI IMG/M metagenome (GOLD analysis project Ga0307278, IMG submission 194482) | Bulk soil microbial communities from the East River watershed near Crested Butte, Colorado, United States - ER_DNA_117 | ecosystem: Environmental > Terrestrial > Soil > Floodplain | place: USA...
GAGGAGCGGCAGGTTGTAGCGCGAGAACCGTCCCGCGAGCGGCGCGAACCAATTCGGTGCCGGCGTCGCCTCGGGATCGAGATTGATGAACAGAAACCCTTCCCACTCGGCGAGCGCCACGGTGTGAAGCGGGTACGCCTTCTTGTCGAACCCCTCGACCTCGTGCATGTGCGGCGCGCCAATCAGGCGGCCGTCGAGCGCGTACGTCCACGCGTGGTAGGGGCACTGGATCGTTTCGGACAGGCGGCCCTTGGGCGCTTCACAGAGCCTGGTGCCGCGATGGCGGCAGACGTTGTAGTAGGCGCGCCGCTCACCGGACTGATCGCGTAACACGATGATGCTCTCGCCGGCGACTTGGGCGACGAAATAATCGCCGGGCGCGGCGAGCGTCGCATCGCGGCCGACGCAAATCCAGTTGCGCCCGAAGATCTTTTCCTGCTCGCCGGCGAACACCTCCGGTGCCGTGTAGTAACGGCCCGGCAGCGTGCGGGCGCCCTGGCGATAGCTCTCGACGGTCTTGAGGAAGCTCATAGGATCTCGCGCGCCGCGTTGCGCCCGGCGGCCCCCGGAATCCCGCCGCCTGGATGCGTACCCGAGCCGCACAGATACAGCCCCTCGATGGGCGTGCGATAGCGGCTCCAACCCGGCACGGGACGCATGAACAGAATTTGGTCGAGAGTGAGCTCTCCGTGGTAGAGGCTCTCCTCCGCGGGCTGAAGCTGCACCTGATTCGGCTGGACCTTCAGCACTCCGGCCACCCGTTGCACCCGGTCGCCATGCGATCCGGGAGCTACATACTGCACGTGTAGCTCCACCCTGCCGTTCGTCCGCTGCACTTCGACATAGGGCGCCGCGGAGTCCCTGCCGTTCTTGACGTCATCGTAGGCGTGCTCGAGGTAGTCGAGCGAGGGCGCGACGCAGAGTGTCGAATACGGCGGGGTGGTCCCGAGCGCGAGCGTTCCGCGGGCTACGACGCCACGCGCTTTGATGTTTCTCACCGCGCGCGCGAACTCGGGATCCAGCTCGAGTGCAATTGGTTGAAGCGTTGCGCGGGGATCGGCGCTCGACACGACCAGCGGCGCGAGAATCTCCTCGCCACTTTTTTCCACGACGACACCCGTTGCTCGCCCGTTCTTCGCGAGGACTGTGGCACGCGCGCCGCGCCGGACCTCCAGCCCCGAGATCTTGGATAGTGCCTGCGTGACATTCGAACGTGCCGGCCGGAAGACTCCCGCCGGGCTCCCGGAATGGTGATGCAGAAAGTTGAACGCAGTCCCGCCAGAGCGCGGGCCTTGCTTCAAGTGCCAGACGCCCAGGGCGCCAAGCAATCCCTTCAGCACGTTGCTCTCGAACCAGTCGTCGAGCAGCTCGGCGATCGACATGGGCAGAATGCGTGCCAGATCGATCACCGTCTGCTTGCCGAGGCGCCGGACGTACAGCCCCAGCCCCGCGATGCGCGCCAACTCGCGCGCGTCGTTGGTCTCGATGTCGGGGGGCGGCACGAGATACAATCGTTCCAGCACGCTCGCGAGCGTACGCATCCGCTGGCAGAACTCGGGCCATTTTGCGGCATCGGCTGGACTGATGTGCCTGATCGCCTCGGTCGAGCGCCCGATGTCACGCGACAGCTCGAGCGTGCCACCGGCGGGGAGCGGAGCGGTGATCCAAGGGTCAGGCTCTTCGATGTCCAAACCCGCACCAACCAATCCTAGATCACGGACGATCGCGTCAGGCACCCAGCCGATATCGAATGACGGATCGGGATTCTCGTGCTGCTCGACGACGAGCACCCGTTTTCCCGCCCGCCCGAGATAGTGGGCCGCAACGAGGCCGTTCGCGCCCGCGCCGATCACGATCGCGTCGTAATTCACGCGCCGTCCTTGAGAATCCGCATTGCGGCGAGCCGTCCCGACGCGCCCATGATCCCGCCACCGGGATGCGTCCCCGAGCCGCACTGATAGTAGCCGCGGACCGGCGTCGCGAATTTTGCCCACCCCGGTGCGGGACGCAGAAAGAAGAGCTGATGGAGCGCCAGCTCGCCGGCGAAGATGTTTCCCTCGGTGAGGCCTGTGATGCGCTCGATATCGCGTGGCGTGATGACTTGCCGGTGCAGAATCTGCGACTTGAATCCCGGCGCGAAGCTCTCGACCGTGTTCACCACCGCGTCGCCGAACGCCTCGCGCTTCGCGTCCGTCCAACCGCCGTTCAAGTGGTACGGCGCGTACTGGACGAAGATGGACATGACGTGCTTGCCGGGCGGCGCCATGCCTGGATCGATCATCGAGGGAAACACGATGTCCATGTACGGTCGCCGCGAGAATTCGCCGTACTTCGCGTCGTCGTACGCGCGCTCGACGTAGTCGAGGCTGGGACTGATCGAAAACGCGCCCCGGTGCTGGCGGCCGATCCCCGGCATGCACGTGAAGCTCGGCAATGCATCCAGCGCGAGGTTCACTTTTCCCGACGAGCCGCGGAACTTGAAGCGGCGGATGTCCGCGACGAATTCTGGCGGCAGATGATCGGGCTCGAGCAGCTGCAGGAACGTGCGGCGCGGATCGAGACTCGACGCCACCGTGCGCGCCTCGAGCTCATCGCCGTTCTCGAGCACCACACCGGTGGCGCGTCCGTTACGGACGAGGACCTTCGCAACGCCGGCATCGCACCGGATCTCGGCCCCAAACGCACGGGCCGCCGAAGCGATCGACTCGCTGACGGCGCCCGTGCCGCCTTTTGCAAAGCCCCAGGCGCGGAAGACCCCGTCCAGCTCTCCCATGTAATGATGAAGGAGGACGTAGGCAGTCCCCGGTGAGCGCGGGCCCAGAAATGTGCCGATGATGCCACTCGCCGACTTGGTGGCCTTCAAGACGTCGGTCTCGAACCATTCGTCCAGGAAGTCGGCCGAGCTCATCGTCATCAGCTTGACGAGCGCGTGCAGCCGCTCGGCGCCCAGGCCGCGGAAATGTTTGCCGAGCTTGAGGAGCGCGAAGAGATCGGTGGGCGCGAACGACGTGGGGTCGGGCGGCACCATCCCGAGGATCGGCTTCACCGCCTGGGCCATGAAATGCATCAGCCGGCCGTACTCGTCATACGCCTCGGCGTCGCGCGGCGAGTGCCGGTACAGCTCGCGGCGCGTTTCGTCGTGATCGCCCCAGGCCGCGAGGTAGTCGCCGTTCTCCATCGGCGTGACGGTGCTTTCGAGCGGCAGGATGTGCAGCCCGTGCCGCGGCAGATCGAGATCGCGGATGATTTCGGGCCGCAGCAGCGACACGACGTAGGAAAACACCGAGAACTTGAAGCCGGGGAAGATTTCTTCGGTGACGGCGGCACCACCGACGCGCGGCCGGCGCTCGAGCACCAACACCGACTTCTTGGCGCGTGCGAGATACGCGGCCGTGACGAGGCCGTTGTGCCCGCCGCCGATGACGATCGCGTCGTACTGCTTCATGCGCCCCCCCCCCCCCGCTTGCGCTCGGGGTTGAAGAACGGCAGCGGCGTGACGTGCGCCTTGGCCTGCTTGCGGTGATGCTCCACGGTGACCTCCATGCGGACTTCCGTTCCGGGAGCATGCGCGGATCCGAGATGCGCCAGCGCCATGTAGCGCTTGAGCAGCGGCGACCAGCCGCCGCTGGTCGCGTAACCCAACTGGTTGTGGCCGCCGCGATCGTAGATCGGCACGCTGGTGCGCCACGCCTGGCTCGGCAGCCGCGGCGGCAAGCCGACGTCGGCGTACAGCTGCTCGAGCGAGTCCCAATCGACGGTCAAGCCGGTGAACTGCCACGCGGGACCCCGTTTCCGCTCGGCGTCGAGTGCGGCCTGCCCGTTGTAGCGCTCTTTGTCGGTCGCGACCGTCCAGCCGAGCCCGAGCTCGAGTGGCGACGATTTCTGCGATTCGATCAACGCGTGCCGCGAGGAGAAGTAGTCCACCTCGATCAGCAGCAGCCCCGCTTCGATCCGCGCGACGTCGAGCGCGAGCATCCCCGCCGGTGTGATGCCGTAGGGCGTGCCGGTTTCGATCAGGGCATCCCAGAGCGGGACGGCCTGCGACGCATCAACCCAGACCTCGAACCCCAAATCCCCCGTATAGCCGGTGCGCGAGATCGTGACGGGGATGCCGCGAATCTTGGCGCTCGTCAGCCGGAAGTATTTGAGTGCGGACAGGTCGCGCTCGGCCGCGATCTGGAGAATCTCGCGCGAGCTTGGACCTTGCAGCGACACGGCGGCGGTGGGCTCGGATACGTCCTGGATGGTGACGTCGAGGCCCGATGCGTTCAGATGCAGCCAGCGCAGCGTTGGGTCGGCGGAGGTCATGCGGAACGTCTGCTCGCCCAGCACGGAGATCGTGCCGTCGTCGATCTGCTTTCCTTCATTATCACACCAGGGCGTGTAGAGCACCTGGCCGACTTTCGCTTTGCCGATGTTTCGCGTGACGACGTGATCGAGCAGTCGCGCCGCGTCGCGGCCGGTGACGAGGTACTTGTAGAGCGGCGAGACGTCGAACAGGGCCGCCGAGTTCCGGATCGCGTGATACTCGCGGTCGTGCGACAGCTCGTAGGAGCTGGCGACGACGTAGCCGGCCCAGCGCCGCCAGGCCTGACCTTCCGACAACGGACCCGTGCGGGGATGAAACGGCGTCGTGCGCAGGCTCACGTCGGGGACGCGGTTTCGGCGAAGTTCTCCATGTTCGGGCGCGAAATCTCACTTCGTGGGGCGTTTCGTGCAAATTGTGCACCATGCGGCTGCAGCTCGTCGAAATTCACGATCTCCCCTCTTGCCCGCCGTCGTTGCGCGACGCGCTGACCGACTTCCTGGCGTTCAGCGTGAACCTGGCCGGTGCCTACGATCCGGTGGGTCCGCTGCTGCGTCGCGCGCTCGCCCGCACGAAAGCACGCCGGATCGTGGACCTGTGCTCGGGTGCCGGCGGTCCCTGGGCGCGGCTCGCCGCTCAGGTCGGCGTCCCCGTGGTATTCACGGATCTGTACCCGCACGGAGGAGACGTAATCCGTGCAGACGCCCGGGCTGTGCCGGAAGGGCTCGACGGCTTCCGAACGATCTTCACCGCCTTTCACCATTTCCGACCGGTTGAGGCCCAGGCGATCCTGGCGGACGCGGTGCAGCGAGGGCAGGGGATCGGGGTGTTCGAGGTCGCGCGCCGCGCCCCGCTCGAGATCGCAGTGGTTGCCTTCACCTGGCTGGCCACGCTCGTGTCGGCGCCGTTCATCCGTCCCCGGCGCTGGTCCCGGTTGGCGTGGACCTACCTGCCGCCCGTCTTGCCGATCGTGGGGACATTTGACGGAATCGTCTCGTGCCTGCGGACCTATTCCAAAGCCGAGCTGAGGGACCTGGTGCGGGGACTCGACACCTACGACTGGGAGATCGGGGACTTTCGGGGTCGGTGGTCGCCCCTGCGGGGGAGTTACCTGATCGGTGTTCCGAGGCTTTCTTAGAGACATCCTTCAATCCGCCGTCCGCGGAGGCACTATGCGTTCCGTGATTCTGGCCGCGTTGCTCGTCGTACCGTCCGCTGCTTCGACTCAAGAAACCGCATCCGATACGCTTCTCACCGTCAATCACTATCTCGACTGGGAGCAAGTCGCCGATCCGCAGGTCTCGCCCGCCGGCTCGCAGATCATCTACACGCGCCGCTGGGTGAACAAGGTCGAGGACCGCTGGGATTCGGCGCTGTGGATCATGAACGCCGACGGCTCGCGTAATCGCTTTCTCGTGAAGGGTTCTAGTGCGCGCTGGTCGCCGGACGGCACGCGCATCGCCTACTTCGCCGACGGTGAGCCGAAGGGGACGCAGGTGTTTGTTCGTTGGATGGATGCCGAAGGCGCCACGTCGCAGGTCACGCGCGTCAGCGAGACGCCGGCGAACCTGAGCTGGTCGCCCGACGGCCGCTCCCTCGCCTTCACGATGCTGGTGAAGAGCGAGACGCCGTGGAAGATCAGCATGCCCGCGGCGCCCGAAGGCGCGAAATGGACGCCCGCGCCGCGCATCGTCGACCGGCTGCATTATCGCCGCGACCGCACCGGGTTCGTGGAGCAGGGTACGACCCAGATCTTCCTCCTTCCGGCCGACGGCGGCACGCCACGGCAGCTCACCACGGGCGACTTCGCGACGAGCGAGCTCGGCGGCTTCGGCGCGCCGAACTATGACTGGACGCCTGACGGCCGCACGATCGTGTTCGACGGGCTGCGCGAGCCGGACGCCGACTATCGCTATCGTGAGTCCTATCTCTATGCGGTCGATGTGCAAAGCGGCGCGATCAAGCAGATCGTGAGCAAGAAAGGCGGCTGGACCGGTCCGGTCGTGTCGCCGGACGGCCGGACGGTGGCGTTCACGGGGCACGACTACGGCACCTTCTCCTATCGTGCGGACGAAGTCTGGACGGTGGGGATCGATGGCAGCGGGATGCGCGCGCTGACGACGAACGATCGCGATCCCGGCGCCGTGCGGTGGAGTCCCGATGGTAGCGGCGTGTTCTTCGCGCTGGCGGAGCAGGGGACGAGCAACGTCTACTTCGCGGGTCTGCGCGGCGGCAATCGCAGGGTAACCGACGGCGACCAGATGCTGTCGCTGTCATCGCTCGCGCGCGACTTCACCGGCGTCGGCATCCGCTCGGATGCAACGAATCCGCCGGACGTTGCCCGGTTCAGCCTGAAAGTGGGCGCGCGCTCGCCGGTCACTCGGCTGACCAGCGTGAACGCAGACGTTTTGGAGCGCATTCGGCTGGGCCCGACCGAAACGGTCTGGTATGCCTCGACAGGTGGCGCGCGAGTGCAGGGCTGGATCATCAAGCCGCCGGGCTTCGATCGGAGCAAGAAGTACCCGCTCATCATGGAGATCCACGGCGGGCCGCACGGCATGTACAACGGCGCGTTCAGCTATCAACTGGAGAATTTCGCCGCGGACGGCTTCGTGGTGCTCATCACGAATCCGCGCGGCAGCACCGGGTACGGCTCGAGCTTCGGCAACGCGATCGAGCGCGCCTATCCGAGCGTCGATTATGACGACTTGATGGCCGGCGTCGATACCGTCGTCGGGCGCGGCTACATCGATACGCAGCGCATGTACGTCGGCGGCTGTTCGGGCGGCGGTGTGCTGTCGAGCTGGGTGATCGGCCATACGACGCGGTTCGCGGCGGCCGCCGTGCGGTGCCCGGTCATCGACTGGATGAGCATGGCGGGGCAGACCGACGTCCCGCTGTTCACCTATGGGTTCTTCGACGCGCCATTCTGGGAAAAGCCGGAGCAGTGGATCAAGCAGTCGTCACTCGCGTATGTCGGCAACGTGAAGACGCCCACGCTGCTGATGACCGGCGAGCTCGATCTGCGGACGCCCATCCCGCAGACCGAAGAGTACTACTCGGCGCTGAAGATGCTGAAGGTGCCCGTCGTGATGCTGCGCTTCAACGGCGAGTATCATGGCACCAGCTCCAAGCCGTCGAATTTCCTCCGGACCCAGCTCTACATGCTGAGCTGGTATCAGCAACACCGGCTGGGCAGCGAGAACGCCGCCAGCACTTCGAGCGAGGCCCGTCAGCCCTAGGGGCGTCGCAGGGTCTGGTCGAACACCTTCTGGGCACGCGGGTCGTCGCTCTCCGCCAAACGGCGGAGGGCGTCGGCCCGGACATCGCGGTTCGGATGGGAGCGCGCCGCGTCGATGAGCGCCGGAATGCCCGCGCCGCCTCCCATCTCCTCGAGCGCCTCGAGCACCGCCGAGTACACGTCTTCCGGCGCGTCGCTCGCGAGGATGCTCTTGAGCAGTGCCACTGACGAATCGCTGGGTGCCGACTCGCCGTAGGTCTCGATCGCTTTCCGCCGGACGTCGACGTTCGCGTGCGTGCGCGCGATGCGCGCCACCAGCGCGAGCGCCCGCGCGTCGTGCATCTCTCCCAGAGTTTCCACCGCTTCCCGCGCGACGTCCTCGTCGTCCGAGTGGCGCGCGACCTCGTCGAGGATGACCATCACACTGTCGGCGCGTCCCTTCTCGCCTAGCGTCTCGATCGCTTTGCGCCGGACGTCGCTGACCGGGTGGCTGCGCGCGAACTCCACGAGGAGGGCGTAAGCGCGGTCGTCGTGCAGCTCGCCGAGCCGCTCGACGGCCTCGCGCTGGACATCCGGATCGCGATCGCGCCGCGCGAATTGCGCCAGCAAATCGAACGCCTGGGCGGCGGGCGCCTTCTCCCCGATCGTCTCGAGGGCTGAGCGGCGGACATCGGAGGAGGGATGGGTACGGGCAATCTCGATCACGGCCGGAAGTCCCAGATCACCGATTTCGCCCAGCGTCTCGACCGCTTCCCGCTGCACGTCTTCACTCCTGTCGGTGGCGGCGATGTCCGCCAGCACCCGGACGGTCTCGGCGGTCGGCGCCCGTTCACCGAGCGTCTCGACCGCTTCGCGACGGACATCGGAGCTCGGATGCGTGCGCGCGAACCCCGTGATGGCGGCGAGCACGTCCGCGGTGTTGCCGTGGACTTCGCCCAGTGTTTCGATCGCCTCACGCTGCACGTCCGGATCAGGATCGCGCGTCGCGATGTCCTTCAGCACAGCAATCGCCTCGGCGGGTGACAAATTCTCGCCCAGCGTCTCGACCGCCTCGCGCCGCACTTCGGAGCGTGGATGGCTGCGCGCGATGTCTCGGACCGCGGTGAGCCCGCGTCCGTTCGGCATTTCGCCCAGCGTCTCCACGGCTTCGCGCTGCACATCCTCGTCGCGATCGGATTGGGCGATCGCCACGAGCGCGGTGAGCGCGCGGTCCGAGTCTTTCTGACCCAGCCCCTCCACCGCCTCGCGCCGGGCGTCCGGATCGCTCGCGGACCTAGCAATCGCGATGGTGGATTCGGTGGCCGCCGGCAACGTGTTGTCGCCGAGTGCCTCCGCCGCTTCGCGACGGACGTCACCGGCTTGATCGTTCCGCGCGGCCGCGCTGAGACCGACGACGGCGGCCGGCGCGGGATGGAATCCCAGCCACTCCGCCGCCTGGGAGCGCACGTCGGCCGGCTCGCGGCTCGTGAGCAAGCGCAGCAGGATGGGGACGACCTGGTCGCTCGACCCGTGAATCCCGATTGCCGAGACCACGTCCTCGCGCAGCTCCGGCTCCGGCGTTGCCGCAAACAACGCTTCGACGATCGGCAGACTCTGCGCGTCAGCGGCGTCGCCGAGCCAGAACAGCGTGCGGCCGCGGAAGTCCATTGGCAGGTAGAAGCTCGCCACGTGGACGTGCGACAGCCCGACCTTGCCGCTCTGATCGGTCTTGAATCCAAACAGGATCACGATGTCGTCGGAATCGTTACTGCCGGTCAATCGCGCGAGGCGCACGCCGCGGAACATGAAACCCTGAAAGTCCCCGAACAGACGGCCGCTGATCGTGATGTCCTGACCCTTGACCTCCATACCACGATCGACGTACACCGAGTGCTCGAGCCACGCCGGCCGTTTGATCGTGTAGCCAACCCAGTACATGCGCCGGTTGAGCTGCCGGGCCTGGGCGCGCGCCCAGTCCCAGCGTTGCGCGAGTGGCTGGGAGGCGTCGGGATGCCGCAGGACGGTGTCGGGCGCCGTGCGAGTCGTATCGGCGGGCTGGTCGCGGGCCGGTTCGCCAGCCAGGCGGTCGCTCCCTGTCGTCAGGAGCCCAACGGTCACCGCAAGCATGCCCGCGATCCCGGCGGCCCAGCGGGGGAAGTATTCCGTGCGTGCCGGTGTCGGCCGGATCAATCGTCTGACGCGCGTGAGTAATGAGCCGCCGGTCGCCGCGAGCGCCAGCCGCGGCGTCGCGGGCCGCAGCCGCTCCATACCGACGAGCGCCGTCGCGTAGAGATGCGGATCGCCGCAGAGCGCAACCACGAGATCGTCGCAGCAGTGCTCGCGCTCTTCTCTGATCCGACGCGACACCCACCACACCGCCGGATGATAGAAAAGCAGCGTCTCGATGACGCACTGGATGACGTTCACGAGGTAGTCGTACCGGCGGACATGCGCCAACTCATGCGCGAGCAGGACTTCGAGCTGTTGCGGGGCCAGGCCGGTGAGCGCGCTGGCCGGCACGAGGACCACTGGACGCAGCCAGCCGATGACCGCGGGAACTTCGACGAGCAGTGATTCGAGCAGGCGCACCGGCTGGTGCACGCGCAGCCGCGCGGCGAGCCGCGCGAGCATCTGCTGCAGCGACGCGGAGACGTCGCGTGTGCCGTCGGTCCGCAGGCGCCGCGCCGCGATCCAGCCATAGGCGAGGCGCACCGACAGGATCAACACGCCCAGCATCCACGCGACGACGAGCCACGGAAGAAGGGGCTCGAGTCGATCCCGGAGCAGCGTGAATCGTCCGGCGCCGTTCGATTGGGAAGCTGCCGTGAGTGACGGGAGTGACTTGACG
>Ga0307278_10001883_pt1 | contig 10371 bp, 7 predicted proteins | sample ER_DNA_117_FD_194482 | JGI IMG/M metagenome (GOLD analysis project Ga0307278, IMG submission 194482) | Bulk soil microbial communities from the East River watershed near Crested Butte, Colorado, United States - ER_DNA_117 | ecosystem: Environmental > Terrestrial > Soil > Floodplain | place: USA...
GCGCTCGTCAGATTTCGAGCGGTGCCCGTCGCCGGCGTCGACGAGTCGGTGGCTCAAGCGCCAGACGTGAAGCTGAAGGGTGGCGATCTCGTCTCGATCCGGCTGCGACTTGACGACGGTTCAGTCGTGGAGGTGGCCGCCCCCAAGTCGATGCAGGAGACGCTTCGCGGCCCGTTCCTCGCCCTTCAACAGGAGACGATGGAAGCACCGACCAGATGACGTTCGAGGAGTGGATGGAGGAAGTCGTCCACGGCTTCGAGATCGTGGGCGTGGCGATCCTTGTCGCCGGATCGATCGCCGCGCTCGCCGGATACGTCCTCGCGCTCGCGCGTGGACAGCGCGAAGGAGCGTTCGAGCGGGTTCGTCGGGGGGTGGGACGGGCGATCCTTCTCGGGTTGGAGGTCCTGATCATCGCCGACATCGTGCTGACGATCACGGTCGACGCGACGGTGGAGAGCGCGCTGATACTGGGACTGGTCGTACTGGTTCGGACGTTCCTCAGCTTCTCCCTCGAGATCGAGCTCGAGGGAGCTCTGCCCTGGCGGCGAGCCGACAGACGCACCGATCGGGTATGACGGACTACGTCCCCGATCTCTCGGCCGCGCGGACCACACATCGGAAACCGATGTGGCCCGTGGAGGTGTCAACCGCCTCCCCTTGGCGAGCGGCCGGCCGGTAGCGGAGACAGTAGTTCGGGGCGCATAGGTGCGATCCGCCCTTGGTCACTCGGCGCGGGATGTGCGCACCGGGCTGGTCGGGCCCGTAGCTGCTGTCGGGCGACGTCACCCTCGGGTTCCGTGGCGCGCAACATGGTGACTCGACCTCATCCGGATGCCTCGAATAGAAGTCGACAGTCCACTCCCACACGTTGCCGGCCATGTCAAAGAGGCCATAGCCGTTCGGGGGGAACGTCGCGACCGGAGATGTGCCCTCGTAGCGATCGAGCAGGAGGTTCTGCCAGGGGAACTCCCCTTGCCACGTGTTGGCCATCATCTTGTTCTTCGGGGCGAACTCATCTCCCCACACGAACGTCTTGCCCTCGAGCCCGCCACGCGCCGCGAACTCCCATTCGGCTTCGGTCGGCAGCTCCTTGCCGGCCCACGTCGCGTACGCCTCGGCGTCCTCGTACGCGATCTGGGTCACCGGGTGCCGATCGCGCCCGTGCAGGGTGCTGCCCGGGCCCTCCGGATGCCTCCACCAGGCGCCCGGCACGTACTCCCACCAGTTGTGGTAGTCGCTCAAATCGACCGGCGCGGTCGCCTTCCGGAAGACGAGGGCGCCGGGCACCAGCAGCTCGGGATCGGCGTCCGGATACTGCGCGGCGTCGAGCGGCCGCTCGGCGAGCGTCACGTATCCCGTGGCCTTCACGAACCGCCGGAACTCCGCGACCGTCACCGTGTGCTCGTCGATCCAGAATCCGTCGACGCCGACGTCGTGAACCGGACGTTCCTCCGGGTAGAAGTCTTCGGACCCCATCAGGAACGTTCCCGCAGCGATCCAGCGCATGTCTCTCGCCGGTGGACCTCCGGATGGATGTGCCGCCGAAGCGTCAGCCGGTTCCCTCATCAGATGAGACAAGGCGCCGGCCTATTCGCGAGCGAACATCGCGGCGGCCTCCCGCTCGAGGTCGATGAACGGCGCCCCGGACACGTCGACGATAACCTCCTTGACCGTGCCCCCCGTGATGGCGAACGGCCGCTGTCCGGAGTAGTCCGCGGTCACGGCTTCCCCGGGGTCCTTCCCCACGTTGAGTCCCTCCCCGACCAGCGAGAAGTTCCCAGGCTGCGTCATGATCCGGCCCTCGCCGACCTTCTCGTCGCCGATGAAAAGTGAGAGGGTCCCCGTGGTCGGCATGGAGTCGCCTTCCCGTTCGAAGACGGCGGACAGGATCACCTTGCCGGTCGGGATGTCCTTGGTCGACTCGATGATCTGCTCGTTGCTGCCGACGAAGTTGTAGACATACTTCAGCTTCCCGTCCTTCACGTACAAGGAGTGACCGCCGAAACGAGCGCCGTGCGAGAACAACACGCCCTGTGCGTCCGGCGACTCCACATCCACCTCCGCAGCGATCGCGTAGCTTCGGTTTCGGATATTGACGGCAGCCGACTCCGGTACCTCCGCCGCGCCCGGATAGTAGACGTATCGGTCCCGCGGCGGGACCACCTGCGGCCGAGTCGGGTCGGAGAGGACCTCCACTGCCGTGCGATCCTCCACCGGGAGCCCGTGGAACCTCCCCGCCTCATGGAACCAGAGGTTGATCATCTCCTGGAGCTTGGCGGGATGTTCGCTCGCGAGGTCGTGCATCTCGGTGGGATCCTCGTCGGTATTGAACAGCTCCCACCGGTCGTGTTCGAAGTTTGCCCAGCCAGTGATGGTGGGATGGACGGAGACCGCCTTCCAGCCCCGATGCCAGATCGCGCGTGATCCGAGCATGGAAAAGAACGCCGTCTCCTTTGGTGACGGCGCTCCCGCGCTCTCGAACGTCGAGCGGAAGCTGACACCTTCGAGCGGGATCTGCGTGAATCCGTTGACCTCTTGGGGCATCTCGAGCCCGAGGAGGTCGAAGATCGTCGGCACGATGTCGGTGGCGTGGTTGTACTGGTGACGAAGTTCTCCCTTCGCCTCGATGCCGCTCGGCCATGAGACTATCAACGGATCGGCCACGCCTCCTTCGAAGTTGTAGCGCTTCCACATCTTGAACGGCGTGTTGAATGCCCATGCCCACCCGACCGGATAGTGGTTGTACGTGGCCGGTGATCCCAGCTCGTCGAGGTACTTCAGGTTCTCCTCGATGGAATCTGGGATGCCGTTGAAGAACTTCGACTCGTTGACGGACCCGTTGGGGCCACCCTCGCCGCTGGCTCCATTGTCCGAGACGAGCACCACGATCGTATTGTCGAGTTGTCCCGATTCCTCGAGGAAGTCGAGCAGCCGTCCGATCTCGTGGTCCGTGTGGCTCAGGAACCCTGCGTACACCTCGGCCATCCGACAGAACAGACGCCTCTCGTCCTCGGAGAGGGAGTCCCACGGTCGAACGATGTCGAGGGGGGGCCATAGCTTCCCATCCGGGCTCGTTTCCTCCACGTACGGGTTGATCAGAGACAGCTCCGCGTCCTTGGGGAAGATCCCCATCTGCTTCTGCCGCTCGAACACGAGCTCGCGATGCTTCTCGTAACCCATGTCGAACTTGCCCTCGTACTTCTCGATCCATTCCGTCGGCGCGTGGTGCGGGGCGTGGCACGCGCCGGGGCAAAAGTACATGAAGAAGGGCTTGTCCGACGCGATCATCTTCGCGTCCTTGATGAACTCGATCGCCCTGTCCGTGAGATCGGTCGTGAGGTGGTAGCCGTCCTCCGGCCACGACGGCTGCTCGACAGGGTGGTTGTCGTAGATCAGGTCCGGATACCACTGGTTCGTCTCACCACCGAGGAACCCGTAATAGCGTTCGAAGCCTCGTCCGACCGGCCAGTTACGCTTCGTCGACGCCATGTTCATCTCATCGGAGGCGACGAGGTGCCACTTGCCGAGCATGTAGGTGTTCCATCCCCGATCGCCGAGGACCTCGGCGATCGTGGCGCACTCGAATGGAATATGGCCATTCGAGCCCGGAAACCCGCTGGTGGCTTCGGCGATACAGGCCATGCCGTTCGTCGTGTGGTTTCGGCCCGTCAGAAGCGACGACCGGGTCGGCGAGCACAGCGCCGTCGTATGCCAGTTCGTGTACGTGAGCCCATTGCTGGCCAGCCGCTTGATGCTCGGGGTCTCGATCAGGCCACCCCACGGCTCCATCGCTGAGAAGCCAACGTCGTCCAACACGATGTAGAGGATGTTCGGCGAGCCCGCCGGGGCGACGGGCTGCATGTACGGCTCCCAATCCGGAACCGAGTCGCGGATGTCGACGTTGATCGTGCCCTTGAACGGCTTGGTCATCGCTCCTTGGCCCCCTTCGACGTCGACGCAGTATTCAGCGCGGCCACCTCCTCGAGAGGACGGCTCCCATGATGCAAGCAGCCTCGGCTTGCGATCGCCTCATCCGGTTCGGATGAACCTCGGTTGTGGAGGGGTGCGCTAGCCTCTGCGCGTGCCGATCGCCGGCTGGCTCCGTGGCTATCGCCCCACCTGGCTCCGCCCCGATCTGCTCGCGGGAGCGACGACCGCCGCGGTCGTGATTCCCCAGGCGATGGCGTACGCGGGGGTCGCCGGCCTTCCCGTGCAGCACGGTCTCTACTGCGCGCTCGTGCCGATGGCCCTCTACGCGCTCTCGGGGACTTCTCGTCCCTTGAGCGTCAGCACCACCTCGACGATCTCCCTGCTCACCGCCACGGCGATCGCCACGGCTCCGCCTGGGACCGACCCTGCCGTGGTGGCGAGTCTGCTCGCTCTGGAGGTCGGGGGGCTCCTCGTCGTGGCCGGAGTGCTCCGACTGGGTTTCATCTCCGACTTCATCTCCCGTCCGGTGCTGGTTGGTTTCAAGATCGGGATGGGGCTGTCGATCGCGGCCAGCCAGCTCGGCAAGGTGCTCGGCGTGGACGTCGAGGGCGAGACGTTCTTCCCGAAGGTGCTCTCTGCGCTGCGACAACTCGGTGACGTCAATGTCCCGACCCTGGCGTTGGCGGCCGGTGTGGTCGTCGCGCTCATCATGATCAGACGACTGGCGCCGGGGATCCCGGGCCCGGCCGTGGTCATCGTCGGCGCAACCCTCCTGATGGGTCTCACGAACCTCGAGGCTCGCGGCGTCGCCACCGTCGCCCCGGTTCCTGCCGGGCTCCCGGCTCCCCACGTGCCACCGCTGGATCTCGCAGGACCACTCCTCCCCGCGGCCGCCGGCGTCGCGCTGATCGCTTTCGTCGAATCGATCGCGGCCGCGCGAGCGTTCCGGCGCGGCGATGATCCGCCCCTCAACACCGACCGTGAGCTGATCGCCCTGGGGGCGGCCAATGCGGGTGGTGGACTCTTCGGCGCTTTCCCCGCGGGAGGAGGGCTCTCGCAGACGGCGGTCAACGACAAGGCTGGCGCACGTACCCAGCTAGCAGAGTTGGCGACCGCAGGCCTGGTGGCCCTCGTCTTGATCGCTCTCGCACCGATGGTCCGGTACATCCCCGAAGCGGCGCTCGGAGGGATCGTGCTGGTCGCGGCGGCCGGCCTCCTGTCGCGGGACGAGGCGCGGGTGATCCGCCGTCAGCTAGTCAAGGACTGGGCGTTCGCGCTGGTGACGCTCGCCGCCGTCCTGGTCCTGGGCACACTCCAGGGGATCCTGGTCGGCGTCGTGGTCTCATTGCTCACGCTGTTCTGGGACTTGAACCACCCACCCATCATCCCCCTCGCCCGGAAACCAGGGACCGATGTGTTCCGAAGCGCAGCCGGGCACCCGGACGACGAACGGGTCCCGGGCCTGCTGATCCTGCGGATCGAGTCTCCGATGTACTTCGGGAACGCCCAGCGGGTCATCGACCGGGTCGCCCTCCACGTACGCGAGGCCGATCCACCCCCCAGGGTGTTGCTGCTCGACTGTTCGGCCGTCTCAGACGCGGACACGACGGCTGCTTCGGTACTCGCTGAGCGGATCGACCGGCTCGAGACCTCCGGGACCGAGGTGTGGCTGGCCGCCCTCACCGGGCGGGTGCTTGAACTGGCCCGTCGCAGTCCGCGGTGGGACAGCCTGAACGAGCAGGGTCGCGTGTATCCAACAGTCGCTGCCGGGGTGGACGCGTTCCTCGTGACTTCGTGATGTTGGCCTGGCCTCGAGAGATCACTCCGACGTATGACCGTGCCTGCAGGATGTCAGGCCCACCCTCGTGTTCAAGTCGGGAACCGATGAGATTGGCGGCTCTATCCGCGTAACGAGCTAGGTCCGCGAACGGCCGCGGATCGCCCCCGCCAAGGCCGTGACCAGCACCGCCCCCACGATCGAGCCGATGAGGCCGCTCGGACGCAAGTCGAGTCCGTCGCCTGCGATCAGACTTGCGATGAGCCCGCCAACGAACGAGCCGAGCAGCCCAGCAATAAGCGCGAGCCCCCAGTCGATCTCGCGCCCTCGTCGTCCCAGGAGGAGTTGAGCCACCCACCCCGCGGCGAGCCCGAACACGATGATGGCCAGGATCAGCACGGCATCAGGCTACCCTGGAAAGGGAAGGGGCGACGACGAAACGGGCGAGGGCGTACGAGGCTCCCTACAGGCCCAGGATCTGCTTCTTCTTCGCCTCGAACTCTTTTCCGTGAGGATCCCTGCTCTTCAGCGCGGCGAGCTGCCGGAGCTCGGCCGCGTAGTCAGGAGCGCCTGCGGGCGCGGGAGCCGGAGCCGCCGCCGCGGTAGACGGCGTCGCGGAGCGGGATGGCCGATCGATGCCCGAGGAGCAGAACAACTGCGGCCGAATCCTCCGGGATGTCGTCGACCACGTCCCAGATCTGGTCCTCGTCGAACCCGCCAACCAAGCGAATCCCCTTTCAGAGGTTGCCGTTTCGCTTGAGTGAGCGCATGGCCATGACGCCCCACGCCGGAGGAAGGTAGAACGTGATGATCCGAAAAGTGAGTGTCGCGGCGAGAGCCGGGGATTCCGGGATGCCCATCGCGACGAGCAAAGCGATCGTGGTCGCTTCCGAAACACCGATACCGCCTGGGACCGGCACGATGCCGGCCAGCAAGCTCGTCAGCGTGGTCGCGACGAGCAACTCAGCCATCGTGGCCTGCTGCCCGAACGCTCGGAGACACAACCCGAGCACAGCCGCAAGCAAAAGCTGAGCCGCCATGTTGCCGCCGAACAACTGGAGAAGCTTCATAGGCTGGCGCAAGACACGAGCCGCCGTCCGAGCCTCCACCAGATGCGGCGAGATCATCCGACGGATCCGCGGCACGAAGATCGCAGCGACCGCGAGGATCACGACGACGACAGCGCCGAGGATCAACAGCCTGCCGGTGAAATCAGGAGAGTCCTGGATCGATAGATCCAAGGTGACGAGGTTCGCGAGTGCGATGATCGCGAGGATGAAGGCTTGGATGACGAATCCCGTGACGCTGTCGATCGCCCCGATGGTGATCGCCTGGGCGGTGGGGACCCCGGACCGTTGGAAGAAGCGAACGCTGAGGGCGATGCGCGCCGCGGATGACGGAACCGCGAGCGCGATGAACCGGATCGCGAACTGCAGCAGCAAGACCGGGCCGAAGCGAAGGGGGCGGAGCGAGGCGCCCAACGTCGAGAGCGCCTCGGCGACTTGGACGCTCGGCGATATGACGAGCGCGAGTATCACCCACGGCCAGTCAGCGCCACTCAGCTCCTGAACGATCGCGTCCAGGCCGAGGTTGGCGATGGCCGGGATCAGCACCCAGGCGCCGATCCCGATCAACGCGATCTGGACCAGGGATCCCCACGTCACGCGACGGAGCGGGACCAGCTCGGGCTCCTCGACTCCTGCTGCGGCCGCGGCAGCCTTTCGAAGGGCGTCCAGATCCATCTGCGCGGACTTCAACCCTTCGCGGGTGGCAGGCGTGAGCGCGGCCGCCTGCAGGTACGCGAGCAGTCCGGTCAAGGCGTCGCCTCCGAGCTCGCGTGAGGCCACGGCGATGGCTCTGTCGGTCCCAACAGCCAGCGCCGTCGTGGCGAGCAGCTGCGCTCGGTCGGCGTGGATGTCACCGTCGGACGCGACGGCCGTGGCCCGCCCGAAGTCGGTGATCGCGAGCCGTCCGTCCGAGTGACCGCCTTGGACCACCATCCGACCGGCATCGAGCGCACCGTGCGCGATCCCCGCTCGGTGCATGCGGCCCACCCCACGCCACAGATCCGCCAGCATCTCGTCGGTCGTGCCCTCGGATGAAGACAACGGTTCCCCTTCGAACTCCACGATTAGCAATGCGTCGTTCGCGACAGGGCCCGCGGCCACGACGGGGAGTACCGGTACCCGCGCGCGCTCGGCCAGCAGCGTGACGAAGGCCTCGTGTTCCACTTGCTGAAGACGGCTCAGCGTGAGCGTTGGGGTCTCATCCCGGTACCAGAGGAACGACCAGATGCTCGAGAGAAGCTGACCGTCCCAGGCGTCACGGCCGTAGACCTTGACGAGAAGGGTTGCGCCACCCTGGCTGACGGCCCGCATCATCCCGACACCGCGCGGTTGGAGATCGGCGCGCTCCACGTGCTCCGTCTCGAAACCCATGTCGGCGAGTGCCTCGGCAACCTGGTCCGGGGTCGGTCGTCCACCCGGTGAGCCGAAGATCAGGTGAACGAGCGTCGCGGCCGCCGTTCCCAGGGAAAGCCCGGCGATCACACCGATAGGCTGGACCGCGCCGAGAGCGATCGAAGCGAGGATCCCGATGGCCAGGAAGAGCCTCCCCGCCCGTCGTGAGGGCATCCCCAGGTGGGGAGACGTCGTCACCAGGATGGCGGTGACCAGCGCGATGCGGACAGCCGGAAAGACCGGAGGAGGACCCGACGAAGTGAGCCCATCCAGCATCGTGCTCCAGTCGCCGGCCAGCAGGAGGCTGCCGACGGATGCCAGGATGAGGGCGAGCAACTGGTCTCGCGCCAGTCGGAGTCGCCCACGACTCACCAGCGGAGCACCGACTAGGATCGCCGCCCACACGAAGACGATCACGTACGCGATTTCCCAGAACCATCCGACGAACCCTGGAAGCGATCGGAGGAATGTGGCCGTCGCCGACCCTGGATCGGCTGAGTCCGGAGCAAGCAGGATCGCGATCGCGAGGCCGACGACCGAGACGATGAACAGCACCACGTCAGTCGGGCGCCGAGCGCGTGGCGCAGCGGCAGCGGACGAGAAGAACCGGATCGGCGTCATCGCCCTGGACAGCAGGCGCCTGCTGCGCCGTCGAGACGCCTGGTCTTCGCCCGGACCGACCCCTTGATCGTGCTCCGACACCCAGACCTCGCAATCATGATGCCGGCGTGCCTGATCGGATCCACCGGCTGGTGAACGAACATCGCTGTTCCGCATGAAACGGCAGTCCGCTCTCCCCCGAAGGGCGGATTCTCATCCCATCGGGGTGATGGCGCCGATGCAGTGCGGGCCAAGTATGACGTCCCATAGGGTGTGATACCTGCATACCGGCCGCCATCACCCGCCGACGACCTGGACGCTCATCTCCGTCCCCAGCGAGAGCTAACCGCCCCGTCATCTCTCGACGCGAGCGTCGCTGAGCCGGTGCTTGCGGCCCCGGTCACGGGGCTTCCCGGGCTGGTCATCGGACGCGGAGCACGCCATGATGCACTCCCACATCATGGAGGTCAGATGGGCGTCGAAGAAACCGTCTCCGCGGATTCCCAGGGTGGCGTCACTCTGAACAACCGGGCCGCCCCGCCGCCCGCAGATCTCGTCGATCTCGCCGAGCGGGCGTTCCGGACGGCGCTCGGGCTCGCGTCGCTCGTCGCCGGATCCGTGACCGCGGCCGTTACCGAGGCCATCCGAGGAGAGGTGCGCGAGCCCGACGATGAACCTCAACCCGACGACGGGGAGTCCTGGCCGAAGCCGCTCGCGCCGATCCTGGCCGGGGCGGCGCTCGACGTCGCCATCGAATCCGCCCGCGTAGGTACACGCGTGACATCGGCCTTCGGCCGAAGCCTCCGACCATGGATCTCGTTCGCGAAGAGCCCGACGTTCGTGCGCGAACGGTTGGGGCGCATCCGCGAACGGCTCTACGAGCTCGACGACCGATGGCGGAAGGAACAACAGGAGGACGAGAGCATCGGCTCATCCTTCGTCGGCGCGGTGGTGCCGCAGATCGTCGACGCGACCCTCGATCAGCTCGATCTCACCGAGCTCGTCCTGTCCCGCGTGGACTTCGAGCGGGTCGTGGACGCCGTCGACCTGGAGCGCGCCGTCTCCCGCGTCGATGTCGACGCCATCGTATCTGGCATCGACCTCGACGCCATCGTCGCCCGGGTCGATATCGAGGCGATCGTTCGGCGGGTCGACCTGGCGGCGATCGCGCGGGAGGTGATCGACCAGCTCGACCTTGCATCGATCGCGAAGGGCGTGATCGACGAGATCGACCTGCCGCAGATCATGCGAGAGTCGACCGGCACGATGGCGAACGAGACGGTCGAGGGGGTTCGGGTCCAGAGCATGATCGCCGACCGCACAGTCTCGAGGTTCGTCGATCGACTCCTCCGACGCGAGGCCGAGCGCGACGAGTCGGAGGGCGACGCCTGAGCACCGTGGCGGCCTCCGAGGCCCGCGCGCTACAGGGTCGCCGAGCCGGTCTTGTGTCCAGGTTCGTCGCCGACGCGATCGATCTCGTGCTGGTGCTCGTCGCAGTCGGGGTCGCCTACCTGGGGGTCGCGGCGACCGACTTCCTCCTTGCGCCGCGACGATTCGCGTGGCCGTCGCCCGGCGCGCTTGCGATCGGCATCCTCGGCTGGGGGT